>Ga0366816_1060_pt1 | contig 16305 bp, 11 predicted proteins | sample TotcelN113001K15_FD_207019 | JGI IMG/M metagenome (GOLD analysis project Ga0366816, IMG submission 207019) | Enriched cells from coal bed in the Powder River Basin, Montana, United States - Total cells N11 rep3 HSBNCT.N11.300.1.K15 ... | reverse complement strand
ATTCATAATCGGCTCCTCAAATTGTATGGAAAGGGTCTTGAAATCAGCAGTGAGGCAGGACACACATGTGTAAAATTATCGATACCGAGGTTGTATGACACAATCTAAGAAAATGCCTTACAGAAATATCGCGAACGCTTCAATGCGATATCTGCCAGGAACAAAGTGTGTTATAATAAATATAAAAACAAATAAGGGGACAAATAATTGGCTGATGGTTATGTTTCAACTCTGCTTGAGAATCTGAACAGGACTTTTAAACACTTGCTATTGGTTACGATGCTATGTACATTGACGATATTAATCCTGCCTGCAGCAGCCTCGGCAAATTCTGCGGAACCGCCATCATTGGTTATACTTGTTAACAATGCGCCGGAGGACCTTTCAATTACATTGGTATCCAATGAAAATCAACCTGAGGCGGTGGTTCGAAGGGTTGCATGGGAAGGATATTACGTTTTTTATTCACGGGATATGCAGGCCGATGGCGAGTATACCTTCAAGGTTGCCACAAATGGGGAGAGCTTTGAGTGTACCCTTGGTGCACCCTTGCAGCATTATAACAATGTGTTCACTCTGGATGTATCCAATCGGGAGCTTACGCCAGGCAAATATCCTTTTCGCTCGGTGCTCCTGGTGTCAATACGGTTACTGTTTACACTTTTACTTGAAGGCATTATTTTCTGGCTCTTTAGGTTTAGACAAAAGAGAAGCTGGCTTATATTTCTTGTTGTCAACCTTGTTACACAGGGTGCGTTAAATATTTGGCTGAATAGCGGGGGCTCGCTGATGCCGGGCTATTTGATTTTAAGCTTAATCATAGGAGAGTTTTTTGTATTTACCACTGAAATGATTGCGTTTCCCCTTTTAATAAAGGAGCATAAAAAGAGCTATATACTGCTTTTTGCTTTTATAGCAAATATCGTAAGCTTAATTGCAGGTGGATATATTATTTCAGTTTTACCGGTTTAGACAGAAGCAGAAAACAGCAGGGACGGTTCCTTTTGCTTCTATTCATTTTTTCCAAGAATTCGGATCTGTTAATCGCCTGTGAAGTGTTGTAGCTTTATGTTACTTATGTTAGAATAAATAATATTGTTATTCCCGTATTATGAGGTGGTTCAAATGTTGAAGCTATTAATTGTCGATGATGAAGATATTACAAGATATGGAATTATAAGCGTTTTTGACTGGGGTAAAATGGGTATTGGTTCAATTGAACAAGCTGAAAATGGAATTGAAGCCTTAGCTATAGCTAAAGATTTTAAACCAGATATTTTGCTTACAGATTTGCGTATGCCTCATATGGATGGAATAGAACTTTCCTTTAAATTAAGAACCCTACTCCCCAATATTAATCTTGATAATGAAGTACTTATTTTAACAGTTCAGGATGATGGCGTTGGCATCCCTGAAGCTAAAATCAGAAGTATATTTTCCGGAAAAGTTGAGTCTAAAAATGGGAACGGTATAGGCTTAAAGAATACAAATGAAAGATTAAAATTATTTTTTGGAGATGAATTTGGAATAATTTGTAAAAGTGCGTTTGGGGAAGGTTCGATAGTAGAAATTAAAATAAAGGCAATTGTTTATGATACTCAAGAGTTAAAAGTTAATCCCCAAATGGACTAATAATACTGAATTTCTCACATAAGAAGTCTTCCTAGACACTGAGTCTGTGAATACAATCCTCTTTGTTCTGATATTTTAGAATATTTGATAAAGTCTCATAACTACTGACTTTGTGAATATTCCATAGTACCCTATGCAGTACCGAGCAACAGCTCATAAATGAAAATACTTTGACCGCACACATTGTTTACACTATTTTTTCCGATCCTTTTTTCAGTCATCTTTGAAAGATTTTAAAATTATACTAATTAATTATAAATATTACTAATTTCTAATGGAAAATAGCTGATATCATAATACTGAACAGGCAATAAACATTTTGTTGTCTATTACAAAAATGTTTATTATATTATACTTAATAACAATTTGAAAGTAGGCGAATATTATGAAAAAAAATAGTAAGGATGACAAGTCCATCAATTTCTCAAAATTGACATTAGGAGTCTGCTACTATCCCGAGCACTGGCCTGAAGCCATGTGGGAGGATGATATTGTACGTATGAAGGAGCATGGAATTGAAGTAATACGTATCGCAGAATTTGCCTGGAACAAATTTGAGCCGGAGGAAGGTGTATTCACCTTCGATTTTTTTGACAAGTTCCTTGATATTGTAAACCGTCATGATATAAAGGTGATTTTTTGTACACCTACTGCCACTCCGCCAGCATGGCTGACCAACAAGTATCCCGAGGTATTGAATGCTAGAGAAGATGGTGCACTTTACAGGCATGGTTTGCGAAGGCATTATAATTATAATTCGTCCAGATATAGAGCCTTTACATCACGCATAATTGAAAAAATAGCTGTGCATTACGGCTCACACGCTGCAATAATTGGTTGGCAGGTGGACAATGAATTGAATTGTGAAACGAATGTTTTTTATTCTGAAGCAGATCATATTGCTTTCGGAAGAAAAATTCAAAACACTTGATGCATTAAACGAAGCAATGGGCACGGTTTTTTGGAACCAGACCTACACCTCGTGGAATGAGATATACCTTATGCGATTGAATGTTCATAATTCCAACAACCCGCATTTAGCCCTTGAGGAAAAACGCTTTATCTCTGAAAGTACAATTTCCTTCTGCAAACTTCAGGCCGACATATTAAGAAAGTATGCGTCAAGTTATCAGTTTATAACGACAAACGGCTTGTTTGGCCATCTGGATAGTCATGAAATGACTGATACCTCTCTTGATTTTATTACTTACGACAGCTACCCGAATTTTGCATATGATACCTTGACAGACCCTAAAAAGCCAGGTAATCTGAATGACCGTAGATATTCCAGAACCTTGACAAAAACACGGTCAATTTCTCCCAACTTCGGCATAATGGAACAGCAGTCAGGCGCAGGAGGCTGGGACTCAAGAATGAAGCAGCCTGCTCCAAAACCAGGTCAGATGCGCCTTTGGACCTTCCAGTCAATTGCTCATGGAGCTGACTTCATCAGTTATTTCCGTTGGCGTACCTGCTGGATTGGTACGGAAATTTACTGGCATGGTCTAAATGACTATTCCAACCTTCCCAACAGACGATTGGATGAGCTTATGGTAATAAAAGATGATATTGTCAGGCTTACTGATGTTGCAGGTACAAAATATCAAGCAAAGATAGCATTTGTTAAGGACTATGACAATGAGTGGGATGGCGAACAGGATAAGTGGCATGGACCTTTGGATAGTTACAGCGACGAAGGTTGGTTTGCTGCTGCGCAGTTATGCCATACACCCATGGATTTTTTGTATATTAGAAACAGTGTGTTATGGAAAACCACCCTTGAAGAGCTTAACAAGTATGAGCTTCTTATATATCCTCATGCAACGATACTAACAGAGGTAACTGCAGCTTTGCTGAAGGCCTATGTTAAAGGAGGCGGAAAGCTCATAATGGGTGCACGCACAGGCTACAAGGATATCTACGGAAGATGCCCTATGCGCCCGATGCCGGGTCCTGCTTCGAAAATCTGTGGTGTCACCGTACAGGATTATACCCACCTTGGACCGGGAGATGATGAAGAATTTGCTGTATGGGGTGAAGACATTATTTCTGCGCCGGTTTTCAATGATATACTTGAGCCGATGGAAAGTGCAAAGGTTCTTGCTACTTTTAAGGGAAATTATTATGATGGGCTTCCTGCCCTGGTGGAAAATAGAATTGGAAATGGCACAGCATATTATTATGGTGCCGGTTTCAATAGTGAAACAGCCTGCTGCTTTTTAAGAAAATTGGAATTTGCAGAACCATACAGCAACATAATTGAGTTGCCTCAACAGGTGGAACTGGCATGCAGATCCGGTAATAATAATGCTTTTTTGTTTATACTGAACTATATGCCTTATGTCGTCGATATAAATGTGAAAAAGCCTATGACAGAACTTCTTTCAGGAATACAGCTTTCTGGGCAAATCAAGCTTCAAAAATACGGTGTAATGGTTTTTTTGATGTAAGCTTAACATGTGGGCGGGCATGGAACCCCGCCCATGCACAATAAATTTAACTGCCTGGTAACTATATATTATGGAATTCCATTCCTTTGTTCTCCTTGAAATGCAGCAAAGCAAGAGAAAAATATCTGAAAATTTTACTAATTAATTATAAAAATTACTAATTTTTAATGGAGAATAGATGATAGAATAGATATGTAGTTTGGAATAACGACTTCAAACAAAACAATTACCTCTGATTCACATTTTTTGAAGAGGTAGGGGGAGAAAAATGTCATTTGTAATAAAAAAGGTAATAAAAAAGGTAATAAAGAACAAATACTACTTAATTTTATTAATACCTGCACTGATTTATTTCTTTATTTTTTATTATCTTCCGATGGTAGGTGCTTTACTTGCATTTAAAAAATACAATTATGCAGATGGAATTTTTGGAAGTCCATGGTGTGGTCTTGATAACTTCAAGTTTATGTTTATAAATGGAGACATTTTCGGAGTTATTAGAAATACAGCTTTATACAACATAGCCTTCATAATTGTTAATACCACATTTGAGATTTTTTTAGCTATTTTATTGTCTGAAATAGGCTGCAGATTTTTTAAGAAAATATCACAGGGATGTATCCTTTTTCCATATTTTATATCTTGGGTTGTTGTAGGCACTTTTGTATATAATATGTTCAACTATGAATTCGGAGCAGTAAATGGTTTCCTAAAGTCTATCAATATAGATCCTATAAATATATACAATAATCCTACTGCATGGATACCAATCATTATTTTTATCAAATTATGGAAGGAAATAGGGTATGGAACAGTACTATATCTTGCGGCAATATCCTCAATAGATCAAGAGATGTATGAAGCGGCTGAAATTGATGGAGCAAATATTTTCAGAAGAATTCGACATATTACTATTCCAAGTTTGCTTCCGACAATAATTATTTTAGTTCTTTTATCTATAGGTAATGTATTCAAGGGAGACTTTCAAATGTTCTATCAGCTGGTAGGCTCAAATTCTATGGTTTACAGTACGACGGATGTAATAGACACTTTCGTTACCAGATCACTTTTAAATACTAGAGAGTTTGGTATGACAACAGCTGCTGGTATTATTCAATCAGTATTCGGGCTTATTGTTATAGTAACATCAAATTGCTGTATAAAGAAATATGATAGGGACTACGCTCTTTACTAATTTGAGAAAATCATTCGATTAAAAATCATGAGGAGATGAAATAATTAAATGATTAAAAACACGATTGATAGAAAAATTTTTATTGTGATAGCATATACAACCATAATATTTACTTCAATGATTTGTTTAATTCCATTTATGCTTGTTATATCAGGGTCTATTTCAAACCAGGCATCTATATATCAATATGGATACTCAATTATACCAAAGAGTATATCGCTAGAAGCATATAAAATTGCATTTTTGTCACCTGATGAAATAATTAGATCCTATGCAAATACTATTGGTGTAACTGTTGTTGGCACCTCTATTGGCTTGCTCATTACAGCAATGACAGGTTATGTACTTTCAAGAAAGGACTTTGAATGGAGAAATAAAATATCATTTTTCTTTTACTTTACTATGATTTTTAATGTCGGACTTGTACCCTGGTACATAATCTGTGTTAATTTTCTTAAATTAAACGATACATATTTTGCATTATTGATTCCATTTGTATTGAATGTATTTTATATTCTCGTTATGAAGAGTTTTATGAGTTCAATACCACAAGCAATACATGAATCTGCCAGGGTTGATGGAGCAAACGATATTCACATTTTTATCAGAATTATTTTACCGATGTCAAAACCTGCACTTGCATCAATTGGTCTGTTTATAGCTTTAGGTTATTGGAACGACTGGTATACCAGCTTTATGTTTATCTCAAATAAGGATTTATTTTCATTGCAGTTTTACTTATACAAAGTTGTCTCTGGAGCAGAAGCGTTTCAACAGTTATCAAGCGTAGTTGGTGTAGACCCTGCCAGTATACCCACTGAACCGCTTAAACTTGCAATGACGGTAATTGTTATAGGCCCGATTGTACTTCTCTACCCACACATCCAAAAGTATTTTGTCAAAGGTCTTACAATTGGTGCAGTCAAGGGATAATACCGTGGGAATACGGTTTATTAATAAAATTAATAGAGGAGGAATTTTTTATGAAAAATGCAAGTCGAATTATTACCCTATTAACAGTGGTTTGTATGTTACTTACCACAGTTTTAACCGGATGCGGTGGAACAGAAAAAGCCCGTGATGCAACTACTTCAGCCAGTACGGATTCAACTGTACAAAGTGCAACAACTACAGAGGATAGCAATAAAGCTGATTTCTCAGAACCTGTAAACTTGACAATGTATTTGGTAAGTAACGAGCAGCCTGACGCGAAAATGGTTTACGATAAGGTAAACGAAAAACTTAAGGCAGATATAAACACTACAGTAGAGCCTAAATATCTTCAGGGGGCCGATTGGAAACAGAAATACTCATTAATATTTGCATCAGGAGAAAATTTTGATTGTATATACACCGCCAATTGGGCTTGTTATGGTGATCAGGCTACAAAGAATGCATTCATGGAAGTCAACATGGATATGGTAAAAACATATATGCCGAATTATTACAAGCTGGTTCCAGAAACTGATTGGCCGCAGGTAAAAGTAAATGGGAAAATTTATATGATTCCTTACTTGAATAAGCAACTGGTAGGTCATAGATTGACACTTATTAGAGGAGATTTAAGAGAAAAATATGGTATTGATTCTCTTAAGACGGTAGATGACCTTGAGAACTATATGACTACAATAGCTAAAAATGAAAAGAGCTTATTAGCATATAACGGTGTTATTTCTGGTTTAAATGAGCTCTTCACTAACATTATCTACAAGCAGCCAAAAAATTCAATGTATGTAGACGGTGGAAACGGATTGTTTACAGTTCAGCTAGATGACACCGTTGGTAATATGTCTTATGCTTTAGACGATCCCGAATATCTTAAGGGCTTAGATAGAATGAAGAGGCTAGCTGATGCAGGAGCTTGGTCTAAAAATACACTGGCAAGTAAAGATGATCCCAGGGTATTATTTTCACAAGGCAAAGGTGCAACTCTATTCGACCATATAGAAGGTATGAAAACAGTTGTTATGCAAACTAACACTTCTCACCCTGAATGGAAGGTAGAAGTGTATGACCTATCTTCAGACAAGCTTCATGAGGCAAGTCCTGCAACACGATCAGGAATGGCTATTAATGCTAGATCAAAGCATCCGGAAAGAGTTATGGCTATGATGAATCTTTTCGGTACAGAGAAAGATTATTATGATCTTACTACATACGGAATAGAGAGTGTACATTATAAAGCTATAGGCGATAATAAACTGGAATCGCTTGAGCAAGGAATAAAGGGATATAAACCTAAAGAAAATTGTCCGTGGGCTTGGGAAAGAAAAGATTATATGCGAAATATTGAAGGTGTACCTGAAAATTTATCTGGCATTGAAAAGGATTGGATAAGTAAAGGCCTTTCTTCAACGACACCATTTACAGCATTTACATTTAATGATTCAAATGTTAAGAATGAAAAAGCTGCTGTAAATGACTTGAAACTAAGAATTGGTGATGCCCTGGTGGCAGGAGTATATAAGGATGTTCAAGCACAATTAAATGATTATAAAGAAAAGCTTAAAAAAGCTGGTAATGATAAGATTCAAGCAGAGATACAGAAGCAGCTTACTGATTATGCAAATTCCCTTAAATAATTAAACCTAAACAATAAAAGAAACCAAAGTATAATCAACCAGATTGTACTTGGTTTCTTTTATTGTAACCTTATGCTTATGATTCCACCTGCATGTTGAGAACTGCCGCCAATTGCTGCACACGCACATTATTTTCTTTCTTCCTCATTCCATGGAATTTGTTTGAAAAATAGCCATAATTCCATTTTCTGCACTTGATGTACACGATATAAACTAATGCGACAGGTTTTTAAGTTTTACCCTGTGACTTTTCCTCTAAGAACTTGACATGATAAAGTTAGTATGATATCATAACAACATAATCATATAATGCTTATGAGCCAGCAAGAAGAAATATATTGGGCAGGGAAACGGCTGTACGAAATAAGCAATTTTAAAGGGGATTTGGAATGTTTGCCGAACGATATTTTAATGAGATTAATAGAATATTGCAAAATGTATATGAAACACAGATTGACAATATTAAATCCGCCGCTGAAATGATTGTGAACGCTTCACTGAACGGCAACAACATTTATGCCTTTGGGAGTAACCATGCCAGTTTGTTGGCATTGGAGCTGTTTTACCGGAGCGGCGGTCTGGCGATAATAAATCCGATATGCCCTCCAGGCCTCACCATGGACGTCATACCGGTCACGTTGACAACTGAGATGGAAAGGATGGAAAACTATGGAGGAATAATTATTAAAGAATATGGCCTAAAAGAAGGAGACGTATTTATTGTCCATTCTGTTTCAGGCAGAAACAATGTATCAATTGACATGTCTTTAAAAGCCAGGGAAGCAGGTGCGAAGGTTATCGCCTTAACGAATATGGAATATTCGAAGGATGTGTGTTCCCGGCATAAATCGGGTAAACGTTTGTTTGAAACGGCCCATTTAGTTATTGACAATTGCGGATGCAAAGGAGATGCTGTCATAGAGGCGGCAGGCTTGCCTTACAAAGTGGCTCCTACTTCGACCGCAGTCGGCGCAGCCATAGTAAACGCCATGGTTGCCGAAGCTGTCGCGCTATTTCTTGAAAAAGGCATAACCCCTCCTGTATTTGTCAGTTCAAATATGGATAATGGTGATGATCATAATGAGAAAATCTTGAATTTATATAGAAAAAATATACAATATGTTTACTGAGGCTATGTTTACCGATATTAATAAAAAGGAAAAGAGGAGAAATATGTTAATCGACAATTTTTTTGATGCTGTCTCAGCTCTAATTGAAAAAATAAGGAAAGAGCAGAAAGAAAATATTCTTAAAGCGGGGGAAATGATCACGGATTCCATTGAAAAAGGCGGAGTGGTGCATCTTTTTGATACCGGTCATCTAATAAATAATGAATTATATGGAAGGGCCGGAGGATTACTGCTTATGAAACGGTTAAAATATCATTTTTCTGTTGAGAATAATGCAAGGCCCCGTGATGAAAAAAACATTGACTCAAGGGTAGGACTGGCTAAATATGTACTGGATGCATCCAATATTCTACCCAGGGATGTATTAATAATCAGTTCTGTTTCGGGAAAGACGGTAAGTCCGGTCGACCTTGCAATAGAAGCAAAAGAAGCAGGCATCAAAATTATCGCTATTACTTCGCAGACATATTCATCCACTTTGAAGTCCGACCATCCCTCCGGGAAAAAGCTGTATGAAATAGCCGATATTGTCCTGGATAATTGTGCGTCTGTCGGAGACGGTATGCTGAATGTAGATGGTATAGATGCCGCCATATGTCCGGCATCCGGCATTGCTGCGACTTGCATTATGTGGGCGTTAACTGCCGATATCATAGAAAAGCTGCTTAAAGAAGGTTTAACTCCATCAGTATATAAAAGTACTAATTTGCCAGACGGATATGAATATAATCAAACATTGCAAGAGAAATACAACAAGACAGGCTTATAGTTCCAGGGACTGTATGTGCAATAGAAAAGTGAGGAATCTATATGCGATATTATATTAGTGTTGATGGCGGAGGAACAAAAATAAATGCTGTTTTATTTGATGATAATCTAAGATTGTTGGGGTATGGCCGCGGTGAAGGTGTTAATACCTTGTTCAATACTTATGAACAGGTAGAACGAGCAGTCAAAACCTGTATTGAAGAAACCATGTCCAGCTATAAAGGGGTTACTATAGAAAAAGCATATATATCTACATTAGGCCCCAAAAAGCTGTTCGCGCAAACATTGGAAGCTGTTTCTACGGTTAAAGAGGTAATGATGATATCTGAAGAAACGATGATTCTATTGTCGGGTATCCAACAGAAAAACGGATTGGTAGCAATGGCGGGAACTGGTTCACGAACGTCCTGGGTTGTAAATGAAGAAACCCTGTGCCTTATAGGCGGTTGGGGCGGTTTGCTTGGAGATCAGGGAAGTGGTTTTGATATAGGAAGAAATGGACTTGCAGCGGCAGCGAAGGCTTATGAGGGGTGGGGGCCCGAGACTGTTTTATGTGCGATGATCAGGGATGAATGGAAGCTGGATGATTATAGGGAGGTTATTTCGCATATATATACGGCTCCTTCATACTACTTCCTTATAGCGTCTGTAGCTCGTATCGTTTCAAATGCGGCCTGTTCAGGCGACAAAGTTGCCATAAGTATCTTTCGTGAAGCGGGAAGGGATATGGCTTTTCAAGCAATATCCCTAGCAAAGCGCCTTTCCATATCCAATGGTATTCCCATCGTTATATCCGGTGGAGCATGGAAAGGCTGCAAAGTGATGTTTGATAACTTTTGCAGCACCCTAAAACGTGAATATCCGCAAGCATCTATTCACGTTCCTTTGTTTGAGCCTGTTATGGGAGGAATAATAAGAAATATATATGAAACAGGCAAAATGTTGGATACCAAAATGCTCGCAGAACTCCAGGAAAGATTTTCACAGTTTATTTATGGAAAGCAATGGGAAAGTGTTGACAAACCGCTTCCCTCCCTCTCCTAAAGAGCGGTTCTTTTATTATTTTAGGTTTTTCATCGGCAATGTTATCTCATACTCGTAAAAATCACCGCGATAATAAGATATTGTATATTGCACCGGAATGTCGTTCACATCATATACGTTTCTTTTCATTGCCAGCAAGGCGATTGGCGTGGTAATCCCAAATATTTTTTTTACTTCCTTGCTGGCAATTTTTGTCCCTATCCATTGTTTTGCATATGAAAAGCGGATGTTATACATCGTTTGCATTAGTTTATTTAAAGATTGATTCTCAAGATTCTGATGAATGATGTTTGCAAAAGGCTCTTGAGGAATATAGCATTTTTCAAGAGCTATCGGCTGATTGTCCGCGTAACGGATTCTTTCCAGTAGGATGATATTTTTTCCGTTTTCGAGGTGAAGGGCTTTCTTTACAACATCATCCGGTGGTATAACTTTTAGCTCCAGGATTTTCGAAAAGGTGGAATATCCTCTTTCAAGCATATCCTCTGTAAAGCTGCTTAAGTAGGAAAGTTGCACATTTATCCGCTGGGAGGAAACATAAGTCCCTTTTCCATGCAAGCGGTAAATAAATCCTTCTCTTTCCAATTCCTCCATCGCACGCCTCATCGTAATACGGCTTACCCCATACCGGGCGGTAAGGTCTTTTTCCGGAGGCAGGCAATCTCCTGCCTTCAATCCGTTATCTTCGATGTATTTTTTTAAATGCTCTTTTGTTTGAAAATACAAGGATGTGTCCTTTAAATAATCCATACCAGTTCTCCATTGTTCTGTAATTTGTTTATGACATTATATCATTAATTCATCATATAAACAATATCTTCGTTAGTATTTTTCAAATGGAAAACTTGACATTAATATAAAATCATGATATCATAACAACATGACTATATAATAAACATTTGATAATTTGATTATTACTAATACTACAGCGAAGCATTTTAATTATCCATACGGAAATAGCGCATTAAAGCGTTCGCGATATTTCTGTAAGGCGCATAAATGCCAATAAGTTAATGTTTGTTTCGATGTAGTGATAATGACTTTATAAACACTTTGAAAGACACCTATTGGAATTCACAGCAATTGCATAGGATTTTCAGCCATATTCAGGTCTTAGCCCACTGCCGACGGTATTGATAACTGCCGAGAGCAGGTTACTCCGCCAGAAGGGCATTGGTAAGAAAGGAAGGCTGAAGGTTGTAAGCTAAAGGTCAAGGCTTAAGCTAAAAAGACAAGTCTCCAAAAGTAAACTTTAATATTAAATGGACACTGGCGTATTCAAAATGTCGGTGAAAACACGGATTAAAAATATAAGGACAAGAAAGGAGCTCGTTTTATGAAAAAGCGTTTTTATGTCAGAATTCTATTAATGTTAGTGCTGACAGGATTACTGGCTGGCGCCTGGAACATCGTTGTTGCGGATGAGGGGGAGCTCATTCCGGTCATAGAAGTGCGTCCAGGCTTGAATCCGGAAGTGGGCGAGAAGGTTCTCTTTACCGGAGAATCTACCACTTATGCGGTAAATCCCGATCTGCTACGTGATGCACGTTTTGAATGGGATTTTGGAGATGGTTATTATCTCAAAGACGGTTCTCCGGAAATTGGGGCATCAGGAATGACCGCTGTACATTACTATATGCAGCCAGGGGATTTTATTGTAACCTTAACAGTGCGGGTATATAATCAAGGGACGCCGATTGCAACAGAAAGCACTAGTGTTCAGGTTCATGTGATTGGAGAAGCACCCATAGATGGATTTGAACTGTTATTTGCCCCTATGGAGTCACGGCTGGCGCAGTTTATCACAGTGAAAATCCCTGATACTATAACCTCAGTGAGTTCAAACCATTTGATAGTGACATTGGTAAGTCAGGAGAGCGGCGGTATTGGTGATACTGTTTTGCTGAACAAAACAGGGTTAAGTGCCCATGAGCGATTCTTGCTGGAACAGCGCGATCTGCCTCAAGGCAGCTACCGGCTGATTGCTGAGCTTAAAGATGCAGCAGGGGTATCCCTGGGAATATGGAGGGAAAAGTATGTTAAAGAATTTGAAGGGGTTCCTGCCGTAGGTATCAATGAATGGAATGCCATATGCTTTGACGGAGAGCCTGTCTTTCTTACTTCTTCATATCATCTGGACAAAGAGAGGTTTAACCTGTTTACTACTGAGTTCAATTCAATTTACCATATAGATTATGCGGCGGGGGCCGAAACTAACGGACACACTATTGCAGATTGGATATCATACTTAAACTATGCTGACAATAAAGGCTGGAAGGCAATAGGGCCCGGACGGGGAACATATAGCTTCGGAAGAAGTATTGTTAACAGCAGTATAAATGGAATGCAGGCATTTGTTAATGCGGTAAAAAGTCATAATGCTATGGCAATATGGGATTGGAACAGAGACGATTATCTATATTACGAAGGAAATAACAGGATACTGCCACCGGTGCTGGCTGCATGGACATATGCTGCAAAAGACGAGGATACCAACCATCCTGTGATGACAAAGCTAAGTGGTGTGAGATATCTTCCGTATTATGATACATCACCCGCATCATATTTTGATTACAGGAATAGTACAGTGTTTGGTGGAAAACGTACGTTTTATACCGATATTTTATCCCTGTCGGCAGTGAACCCTCTGAATAATAGGAAAACAGGGCCTTTGTTTAATAAAGACCGTGGAGTGATTGACCTCTGGGTTCAAGCTATTGACAATATCAATAACAGGAACAACAATATGATACCTGTCTCGGTTTTTGTTGAAGCATATAATAGCACCCAGGGCGTACCTCCTCCCACAGACGGGCAGGTTTTGATGGAGTCATGGCTGGCTGTTGTGCATGGTGCAAAAATGGTAAACTGGAGTATGGCCAAAACCCCGGCTGGTAGTAACGCTCAAGCAATAAGAGATTTTACTGCTTCAATGGAAGCATATGGAGGTATCATCCTTGGACCGGATAATGCAGCACCGGTTACAGATAACAGCAATGTAAGATACAACAGGGTGGATACCCTCACCAGGCAGCAGGGTGAATACACATATTTATTTGCGGTTCGCCTGACTGAGCCTCATCCTCTGCAGGAGGAGACGAATCATCAGCCGGAACCGGATTGTATTGAGACAACATTTACGGTTCCAGGGCTTGAAGAAGGTCTTGGCCGGGCTGAAATACTTGATGGGAACGGAGAAAAGATCGGAATGCTGCCCATAATAGACGGACAGTTCACTGATGAATTCAATCAATGCGATGTGCATATATACCGTATTTTAGAAGGTGATCCCTTTGTAAATCTTCAGCCAGTATTTGATACCATCGGCGATAAGAGTATAAAGATAGGTAAAAATCTGAGCTTTACTATGTCTGCTACTGATGGGGATGGAGATCCTTTGACTTACTCGGCATCAAACCTTCCGGCAGGGGCATCTTTTAATGCTCAGATCCGTACGTTTGCATGGACGCCACAGATGGGTCAGGAAGGGAACCATACGGTGACATTCACTGTAACGGACGGTGTGAATAGTGTTGCAGCAACTATCACCATTAATGTCATCTATACAAGCCTTGAAAGCATAACCGTGACATCTCCGCCTGTTAAAACTGTCTACCATCTGGGAGACATTCTCGATTTGAACGGACTTGTTGTGACAGGCACATACGCCGATAGCTCCACAGAGGTGCTGGACATTACTATGGGTAATATCAGCGGCTTTGACAGTAGCAGTGTAGAAAATAACCAAATAATTACAGTGACGGTTTTGGATAAAACAGCTGCCTTTATGGTTGATATATTAACAAGGGAGCTCATACCTGTTATAGAGGTGCGTCCGGGTCTGAATGTAGAAGTAGGCGAAGAGGTGCTTTTCACCGGAGAAGCATCAACCTTTGATTATGCAGACCCTGAGCTGTTGAAAAGAGCCAGGTTTGAATGGGATTTCGGTGACGGATATGCGCTTAAATTCGGATTTCCGGCATCAAACGGCGGAGATGCCGGTATGTCTACTATTCATTGCTTCATGAAACCGGGGACCTTTACTGTGACAATGAAAATCTCTGTTTTTGACCAATTTAACACCGACGGGACCCCTGCAACCGATACACCTATATTTATAGAAAGCACAAGCATTCAGGTTACAGTGACCGGTGTAACACCAACAGCAGGTTTTGAAATGCTGCGGGCCCCCTTCAATGCGCGATTGGCTCAATTTATTACTGTAACAATACCTCAAGCGATTGCATCAAACAGTACAAACCGCTTGGTGGTGACATTGATTGGTGAAGGCCATGGAAGCAATACTGTTTTGCTGGACAAAACGGGGCTGAGCCTGACAGAGGAATTTCTATTGGAGCAGCGAAATTTGCCTGCTGATAGTTATAGGTTGAATGCCGAGCTCAAGGATGCTTCCGGAATTGTTTTAAGTGTGTGGAAAGAAAAGTTTTCAAAACCCTATGACGGAATTCCTCATGTTGGGATCAATGAATGGAATGCAATATGTGTTAACGGCGAACCTTTTTTTCCTGTAACTCCATATATGCTAAACGACACCGATTTCCAGGAATATACAGGTGCCATCAATACGACATACACAATCGGATATTATAATGAGGCTCCCAATCATAACCACACCCCTGATTTGTGGCTTAGATATCTGGACTCTACGAAAAATAACGGGTGGATGGCGGCAGGGCCGGGCCGCGGAACCTTTGGGTCAGGTAGAGGTAAACGCAATAAAAGTCTTAATATAATACAAGATTTCGTGAGCATTGGTAAAAATCATGATGCCATGTTACTATGGGAATGGATGGATGAGCCTAATATGGGGGGGAGATATATACGTGTTCCACCTACGGTTTTAGCTGCATGGACATATGCCACAAAGGAAGTTGATCCGAACCATCCTGTAGGGATTAATATGTATGGATTTGATTACCTTCCCTATTATGGGGCCCAGAGCTACTATAATTATGTAGATAGTGCTTTTGCCTTCGGGGGCAAACGTAACTTTTTTACTGATATAATGACCATGGACATATATCCTTTGGAATTCAGAAAACATGCTTCATTGTTCAACAAAGACCGTGGAGTGATGGATCTTTGGGTACAAGCTATTGATAACTACATGGACAGGAATCTCCATCTGATACCCCTTGGTGTTTTTGCCGAAACTAATGACGTATTTGCCAATGACAGGCCGGCTCCCTCAAACGAGCAGGTGCTTATGGAGATGTGGCTGGCAGTCACCCATGGTGCCAAAATGGTAAATTGCTTCCAGCATTTCGTAGACAGCACTGTCCGATTTGATGCAATGAGAGAATTTACTGAATCTATGGATACCTTTGGACGTATAATCCTGGGGCCGGGTAATGTTGAGCCTGTCAGTGACAACAGCAACGTAAGAACCAACAGAGTGGATACTTTGACCAGAAAAGACGGCGATTATACATATTTATTTGCCGTCCGATTGAGGAGCCGGAACCGCTTCCGGAAGAGACAAA
>Ga0366816_1059_pt1 | contig 16401 bp, 15 predicted proteins | sample TotcelN113001K15_FD_207019 | JGI IMG/M metagenome (GOLD analysis project Ga0366816, IMG submission 207019) | Enriched cells from coal bed in the Powder River Basin, Montana, United States - Total cells N11 rep3 HSBNCT.N11.300.1.K15 ... | reverse complement strand
AAGTTAGGAATTATCCTTGGTTGTTTGCAAAAATGCCAGAACAAACAACGCACCCTGCCGAATTAGAGGCAAGATAATGAGCGTGCAATCGGAAGCGAAATGTAAAATAACCGGAAAGCGGTTTTTCGCCTTCCGGTTATCTGTGGCTCAACCACCCGAGCTCAGATGATAGGCGCCACCGAAACACGTACCCGAATGGTGTTGCCTGGCTGGTACGGCAACACGACAGCATGGGTTTTACCTCTGTAGCTGTAGGTCACCGCATAGCCGTTGGTCCTGGTCTGCCAGTTGTCGACCATGCGGCAGTTTTGCACCTGCTGTTGCGCGTAGGCAGGAGCGCCATTGTTGTTGCCGTTCGAGAGATTATCTCCTACCAGCGCTCCCACGACCGCGCCCCCCGCCGTAGCTACTGTACGGCCGCTTCCTTTGCCTACCTGGTTGCCAAGCAATCCTCCCGCCAAACCGCCGATGATCGCCCCGCCATAACCGCGCTGCTGCGCCGGTTGCTGGACGTTGATAATTTCGGCCCGGCATTCTTGATGCGGCTGGTTGAATTGCTCGACTTGAGGCGTGGCGCTGAGCACGCGCGCGGTATCTTCGAAATCCGCAGCGTTGGCCAACGGCAGCATGCTCAGGCAGACAAGAGAAGCAACGATTTTCGTATTGATGTTCATAATTACCTTACCGGGTTAGTTTCCTTATGGTAATACCATAACGCGCTATACAGTCAAGCGGAATACGCGCGAAATGTAACAAAGTGTATATAAGGAAACCTCTTGCCGCAGCACGAGGCGCGGCCCGCATGAAGGGCTCCGCCCCTGCTCGGCATGAGGATGAAAAATGGAAGCCAAAATCGGGAAAATTCAGGCGATCCCTTGAAGTAATTATCTGAAATTGGTCCCGCCGACAGGAATCGGACCTGTATCCCACGCTTAGGAGGCATGTGCACTATCCATTGTGCTACGGCGAGACGCTGAAGACGATGCGGCGGGCCTATTTCATGCCCGGCTTCGTCATTCAAGCTCCATTATAGCGGCTGAAGCCGGGATGTGACAGGGCAGGATCGTGTGCGGATAGTACAATGCTCGATTGTCCGTTCACTTTTTTCATTAAAACTCATGGCTGTTCTCTCTATTTCCAACGCTCAACTAGCATTCGGCCACCACGCAATGCTCGACCACGCCGATTTTTCGCTCGAAACTTCCGAGCGGGTCGGACTGATCGGCCGCAACGGCACCGGCAAATCGTCGCTGCTGAAAATTCTCGCGGGTCAGTCCAAGCTCGACGACGGTTTGATCGTGATGCAACAGGGCATCCGGATTGCCTATGTCGAGCAGGAACCGCATTTCGCGCCCGAGTTAACGGTATTTGAAGCCGTCGCCTCCGGCATGGGCGATATTCAGGCACAACTGGCGGAATATGAACGGTTGGCCGGACAGCTCGGAGGCAACGACGACGATGCGATTCTGGAAAAAATGCACGAGCTCCAGGTAAAACTGGATGCAGCCGATGCCTGGAGCCTGAGCAACCGCGTCGAGACGACGCTCGACCGCCTGTGGCTGGACAAAAATGCGCTGATAGGCACTCTTTCGGGCGGTACGCAGAAGCGGGTTGCGTTGGCATGCGGCTTGGTCGGCGCTCCCGATGTGCTGCTGCTGGACGAACCGACCAATCACCTCGACTTTGAATCAATCCTCTGGCTGGAAAGCCTCTTGCGCGACTATCGGGGCAGCATCCTTTTCATCACCCATGACCGTAGCTTCCTGGATAATGTGGCGACGCGCATCGTCGAGCTCGACCGCGGCAAGCTTCTATCCTATCCCGGCAATTTCAGCGCTTACAAGACCAGGAAAGCCGAACAGCTTGCGGTCGAGGAAGTGGAAAACGCCAAGTTCGACAAGTTCCTGGCTCAGGAAGAAGTGTGGATTCGCAAGGGAGTCCAAGCACGGCGTACCCGTGACGAGGGCCGCGTGCGCCGCCTGGAAGCACTGCGAGCAACACGTACGGTACGGCGCGACCAGCAGGGGCAAGTACGGATGGATGTATCGGCGGGCGAACGTTCCGGCAAGCTCGTTGCCGAGCTGATCGATGTTTCCAAGCGCTATGGCGATAAGGTTATCGTGCAAGGTTTTACCGATACTATCCTGCGCGGCGACAAGGTCGGGTTCATCGGGCCGAATGGTGTCGGCAAGACTACCCTGCTGCGCCTGATACTGGGCGAGGAAATGCCGGATTCCGGCACAATCCGGCAAGGAACGAAACTGCAAATTGCTTATTTTGACCAGATGCGGGCGCAACTGGATGATGAAGCCACCTTGTCTGAGACCATCTCGCCGGGCAGCGACTGGGTCGAAATTAACGGTCAGCGAAAGCATGTGATGACCTATCTGTCTGATTTCCTTTTCTCGCCGGAGCGCGCCCGTTCGCCGGTAAAATCGCTGTCGGGCGGCGAACGCAATCGCTTGCTGCTGGCGCGCTTGTTTGCCAAACCCGCCAACGTGCTGGTACTGGACGAACCGACCAACGACCTCGACATCGACACGCTTGAGTTGCTGGAAGAACTGCTGCAGGAATACGACGGCACTGTTTTTCTGGTTAGCCACGACCGGGCCTTCCTCGACAATGTCGTCACCCAAGTTATCGTTGCGGAAGGCAATGGCCTTTGGCGCGAGTATGCCGGCGGATACAGCGACTGGGAACGAGTACGTGCCATTGCGTCAAAGTCCGCAAAAGCCGAATCCGCTCCACAGGTGAAAGAAGCCCCGCCGGTAGCCGCCAAGCGCAAAAAGCTCAGCTATAAGGAGCAGCGCGAACTGGAAGAACTACCGGGCATGATTTCCAGTCTGGAAAATGAGCAGAAGACGATTACGGCAACACTGTCCGATCAGAATCTGTACCGCCAGAACCCGGATGAAGTGAAACGCTTGAATGAGCGCTTTGCCGAAATCGACGGCGAACTGCTGGAAAAACTGGAAAGATGGGAAGCGATCGAGGCGAAGTCAAACACGTGAAGAGGCAGGAAATACTTTAAAAAAAAATTGCTTGCCGCTCCCGTCAATAAATAATTCCGCCAGTTTCACTTGCTGCCCCGGCCGACCAGTTCAAGGCGCCCCGGAACTGCTCATTAAGCTGAGCATTTCCGGAATTTTGCGCCTTCGCTTTTAGCCAATGCTCCAAGGCGATCGATACAATGACGGCGAGGCTGGCGAATACGGCCCGATACGATAGTTTCGATGTTTTTAGCGAGTTCATGGCTTTTCCTTTCAAGAACCGTTCCTGGCAAACACGATGTTTGTATTATCGGTTACGCATGTTTTGTGCCAGCAATCTTTTTGGAAAACGCACTAAATTCGGGAGAGATGCCTTTCTGATGGCTTACGACGCCATGCGCCTGAAGTCGCCCGGGCGAAAACCCATCGCCAGCAGCGCGCCGAAATAGGCGACTCCGCAGGCAATCATTACTGCGGTGAGCGCACCGACCCTTGTGAGCGGCTGCGCCTGCAAGCCGGTCCAGTTGAAGTGACCCGCCATCCACAGAGCAACGCCGGCCAGCAGGAACAGGGCGCCGCTCAGCTTGATGAAAAACAGCAGCCAACCCTGCTGCGGCGTATAGATGCCCCGTTTGCGCAACCCCCAGAAAAGACAGGCCGCATTCAGGCAAGCGCCCAGGCCGATCGCAAGCGCAAGTCCCGCATGCGCAATCCATGGCACGAACACAAGATTCATCAGTTGCGTCGCAATCAGCACAACGATCGCGATCTTGACGGGCGTCTTGATGTTCTGCTTGGCGTAAAAGCCCGGCGCCAGAATCCTGACCAGGATAAGACCGATCAGGCCGACGCCGTATGCAATCAGCGCGTTGGCTGTCATCGATACGTCCTGCACATTGAATTTGCCGTAATGAAACAGCGTAGTCGTGAACGGCACCGGCAGAGTGATAAGCAGGACCGATGCGGGCAGCGCAAACAGGAAAGTAAGCCGCAGGCCCCAGTCAAGCAGGGCGGAATACTCGGCTGCATCGCCATCGGAGTTCGCCTTCGACAGGCTGGGCAGCAGGATCGTGCCCAACGCGACGCCCAAAAGCGCGGTCGGAAACTCCATCAGACGATCAGCATAAGAAATCCAGGACACGCTGCCATTGGCGAGGCGTGAGGCAATATTGGTGTTAATCAGCAAGCTGATCTGCGCAACAGAGACGGCAAAGGTCGCCGGCACCATCTGTCTGATTACCCTTCTGACCCCGGGATTGCGGAAGGCGACCATGGGATTGAATACTATTCGAGGCAGCATGCCGATCTTGATCAGTGCCGGAATTTGAATTGCCAATTGCAGCATGCCGCCGACGAATACCGCGAACGCCAACGCATAGATCGGCTGCTGCAGATGCGGCGCGACAAAAAGCGAGGCTGCGATGAAGGAAAGGTTAAGTAAAACAGGCGTTAGTGCAGGGATCCGAAACTCGCGCCAGGTATTCAGTATTCCGCCCGAAAGCGCAACCATCGACATGAATACGATATAGGGGAACATGATGCGCGTCATCACTATCCCTGCATCGAAAGCGGCCTGATTCGATTTCAGGCCGGTTGCGATAAAAACCACGATCAAAGGCGTCGCCACGATGCCAAGGGCGCAGGTAGCGACCAATACCCATACCAGCGCGGTCGCGACCTTGTCGACCAGCGCCTTGGTCGGCTCGCTTCCCTGTTGCGCCCGGTATTCGGCCAGGATGGGCACGAATGCCTGGGAAAATGCACCCTCGGCGAACAGACGGCGCAACAGGTTGGGAATACGGAATGCAACAAAGAACGCATCGGTGAATGCAGATGCGCCAAATGCTCGCGCAATCAGCAATTCGCGCAGCAAGCCTGTCACGCGCGAAAGCATCGTCAAGCCCGAAATGGTAACAAGGGTTCTCAGCAAGTTCATGCTGCGGGATTATAGTCCGCATAAATCCTCCTGGCTTGCGGCGAAGCATCTTTTTACACTTCCTCTCGCGCAAGAAGGGAAACAGTACCAGGCTGAAAAATGTAATTATTTGATATTTTTAATAAAAGTAAAGGAGATTTTGACTGCGACAGCTAGCGGCTGTATAATTAGCGGCTTTCTCGATTCACCCTGGTTATTTCAGGTTTTAAACAAGCAGTTATTTCATTTCGATGAGGTTTTCCATGTACGCGGTCATAAAAACCGGTGGCAAGCAGTATAAAGTTGTCGCAGGTGAAAAATATAAAGTAGAACAGATACCGGCAGACATTGGTTCCGAAATCACCCTTGATCAAGTTCTCGCAGTAGGAGCAGGCGACACTATCCGTGTCGGCGCACCTCTGGTCGAAGGGGTTACGGTTCTGGCTACAGTGGTAGCGCAAGGTCGCCACGATAAAGTGACAATTTTCAAGATGCGCAGGCGCAAGCACTATCAAAAGCACCAAGGCCATCGCCAAAATTACACTGAATTGCAAATCGTCTCGATCAACGCGTAAGCGCTGGCGGGAACCAAACATATACCCAGGAGTCTGAAATGGCACACAAAAAAGGCGGCGGCACGACGCGCAACGGCCGCGATTCCGAGTCGAAACGACTTGGCGTGAAAGTTTATGGCGGACAAGCCATCAATGCAGGCGGCATCATCATCCGTCAACGCGGCACCCCTGTTCGCGCTGGCGCGAATGTTGGCACCGGCAAGGATCACACACTGTTCGCGCTGGTCAACGGCACAGTAAAGTTCCTCGTCAAGGGCGCTGAAAGCAAGCAATACGTGACTGTTGTGCCGGCATAAGCTGGCCCTCACGCAAGCAAGACAAGGCGAGAGCCTTCCCTAAAAAGGCTCTGCCTCGCGCAGAGCCTTTTTAATTTTTGAAAGTAGTACACATGAAGTTTATCGACGAAGCGAGAATCGAAGTCATTGCCGGCGATGGCGGCAACGGCGTCGCTTCGTTCAATCGCGAAAAATTCCGGCCTTTCGGCGGACCAGACGGCGGCGACGGCGGCAAGGGCGGCAGCATCTGGGCGGTGGCCGACCGCAATATCAACACCCTGGTCGATTATCGCTTTTCCAGAATGTACAAGGCGAAAGACGGCGAAAATGGCCGCGGCTCCGATTGCTACGGCAAGGGCGCCGACGATATTCTGCTGCGCATGCCGGTCGGCACGATGATTTCCGATCGTGATACCGGAGAAATCATCGCCGACCTGACCGAAAACGGACAGGTTCAACTGCTGGTAAAAGGCGGCGAGGGCGGCTGGGGAAACATCCATTTCAAAAGCTCGACCAATCGCGCGCCGCGCCAGAAGTCCGACGGCACGCCGGGAGAGCGGCGTGAACTGCAGCTGGAACTGAAGGTTCTGGCCGATGTCGGCCTGCTTGGCCTGCCAAATGCAGGTAAATCCACCTTCATCACTGCTGTTTCCAACGCACGTCCGAAGATAGCGGATTATGCATTCACCACGCTCCACCCGAATCTCGGCGTGGTGCGCGTCAGCACCGAAAAGAGCTTCGTGATTGCCGACATTCCCGGCCTGATCGAAGGCGCATCGGAAGGAGCCGGTCTCGGGCATCAGTTCCTGCGTCACCTGCAGCGCACCGGTTTGCTGTTGCACATCGTCGATCTTTCGCCGTTCGATGAAAATGTCGATCCGGTGAAGGATGCAAGGGCGCTGATCAAGGAGTTGAAAAAGTACGATGAATCGCTGGTAGCCAAACCGCGCTGGCTGGTCCTGAACAAGCTGGATGTAGTGCCTGAAGGCGAACGCAAGAAACGCGTCAGCGAATTCGTCAGGCGATTACGCTGGAAAGGGCCGGTATTCGAAATATCCGCCCTGAATCGAGACGGATGCAGCGAACTGGTGGAAGCGATTTACCGACATCTGGAAGAAAAGCGCAACGCCGAACATCGGGCAGAAGAGACCGGCATAACCGAAGAGGCACGCGGAATAGCGTCAATCGCTCCGGATGACCCCCGCTTCAAGGTCATCGAATAATAAAGCATGGCAGCTTGCGAACTTGCTGCCGATGCGGCAAACTTGTTCGCTATTGAATAACGGCAACTTGCTTTTTTCGATGTCTTTCCATTGTTCGCCCCAAAAAACATGAAATCGGTTATCCAAAATGCGAAACGCCTGATCGTCAAGGTCGGCTCGTCCCTGGTTACCAACGATGGACGCGGTCTTGACTATGCGGCGATCCAGAACTGGTCTGCTCAAATCGCCCAGCTTCGCGCCATCGGCAAGGAAGTGGTGCTGGTGAGCTCGGGTGCGATTGCGGAGGGCATGTTGCGGCTTGGCTTCGACAAGCGTCCAACAGGCATTCACGAACTGCAGGCTTGCGCCGCCGTTGGCCAGATGGGGCTGGCGCAGATTTATGAAACCAGTTTTCGCGCATATGGCCTGCATACCGCGCAGGTTCTGCTGACACATGCCGACTTGGCCGACCGCGAACGCTACCTGAACGCCCGCTCAACACTTTTCACCTTGCTGCGCCTTGGGGTAGTCCCGATCATCAATGAAAACGATACCGTCGTCACCGACGAGATCAAGTTCGGCGATAACGATACGCTCGGCGCGCTGGTTGCCAACCTGATCGAAGGCGATGCGCTCGTCATCCTGACCGACCAGAAGGGTCTGTTCGAATCCGACCCCCGAAAAAATGCAAATGCGCGGTTCGTTTTCGAAGCCAAAGCCGGAGATGAAGCGCTTGAAGCAATGGCGGGAGGAGCCGGCACGGGAATCGGGCGCGGAGGCATGCTGACCAAGATTCTGGCTGCAAAGCGCGCAGCAAGCTCAGGGGCGCATACTGTGATCGCATGGGGCCGTGAAGACAATGTTCTGGTCAGGCTGGCGAACGGCGAGGCAATCGGCACTCAGCTTGTTGCGCAGACAGGCCATCTGCAGGCACGCAAGCAATGGATGATCGACCATCTGCAAACCGCAGGCAAAGTCGTGCTCGATGCCGGCGCAGTGCAAAAAGTGGTTTCCGAGGGGAAATCCCTGCTATCGATCGGCGCGCTCGACATCAGCGGCGACTTCGGCCGCGGCGAAGTGATTGCATGCACCGATGAATCGGGCCGTGAAGTCGCCAGAGGGCTGACTAATTATTCCAGTTCGGAAGCACGCCGCATACTGCGCCACAAGTCGGCAGAAATTGCAGACATCCTCGGTTACGAAGGCGACCCCGAACTGATACACCGCGACAACATGGTTCTGTTGTAAGGGCAGTCAGTTCCCTTTGTACTTTTCTGACTGAAGTGAGCGGTTATAACGGATACGGTCCAGCATCTGCTCCGGCTTGTCGGCAATCGTTCCTTCCAAACAGAAGTAGTCCTGCGCCAATACTGCCTCGGGCCGGTTGGCGGAAAGAAAAGAAATCGGTGCCCACGCCCCCTCGCGCGAAAGTGACCACTTTCCGTTGCCATGCCCGAACGCATACCGTTTCATTTGAAACGTGGAGCAACGGATTCCTTCATAGCTTATATTTTTTGCGCCCGCTTTGCTGGTCGTTAGCAGCGTGTAGCGAACCTCATCAGGACTAACCGTCAGCGAGCCCGGATCGATTGCGAATGATTGGGTGGCAACAGGGCCAACTGGAAACGGGAGCGCATTTTCCTGCAACGGAAAAGCCGGGAGCGAAACCGGCATTTCCAGGGAGATTTTGCTTTTCTCCTCCGAATCATCCTCGCTCTCAAAGAAGCCTTTTGCGTGAGCATTGGCGAGAACGACCGGCAGAAACAGAATCATTGCCACCTGTTTTGCAAAATGGAATGTCCTTCGCTGTTTACAGCTATCCTGCCATGACTCCGCCAACGATGACTTACCCATTGCTCGTCTCGATCTCAAAAGAATCCTTCTCGTCATTATTCTTAAGCAAAACAGGCGCTTGGCGGGCTTGGCGTCCGGCATGACGCTGCGAGCCGCCCTGAGCCTGGGGAGGAGTCAAAAACCGCGACAATTCGTGCAGTGCCTTCAGATAAACGTCTCGCTTGAACTCGATTACCACCTCAAGCGGCACCCAGTATTGATGCCAGCGCCACGCGTCGAACTCGGGAGTATTGGTCAAGCGCAGGTTTATGTCGCTATCCCGTCCGACCATGCGCAGCAGGAACCATATCTGTTTCTGGCCTCGATAGTGACCTCGGATTTCCCGCCTGATGAAATGATCCGGAACTTCATAGCGCAGCCAGTCGCGCGTACGACCAACTACTTTTACATGCTCATGGCGAAGTCCCGTTTCTTCCTGAAGCTCACGGTACATTGCCTGCTCCGGCGTTTCACCGTATTTGATTCCGCCTTGTGGAAATTGCCACGAATGTTCGCGCGCCCTTTTCCCCCACCACACCTCATTATGGGTGTTAAGTAGAATAATGCCGACGTTAGGGCGAAAACCTTCACGATCCAGCATGTTGTACCTCGATACTTTCTGCGGCTTACCGTTCCTTCAGTATCAATTCAGGGCATTAATAGTATTCCTGCCGCTTATCCGCGCCGCGGCGCAACAAGACAGGAATCAATTGTACGCAATTGTATAAAGTATGAACGCATCAGCCAGCTAATCCTTTAAAATTGAGTTGATTATAACCTTGATCTTAAAAGAATTCATTCTCATGCGCGCCTCACAATTTTTTATTACCACACTGAAAGAAGCCCCTGCCGATGCCGAAATCATCAGCCATAAACTGATGATGCGTGCCGGCATGATCAGGCGGCTCGGCTCTGGAATTTATACGTACATGCCAGTAGGCCTGCGCGTCATCCGAAAAATCGAAAGCATCATTCGCGAGGAAATGAACCGCGCCGGCGCCATCGAGCTTCTGATGCCCGTCGTCCAGCCAGCCGAACTGTGGCAGGAAACCGGCCGGTGGCAGAAATACGGCCCCGAGTTGTTGCGCGTCAAGGATCGCCACGGCCGCGACTTTATCATTCAGCCCACTTCTGAGGAAGTTGTTACGGACATTGCCCGCAACACCATAAAGTCTTATCGGCAGTTACCGGTCAACTTCTACCATGTCCAGACCAAGTTTCGCGACGAGCGGCGCCCCCGTTTCGGGTTGATGCGCGGGCGGGAGTTCACCATGAAGGATGCCTACTCGTTCGACCGCGATGTCGATGGCCTTAAAAAATCGTATCAGGTCATGTTCGATGCCTATGTGAAAATTTTCACACGCTTTGGCCTGCGTTTCCGTCCGGTTGCCGCCGACAACGGCGCAATTGGCGGTTCGGGCTCGCATGAGTTTCACGTAATCGCCGATACCGGCGAGGATGCACTGGTGTATTGCCCGAACTCGGATTATGCGGCCAACATGGAAGCGGCAGAGGCAGTACCGCCGGCACAAACGCGTCCTGCGCCTACTCAGCAGATGCTGAAAGTTTCAACTCCAGGACAGAAATCATGCGAGGAAGTCACGGCTTTTCTCAAGCAGCCGCTGCAGCAATCGCTCAAGGCAATCGCCGTCATGCGGCTTGAAGGGGCCGAAGACGAGGCAGGGAGCTTCACGATGATCCTACTGCGCGGCGACCACGAACTGAATGAGATCAAGGCACAGAATCTTCTCGGTGCATATCGTTTTGCTTCCGAAGACGAGATTGTCCGCCATACCGGCTGCAAACCGGGCTACCTGGGCCCGGTCGGGTTGGCGTCAGTTGCAGGCGTCTCAATCTTTGCCGACCATGCAGTCATGGTAATGAGCGACTTTGTCTGCGGCGCCAATGAAGAGAATTATCACCTGACCGGAGTGAACTGGGAGCGTGATCTGCCGTTGCCCGCGCGAATAGCTGATTTCCGTAACGTGGTCGAGGGCGACCCGTCGCCGGACGGCATGGGAACGTTGATGGTTCAGCGCGGGATCGAGGTCGGCCATGTGTTCCAGCTCGGCACGCGTTATTCCGAAGACATGCAAGCCACTTTCCTCGACGAAAACGGTAAACCGCAATTGATGCAGATGGGCTGCTACGGTATCGGCGTCACACGCATCATGGGAGCCGCAATTGAACAGAATTTTGACGACAGAGGCATCATCTGGCCTGAGGCAATCGCGCCGTTTGAAGTAGTGCTGTGCCCGATGGGATATGACCGCAGCGCGACCGTAAAAGCCGAAACCGACAAAATATACGGCACATTGCTCGATGCAGGCGTAGACGTCATCATTGACGACCGGGGAGAGCGTCCAGGTGTCATGTTTGCGGACTGGGAACTGATTGGCGTACCTCATCGGATCGTGATCGGCGAGCGCGGATTGAAGGAAGGCGTGCTGGAGTACCAGGGACGGCGCGACGAAACAGCGACTACGATCCCTGCATCCGAAATGGCTGGTTTTGTCATGGCAAAACTTGCAGCAGCAAAATAGAAGAGCATGGCATCGCGGGGCAGAGCCTAAAAAGCGCAGTCTTGCGATGCTTGCGGCATAAGTTAGCGGCACAACCGGAAATAGGACTACCATGTCGAAAGTATGCTTTTTGCGTTCATGATATGGATCAGAAACAGGCTTTTACTTTTACCAGCGCCGGCATCCCTTCGTCCATTGGACCGTTAGAGGTCGGAGCATGATCGAGACCCGCTTGAATAATCTGGCGTTAATCGCTTTTTTTTCTCTCTTTCTTTTCAGCGTCAGCGCGACGGCCGGCAACCAGAAAGAAGAGGCGATGGCCGATTCGGTCCGATTGGCGCTATCCAATGCGATTTCCGACGCGCGGCCACCGAGTCCGCAATTCGACGATATCAACCAGCGCATGCGCTATTTGCGCTGGCTGAGCGATATGTCGGATCGGATAAAGAAGAAAATGCCAGACCCAAAAGTGCGTCTCGATTTTCTGGCTACGGTATGGTATGAAGCGCGCCGAGCAGGACTTGATCCAGCATTGGTGCTGGGACTGATTCAGGTGGAATCTGCATTTCGCAAATATGCGATATCGTCAGCGCGCGCAATCGGATACATGCAAGTGATGCCGTTCTGGACTCGCATCGTCGGCGACAGCGACAGAAGGAAGCTGTTCCACATGCAGACCAATCTGCGTTATGGCTGCTCAATCCTGCGAATGTACCTTGACATGGAAAGAGGAAATCTCTTTCTGGCGCTGGGGCGCTACAACGGCAGCCGAGGGCGTGCCGAATACCCAAATGCCATTCTGGCTTCTTGGAAACGCTGGGAGCATAAAAGTTGAGGCGCCAGACAAGTGCAATCCGTTTGTATGAGAGCTTGCGACAAACAAGAACGGAATTAACGCCAGGCTGAAATCCGGCGCCTCAACTAGGGTGTCGTTATTTCAGGTGGCCGGAAACCAGCTTGGTCATCTCAAACATCGAAACCTGGCTCTTGCCTCCGAACACTGCTTTCAGCTTGGCGTCGGCATTGATCATGCGGCGGTTTGCTGCGTCTTGCAGTTTGGATTTCTTGATGTATTCCCAGATTTTCTTGGTCACTTCGGTGCGTGGCAACGGAGCGGAACCGACTACTGCTGCCAAGGCAGCCGATGGCGTCATCGGTTTCATGAATGCTGCATTTGGAGTACGTTTTTTTGCAGGTGCTGCTGCTTTCGCTGCAGCGGGCTTGGCTGCCGGTTTTGCTGCCGCCGGTTTTGCTGCTGCCTTTGCGGCAGGTTTAGCTGCCGGTTTTGCCGGAGCTACCGTCTTGGCCGGAGCCGCTTTCTTGACCGGTACTGCTTTTGCTGCAGGTTTTTTTGTTGTCGCCATTTTCAAGCCTCATTTACAAAATGCCATAGGGAAACTGCATGATTTCTTGCAAGGCTATTATTGGTGGGATTATGCTTCTTATGCAAGTTTTTTTTGCATTTGTGTAACTAATTTGTTACTGAAACGCAAGCAGCGCACACAGCGCGCAACATTTTTGCCTTTTAAAGCCAAGAACGGGACATTCAAAACGACCCGCGAACACCATGCGAAGGATCGTTTCCAGTACCCGGCAAGATTCAGCGCATGCCAGGCATCGCCCCTTTCAGGCCGCGCATCATCTTCATCATGCCTCCGCCCTTCATTTTTTTCATCATCGCCTGCATTTGTTCAAACTGTGAAAGCATGCGGTTGACTTCCTGCACCTGGACCCCGGCGCCGGTAGCAATACGGCGCTTGCGCGAAGCTTTGATGAGGTCGGGCTTGGTGCGCTCCTGCGGCGTCATTGCATTGATGATGCCTTCCATGCGTCGCACTTGGCGGCTGGCCTGATCCATGTTCGCGCCTTGAGCCGCTTGTTGAAATTGTGCCGGCAGCTTGTCGATCATGCTGGAGAAGCCCCCCATGTTTTTCATCTGTACAAGCTGCGCCTTGAAATCGTTCAGGTCGAATTTACCGCCAACCTTGAGCTTCTTTTCCAGTTCCTGCGCAGTCTTGATGTCGACGCCTTTTCTCGCCTCTTCGACCAGCGCGAGAATATCGCCCATGCCGAGTATGCGATTGGCCATGCGGACCGGGTCGAACGCTTCCAGTCCATCCAGCTTCTCGGAAACGCCGGCAAACTTGATCGGCTTGCCTGTGATGTGACGAACCGACAGTGCAGCGCCGCCGCGCGCATCGCCGTCCAGCTTGGTCAACACGATTCCAGTCAGCGGAAGCACGTCGTTGAACGCCTTGGCCGTGTTGATAGCATCTTGGCCAAGCATCGCATCCACCACGAACAGGGTCTCAATCGGGTTGAGCGCCTTGTGGAGCGCGGCGATCTCGCTCATCATATCTTGGTCGATACCGAGGCGGCCTGCCGTATCGACTATCAGCACGTCGTGGTAATGCCGTTTCGCATAATCGAGCGCAGCACGCGCAATCGCGACCGGTTGTTCGCTCGGCTGGGTCGGAAAGAAATCGGCGCCGACCTGGGAGGTAATTTTCTCCAACTGCGCAATCGCTGCCGGACGGTACACGTCGACAGACACGGTCAACACTTTCTTCTTCGTGTTTTCGCGCAAATACTTAGCGAGCTTGCCGACCGTGGTCGTCTTGCCCACGCCTTGCAAGCCAGCCATCAGAATCACGGCCGGCGGTTGAGTGGCGAAGTTCAGTTGCGATGCGGACGGGCCAAGGTCCGCTCCCATGATCGCAGCCAGCTCCTTCTGCACCACGCCGACTAGCGCCTGTCCTGGAGAAAGCGAAGCAATTACTTCCGCTCCCATTGCTTTTTCACGGACCCGGTTGATAAATTCGCGCACGACCGGCAGAGCGACATCGGATTCCAGCAGTGCGAGGCGCACTTCGCGCAGCATTTCCGCTGTGTTTGCTTCTGTCAGGCGAGCTTCCCCGCGCATGGTTTTAACAACTTTGGCAAGGCGTTGAGTCAGGTTATCCAGCATGGCAATGACGACTTAATAATTAGGTGGTTGAAACGATGCGGGCGAAGATGCTCTACATCAAAAGTACTCTGTATTGTAAACGATACGATATGGTTGACTGTATCCTCTTCCAGGCATATCCGACATTCGCGCTCTACGGCCGCTTTTTTCCAAAAAATCACAAACGGCAATGCCGAGGGTTGTGAACACGATAGGCCCCAAAAGCATGAACATGGCGCGTTACAACCGAAGTCTTGTTGTTGAGAATTCTAGCTTGTATAATCAATAACGGCTTTAAGAATGAACTGGCTGCGCCTGCCTCCCCCACTCTAGAGAAAGAGAAAATAAATGTCCACAGATATCTCAATTGCACAGAAGGCCAAGATGCTACGCATCGCACAGGTTGCGCAAAAATTCGATATAGAAGAAGAATATCTCGAGCCGTACGGCCACTATAAAGCCAAAATTTCCCTGGAATTCATGGATACGCTCAAGGACAGGCCGAATGGCAAGCTGGTCCTGATCACGGCCATCAACCCGACTCCGGCTGGAGAGGGCAAGACCACCACGTCGGTCGGCCTTGGCGACGCACTGAACCGGATCGGCAAAAAAACGATCACCTGTCTGCGCGAACCCTCGATGGGCCCCGTGTTTGGCATGAAGGGCGGCGCTGCCGGCGGCGGCTATTCGCAAGTTGTTCCTATGGATGAGATCAACCTCCATTTCACCGGCGACATCAGCGCAGTGGCGATGGCCAACAACCTTTTGGCCGCCCTGATAGACAATCACGTATTTCATGGCAACGAACTGGGCATCGACGTGCGCCGTATCGTCTGGAAGCGCGTCATCGACATGAATGACCGTTCCCTGCGCGAAATCACGGTCGGCCTGGGCGGGCCGGGCAACGGCTTCCCCCGCCAGGACGGCTTCGACATCGCCGTCGCGTCCGAAGTCATGGCTATTTTTTGCCTTGCGACGAGCCTGCAGGATCTGAGAGACCGCCTGGGCCGCATCGTCGTTGCCTACACTCGCGACCTCAAGCCCATCCTGGCCAAAGACCTCAAGGCGCACGGAGCAATGGCCGCCCTGCTGAAGGATGCGATCAAGCCCAACATGGTTCAGACGCTCGAGAACAACCCGGCATTCATTCACGGCGGTCCGTTTGCCAATATTGCAACTGGAACCAATTCTGTCATTGCCACCCAATCCGCATTGAAGCTGGCTGATTACGTCGTGACCGAAGCCGGTTTCGGCGCCGATCTGGGAGCCGAAAAATTCATCGACATCGTATGCCGCAAGTCTGGATTGCGGCCTGACTGCGCCGTCATCGTGGCAACGATTCGCGCACTGAAATACCACGGCGGAGTCGATCTCCAGGACCTCGGCAAGGAAGATCTGGCCGCGCTCGAAAAAGGAATGGCCAATCTGGAGCGGCATGTCAACAACATTCGCAACCACTACGGCTTGCCCTGCATCGTTGCAGTCAACCATTTCACGCTCGACACCGACGCCGAAATCAAGATGCTGAAGGACAAGATGGCAGCCCAGGGCGCTCCGGTGGTGATTTGCCGCCATTGGGCCGAAGGCGGAAAGGGTGCGGAAGACCTGGCAAGAGCAGTGGTTCAGATGATTGAAACCACGCCTGCAAACTTCAAGTTCGTGTACGAAGAAAACGAAACGCTTTGGAACAAGATGAACGCCGTGGCAACCAAGCTGTATGGCGCCAAGGAAATCATGGCCGACAGCAGGGTCCGCGCCCAGATTAGGAAACTGGAGGACGACGGTTACGGCTCCTACCCCATCTGCGTTGCAAAAACCCAATACTCGTTCTCGACGGATCCTGCATTGCGCGGAGCGCCATCGGGCCATTCGGTAACGCTTCGCGAGGTTCGACTGGCTGCCGGGGCCGAATTCGTCGTGATGATTTGCGGCGACGTGATGACCATGCCGGGCTTGCCAAGGATTCCGTCTTCCGCGGCAATGGATGTGGACTCAGAAGGCCGGATTATCGGAATGTTCTAATCTTGGCGCCGGTTCTGTTATGGAACCGGTGCAGTATTCTTACTGATAGTAGTAGTTGGTTCATCGGGCATTTACAAGGCAAGATGATCCTGCAATTTATTTCTCGAATCGGAAAGGCTT
>Ga0366816_1057_pt1 | contig 16649 bp, 17 predicted proteins | sample TotcelN113001K15_FD_207019 | JGI IMG/M metagenome (GOLD analysis project Ga0366816, IMG submission 207019) | Enriched cells from coal bed in the Powder River Basin, Montana, United States - Total cells N11 rep3 HSBNCT.N11.300.1.K15 ... | reverse complement strand
AATGTGAGGAATGTAAAGGAGCAGGTGAAATAGCCATTCCAATGCACTTTATGCCGGATATTTATATCACTTGCAGTAAGTGCAACGGTAAAAGGTATCAAGAGCATGTGCTGAAGGTACAATATATGGGACATTCAATTGCCGATTTGCTTGAGCTGGAAATCGGTGAGGTGAAAGAATTATTCGAAAGTGAATCCAAAATAAATAAGATATTGGATATGCTATGCAAAGTAGGGCTTTCCTATGTCAAATTGGGCCAGAGCGCCGCTACCTTGTCAGGCGGTGAGGCGCAGAGGATAAAGCTTGCAAAGGAACTTTGCGACAACAGGACAAAAGATGTAATCTATATTCTTGATGAGCCGGCTACCGGACTTCATGATGATGATGTCAGGAAGCTTGGTTTTATTATTCATGAATTAACCTCAAAAGGTGCAACTGTTATTGTTGTAGAGCATAACCCGTTATTAATAAAACAAGCGGATTATTTGATTGAGATGGGACCTGAGGGAGGGGAGCGAGGAGGATATGTATTAAGAGAAGGCCGATTGGAGAAGGCGTAAGGATTTCATGAAATGAAAGGAGAAACTATCAATGAAGAAACAATCCGGATTAGTCATTATTGATATGCAAGAGGGTATTTTTAAGCTAAAGCAGCCTGTTCATCATGAGAGGATTCTTATTGAGAATATGAATAAACTGATTGATTGGGCGAAGAACAATAAAGTGAAAGTGTTTTACAGCCAACATGAGAATACTACATTTTTAAAGTATGGTTCGCCGGATTGGGAAATAATCAAGGATTTACAAATAAATAATGATGCTATTATTGTATATAAAAAGCAATCGAGCATTTTTACAGAAACTGAATTATATACTGAACTTAAAACGGAAAGAATATCAAAAATATATGTTGCAGGATTGATTTCAAACGGCTGCATAAAGGATTCTTGTTTGGATGCACTAAATAAAGACTTTGAGGTTGTTTTAATCAAAGATGCTCATAGCACTTTTTATAAAAATGCTGAAAAGGTGATTTGCCAAATAAACAATGAAATGGAAAATGCCGAAGTTGTTCTGCAAACAACAGAAGGGTTGATAAAGTAAAACGAGGCGCTTTGCTGGATAAATCTATTTCTTTCATCAGGCTTCTTATCATAACTTATCTTGATAAAAAGTACGTTCGGTACTATTCTATATATAGAATAGTACCGAACGAATATATTATCAACGGAGGAATAAAGATGAGCGATTGGAAAGCTATCCCTTTCATATCATCGGGAAAAGCAGCCGGGTTTATACCTGTGAATCACCCATTGATGCCATGTCCCATGCCACCCTCACCAAGCTCCATGGCATGGACTGGACAGAGGATCACCGCATTTCCACCGGCTGCCTGTCGGATAAAGCCCTTGACTACTTCCTACAGGATATCCTTGCTTTTAGAGAGGTGCAGAATAGCCTTAAACGGTCTGCCATGGTACGGGAGGTGGTGCGGGAGAATTCGCCCGATGAAGGGATGGTGCCTTAAAACAACTGGCACCATACGGTATAATAAATTGAGGATAGCTGTTGCTGGCAAACATGTAAGGAGTGTTGACATATGGAAGCTAAATATCGCATGACGGTTGAGCAAAATATTTTCGTTGCAAAACGGAATATTATTGATTAGTGGCATTGCTTTAGCAATCGCCAAAAGCTGCAGGGGCTCGATGCCCCTGAAGCTTTTTTTATATCCTGAGCAATTTGCTCGAAAGTAGATATTTGATATGAAGGTGTATTATCAAACTTTTTTAAATTGACTTGGGGACAGTCCTGTATATTTCTTGAATAATCTGCTGAAATAATTGCTGTCATCAAATCCACACAGCTGTGATATTTCATCGACTGTATGTACATTGAAATGTAATAAATCTCTGGCATTTTGAATTCTTAATCCTGTCTGATATTTTATTGGAGATATGCCATATATAGATTTATAGGCTCGTCTGAATCCCGTTACGCTCATTCCGCACATAAGGGCAAGCTCTTCAAGTGAAGTATCACGAGTAAGATAAGTATCAATATAGCTTTTGGCCGGTTCAATTTTTTCTACAAGACCGGTATTAAGGTTCTGCATCATATATTCTTTAAAATATTCGTATAACAATTCATATAAAATTGACATAGACAACATTTTATAACCGGGCTTTTTTTCGACCCAGACACTTGTCAATCTTTCTATAAGATTATGATACATCATTTCATTTTTTACTTTGAATACACAAGGTGCATTGGAATTTATAATATCCATGACCGGCTTACTGGATTCATCCGGTATTATTTGAAAATTGGCTGTAAAATGGTAATACTGGTCATTGGATACATTCCTTACTATATATGCGAGATGCGCAGGGATGAACGCAATCTCGCCTTTATGCATTTCATAATATTTACCGCCGACATTATATTGAGCGGTACCTGACAATACAAAGGTTATTCCGTATATGCCGCGGCCGTTGGCATAACTATTGGTTCCGTCCCCGGGCATAAAGATCCATTTATGTGCTAATATTATTTCGCTGATGATAATATTAAAATTTTCGATATGGCATTGATACAATTGTTTTCACCTCCAGATACAGCTGGTTTCATTATATATCAGGCAGCACAAAAGTCAATAACGGACTGGACATTTTATGCTAACTTTGGACATATAGTCTATTGTTGAAGATTAATTAATATGTTACCCTTATATTAATCAAAATACATTTTACCGTATGTACAACGGTGGAATAGGAACTAAAATGAACAAGCCTAAAATTGCAGTTACAGCTCTGGGACACTACATATATTTTGATCAATTTGATGGATTGCATGAAGAACTGTCAAAAAAGGCAGATGAATTCATGGCAATGTTTGACCGCAAACTCTGTGATATCTGGTACACCGGATATGTAGATACCGTAGAAGGTGCTTTTATTGCCGTGAGAGAGCTTGAGAAGCAGAATGCAGACTTTCTATTTGTTATACTGACCACATATGTTCCATCTTCGGTTGCAGCACCCTTTGCATATTACGCAGATATACCGCAGGCATTGGTTGGCATTCAGCCGCTTGACTGTCTGGATTATAAGAATGCTACTACTTACATGCAGTTTGTGAATGATGATATATGTGCAATGCCTGAGGTTGCGGGAGTCTATGAGCGTCTGGGACGTAAGATCCCGCCCTGTATTGTGGCTTCCTCCTCACAAAAGGATTATCTGCAAAAAGAGATATCCGGATGGCAGCATGCCATTGCTGCAAAGGCAGCGTTTAAGTATGCAAACATCGGCTATCTGGGGCATACCTATTACCCATCATGTTGCACTCGGTATCGGTAACCACATTGATACATTACAAAAATTCTCCCGTATCACAGGTATCCCTCTTACAGTGGTGTCTTAAAGGAGATGAAAAATTTGGAATGCTTTAAAACCCCCCCTGATATATATCGAGGTACGGATTTCTGGATGCTGAACGGTGAACTTGAAGATGAGGAGCTCATAAGACAAATACATGAAATGAAGGACAAGGGTGTCTTTTCATTTATAGCGCGTACCTATATAGGCCTGAAATCGGATTATCCGGGACATCGGTTCAAGGAAAAAATGAAAGTAATCATCAATACGGCACGCGACTGCGGAATGAAGGTGTTTTTACAAGCAGGCTATATGCCCGAGGCGGTTTTGGGGCTGCCTGAGGATACTGCTCTTTGTTATATCAAGCCGGGGATATCGGGCTCCGGCTCTGAAAACGAAGTTTTGCTTGCTGAATACAGGAACTGCAAATTTTCGCTTTTTAATTCCGAAACAGCTCTGGATATGTTTAACGCCCGGTCGGTTGATTTTTACCTGAAGCAATGCTATGAAGACATGTGGGCGGAATTCAGCGGTGAATACGGCAAAACCGTTTTATCCGTTTGGGTTGACGAACCCAGCTACAGGTCTGAATATCTGCCTTATCCACGGGGTATTGAAGAAAAATTTTCACAAAAATGGGGTTACAGCCTGCAAAGAGAAATCCCCGGGCTGTTTTTTGACATATCCGGATATAAAACGGTACGGTTTCACTATTGGAAGCTGCTGCAGGAACTGATGGAACAAAGCTATTTTCAAAGGCTGCAAAACTGGTGCAACAGTCGAGGGCTTTTGTTCAGCGGACACCTGATGCACGAGGACAGCTTGCAGGACCAGATTTCCCGGGCTTGCGCAATCATGCCCTATTATAAATATTTTGACATACCCGGCATCGATTGCCTGACGGCGCAGATGAACTGGTGTCACAATGAAATAAAGCCTGGTGAAGATGAATACTTTTACCGCAGAGCCATTACAAATACGCCCATCCAGTGCACATCGGCTGCGCGCCAGGCCGGCAGGGAGCATGTTCTGTGTGAAATGTACGGGGTATCTACTCAAAACCTGACCTTCAGGGATCAACGCCATATGTTTGATCATTTTGCATCTTACGGCGTCAATCACCGCTGTATTCATGGACTTTTCTATTCCCTGCACGGCCGATGCAAACGTGCTTATCCTCCGCATATCAGCTATTACCAGCCTTATTGGAAGGATTACAAGCGCATGGCCGATTATGTGGCACGAGTCAGCCGGTTCATCAGCCTGGGTAAACCGCAGGGTGATATATTGGTGGTGCATCCGTTGGAAACCGCCTATATGTCTTATTCCGGTAAAATTAACGGATGTCCCGCCGAAGCGTCATCCCAGAACCTGATTGTTCTTGATAAGCATTTTCACGACCTCATGGTTTCCTTGACAGCAAAAATGTATGTTTTTGATCTGGGTGATGAACGCACAATAGAAATGTGGGGAGAAATTACGGCTGATAACCGGTTCAAGGTTGGGCAAATGACCTATAGCACAGTTGTTCTGCCCTATTTGAGTGTTCTGCAAACCTCTACGCTGGATTTGATAAAAAAATTTGCCGAGCAAAATGGGGAAATCATCGTTCTCGGCAAGGCTCCCGATATGCTGGATGGTTATGAAAAGCATAAAAGTATTCTTACCGATATTAAAAACATAAAATTTGCAGAGGATATTCATATTCTTAACAAAATTCTTTCATCGCATGATTACGGTTACCGGTTTAGCGGTGAAAAGGATGAATTATTTGTTTCAATTAGCAAAAGGAACGATGGAGAGAAGGACTATTACTATGTTTTCAATAATGATTGCAGCAGTGCGCATAAAGGCGAACTTACCATCAAAGGCATAGTAAGGGCAATACAGTGGAACGCTTTTGACGGTACGGGTAAAGAACTGCCCTGTCGCTGCGAAAACGGGCAAACAGTCATACCTGTGACCATTGAAGAAGGCGGAAGCCTTTTGATGACAACCGAAACTGCATCCGTTGGAAATTTTAATACAAATGAGGATGTACCGTATACAGTAAAAAGACTTGGAGATAAGTGGAATATTGCGCGCAATTCCCCCAATGTACTGTTGTTGGAATACTGCCGGTTCCGCCGCGGCAGGTCGGATTTTTCTCCGCTCTATCCGGTACTTGCCGTTCAGGAAATTCTTGTGTATGAAAACTATCGCGGTGAGTTGACGCTTCAATTTGTTTTTGAATCCGATATATCGATAAGCGGCTTACAGCTTGCAATTGAAGACCCTATGGAACAGGTCGTCACTCTAAACGGTATGGAAATTAGTAATAATCCCAAAGGACGTTATTATCTGGCTAAATCCTTTGAGGTGTTGGATCTGCCCGAAATAAGGGCGGGTGAAAACATAATAGAAATTAAGCGTGAATTCGTCCCGTTGTCAAGAGCAAAGTCGCCGATTACCTCGTTGTTTGAGCATCAACACGGTGTTGAACTGGAATCAGTCTATATCATTGGTAATTTTAGTGTTATAGCTGATACGGAGCCTATCAATACCGGTATTCTACGGTATAATAAAAATTTCGTAATCAGAGATGAAAAAAAGGAAGTATTTGGAGAACTCACAAAAAACGGATATCCATTTTTTGCAGGTACCATATCACTGACGAAGAGCTTCTGCTATTCCAAATATAAATCAGACAGGGCGGTTCTAAAGCTTGGCGCTCTGAACGGCTGTACCTGCGGAGTTGCAGTTAACGGCAATGACTGCGGTCTTTTATGCTGGGCGCCTTATGAGGCGGATATTTCATCTGTACTGAACGATGGAGAAAATACAGTTACGCTTACTGTTACCAATACGCTGCGCAATCTTTTAGGACCTTATCACCGACCCAATGGAGAGACAGGCAATCTTTTCGGAGGCGATTATGAATATCCCAATCTTGTCTGGACAGGCGCCACTTTCGAGAATCCTCAATCGGATTGGTATGATCACCGTGAACTGGATACATGCACATGGACCGACAGCTATTTATTGGTACCGTTAGGAGTTGAAGACGCAGAAATCAGAATTTATCATGAGTCTTTTATGAACAGAAAGGCTTTGGGCTGATATTTTAGGATGAAGTATAATAAGTCTTTTGCCTTGGCAGTAGTTGTAGTATGATATGGGAGAAAGCCCTAATGGGAGGGATGCGGATGATGGATTTTCACCAATATATGATACCTTTCTGGGCTGGAACAACCATGCATAATGAATCTGTGCTTATGGTGTCCGACGATAATGGCCGGGCTTGTGCACCTTTGCTTTTTAATCCAACCGCCATTTTGTCGGTAAGAAACTCTGCATTAGATATTACATACAGGCAAGGTGTGGATTGGGATTATGAAAAGGGCAATTTAAAGCTGCTTCCAGAGTCTTCCATACCACATTTGACAATAGCCGACCTGTACCCGTCATCACAAAAAGATAAGTGGACAATGCCTAAAATAGGCGGAGGTTATGTCCTGTTTCACGAAGGTCATTTTTTCCATGTACATCAGCTGGCTGTGACGTATACGCACGCAGCTGATATGTGGAATGGTCCCGTGCCTCAATTTGATAATGGCAGACTCCCTGGTTCATTTCATAAACTTAATAACGGGAGCCCGTTCAAGGTAATACTTTATGGCGACAGTATATCTGTAGGCGCCAATGCAAGTTCTTATTCAGGTGTTCCGCCTTTTATGCCCGTATGGGGACAATTGTTTGCAGATAATCTCAAGAGTTACTACTCGTCTTCAATTGAGTTTGAAAATCCGTCTGTTGGGGGACAGGATTCAATATGGGGGCTATCAAACGTTAACGCATTGGTATCTGATAGAAATCCTGATTTGGTCATTATTGCTTTCGGTATGAATGATGGAGCGGCAGGTTTATCGCCTATCAAATTTAAACTAAATGTTCAGGGAATCATGGACGATATAAAAGCTAAAAATCCTGATGTAGAGTTTGTCCTTGTAGCAACAACCCTCGCAAACCCTGAATCATATTTTGCCGGACGGCAGGCCGATTATCTGAAAGAACTGCAAAGCCTGGCTGGCGTTGGTGTTGTAATAGTGGATATGACGGGTATACACCAGGAATTGTTATCGAAAAAGAGATTCATCGATATGACAGGCAACAATATTAATCATCCCAATGACTTTTTGAACCGATGGTATGCACAGTATGTCTCCGGGTTTTTTATCAAACGTATATAAAATAAAATTAATAAGATTGCTTGCAGAGTTTTATACAGTGTGCCAAATATTAGTAAGGGGATGGTGGAGTTGAAAATAAGGAGCTTTCTACCCAAAAACCGCAGTCTGTTTTACAGATGGCTGTTATCTTACATCTCGATTCTGATCATACCTGTCATTATAAGCGGCGTTGTAAGTGTCTTCTCGGAAAGGTTGATGAGAGATGAAACAAACAGGGCAAATACTGCAACATTAAAGCAGGTACGGCAGACCATCGACGAAATGACGACCTCCTTTGAGAAGATTGCCACACAGATAAGCATAGACCAGAGTTTGAGAAGTGTATTGGGTACAAGAGGGTCATATGACGGAGCCGGTCAGTATAGTATGTATACGCTGATGATATTGTGAAAGAATGCCGGGATATACTTAAGGAAAAGCTGCATATCAGCTTTGTTGCATCAATCAGTAATATACATGAAGATATGTCGGAAATTGCGGCAGCCTATACGGAAGTGAAGGATGCCGTAGAATATAGAAAACTGATAGGCAGCAGCGGAATTACCAGATATGAAGATATAGACAACCCCAGGTACAGCTATGATTATTCCATTGAAACAGAGGAAAAGCTTATAAATTATATAAAGACAGGAGATTTTGACAAATCCGGGAATGTTTTTGAGGAGGTTTTAAAATCCAATCTTTATGATTCATCTTTCTCAGGTGAAATGGCAAAATGCCTGATGTTTGATATCACAAGCACCATTGTCAAAACCATGTATGAAATATGCGACATTACGGTTATCGAGGATATTCAGCCGATTAAGCGGTTATTGAAATGCAGCACTATTGTAGAAATGAAATTGCATATCACTATTATTCTGAAGGAGGTATGCAAATATGTGAAAGAGAATGGGAAGAACAGCTGTCAACTCAGCAGTGCCGTACTTGAATATATAAAATCCAATTATTATGACAACAATTTAAATGTTTCCACTATGAGTAGTGAGTATCGGGAGGTTATATCTATGAAAAAAGCCCTTCTTAAGACAGTATGTTTTGCTATAGCTATCTTTATGCTTTTTGCAATGCTTACAGCTTGCACAGGCAAAGGCAGTACCGTGACTACAGCTTCTTCGGCTGCTTCGCAGGAACAGACAAGCACTGTGGCTGATACGACTGCCGCAAATGGACCGATTTATCCGCTTAAGGCGGATGTAAAGCTTACCTATTGGAACGAGTTGAATCCCAATGCAAGCGACAATTATGCGAATATGGGAGATACGCCGTTTGCACAGGAGCTTTCCAAAAGAACAGGAATCCAGGTTGAGTACATGCATAGCACAACGGATGAAGCTTTTGCTTTATTAATGGCTTCAAATTATTTACCGGATATAATTGAATTCTGGTGAGACGCCTATCCCGGAGGACCGTCACAGGCTGTGAAAGATGATCAGATTATTACTTTGAATGACATTATGGAGGAATATGCCCCCAATTATACAAAATGGCTGAATGACCATCCTGACGTTGCCAGGCAGATACGCTGGGATGAAGGCTATTATATCGGGTTCCCGGCTGTGAATGGGGATGGAAAAACAATTAGTGTTTCCTATGGGCCCGAAATCCGGAAGGACCTGCTGGATAAGCTGGGGCTTGCAGTCCCTGAAACTGTAGACGAGTGGTATAATGCCCTTAAGGGTTTCAAGAATCTGGGTGTTTCTGCACCTTTTACCGGCAGTAAGGGATATAGATTGGATTTTATTGCAAAGGCCTATGGAATAGTGCTGGGAGATATGGCAACCAGCGTGATGTACATCCAGGACGGAAAGGTAGTCTATGGACCGATGCAGCCGGCTTACAAGGATTTTCTCACAACCTGGCGGAAATGGTATGCCGAGGGGCTTATCGACAAAGATATCGCTACCGTTGACGCCAACCTTGCCAAAGCAAAGATCCTTGACGGAAGCGCTGCATCTATAGGCGCCTATACGAATACCTTATTGACATATAATACTACCGGACAGCAAAATATTCAAGGCTACAAGATGGTTGCCGCTCCTTTGCCTGTATTGCAAAAAGGCAGTGTGAACAAGTACTCGTACCTATCAAATCCGTATACGCCGTCGGATGTCCAGGCTGTCATCACAAAGCAGTGCAAACATCAGTGGAGATCTCGTGGAAGCTGTCCGTATTGAATGGACACAGAATACTCTGGTGCAGAATTGTGTGATAAAAAATATCAGAGGTGTTGCAGCTACTGAAGCCAACAACAATAAAAGCGGAATAAAGATGTACCACAATAAGAACACGATGATTGAGAATTGTGAAATTTTTAATTGCACGGTGGGTATCTACGATAAAAGTGATGGTGAATCCTCCACGTATAGGAATAACTATATACATGATTCCTTCTTGTATGGGATATATGTTACGAGTCTTAGAAGCGGCGAGAATGTATACAATCATCCTGATGTGAATGCTTACAATAATGTCATCGCAAACAGTAGAGAATTCAGCTACTATGAGGAGTCCACTTCGGATTCCAAAGCCGATCGGACAACTCTCTGCAACAACACTTTCTATAACGGCAATGGACCTGGTTCTTGTATCCAAATGTTTGGCGGCATAGAGAAGAAATTTTACAATAACATTATCCGGAGTAAAAGGCTGAATTATGGAGTACTAAAGTTCTTTGTACCGACGAGTGACCTTTCTGTGCCGGTCACCATTGCCGAGTGCGATTATAACCAGTATGGCAGTTTGGACTTCTTAATCAGAACACGAAAAAACATTTCGGTAACAAGCACACACAACTACTATACTTTGGCGGATTGGCAAAACTCATCGGAATTGGATAGCGGGGATGGACATCCTGATGTGAACTCGCTTGCATCCGATCCCATGTTTGAAAATGCGTCCGGTACCATGCTGAAGCTGGACGACTTCCGCCTGGCACAGGGTTCTCTCTGCCTGGGAGCCGGCAAAAACGGTTTGGATATGGGTTCTGATATTGACTTGGTCGGCCCGGATTTGCCGGACTATACACGTCATACCGTAGTCTTTTACAGTGATGAATACATAGCCAACAATAATAGTTATCAGTCAGCAATCATTGAAGACGTAGAATATGGTTCATTACTAACAGCTCCTGCTGATCCTGTAAAGGTAGGATATATCTTTGCGGGCTGGTATACGGGCAGAGATCTGACAACAGAATGGGATTTTGCAAACGATCCGGTTGAGTCAAATATGTCGCTTTTTGCCAGATGGGCAGTGGAAACGGAAAGCGTTACTATCTCGGACGATAATATCACAATGGGAACCGGCGATACCCGGACGCTTATGGCAACGGTACTTCCGGAGAATGCAGCTAATAAAGACCTGGAATGGGAGTCTTCCAACACGTCTGTTGCGGCGGTAGATGCAAACGGGACGGTTACCGCCGTGTCGGAGGGGTCAGCTACCATCACGGTCAGAGTGGTTGGCACAGATACGGTAATCGAGGATACCTGTACAGTGACAGTTGTAAGCGTGATAGTCCCCCTGGCAACTCTAACGGGACCTGTCATAACCGACGAGCAGTACAAACTGACCTACGGGCTGGAGGGAGCAGTCGGCATCACAGCACAGGATGTCACCGTAAGCTATGACATAAACATGTTCGATTTTGTGAGTGTAAGCCCGGTATCCAATGGAATAACAATTGTAACCGTTCCGGTCATTAACGCTGACGAAGGGACGGTAAGGTTCATACTGGCGAGCCTTGGGACAGAAAATGCGGTGAATGGCAATGCCGGCATCCTGGATATGTTTTTCAGCCCAAAAGCAAGCGGTGCGGGGGTAATTGCCGTGACCAACGTGCAGTTGGCCAACAGCGGAGGTGAAGAAGACATCTACGCAGAAACTGCGGGAGCAGTCAAAACCATTGTAATATCAGATAACAGAGAAGCATTGGCGTCAGCAATCCAGGCAGCTCAGAAGATTTACAGCAATGCAGTGGAAGGGATCCAGACAGGTCAATACCCCGCAGGGGCAAAGGACAGGCTGGATGCTTCCATTGATGCTGCGGCTGCAGTAAGGGATGATGTGAATGCAACAGGAGCACAGGTCTTACAGGCCATAGCCTACCTAGATGCGGCGGTGGCCAAATTCCAGGGCTTGATCATCACGGCTTCGACGGGGGACATCAATAATTCAGGAGGGATCAGCCTGGGAGACCTTGCGATAATTGCCGACTGCTACGGGAATACATCTGCAGATCCGGGCTGGGATGAAATTAAGCATATGGACATCAATGGCGATGCAGAAATCGGGTTGTATGAATTGGCGTTCATTGCCAGGAGGATGATACTCGACTAGACACACCGGTATCCGGAATGCAATGGGAAGGCGGCAATGCCGCCCTCCCATTGATTATAGAAAAAGGAGCGCTTATTATGAAGATGAAATTAATTCTATGTTTTTTAGCAGCGGCGATGGTATTCAATATGTTAGCTCCCGTAAGTAAAGATTATGCCGCCGTTTCAAGTACATTTAACATCCTGTCTGCTTCCTCTGGTGTTAAAATAGGAGAAAGATTTACAGTGACGGTTGCCGGGAAAGATATACAAGATATGTATGCCTGCGAAGTGTGTTTGACATTTGATGATAATATACTCAAATTTGATACCAATGATATTGCGTCTGATGTTTTGGGTAATCCGGTTAAAAAGGTTAAAGACAATAGAATCATATTTGCCATAGCCAAAACTGAAAACCAACTGCCGGAAAACGGGGATGTGTCGTTATGTAGCTGACATTCACCGGAAAGGCAGAAGGAAAAGCCCGGATGACTCTGAACACTGTAAAGTTAATGAATGAATTCCTCAAGTCGACAGACTATTCTGTGGAGAAGGCAATAGAAGTCTCTATCGCTGCCGGTGGGTCATCTACATCGACACAGACAGCCACCCCGACGCCGACAGCTACTCCGACACCGGCATCCGCCCCAACCCCTACTTCAACACCCACCCTGAAGCCCGATCCCACGCAAACACCAGTGACAATAATAACCATTATACCGGAGTTTATACCATCGGATACGGCAAAGGGTATTGCAAGGGTTGACTTAGGAGAGCAGGCGGGAGATATTTTTTCCGGGGAAGGGATATCCATCGTCAACGTGCCTCCAATTCCAGAAGCGAAGGTCTATACCCTGGGGATTCCCGCTGACAGCCTGTCCGGCACTCTGGGCGGTGGACTGTTGAACTTCTCCACTGAGATAGGCGGCATCATCATTTCCGGTAACATGTTGGCAGGAATCCCGGAAGCTGGGGGAAAGGACATCGGTATCACCATCAGCAGCGGGGACAAGTCCGACTTGCTTGATGAACTGAAAGAAGCCATAGGGGACAGGCCGCTGGTGCAGTTAACCCTGACACTTGACGGAGTGCATGCCGGGTGGAACAACCCCAATGCTCCCGTCACGGTATCCATCCCGTATAAACCCACGGCAGAAGAACTGGCCGACCTGGAGCATATCGTGGTCTGGTATATCGATGGGAAAGGAAACGCGGTTTCCGTCCCCAGTGGGCGCTATGACCCTGAAACCGGGATGGTGACCTTTACTGCCACCCATTTCAGTTATTATGCCATAGCCTATGCGTATAAGACCTTCGGCGACCTGGGTAGCGTGGCGTGGGCAAAAAAAGCCGTAGAGGTCATGGCATCAAAAGGCATTATTGCCGGCACAGGAGGGGATGCCTATTCACCAGCGTTGAATATTACCAGGGCCGACTATCTGTTGCTGGTGGTAAGGACTCTGGGATTGTGGGCCGAGGTAGAGGACAACTTTGATGATGTGAAAGCGGACGCCTATTATTATGAAGCTGTCGGGATTGCTAAAAAGCTGGGTGTTACCGCCGGTGTTGGGAATAACCGGTTTAATCCGAAGGAGAGCATCTCCAGGCAGGACATGATGGTGTTGACGGCCCGTGCCCTTGAAAAGTTTAAAGGTTTGAAGTCTTCAGACGATACCAGTGTGCTATATCCATTCGCCGACAGGGGAGATATTGCCGGTTATGCCGTGGAAAGCACAGCAACACTGGTGAAGGAAGGGTTTGTTGCAGGGACTGGAAACAGCATGCTGAATCCCCGTGCATGGGTGAACCGTGCAGAAGCGGCAATGCTCATGTATCGTATATATAAATACAAAAAGTGAAAAGGAAGAAGGTATATCATCGCTGGCCTGTCCTTGTCTGTGCAATGAGCTACCACAATGAAGGCGCGCTATTGGAGTTTTTTGCCCCGGAACGCCACAAGATGGAAATATATGCCGTAGACGGGGGCTCCAGATATGACATCGAATGGTCGCCTGTCTATGAGGCATTCCACAAGTACCCCGGCACCGAAAGGGTAGGCTGGAAGGGCTGGTGCAGGCACCTGATCAAGGACCAGTGGGTTATGGGCGGAAGAAAGGAAGATGTTACGGATGGAGCCAATGAAGTAAAGCGGGGACTGCTTAGCTCTCTGGTTGCCATGTCGGGTGAAACAAGCATGGAGGAGAAGCGGGTCATTGATGTACGGGAGTACTATGTTTTATAAAGGAGTGTGGGTATGATGTTGAAAATTAGTCCATGGTTCAGGCCGGAGTAATATCTTGACATTGAATTCAATCGGCGGATGAGGGGAAGGATGTCCGGGATGGAACAAAGGATAAGAGATTATTGATGCCGGACTGTCTCAGATGCCGTGCCGATCCAGACTTGCAGAGAAAATCCGAGAAGTAGTGCAGTGGAAGAAAGAGGGCATTTCCTTGGAGCAGGCCATTGATCGGGTTCATGCGATTTATAATGAAAAGAACTGGCATGATTGGATCCACACCATTCGCAATGCGATGATTGTATGTATCGGATTGCTGTTTGGAGAAACCGACCTGGAGAAAACCATCGGAGTTGCTGCAATTGGCGGGTTTGACACCGACTGCAACGGAGCGACAGCAGGCTCTATTATGGGGATGATACTGGGGGCCAAAGCCCTTACGGACAAGTGGATTGCCCCTCTGAACGATACATTGAAGTCAGGAGTAGAAGGCTTTGATCTTATAAAAATATCTGAACTGGCGGCAAAGACTGTTGATGTGGTGAAAAGAGTCCAACCCGTTTCAGACAGTGTCTACGAAAAAGGAGTGTAGAATGACATGACAGCGATGTTAAAGAAAAATGATATCGTATTGTTACAGGGCGATAGTATTACAGATACAGCCAGAGACAGGGAATCCGGGGATTGCTTGGGGCGCGGTTACGCCTTGATGCTTGGAGCCTGGTGCTCGTGCAATTTCCCGGAAGAAAACGTAAAGTTTCTCAATAGAGGGTTAAGCGGAAATAGAGTGATCGATCTGCTGAGCCGGATCGAAAAAGATTTTATTGAAATCAGGCCGTCCTGGATTTCAATACTGATCGGCGTCAATGATTGCTGGAGAAGGTATGACCGGGATGATCCCACTTCTGCGGAAGTGTTTGAAGAAAGATACAGAAACCTGCTGACAAGACTAAAGCAGGACACAACAGCAAAAATCATTCTGTGTGAACCGTTTCTTTTGCCTGTAAAACCGGAACAGGAAAAATGGAGGGAAGATCTGGATCCAAAAATCAGTGTTGTCAAAAAAATGGCTGAAGAATTCAATACACTTTTAGTACCTCTGAGTAGCACATTTTTAAACGCTGCCAAACGCAAGCCAATGGAACATTGGAGTAAGGATGGTGTTCATCCTACGCCTGCCGGCCATATGCTTATTGCCCAAACCTGGTTGAAAACATTGGGGATATGTCCTGCCGGGTGAAACAAGCATGAGGGAGAGTTGCTGGAAAACAGGGTTGTCAGACTTTTCGGATGACGGGCCTGAACCCGAAGGCTTCGGACTGGTCTTCAACGTGGCCCTTGTAAATTACGATCCTTTGGAACGTGTCATTAAAGTCGGAAGCGTTAAACTGACGGTAAGGCTGGATGACATTGAGAGTGAGGCAGGGGTCCTTTTTGTAACACCTAAAAACACATTAAGCCTGGAAATGAATCGATATGGAAATAAAATTACGGTGAGCTTGCCGGACGTCACAACAGGCGGTTTCCTATTCATCGGAAAAGGATTTTGAAATTACATTTAGCACTGCAGTGTATACTTCATTATTAAATCGGCATTTATGTGCCTCACAGAAATATTGTGAATACAGCTGCAGATTAAAATAAAGATTCCACTGAATCCTGGTACGGGAACAAAGGTGACCAATCTTTTTACAAAGGAAGAAATATTGTTGATGAAAAAGGGTGGCAGTTATATTGCCGACCTTCAGGTAGATGATGCACAGGGGTACGAAATATATTCCATACTGTAAGAACAACTGCAGGATCATTTGAACTGAAAGGGATGGGTGAACATGGGAGATAAATTGAAAACGGTAATAATTGGCGCGGGGAGTATTGCAGAATCCCATTTATATGCGTCAGCCGGCTTGAACAATGTACGGGTTACTGCAATTGCGGATATTGCAAGGGCAGTGTATCAATCCAGCGAAAACGGCAGTGCAACCATTTCACTTTAAGAAGTGCTTAAATGGAGGTCAGTATAACATAGTGCCCATTATTCATCCCCGTACACTCTGATTTCGAATATCCTGGCATGGGGATCTCCATGGGTTGATGAAACTCTTACCTTTACACTGCTGCACTCTACGAAGCTGAAGTCGTGCTTTGTGAATCGCATATAATTTCCTGTTATCTGCCGGGTATAGACAAGCTTTCCGTCTTTGTAGAATTCAATGGAGTAGTCTTTCACCAGTTGAGGGGGGATCCCGGGGATTTGTTCTGAGAGTGTGCTGCGTGAAAGTGAAATCATCAGCTCTTTGGAGAGGTTTGAATCGAACTTCAAATGTACCTGGCTTACGCTGACCGTTTTACCGAATTTCACTGCCAGCCATTCTCCATCAACCGCTTCCGATATCCAGCAGTTTGTGTCATCCTTTATCTTACGGGAGATACCGTTTACTGCATTTTCACATTCTCCGCCGGGAATACTTGATGAGCA
>Ga0366816_1056_pt1 | contig 16893 bp, 17 predicted proteins | sample TotcelN113001K15_FD_207019 | JGI IMG/M metagenome (GOLD analysis project Ga0366816, IMG submission 207019) | Enriched cells from coal bed in the Powder River Basin, Montana, United States - Total cells N11 rep3 HSBNCT.N11.300.1.K15 ... | reverse complement strand
GAAACCGCTTTCTGATTTCTTCCGAAGCCGAAATCGGGAAAATCATTGAAGCCGGCTTTCAGGAAGTCTACATAGATACTGGAAAAGGCCAGGACGTCACTGATGCGCCTACCCAAGAAGAAGTTCGAGCGGTCATTGAGCGTGAAATGACCGCTATCGTTTCACACAAACCGGCAAAAATTGCCCGGTCCACGCTTGCTGAAGAGCTTGGCCGCGCGAAGCCGGTCAAGGAAAAAGCGCGGCAGTTGGTGGGCAGCCTGATGCAGGACGTACGGTTGGGCAAAGCGATTGAGATCGCCTGTGTTGAACCTGTTGTCCAGAACATTACCGATTCGATATTTCGCAATTCAGGCGTGCTGCTTGGGTTGCTGCAAATCAGAAACAGGGACGACTATACTTTTTTACATTCAGTCAGCGTTTGTGCGCTCCTGGTCGCGTTTTGCAAAGCATCGGGAGTTGATTCCGAAATAATCCACCAAGTCGGGATCGGCGGCCTTCTGCACGATATCGGCAAAGCGCGCGTCGGCGACGAGATTTTGAACAAGCCGGGAAAGCTGACTGACGAAGAGTTCGATGTCATGAAGAAGCACCCCGAAGACGGTTACGAGATTCTGTCCGCCATCCCAGGGATTGGCGCGATCCCGCTCGATATCGCGCTGCATCATCACGAGCGCTTCAACGGCAGCGGTTATCCGGAAAAGCTGCCTGCAGAAGAGATTAGTACGTTTGCGCAGATGGCCGCGATTGTTGACGTTTACGACGCGATCACCGCTGACCGCAGCTATCACAAGGGTATGCCGGCGGCAGAAGCGCTGCGCAGGATTTACGAATGGAGCAAATTTCATTTCAACCCTCAGCAGGTCAACGCATTTATGCACTGCGTAGGCATTTATCCGGTTGGCACGCTGGTTCTTCTCGAATCGGGACGGCTCGGAGTGGTTATCGAGAACAACGAGGGCAACTTGCTGACGCCAAAGATCAACGTATTCTTCAGTACTAAATCCAGCACGTATATCAAGCCGCAAGAAGTTGATCTGTCCGGTCCGATAGGTACAAGAGGCATCGACAGGATTCTCAGTCATGAAAATCCGGCAAAATGGGCTGTCAACCCGCTACGTTTTTCAGTATTGGCATGATTCCATTTTTTGCAAAGACGTGGAAGTCAGCCGGTATGATCGACTTCATTTTAAAGGCATGGAAGAGATGGCGATGCATATATGCTTTTATTGACGCTCTCTTCTTTCGCCTGTTTCGACCCTGTCATGACACGCCGGGCAGATCGTAGGACAATAGCGGAATGATCCCTTCTTCTCCACGCCGCACCTGGACATTCCTTCTTCTTAGCTCCCTGGCTTTTTTTATGCCGGACCTCGTGATCCCCGCCGCTTGGGAAAAGCAGTCAACCTATCTGCTACTTTCCAGTCTTTACCAAGGGGCGTTGGTAATTGCCGGATTCTGGTACGGACCTGTTATTTGCCGGGCACTGGTTGTAAAGGAGGTCGTTGCCGGGCCCTTGCGTCAAACGTTGGACCGAGCCGCGGCCGAATTGAGCAAGAGTGGCGGGCCTGTTCGGGCAAATGAATTGCCCCTTACGCTGGCTGAATATCCAACTCCGTTTATTGTTACCACCGGGCTGCTGCCGGGGCGAAGCCAGGTGTTCCTCTCTTCCGCATTGGCGGAACGGCTTGGAAATAACGGCCTTCGTTTTTTATTGGCACGCGCCTTGGCGCATGGGGGATGGTCCCAGCGTCTAGCAGCCCTATTGCCAGTATTAGCGTTGACGGTGATGCTTACTAAAACTCCAGCGAACTTGAATGAGTGGCTTGAACTGGCCCTATATCTTGTGGGATGGCTGGTCATGCACTGGTTTTTCGAACTGCGCGCCGATCGTCAAGCCGCCCAGATTATGGGCTTCGGTGCTCAAGAAGGCTTATATGAAATGTTGAGGGCAACGGGCAGTCCCCTCGGCTGGCTTTCAGCACAACCTCCGATTCGCTGGCGCTTGCTCATGGTCAGGGGCGATTAAGCCTGGCGTGGCTCCCGGGGCCGTTTGTGCTAATTACGCACTCTACTTGAAGTCCGGCTTGCGCTAAAAATAAAGGGTAGCTTCACATGCTGAGTTTTTTCCTCTCAACCGTCGCGTACTTTATTGTCAGTTATTTCCTAAAACGCTATCTGGAAAGAATGGGCGTGCAGAAAAGCGCGACAAGAGGGCTGCTGATATTTAGCTGCGCTCTGGCCATTGCCTACGGAGTAGCGGCACTAGTCGATTGGGCTGCGGGTTAGGGAGGCGATGGAATAAAAAAAGGGGTTACAAGTTTGCGCTTGTAACCCCTTTAGTCTGCTGCTTTGTCTTTGGTAGGCCGTGCGTGGCTCGAACACGCGACCAACGGATTAAAAGTCCGCTGCTCTACCAGCTGAGCTAACGACCCGAAGAAGCGGAATTATAAGATGGCGCCACGAGACTGTCAAACCCTTGGCCGAGTTTTTTTCATTTATTTTTCATATGAGAAGAGATATGGCCTTGGGCAATATCCATTGTCGCATTCCTCTATAATCCATGCACCGACACATAAGCTACTCCTCATGATCATTTTAGGTATTGAAACATCGTGCGATGAAACTGGCATTGCCCTGTACGACACGAACCGCGGTCTGCGCGCGCACGCACTTTATTCCCAGATTGCCATGCACGCGGAATACGGCGGCGTCGTGCCTGAACTGGCTTCACGCGACCATGTCCGGCGCGCGATCCCGCTGCTGGAAAAGGCGCGAGCCGATAGCGGCATCGAGCTCGACGAAATCGACGCGATTGCCTATACGCAGGGTCCGGGGTTGGCCGGTGCGCTGCTCGTCGGCGCATCGCTGGCATGCAGCCTCGGCTTTGCGCTCGACAAACCGGTAGTCGGAATTCACCATCTTGAAGGGCACCTGCTGTCGCCGCTACTGTCGGCCAATCCACCCGCGTTTCCTTTTGTTGCCCTGCTGGTTTCGGGCGGACATACCCAGCTTATGCGCGTGGATGGAGTCGGTCAGTACACGCTGCTGGGTGAAACCCTTGACGACGCGGCGGGAGAAGCTTTCGACAAGTCGGCCAAGCTGCTTGGCCTCGATTATCCGGGCGGGCCCGAGATTTCCCGGCTGGCGGAGACGGGTGATCCAACTGCATATAATTTGCCGCGCCCGATGCTGCACTCGAAGAACCTGAATTTCAGCTTCTCAGGGTTGAAAACAGCGGTGCTGACGGTAGTGAAGAATCACGCCGGGCCGATAGGCGCACAAGACAAGTCGGATATTGCGCGCGCCTTCGTTGATGCGATAGTGGACGTGCTGTCCGCGAAATGCGAAGCGGCGTTGCGGCAGACGGGGCTCAAGCGGCTGGTCATTGCCGGCGGCGTTGGCGCCAACACGCAGTTGCGCACGGCGCTCGACGCGATGGCGAAAAAGAAACGCTTCAACGTGTTTTATCCGGAAATGGAGTTTTGTACCGACAACGGCGCGATGATCGCGTTTGCAGGCGCCATGCGACTGCAACGCAATCCTTCTGCCGCCAAGCGCGAATACAGCTTCACGGTAAGGCCGCGCTGGCCGCTGGACGAACAAAATTGCGTTTCGGAATCGTCCGCAACATTGTCCGCTTGCACATGTCGTGCCGTCGTGGCTGAATCAGAGTCCGGTCTTTGATTGTTCGCCTATCGCTGCGGAGTAGATTCACATCCCTTGGATATTCTTGCACCGTGCCGTGCAATCATCAGTTCTTCGTATGTTGGAAGAATCCATACGGAGACTCTGCTGTCCGAAGAACTGATCCGGATCCGGCCCATCTGGTTGGCCTTGACATCAAGACGAACACCGAGCCACTCAAGCTGTTCACATACGGCGGCGCGAATCTCGGGTGAGTGCTCGCCGATCCCGGCAGTAAACACGAACGCATCGAGTCCGCCGCAGGCTGCGACCAGCGAACCGGTTTCGCGCACTACCCGGTAAGCAAACAGGTCTAGCGCGGTTTTGGCTGCCGGTGCGTCGCTGGAGAGCAAATCGCGCACGTCGCTGCTGATGCCTGAAACCCCAAGCAGACCGGACTGCTGATACAGCATGGTTTCGATCTCTGTCGGAGTCATTTTTTCATGCTGCAAGAGATATAGCATGACTCCCGGGTCGAGCGTGCCGCAGCGTGTGCCCATAACCAGCCCATCAAGAGCCGAAAAGCCCATCGTGCTGGCGACGCTTTTTCCGCCCACCAATCCGCACATGCTGGCGCCGTTGCCGAGATGCGCGATGATAGTGCGGCCGGCAGAGGCCTTTTCGTCGATCAGCGGCAATTCCTGGGCGATGTACTCGTATGACAAGCCATGAAAACCGTAACGCCATAGTCCCTTTGCGGTCAGTTCCTGCGGCAGGCCGTACAATTGGGAAATACGTGAGTTGGTCTTGTGAAATGACGTATCGAAGCATACTACCTGGCACAGCCCGGGATAGCGATGGGACAAGGCGTCAATAAAAGCCAGCACGCGTGGCTGATGCAGCGGAGCCAGGGGCACCAGTTTGCGCAGGTCTTCCATCACGGACGGAGTCACCATCACCGGCTCGGTATAAACGCCGCCGCCGTGTACCATCCTGTGCCCGACCGCGTTCAGGTGATGGGGGTGAAGATATTTTTCGATCCACTCGATCAGAAAGCCGAGCAGATCCTCCAGCGAAACATTCTCGTTCCACTGATGCTCGCCCAGCATGCGCTTGTCGCTGTCGCGCGCGGAAAAATGCGGTTTGGCGCCGACCCCTTCGATTTCGCCATAAGCCCTTCGTTCCAGACGTTCGTCGTGCATTTCCGCAAACAGGGAAAACTTGAAGCTGGAAGAGCCCGCGTTGATTACGGCAAAATATCGGCTCGTAGTATTGCGGGAATTTGAACTGATCATCTCTCGCCTCCCAATAAATTTATGATGCATCTTTCAAACCGGGGAAGATGCTGGCGGGGTGTGTATTTTATTTATTAGAGCGCCCGGTCGTACATGACGTCGGGTGTGTTTCCCATGAAAGCGGAAAGACCGTGACGCGTCAGGTCGCCGATGCGCTCGATCGTGATGTCGGCGGCCGGATAGGTGGCGATATTTTTTGGGTCGAGCGCGTAATGCCCTTGGCGCGGAAAGACGGTGGTCAGTTTGTCGCCCATCTGTTTCTTCATCGCGTCCAGAATGCGCAGCTTGTCGTCCACCATCACATAATGACTTGCCGGAAAGCGCTTCTGCATGTCTTCCAGCATTTGCTCCTTATGGATGGTTATCAACACGCGTTCTTCGACCGCATGCCACAGGCCGGAGCGCTGCACCTTGCGCGGCTGGAACACCACGTCTCCATCCGACAGGATCACGGTCTTCCCCCATTTGCGCACATGTTCGAGCGCGGCCAGCGAACCGGAATACAGGCGGTCGGCGAACGGGTATTCGAGCAGGAACGATGCCATCAGCAGCAGTTTCGGTTCGTTGAAGTTCTGCTTGCGGTAACGCTGCAATGCGCCGAGGTAGTCGGCATAACCGAGCTCGGCGCGTAACTCTTCGAATATCTCCCAGTAACGATCTTCGTTGTCCGGACCGAATTCGCGTACCAGATGATCTTTCAGGTCTTGAGTCACGCGGTCATTGTCCAGCAGCGTATTGTCTACGTCGAACAAGAATACGATTTCTTCGGCCCTGCTCATGTCGTTCCTCCGTCCTGTTTGGGGTTATGCCACCGGCCATGGGATTCAATCAGCCTGTCGGCTTCGGCCGGCCCCCAAGTGTCCTGTTCGTATTCGATAACCGGGGTCGCGTGGCCGATAACCGGGTCGATCACGCGCCAAGCCTCCTCGACGCAATCATAACGCGTGAACAGTGCTGCATCGCCGCGAATCGCATCGCTGAAAAGACGTTCATACGGTGTCATCTCGTCAGCCGCTTTGCGCTGAACGAACAGTTCCTCTTCCTCGCCCACCATTTTTGCGCCCGGCAACTTGACCCGGGCGCCCAGCGAAATGAAGACATCGGGGCTTAGCCGGAAACGGAAATGATTGCTCTGATGTGGCTCCATAGCGTCGAAAACGGTGTGAGGCGGTTTCAGTTCAACGAACACCTCGGTCGTCGTTACCGGCAGGCATTTGCCGGTCCGAATATAAAATGGCACGCCGGCCCAGCGCGCGTTGTCGATATGCAACCGCAGTGCCGCGAAAGTCTCTACCTGGGAATCTTTCGGCACGTCCTTTTCGTCGCGATAGCCGAGAAATTGGCCCCGCACCACTTCAGATGGGTCGAGGGGGCGCACCGAGCGCAAGAGGCGCAGGTTTTCGTCGCGCTGGATATCGATTCCGCGCCCGACCGGCGCATCCATCGCCAGAAGCGAAACCACTTGCAGCAGGTGGTTTTGCACCACGTCGCGGATCGCTCCGACATCTTCGTAAAAGCGCCCGCGTCCGCCGACTCCGAATGCCTCGGCCATCGTGATCTGGACGCTGGAAATATAATTGCGATTCCAGATTGGCTCAAGGAAGGAATTGGCAAAACGAAAGTAGAGCAGGTTTTGCACCGCTTCTTTTCCCAGATAATGATCAATGCGGAAGATCGAGCTTTCCGGAAACGACTGGTGCAGCACGCGATCCAGTTCTTGCGCCGAAGCCAGATCGCGTCCGAAAGGTTTTTCGACTACTAGCCGCGCGCCGGCGGCGCAACCGAGTCTGGCCAGGCCTTGGGCGACAGGGCCAAACATGCTGGGCGGAATCGCCAGATAGTACAGCGGGCGCTTTGCGGCGCCCAAGACCCGGCATAGCTCTTCATAAGTTGCATCGCTCTGATAATCGCCGTTGATACATTGCAGATTAGCAATGAGTTTGGAGAACGCATCCGGATCGACTCCGCCGTTTTCCTCCAGGCTCTTGCGTATCCAGTCCTTGAAATAATCCAGGCTCCAGCCGGCCCTCGACAAACCGATGATCGGAATGTCGAACCGATTGTGACGAATCATCGACTGCAGCGCGGGAAAAATCTTCTTGTATGCAAGATCTCCCGTCGCGCCAAAAAAAACAAAGGCATCGGAATAAGTATTCTCCATCGTCAGCCCTCTTGTTTTTTATGTGCTTTCTCCATGTGTCCGCCAAACTGATGTCGCATCGCCGACAGCACCTTGTTGGCGTAATCGCCGCCCTGGCGCGAGTCGAAGCGGGCGAACAGCGCCGCCGACAGGATCGGCGCTGGTACTGCCTCGTCGATAGCGGCATTGATAGTCCACCGCCCTTCGCCAGAGTCGGATACGGTGCCGGCATAGCCCTTCAGGTCTGGATCGCCGGTCAAGGCGGTTGCGGTGAGATCCAGCAGCCACGATTCGATCACGCTTCCGCGCCGCCACATTTCCACAATCTGGGGTAGGTCGAAATCGTACTGGTAGTGTTCGGGATTGCGCAGGGGCGTCGTTTCCGCATCCGCATCACGCACTCGCTTACCGGTATTGGCATTGCGCAATATGTTCATGCCTTCCGCATAGGCGCCCATGAGGCCGTATTCGATTCCGTTGTGCACCATCTTGACGAAATGCCCGGCGCCGTTCGGGCCGCAATGCAGATAGCCGTGCTGAGCGGTTCCGGTGTCGTTCTCCCGGCCAGGAGTCAGGGGCGCGGCATCGACGCCGGGCGCGAGCGCGGTGAAGATCGGATCGAGATGCCGGGCTACTTCCGATTCGCCGCCTATCATCAGGCAGTAGCCGCGTTCGAGTCCGAATACGCCGCCGCTGGTGCCGACATCGACATAATGAATTCCTTTGCTCGCAAGATCCTGCGCGCGCCGGATATCGTCGTGATAGAGCGAGTTGCCGCCGTCGATGATTATGTCGTCTTTATCAAGAAGCGGAGCCAGCTTTTCCAATACGGAGTCAACGGCAGATGCAGGCACCATGAGCCAGACTGCACGCGGCTTATCCAGGCGCGCAACCAGATCTTCCATAGAGCTGGCGCCAACCGCTCCTTGGCCCGAAAGATCCCGGATGGCATCCGCGCGGAAGTCATAGATCACACATTCGTGTCCTTTCTTCTTCAGTCGCAGCACCATGTTGTATCCCATGCGCCCGAGGCCGATCATGCCTATCTGCATTTGTCCTCCTTCTGATTAAGGCTGGCGTCGCCTGTAACTGCAGCCGATCCCAACTTGTACCTGCCAGCAGCCATTCTTATCGGGAAAACCGCGGGTTTCTATTGCGGCAAACCGTCGGCTTTACCTGTAGCGGTCGAGGCAAGTCTACCGCATGTCAAAGTATTCCATTCAATAATAAAGGAGTAGAATTCGACTGTTTGCCTGAATGAAGAGTCTGGTATACGGACAACATGAGGATTGTGCGTTTACTATAAAATGGGTAAAACGCGTAGCTGAATCCTTCTATAGTTCTTCGCCCAATGTCAATTTTAATTATCGCAGTCATCGGAGTTCATTCGGCAAGCCGTTATGAAAATGAGCAAAGGATTGACTGACGCATAATTTGACGAATTTCGACTATATCCCGCCAAGCTGAATGAAACTAGACTTTTCGCAAGCTTTACATGCAGTCATTCTGCCGGTGGTTTGGAGTTCGCCTGCTGTGCAATAAAAAAGGTAAATAAATGAACTCGCAAGATAACTCACAAAAACCTGGCTGCAATGGAAGAATCATGGCTGCGCCTGCATTACTGGAGACGCCGGCGTACCTGAGAAAGATTTACTGGTGGGCGTACGAGCACCCGCTTGCGGTAAAATTCTGGGATCGCGACTTTCTGATCAACTTCATCCTGCTGGGCAACTACACACGGCTGGGCGATGCGGTACTGGAAGAGTTCCCCAAGCCGATGACCGGCACCACGCTCATGACGTCGGCTGCGTACGGCAAGCTGATTCCGCGCCTGCAACAGCAGTTGGGCGAAGACGGACGTCTGGATGTAATCGATATCCTGAACATCCAGCTCGAAAATATCCGGCGCAAGCTGCAGCAGCCCGACCCGCGCGTATCGCTGGTTCAGTGCAACGCCGCTGCGTTGAACTGCCCGGATGCCAGTTACGACCGGGTGCTGGTGTTTTTCCTGCCGCATGAGTTGCCGGACGATGTTCGCCGCGCTTCCATGGCCGAGGCATTTCGCGTGGTCAAGCCGGGCGGGCAAGTCGTCATGGTCGAATTCCACAATCCCAAGTGGTGGCATCCCTTGCGCATGTACCAGCGCCTGGTGTTTCTGTTGTTCGAACCGTTTGCAACCGACATGTGGCGGCACCAGCTGACCCATTTCCTGCCTGAAGGTCTGAAGTACACCGTCAACAGCAAAACCACCTATTTCGGCGGCCTCTACCAGAAACTGGTCCTCACCCGCGATAAATAAGTCCGGCGGGCTCCTGCCCGTATTGTTCAGTAAAAAACAATCCCGGCATTCGCCGGCAAAGCGGAATCGCGTCCGAATTCCACGAAAGACGCGAAAGGGGGCGCTGGTCCCATCAAGGCTGGCGCAGGAGGGCTTTCACCAAGGTCCACTGGCGGCGCGAAATAGGCAATCGTTCCTTGCTGCCTTCCAGAATCACTTCCCACGATTCCTGCGCCCGGTCGTTTGCGCCGTCCTGATCGATCAGGACGGAACCACGTTCGAATCCGATGATGGCCTTGCGGGCGACCAGGGCGTTGCGATGGACGCGGATGAAATCGGCGGCGAGCTCTTCCTCGATTGATACCAGCGACTCCTCTATCAGGTAATTGCGCGTTCCCGTGTGCAGCGTGATGTATTTCATTTCCGCTTTCAAGTACAGCACATCCACAACCGGGACCAGCAGCAGGCGGTTGCGCTCCCATACGGGAAAGTGACGCCGCTTCGAGCGTAGCGCCGCGCCGGCGGCGGAAATCTCGTCGTTTGGAAAAGCGGTCGACATGCGCCTTTTGCCGGCCCGGGCAAGTGCCTCGGCAAGCCGTGAAGCACGCACTGGCTTCAGCAGATAATCAACCGCATGCAGGTCGAAGGCCGACAGCGCGTAGTGATCGAATGCAGTAACGAAAATAATGACCGGCGGATGAGGCAGCATAGATAGGTGCGCGGCAAACTCGATCCCCGTCATGCCCGGCATCTGCACATCCAGCAGCAAAAGATCCGGCTGAGCTTCGGCGAGAGCGTCCAGTGCGGTTTGCGCGCTATCGGCCTCGCCCACCAGTTCATGCGGGCAACTCCCGGCGATGTCGGACAACAAGGTTCGGAGCCGGGCGCGAGCAGGGGCTTCGTCGTCGACAATGAAGATGCGCAGACTCATGTTCTCGCCTGTATATAAGGAAAGCGCAGCCGCACCTCGTGGAAACCATCGACCTTGCCCGATGCAAGCTGTGCTTCAACGTCATACAACAGTTGCAGCCGCTCGCGGATATTATCAAGCGCCATGCGGTTTCTGCCGGCAAGAAAAGCGTCGTGAGGGGACAGGTCGAGGTCCGGGTTGACGACCGCGATTTCAATACGGTCCAGCGTAAGGCTGATTTTCACTTTTATCAATGAGGGTGCGCGTGCCGGCTCGACACCGTAATTGACTGCGTTTTCCAGCAACGGCTGCAGCATCAGCGAGGAGATCTGCGCCTTTTTTAATACTTCGCTCGGTATATCGGCGGTATCCCATTCGACTTGAAGGCGGTCGCCCAGGCGGATCTTCTCGATTGACAGATATTGCTTGCACAGATGAATCTCTTCTTCGAGCGTCGTCATGTCCCTTGCATCGCGCATGAACACGCGGAACAGTTCGGCCATATCTTCTATCGCTTCTTCCGCGCGTAGTGGCTCCTTGCGGATCAAGGACAGAACCGCATTCAGGCTGTTGAAAAGGAAATGCGGGCGAATTCGAGCCTGGAGACCCTGCAGTCGGGCTTCGGCCAGCGCGGGCGAGAAGGCGCGCATGCGCAGTTCGAAATAGTGCTGCAGCGCAAGCCCGAACAGTCCGGCAGCCAGCATCCCTTCAAATGAGGTCAAATTGGGAAAGCGGGACAGGAACCATTCGAATGACGAAAAAAAATGAATGACGTATCCGGTAACCGCCGCCGGCACCAGCGCGCACGTCGCGCGCTGCAAGTAAGGTGGCCACATGCGGCTCCAGCCGGTGCGCAGCAATAATTGCCGTAGCCCGCACAGGGAAAAAAGCGACATCAGGCAGGCCCATTCGACTACCATCGAAGCTTCGACAAAATCGAGCATGCCGTTCATTAAACCGTTGGCATTAAGCAACACTGCGCACAAAATGACAGCATTGACGCCAAACAATGAGCGAAAAATTATGCCGACATTGCAGTAGTCCGGAATGACGACTTCATCAATCTTGGCTTTGCGCGCGGGTGCTGCAGACATCATGTTTCCTCTAAAAACCGAACAAAAGCGGAGCGAATCGAAGCAGTCTGGTTTGGTCAGGCTTGTTTTATAATCCTGTAATTCACCGGAATTTCATTATGACAGCACAAAACCCACCAAAAAGCGAAGCCTGGTCAGGACGTTTCTCCGAACCGGTATCCGCACTGGTCAAACGTTATACCGCCTCGGTGTCCTTTGACCGGCGCCTGGCGCTGTTCGACATCGAAGGGTCGCTCGCTCATGCTGAAATGCTGCATGCGCAGGACATCATCACAACGCATGACTATGCCGAGATCCGGCGCGGCATGGAGCAAATCCTGGAAGAGATATCCACCGGGAAGTTCGAGTGGCTGCTCGACCTGGAAGACGTGCACATGAATATAGAGAAGCGTCTGACGGATATCGTGGGCGATGCCGGCAAGCGCCTGCATACCGGCAGGTCGCGCAATGACCAGGTTGCCACAGATGTGCGCCTCTATCTACGATCTTCGATCGACGATATCGTGAGCCTGCTGCGCGAACTGTGCAATGCGCTGCTCAACCTGGCCGAACAGCACGTCGATACCATCCTGCCCGGGTTTACGCACTTGCAGGTGGCTCAGCCGATCACTTTCGGCCATCACTTGCTTGCCTATGTGGAAATGTTCAGCCGCGACATCGAGAGAATGCGCGACTGCCGCAAGCGCATCAACCGCCTGCCGCTGGGAGCCGCTGCCTTGGCCGGCACCACTTTCCCGATAGACCGCGAGCGTGTGGCGAAGACGCTTGGCTTCGACGACGTTTGCCACAATTCGCTCGACGCGGTATCCGATCGCGATTTCGCCATCGAGTTCTGCGCCTCTTCGGCGTTGATAATGACTCATTTCTCGCGCATGTCGGAGGAACTTATTCTATGGATGAGCCCGCGCGTCGGGTTTATCGACATCGCCGACCGTTTTTGCACTGGTTCATCGATCATGCCGCAAAAGAAAAACCCGGACGTTCCGGAACTGGCGCGCGGAAAAACCGGCCGCGTCAACGGCCATCTGATTGGTCTGTTGACACTGATGAAGGGGCAGCCGCTTGCCTACAACAAGGATAACCAGGAAGACAAGGAACCATTGTTCGATACCGTCGATACGGTTACCGATACCTTGCGCATCTTTGCTGACATGGCCGGCGCGATTTCAGTCAACAAGCAGGCGATGCGCAACGCTGCATTGCAGGGTTATGCAACCGCAACCGACCTGGCCGACTATTTGGTGAAGAAGGGGCTGCCCTTCCGTGACGCGCACGAAGCAGTTGCGCGCGCGGTGCGCGCATGCGTCGAGAAAGGCTGCGATCTGAGCGAACTGACTCTCGCTCAATTGCGTGAGTTCTCGACGCTGATCGAACAAGATGTGTTTTCGGTCCTGACCCTGGAGGGTTCGGTTGCGGCAAGGAACCATATAGGCGGTACTGCCCCGGCGCAAGTAAAAATGGCGATTGCGCGATTGCGCATCCGTTTTGGTTCCCTATAAGCAGCATTATGCCAAATTCGTGAGCCGGACTAAAAATCCTCAATAAATCAATCGCCTTGAACCGTTTGTGACCACTTATCCACAATAATGTCCACAAAATATGTGCAAAACTTTTATTGAACTTATTTCACGAGTAGGATGATTTGCTTTCAGGCTGGAAAGAGATTGGCAAGGAAAAATACGGAGCGGCGCTATCGCTCAGTCTTTGTAAATCCGCCTGCCCATGAAAGAAATGCATGCTGGATGAAACCGGCATGATCGGGGATAATTCTTTCAGGCATGAATTACAATCAGATTCTGCCTTTTTATACGATTCGAGGGTTTTTACTTGTTTTCTATTATTCAAGCCGCCGGCTGGCCAATCTGGTTTCTTCTGATTGCATCGATTATTGCGCTTGCGCTCATCATCGAACGCGTCTGGTACCTGCGCCGTAAAAAGATTTTGCCCCCTAGCCTGCTGATGGAAGTGGTGCAGGTCCACCGCAGTGGGAATGTTGACGAAGATACCATAGAGAAGCTCGAGCAGAATTCTCCGCTCGGCGCTGTTCTGGCGGCGGGTCTGCGCAACGCCGATACGCCCCGCGAAGTAATGAAGGAGGCGATCGAGGAGGCTGGACGTCGCGTTGCCCATCATTTGGAGCGTTTTCTGACAACGATCGGCACGATAGCAACGCTCGCTCCGCTGATGGGGCTGTTCGGCACGGTGGTAGGCATGATCGAGATTTTTGGTTCCCAAGGTTCTTCCGGCTCCAATCCTGTCCAGCTTGCACACGGCATTTCCGTTGCTCTCTATAACACTGGCTTCGGACTCCTGATCGCGATGCCGTCGCTGGTTTTCTATCGGCACTTCCGCGCGCTGGTCGATGGCTTCATCGTCGAAATGGAGCAGCAGGCAGTGAAGTTCGTCGATATCGTTCAGGGCGTGCGCAAGTCATGATTGCGTGGGAAAGCTGAAATGAATTTCCGCAAGGGCCGAGGGCGCGAGGAACCGGAAATCAACCTGATTCCGTTCATCGACGTACTGCTGGTGATCCTGATTTTCTTGATGGTCAGCACCACATACAGCAAATATTCCGAACTGCAGATCATGTTGCCGACTGCCGAAGCGGAGAAAATGCCGCAGCGTCCGCTGGAGTTGAACGTCGCCGTCAATGCGCGCGGGGAATACGCAATCAACAACAACCGCATCAGCTATCACGATCCGGCCCAGCTGGCGCAGGAAATGAAAAAGGCTGTGCCCGACATTCAGAACGGCAAAGAGCCGGTGGTGATCATTTCGGCCGACGGCGATGCCCCGCACCAGCGCGTGATCAACGTGCTGGAAGCGGCGCGTCTGGCAGGATTGGAACGAATTACCTTCGCGACGCAGACCGACTCCAAGAGATAGAGGCTGTTCCCGTAAGGCGGCTGTTCCCGGCAGGATCAAGTTCGGCCGCATGGCCGCATAGGCGACCGGAACGGTTCATCCTACTTCTTCACCTAAAAGGAAATGCTTGTCCCAATGACTTCATCGACGGACTGGATGCGCATCTGGATGCGGCGCGGCCTCTGCGCCGTAGCGCTGTGGCCCTTGTCAATGTTGTTCCGGGCACTGGTCGCGGTGCGCCGCATTTCTTATAGGTGCGGCATCTTGAAGTCGGCTCGGCTGCCTGTCCCGGTAATCGTGGTGGGCAATATTTTTGTCGGAGGAACGGGCAAGACGCCGATGACGATCTGGCTGGTGGAAGCGTTACGCCGGGCCGGGTTTCGGCCGGGCGTCATTTCGCGCGGGTATGGCGCCAAAGGCCATGCGTCGCGTGCGGTAACCGCCGTGTCCGACCCCGGTGAAGTCGGCGACGAGCCGCTCCTGATTATGCAAAATACGCATTGCCCGGTGACTGTCGGACGCGACCGTGTCGCCGCGGCGCAGGCGCTGCTTGCATCCAACCCCGAGATCGATGTCGTGATTTCGGACGATGGATTGCAGCATTATGCACTGCAGCGCGATGTTGAAATCGTGCTATTTGACGGTCGCGGCGCAGGCAATGGCTGGATGCTGCCTGCCGGTCCGCTACGCGAACCGCTTTCACGCCGGCGCGACTTTACCGTCATCAATGGCAGCAATTATCCGGCCCCGGATAATCCGATCTGTTCCGGCAATGTCTTCCTGATGAGGCTGGCGGCGGATTCGGCCGAGCAATTACTGGACCGTTCCAGGAGAGTGCCCTTGACTGAACTGTCCGACAACGCGCATGGCGGCACTCCACATATTGCAGCAGCTGCCGGAATCGGCAATCCGGCAAGGTTTTTCTCGACGCTTCGCGCCGCCCGGCTGGAGTTTGACGAAATGCCGCTGCCGGATCATTTCGACTTCACGGCGGCTACTTTTGCCAAAGTCGAGGCCGACATCATTCTTGTTACTGAAAAAGATGCAGTAAAATGTGCGCGAATCGATGCGCTCGCAAAAGACCCGCGCATCTGGGTCGTGCCAGCGAAAGCAAACATAGAGGTTGAGCTGGAACAGAAAATCGTGGAGAAATGCCGTGAATACAGGATTGCTTGAAATTCTGGTTTGTCCTTTATGCAAGGGGCCGCTCGAATACGATCGTAAGAAAGAGGAGCTGATCTGTCGGCCTGACCGGCTTGCCTATCCGATTCGCGACGGCATTCCGATCATGCTGGACGATCAGGCGCGCGTGCTGGATGACTTTCCTGGGGACGCTCAGGGAAAATGATCCGGAATTAAAATGCTGAACCCCCCCGCCCTGTCCAACAACCCCCCAGCCTAATGTCTTTTTTCGTCATCATTCCTGCGCGCCTTGCTTCAACCCGTCTGCCCAACAAGCCGCTCGCCGACCTGGGCGGCAAGCCGATGGTGGTGCGCGTCGCCGAACGGGCATCGCTATCGGGTGCTTCCGATGTCGTCGTCGCGGCCGATCATTTCTCTATCGTGGAGGCTTGCGAGCGGCATGGAGTCAAGGCACTACTGACGCGCGCCGATCACCCGTCGGGTACCGACCGAATCGCCGAAGTGGCCGCCGGCATGGGTTTGCCTGGTGATGCCACGATAGTCAACGTGCAAGGCGACGAGCCTCTGATCGACCCCGGGCTGATCGCAGCCACTGCGGCACAGGTTACGGAAAAAATGCCGATGGCGACCGCAGCTCATCCCATTGAGCTGATCGACGACGTTTTCAATCCGAACGTAGTCAAGGTTACCCTGGATAAAAGCGGGCGCGCATTGTATTTTTCGCGTGCTGCCATTCCATGGAGCCGGGACGGGTTTTCCCAGTCGGATAAAACATTTCCAGCGGGTTACGCGCCGTTGCGCCATATCGGGCTGTATGCATTTCGCAACGCTTTCCTGCAGTCATATCCAACCCTTGAGATCTCGCCGCTGGAGCGAATCGAGGCGCTGGAGCAGTTGCGTGTTTTATGGCACGGTTATTCGATCGCGGTGTATGTCACTCATGGAGTGCCGGCAGCCGGTGTCGATACTCCCGAAGACCTGGCGCGGGTTCGAGAATATTTTTCTTCAGCACAACATGAGATCACGCACTCGAAATTGTAGCAATTACAAGGTAAAATCGAGGGTTTGCAGAGAAGAGCCCGGTCCGGAACAAAATTCCGACGCGGTAAATGCAACGCTACAAGGTGGTTGCACACGACCACATTGATCATTCAGTCATAATTTAGGAAAAATTCATGCGCCTTGTTCTATTAGGAGCGCCTGGTGCCGGCAAGGGTACGCAAGCCAACTTCATTCGTGAAAAATATGGCATTCCGCAAATTTCCACCGGCGACATGCTGCGTGCGGCGGTCAAGGCCGGCACTCCTTTGGGCCTGGAAGCGAAAAAGGTAATGGATGCGGGTGCTCTGGTATCCGACAATCTGATCATCGGACTGGTCAAGGACCGGTTGATGCAGCCTGATTGCGAGAATGGCTATATGTTCGACGGTTTTCCTCGCACTATCCCCCAGGCTGAAGCGATGAAAGAGGCCGGCATTCTCATTGATCACGTTATCGAGATCGACGTTCCGGACGAATTGATAGTCGGGCGCATGGTCGGCCGA
>Ga0366816_1055_pt1 | contig 17169 bp, 18 predicted proteins | sample TotcelN113001K15_FD_207019 | JGI IMG/M metagenome (GOLD analysis project Ga0366816, IMG submission 207019) | Enriched cells from coal bed in the Powder River Basin, Montana, United States - Total cells N11 rep3 HSBNCT.N11.300.1.K15 ... | reverse complement strand
ACTTGCGCAAGTTGCTTGGCAGGCACTTCGGCAAAATCGCCAACCATGAAGGGCGGAAAGCAAAATCCAGCCGATCCCATATGGAGTTGAAAGACTCGGAGGTGGTCATACGCACGGGCGGCCATATGCGGGCATATGAAGGTCAAGCCTGGCTCCCTGCGCAGTTTCCTGCAGGATTCTCCGAAGATAATATCTACTAGCAGCTTCGATGACTAAAAATTCATACAGATATTGTGTTGCCGCTGCCGCGGCCTTCATCATCAGTTTGCTGCTTGCATCCTGCGGAGGCGGAGGAGGAGGTGGCAAGGCGGTAAGCGCGAACGTCAGCGCCTCTGTTTCCGCGGTCCACGTCGGCGAATCTTTCTCTATAAGCTGGTCGAGCGCTAATGCCGATTCATGCCAGGCGTCCGGGGCGGCGGGATGGGAAAGCACGGTCGCCGCATCCGGCACCCAGTGGTTTTCGCCTACGGAACCCGCGAACCTGAACTTCACCCTGACATGTACTGGCAAAGCGGGCAGCGCATCAAGCAGCGCCGCGGTTACAGTCAACCCGGCATCCGCGGTAGCCACAGGCAGCAACGTTGCCCAGATTGTGGTTGACAGCGGACCGTCAGGAAACGAAATCAACATGCCTTATGTTTCAGTGACAATATGCCGTCCGGGGACAGATACCTGCCAGACTATCGACCATATACTGGTAGATACCGGTTCTTACGGCTTGCGCATCATTGGTCCGGGCGTGATTAGTTCGTCATTAGCCCTTCCAAGCGTCAATGCCGCATCAGGCAATGCCTTGGGCGAGTGCGCGCAGTTTGCCAGCGGATTTACTTGGGGTTCGGTCAATTCAGCCGATGTAAAAATTTCCGGGGAAACGGCATTGTCTGTGCCGATCGAGGTAATAGGGAATACGGCCACGGCGTTTTCACAGATTCCGGACGATTGCAGCAGTACCGGTTCGAATATGGGTACAGTCGCGACGATGGGCGCAAAAGGCATTCTGGGCGTAGGCTTGTTCAAGGAAGACTGCGGCGCTGTGTGTGCAAGCCGGATTATTCCCGGCACCTATTACGAATGCAACGGAACAACATGCACTGGCACGACCGCCCCTTTGTCCAGACAGGTGGCTAATCCTGTAGCATTTTTCCCACTGAACAATAACGGAGTGATGCTTGAACTGCCAAGCGTACCCACCGGAGGCGCCTCGGCATTGAGCGGTAAATTGATTTTTGGCATCGGTACCCAGGAAAACAACCAGCTTGCCGGAACGACGATCTACCGTGCCGACAGCAGGGGCAACTTCAAGACGATCTACAAGGGCAAAACATATAATTCCAGTTTTCTGGACAGCGGCTCCAACGGGCTGTTTTTCCCGGACAGTACTATCCGGGCATGCACCCTCTCGACTGATTTTTACTGCCCTTCCTCGCCGTTAGCGCTATCGGCTGTCAATGCTGCTTACGACAGCTCCACGTCCGGCACGGTCAACTTCACCATAGAGAGCGTCGATAATCTTAACAGTGCGAGAGTTGCCGCTTCCATTGGCGGCAATACCGGATCGTTCGGGTTCAGCGGGTTTGACTGGGGCTTTCCCTTCTTTTTCGGACGCAAGGTATTTGTCACGATGGATGCAGCGAATACTCCCGTCGGCACGGGGCCGTTTTGGGCGTATTAGGGCAGCCCCGGATGGGGCAGTTGGCTGGATGATTGGCTCCGGCTAAAAGCGAAAACTCCGGGAAGTCCGCGCCGGAAGATCCTGTCGGGATCGGAACGGCGCGGACTCCGGTTCCTGCATATCAGCTGCAGCCGCAACCGCCGTGCTGCTTGCCGCCATGTCCGCCGCAGTTGCCAGTTTCTTTGCGCTTGCCGCCGCAGCACTGGTGGCCTTGTTCGTGTTCATGGTCGTGTGCCTTGCCGCCGCATCCGCAAGCTTTTTCTTCCTGCTTGTTCAGATCTTTGGACTCGTTGGCTGGAATAGACGTAGTCATTATGGTTTCCTTGTTTAGAGAGATTCAATGATTTTCGGCCCTTGGCAGGGCCGGGTGTTACAGCCGGAAGTGCAGAGACGCAATGCTTTGCCTTCTAGTAATGCAGTGGCGATTTTCTTGTGGGCGCGGGCTATGATGTTTCCAAAGGTTTGACGCGAAATACCCATTTTTTTCGCTGCGTCGACCTGATACATCTCCTCGATGTCCGCAAGGCGAATCGCTTCGATTTCATCCAGGTTCAATTCTATTTCCTCCAGATTCCTCATGGGTATCCCCTGGGGCTTGAAGTAATTCGACTGCACATCGCAGTCGACCATGCGGCATTTAATCGGACGCGCCATTAGTCCCCTTTAGTTGTATACAAATAACTTCCATGCGCGCAATCTCCCTCAAATTCGCATCTTCCTTTTCAACGCCATTATGGTGGTAATATAGCATATGCCAATAATAAATGGCGGCAAAGGACCTGTTCCTTGAAATCGGAAAAATAGCAGGCGCATTTGATATGCTTATGAAGCGGGTGAGATCAGGCATCTAGATGCCGTCTTCCGTGCAGCAAGACTTGACGTCTCTGTTCGTCTTGCGCCTCAGCCGGATTTCCGGGAGGACAGATCAGGCAAGAGAGAAATGAATTGTACTGAGCTTTGTGCGACAGCCGTTTTGGCGGCTGAATCAGCAGCTTTGTTCCGAGCAGGTAGGCATCGTTTGCGCCAGGTTCGACAGCGACCCTCCGTCCATGACATGGCTGAAGCCCTGATCCCTGAGCATCTTATTTGCCTTGGCCGACCGAACCCCGCTGCGGCAATACAACAGGATCGGGCTGTCCTTGGCAACTCCTCGCACATGTTGAATGCCGGCGTCGATCCGATCCAGGGGGATGTTTATCGCGCCCCTGACATGCCCCGCGGCAAACTCTGCCGGAGTCCTTACGTCGATGGTTGCCGCCAGCCTGATGCCATTATAGGTCGTGTCTGCTTGTGCTGTTTGCGCAGTGAAAATGATCCCCGACAATAAAAAACATAATTTTATAAAAGAGAATTTCATGATCGCAGCATTATTAAACAGGCCTTAAAGTTCGCTTCCCATCCAGTACGTCGGCGTGCTGAAGTAAAGGATGCATTCAATAAGTATAAGGCAAAACGCAAATTTCGCATTTCCGCAAGATCGTAAACACAGCCTGTCGGCACGCTATTCATAAATATATTGATGACTAATATGTAATTATTTGTTAGAAGTGGAATTATAGAATTTAATGCATGAAAAAATGGAAACTGAACGGCAATAGGAAATGCGACCTCACTCAGCAGGAAGCCAGAGCGGAAGGCGCGATTCGTGCGGATTGCAATGGAATGGAAATCGTCAGACAAGGGATATCTCAATTATGAAAAACCGGATTGCCTGTTTCTTTGCGGAATTCCTAGTTCTTTTTGCCTTGGTTTCAGGCGCAACTGCTCAAAATATTTCTCCAATCGGATTGCAACGAGTGTTCGCACAGCAGGAACTCGACCAGATGCTGGCGCCGATTGCTCTTTATCCGGATGCGCTGCTGTCACAGATATTGATGGCTTCGACTTATCCTCCGGAGGTGGCGCAGGCCGCGCAATGGTCCCGGTCCAATCCCGGCCTGAGAGGCGATCCGGCGGTACGGGCGGTCGCCGGTTACGGCTGGGATCCCAGCGTTGAGTCCCTGGTGGGTTTTCCGGAAATACTTTCTACAATGGCTTCGAGAATGGACTGGACCATGGATCTGGGCGAAGCATTTCTTGGGCAGCAGCCGCAGGTAATGGACACTATTCAATATCTGCGGCGCAAGGCCTTGGCCGCAGGCAGTTTGCGCTCCGACAGCAGGATAACCGTCATTTCGCAAGGACAGATCATCCAGATCGTGCCGGCGGCTCAACAAGTGGTTTATGTGCCTTACTATGACCCGAACGTAGCGTATGGCTCATGGTGGTGGCCGAACAACGCGCCAGTCTATTGGAACCCATGGCCGGGCTATCAAGCGCCCTATGGCTATGATCGCAGGCTTGTGTGGGGCGCAGGTATTCCTGTAGGAGCGGGGCTGTTTTTCGGCGTCTTCGACTGGTCCCATCGACATGTTTACATCAGGCCGAACAGAAGATGGGAGCAATGGCGCAACTATAATCCGGATCGAAGGCTGGAATGGCAGCACGACCCGGTGCACCGAGGCGGAACGCCTTATCGGAATGAGGTTGTGCGCCGCCGTTTCGCAGAGCCTAACCGCACTCAAGGTGACCGCGGAAGTTTCCGGGGCCGTCCGTCCTCCGCCGCAGGGGCGCCGAAAGTCGATGCGGCTCGGCAAGCCAGACCTCCTGCAAGACCTGCCGCAACAACGGTCAGGCAGCAGCCTGCGGCTGCAGGGAAAGCCACAACAACCACTACAACAACAAGCAGGATCGCCCCCGCTCCTCGATTGAATGCGCCCGTCGCGCAGCAACGGATCGCGCCGCCAGCCGCCAGCCGCAACGTGCGTACTGAACAGCGGCCTACCGCACTTGAAGGAATCGACCGGGGCCAAGCGGCGCGCAGTTTCAGCGCGCGCGGCCGTTCCAGCAGCCAGAATGCAGTGGGCGAAAGCCGGAATCCGGCATCGCGGGCGACAGTCCCGGGCCCTAACAGGGCTCCTGCCGCAACTCCGGCTCAATCGCAAAGTCACTCGCCGGCAGGTACTCCTCGCGGTCCTTCGCGAAATGATTAAAATTTCTGCCAAGCTGTAATGGAACAACACCAACTCATGCAAATCGATCAACCGAGCGGGGTAGACATGATAAACAGACGCGACGCATCTCAAAAAAAACCGGCTGGATGGGCCGGATGGCAAGGAGCAATTTTTGCATGTGCATTATGCCTTATCGCACAGGTGGCGCTTGCGGGAACGCTTGCCCCAAGAAATTTCGACAGTCCTGAAGATGGGGTAAGCGCGCTGGTGAAGTCGATCCGTTCTCACGATGTGGCCGAGATGAGAAATATCCTGGGTCCGGATGGCGACAAGCTGGTCATTTCCGGCGATGAGGTTGCCGACAGACACAACCGCGAAGCTTTTATCAAATCCTACGATCAGGCGCACAAGCTGCTGCCGGATAGCGACAGGCAGGTTACCCTCGTGATCGGGAAAAACGAATGGCCATTGCCGATTCCGCTGGTGAAATCGGATAAGGGATGGTTTTTCGATACGCAGCAGGGTGACGATGAAATACTCGCGCGCCGCGTTGGCCGTAACGAGCTTTCCGCGGTGCAGGTGCTGCTAGAGATTGTCGACTCCGAGCGCGAATATGCCGCATTGAACCGCAAGGACGACGGAATCCCGGAATATGCAGCGAAAATAGTCAGTACGCCTGGCAAGCGTGACGGGCTCTACTGGCCGACCGCAGAAAATGAGCCTCAAAGTCCGATCGGAGAGCTTCTTGCAGCGGCTGCCAATGAAGGGTATAAGGATGCCAATTCGATTCAACTCGCTCCTTATCATGGGTATTTGTATCGCATACTGACCAGGCAGGGCGAGAGCGCAAAGGGGGGCGAGTACGACTATTTCAGCGGCGACAGGATGACCCGCGGCTTTGCAGCTATCGCCTATCCTGCGCGTTATGGGGCTTCAGGATTGATGACTTTTATCGTCAGCCAAGACGGGAACGTGTATGAAAAGGATCTGGGAAAAGATACGGAGGAAGTCGCCAGCCGCCTTACGAGCTTTAACCCGGACCCGAGCTGGCGCCTGTCGAAACTTCCTGATCAGTCTGTGGCGCCCTAGCAGCAACGAAGGCGGAAAGGGCGGCGATTTTTCTTTATTGATTGGTGCGTAGCGAGAAATCGCCACAAGCCAAAAGCAGTCATCTCTTTTAAAGCGAAACGCATCGCGTACTGGTATAGGCAGGCACCCAAGACAAATCGGCGCCTGTTACTTGACCAGGGTTACCGGCACGTCCGCCAGATGGATAACCTTGGTCGTGACGGAACCCATGATCATGGTCTTGATCGACCCCTGGCCTCGTGTGCCCATGATGATGTTGTCGCATCTTTTTTCCTTTGCGTAATCGGCGATGGCTGCGGCTATCGGTCCGATTCGAACCTCGCTTACATTCGCTATCCCCGCATCGTCGAGAATCTTTTTCGCCGGCTCCAAAATGAAATGTCCAGTCGCGATCTCCATTTTCTCGACTTCCGCCTTGGACATCACATCCCGAACCTGCTCGTAGACGGGTTCCTGGATGTTCAATAAATGCACTTCAGCCGCAGGGCAACCTTCGGCAACGGAAACCCCATAATCAACTGCACGCAAAGCATTGTTCGATCCGTCGATCGGAATGAGTATTCTGGTCATATTTCAGCTCTATGTATAAATTCATGGATTAGAAATAGCTGTGACTAAAAATGTGCAATTGCATCCTTTCATGGCGTGGGTATGGCGCTCGTCTACGGTGGTAATGTGACGAGAATATCGCAATAGGTTTCCTCTATGGTGTGACGCGTCACGCTTCCTAGCAGGAAATCCTCGAGCCGGCTTTTCCCATGCTTGCCGATCACGATCAGATCCGGCTTGAACGTTTCGGCATGCTCCTGAATGACCAAGGGCGGGTAGCCGAACTGGACCGATGACGCTACAGGACGGCCGACTTTATCAAGGTCGGACAGGAAGCGGTCCATTTCCTTCATGGCATTATCCCTGGCCTCGGTACGGTATCCTCTAATGAAGTCTCTTGATACGCCTGCATAATTCATCAGTCCTTCGTGCAGTGCTTCAAAGCCGTGCAGCAAGGTCACGCTGGCAGTGGGAGAAATTGCCAATGCGGTCTGCGCCGCCAGCATTGAGTTATCGGAAAAATCAACGGGAACCAAAATGTTTTCATAGGCACGCTCCGGCTGATTCTTCACGATGAGCAGAGGATGCCTGCCTACGTGGAGCAACTTGTAGGGAGTGTTGCCAAGAAAAGCGTTGCTAACGGAATTGCAGCCGTGCTCTCCTACAACAACCAGGTCCGCCGATATTTCATCGGCCTTGGATGCAATCCGGCTAGCCGGGCGCCCGAATTCGACGGAACAATTGCAAACAACGTTATATTCGCTCTGCAAGCGCGAGGCAATTCGTTGCAAGTCGCGTTCGGCATGTTCAGCCAGCGAGGCTTCTGACAAGCTTTGTGCTTCGCTGAGAAGACGCTCCAGCGCGCCCGGCAAGCTGAAATCGATCACGGTCATCAATTCGATTTCGCCGACTTGCAACGCATGGCAAAGCATCGCTGCGCGCGTTTCAGCATGGGTTGCACACATGGACATGTCTGTGGCCGCAAGGATTCGATGAATATTCAAAATGCAGTTGCCTCCGTTCACCTGAGCAGCCGGTCTTCTGATTCAAGAACGTGCCCATCAATTCATTTAATAAAAACAGACAACCTGAATAACCGTTTTATGCTGCGTCGTGCCCAACTGCGGCATTTCAAGACTATCGGTTTCTGAAAGAGGTTGTTATTGATAATGAATAAAAAACAATAAATCCCATCATGGTCCCGGTCGTATTTCGTGTGACAATTTCAATCACGAAATTAAATTTATCTTACTGAAGACGTTGGTTAAATGAGTTCTTCTTTAAACGTAAAGCATCATAAGCGCATGCAAAATGATCTTCAGGAAGTCATGAAAGAGCACTACCAGCCGGCGCAGCAGCCGGCTAGGGCAGAGATCAACAAAATTCTCGTTCTCTGTCTTGGCAATATTTGCCGCAGCCCGATGGCTGAAGGCTTTCTGAAATGCAGATTGCCGGAAAAGGTGGTCATGTCGGCTGGCCTCACCGCCATGGCCGGTCATCCTGCGGACCCATTCTCGGTGCAACTCATGCAGGAGCATGGCATCGACATCAGTTCCCACAGGGCGCAAAATCTGACCGACTGGATGGTCGAGGCTGCAGACTTGATCTTGACTATGGATACCGAGCAGATGAATTTTATCAAACGGGCTTACCCTGCATTCGAAGGCATGATCATGCGGCTGGGTCAGTTTGGCGAATTTGACATACCCGATCCCTATTGCCAAGACATCGACGCGTTCAGGGAATCGCAAAAATTGATCGTACAGGGCATCAATGAGGTGTTTGAGCATATTCTGCATCTTAGTCCGTGAGCCCGGTGCGGCTTTCCGCTGCGGCATTGCCGCTATAGGAGCACATTTGTGCTCAATAAACGGCACCCGATTCCGAGGATCAGCTGCAGGTTTTGCTCGCCGCACTTTCCTGCTTAAATCGGGCTGGTTATCAGTTTTTAAAATTCTAGGCTGGAGAAGAATACGAAGGCGGGAGACGTTGATCTCAACGCTTTCGTTTGCTTGAAATTGAACTATTTATACTTTTTCGGCGGAAAGTTTGAGTTTTAACTATAAAATCCAAGCAATCGCAACGATCTGATGGATAGCTTGAATTTTGCAAACATGGAAATGGACAAGCTTAAGCGAATACAGCAATTGACCAGGATGAAAATGCTGGCTACCAGTCTGCTGGTGGCCATGGGTTTGCTGTGGGCGGTTGCGCGGTTTCAGCACGAGACGGGCGTGTGGGCATGGATCGCGGCTTTTGCCGAGGCCGCGGTAATCGGCGCGCTTGCCGACTGGTTTGCCGTAGTGGCGCTGTTCAAGCATCCGTTGAAGCTGCCGATTCCCCGGACTGCCATCATTCCGCACAACAAGGAGCGGATTGCGGACAATCTCGCGTCGTTTATCCGCGACAATTTTCTCGGGGTGGAAACACTGGTCGAGAAGATGCGCTCGATGCAGTTGGGCCAACGGGTCGCCGCATGGCTTGATCAGCGCGAAAAAGCCGACTTTATCGCAGACAAGATAATCGGCCTGTTGCGCGGGGGCCTCTACTTCATCAACGACGAACGCGTGGCGACTCTCTTGCGGCGCGAGATCAGCCAGCAACTGCAAAAAGTCGAGTTGGGCAATTATGTCGGCCAGTTACTGGACCTGCTGACGCAGAATGGGCAGCATCAGGCCCTGCTGAACGAAGCGTTGCGCAGGCTTTCCACGCTGCTTGACGATCCGGAAACGCAGAGAAATGTTTCCTCGATGATCATCGAAGTTTCAAAAAGGGAATATCCGAAACTGATCAAGATGCTGGGAATGGTGGTCAACACGGAAGAATTCGGCATGAAAGTATCGGCTTCTCTTGTCGAAAGCATTCAAAACTGGCTGCACGACATCGGTGACGATCCGCAGCACCCGCGCCGCAAGCAGTTCGATCAGGTGATGGAGAATTTTGTGGAACGGATGAAGAACGATCCTGTATTTCATCGGAAGGTCACCGAGTGGCAAAAGGAATTGCTGTCCACGCCGGTTGTCGCAAACTATGTCGAAGGGCTATTGAGCCAGTTCAAGGAATGGCTGATCGTCGATATGTCGCGGGAGGACTCCCGCCTGCGTATCCGTCTTGCCCACAGCTTGCGTCACCTGGGTCGATGGATGGCGGACAATCCCGAATTTTGCGAATCGATCAACGACCACATGATCGATTCCATGCGGATCATGTCTGGCGATCTGCGCGAGTCCATCAGCCGCCACATTGCCAATACCGTAAGGCAATGGGAAGACAGCGCGCTGGTGCGTGAACTGGAACTCTCGGTCGGCAGGGACTTGCAGTTCATTCGCATCAACGGCACGGTGGTCGGCGGCTTCATCGGCCTTATCCTGCATGCGCTGGTAACGCTGCCGTTCGCCTAGTAAGAGACAAGAGGCTAGGCCGCTATCCCTGCGCGGAAAAAGCTGCGCCACAGTATATGCAGCCAGTCCTTGCCGCCTAATTGAGGCCGATGGCGGAATACATCATAGTCGGCAGTTTCTATGCGCTCCAGAATGCGCAATCCGCCTTGCACGACCAGCCGCAATTCCCATCCGATACGGCCGGGCAGGCGCAACGCCAGCGGGGCGCCGGACTGCATCATCGAGCGCGCCCTTTCGACTTCGAACTGCATCAGCTCGCGCCATGAGTTGTCCGCTATTGCGTTCTCAAGGTGCATTTCGGTAACGCCGAAGCGCTCCAGATCTTCCAGCGGCAAATAGATTCGTTTTTTTTTCCAGTCGATTGCCGCGTCCTGCCAGAAGTTGATCAACTGGAGCGCGGTGCAGATGGAATCGGAGTCACGCAGGTTGCGCTCATCGGCTGCGCCGTACAGATGCAGCATCAAGGTGCCGACCGGATCGGCCGACCGGCTGCAGTAATCCCTGAGCGCATCGAAAGTCGGGTAGCGCGTGGTGACCACATCCTGCTTGAAGGCCGACAGCAGGTCGCGGAAAGGACGAAGCGGCAATTTGTAAGCATGAACGACATCTTCCAGCTTGTGAAAGAGAGTGGAGTCAGCCGGCAAGCCTTGTTCGATACGATCCAGGCCCGCTTCGTATTCCGTCAGCGAGGCAAGCCGGACATCCGGCAGAACGTCGCCCTCATCGGCAAAGTCATCGGCGCTGCGGGCAAATGCATAGATGGTCTCGACCGCCGGTTTCAAACGGGGCGGCAATAGTATCGATGCAACCGGAAAATTCTCGTAGTGATCAACAGACATTGGTTAAAGTGGTAATTGGCCTTGCCCAGATGATAGGTGAAATCGCTTGAACGCGATACCGAGTGGCTGTGGCGCAAGTGCGGCCGCTACCGACGGCATTTGCGCCACAGCTAGCAAGAATCGTGTCCATATTGCTTCTCCGGTTTTGTCCAAACTCAAAGCATGCTCATTCCCGTTCTTATAGACTTCCACGCTGGATAAACACTCTATAGGAGAGCAAACATGAGCGAATTGAAGCAACAGAAGGACCGGAATTTGCTATTTCCTGTAAAGATCGGCCTGCAAAATTATTTTGTAAACAAAGAGATCGTCAGAGAAGCGATTGCGATGAGGGACCGCGTCAGCGCCGATTTCGCTGCCATTTATCTTCAGTTCAAGGGAGTCAGCATGGACGTGGCCCTGACAATACTGGCGATGCCGACCCAGCACGTAATGCTGGCTCAAAATGCCGAGAATAACTTTTCCTGTTTGTGAAGGCAGGGGTCCCAATTATTTTCTTCTTCAGTATTGCTGCGATGTGTGCAACGGTTGAAAACTATCGGTTCGAACAATAGCGGCAACTGCTAGAGCAAGTGGCCCTGTGGCCAAATGACCCGAATACAGACAAAAAAGCCCTGCGTGTGCAGGGCTTTTTTGCTATGTCAGGCGGTGGATTACCTGATCTTGGTTTCCTTGTAGGGGACGTGCTTTCTCGCCTTGGGATCGAACTTGATGATTTCGAGTTTGCCCGGGGTGGTGCGCTTGTTCTTGGTGGTGGTGTAGAAGTGACCGGTACCTGCGGTCGATTCAAGCTTGATCTTGTCTCTGCCTGACTTTGCCATTTTGAATTCCTTTACGTAGAGCTGCTGATAGCTTGGTTAGATTTTCTCGCCACGGGCGCGCATGTCGGTCAGGACGGCGTCGATGCCGATCTTGTCGACGATGCGAAGGCCGGCGTTGGAGAGGCGCAATGAAACCCAGCGGTTTTCGGACTCGACAAAGAAGCGTCTGTTTTGCAGGTTGGGCAGAAAGCGGCGCTTGGTCTTATTGTTGGCATGGGAAACGTTGTTTCCGACCATGGGCTTTTTCCCGGTTACTTGGCAAACACGTGCCATAGCTTCTCCTTGATGAATGCGTAATTGCAAAGACGGCGATTTTATCTCAAAAACAGCAAAACAATCAAGCACTTAAATAAATTCATTGTGACATAAATATTATATAAAGTAACAATTAGATTGTGATCAATGAAGATTAGGATTTCTCCATTAATCAAATTGATGGGAGTAAGGACAGGAGTTTCTTAAATGCACCTTTACCGTTCCGTGAAATCGTAGTTAGCGGAGACTTCTCGCTATGCTCGAAGAATTTATAGGTCAGCGGAATTAAATGGGGGTCAGCAGTCAAAATTTCCGAAGGAAACTTGACTCTGACCCTTTTTAATTCGCATTTAATTCCGCTAACTACAATTTCACTGCGTTGTCTCAGTAATTCGGCTACGTTTCTCTCTAAAGCGGCAGGCCAGGAAATGAATAGATTTTTGACGGCATGTCCCGTGCGTCGTTATGATCCGGTAACAGGGGGCAAATATGGCATCGGGAAGCAATTCGTTAACTCAGCATACAGTCGAGCAGCTTCGTAGGCATGCGCCATTCGATCACATGGAGTCGGAGCATTTGCAGTGGCTGGCCGAGCGTCTGCAAGTCGGTTATTACGCCAAGGGCGAACTGATCCTGTCGCCGCAGCAGGGAGTGGCTTCCCGTTTTTTCATCATCAAGCAGGGCGAGGTAATCGGCAAGCAGGGCCTGCTGCCGAATGACGAAGAAGCGGTCGTGCATGAGCTGCAGGAAGGCGAATGCTTTCCATTTGGGGCGTTGCTGTCTAAGCGGCCGGTCACCAGCACTTACCGCGCAGTCGGGGACGTGTTCTGCTTCGAACTTTCCGCCGACGATTTTCATGAGCTTTGCCGGATGAGCGACGTATTCCACGATTTCTGCACCCGGCGCATCAGTAACCTTCTCGAATATTCCGCGCATGTCGTACAGGCGCAATATTCGCAGTCCAGCACCGAACTGCAGTCGATGTCGAGCCCGCTGTCGGCCGTGGTGCGTCGGGAGCCCGTGACCTGTTCGCCGCAAACGCCGGTGCGGCATGTGCTGGAGACCATGCATGAAATGGGCATCGGTTCGATGGTGGCAGTGGAAGAAGGTCTGCCGGTCGGCATATTTACCCTGCATGACGTACTGAACCGTGTCGCGCTGCCGCAGATCGATCTCGACCAGCCTATCATCGGCTTGATGAGCACCAGTCTTTGCACCTTGTCTCCAGATGCGTTGGCATACGAAGCGGCCTTGGCAATGGTGCAGCACGGATTGCGGCACATCCTGGTTGCCGACAAGGGGAAACTGACCGGCGTAGTGTCGGAAAAGGACCTTTTTGCGCTGCAGCGGGTAGGGCTGCGCCAGATAAGCACGGCGATTCGCGGCGCGCGCAATCTTGATTCCTTGAAGCAGTCCGGCAAGGATATCCGTCAGCTTGCCCACAATATGCTGGCGCAGGGAGTGGGCGCGGAACCGCTGACACAGTTCATTTCTACCTTGAACGACCTGCTCACTATCCGCATCATCGAACTGGAACTCGAACGCGGACGAGAAGAAAAGGACTGGGCCGATATCGATTTCTGCTGGCTGGCGCTGGGAAGCGAAGGGCGCTACGAACAGACCTTGAGTACCGATCAGGACAACGGCATCATCTTCGTCACGCCCCCGCATTCCACTCCGGCGCAAGTCCGTTCCCGCCTGCTTTCCCTGGCCACTGCAATTAACGTTGCGCTCGATGCGTGCGGTTTTCCGTTGTGCAAGGGCGGGATCATGGCATCCAACCCCAAGTGGTGCCTTAGCAGGGAAGAGTGGGAGAACATTTTTTCCCAATGGATTTCCCGCGGCGATAGCGAGGAACTGCTGAATGCGTCGATATTTTTCGATTTCCGTCCCTTGTTCGGCAACAAGGATCTTGCATACCAACTGCGCGCATGGCTGAACGGCAAGGTCAGGAATAACCGCATGTTTCTGCGAAAGATGGTTGAGAACGCGCTTGGCAACCGCCCGCCGCTGAGCATGCTGCGCAATTTCCTGCTGAAGAAAAAGGGGGCGAACCCGAACACGCTCGACCTGAAGATCAACGGCGTGACGCCGTTCGTCGATGCGGCGCGCATCTTTGCGCTTGCCGCCGGCTCCAGCGAAACCGGCACTACGTCCAGGCTGCGCGCCGCATGCGAGGCATGGAGGATGGACAAGGCGGAAACGGACGCCTGGACCGAATCATTCCTCTATATTCAGCTTTTTCGCCTGCGCTTGCAGCACCAGCAGGTTGAAGGAGCCTCGATTTTGTCCAATCGGGTCAATCCCGACAATTTAAATGCGCTGGACCGCCATATTTTGAAAGAAACTTTCCATCAAGCACGTATACTTCAGGGCGTTTTGGAAAAATATTTTACTTTTTAGCAACGGCATGTGCTGCGTCCACAAGGCGAGCGCTTCCGAAGCGTGGTTTTTCCAATAACGAGGAAGCGGCTACCAGCCGCTATTTTAGTTGCCAGTACTTGGAGGATGTATATGTCGAACCCAAGCTTGAACTGGGCCGCAATCAGTGCGGATCCCCGGTTCCGGGACCTTCATCAGAAAAAAGTCGTTTTCTTATCGAGCCTGATGATTATTTCTGTAGTTTATTATTTTCTGCTTCCTCTCGGCGCAGCCTATTGGCCCGAGCTTTTCCAGATAAAGGTATGGGGCGCGCTCAATGTAGGAATACTGTTCGCTCTGTCGGAATTCATCGTGGCGTGGGTTATTGCCTTCGCCTATTTGAAAAAAGCGAATAATCAATTCGATGCAATGGCACGGGAAATAATCAACGATGCAGAAAATATAGGGGCGTGAAATGAGAAAACACGTCAATAAGCTCCTGTTGTCTTTCCCTATTCTTTTTGCCGCTTCCGCCGCCTTTGCCGGCACTAGCGCGGTCGCAGATGAATTCAAGTGGATGACCTTTGCTGTCTTCGGCGCGATCATCGCCTGCACCATGATCGTGACTTTCTTTGCTGCGCGCAGCACGCATTCGACATCCGAGTTCTATGCAGCCGGCCGTTCGGTCAGCGGCATACAGAACGGCTGGGCGATCGCCGGCGACTATCTGTCCGCAGCATCCTTCCTGGGCATTGCAGGCCTGATCTCGCTTTACGGATACGACGGATTCATGTATTCGGTCGGCTGGCTGGTCGCGTACATTACCGTATTGCTGGTGATCGCGGAACCGTGCCGCAACATCGGAAAATATACGATGGGCGATATCCTGGCATTCCGCAACGACCCCAAGAAGACCAAGGTCGTTGCCGCGCTGTCCACGATTACGGTTTCCACTTTCTACCTGACCGCGCAAATGGTCGGCGGCGGAGTGCTGATCAAGACGCTGATCGGCATCGATTACGAGGTTTCAGTGATCGGCGTTGGTATCCTGATGCTGGCCTATGTCGTGTTCGGCGGCATGAAGGCTACTACCTGGGTTCAGATTATCAAGGCAGTCCTTCTGGTGACGGCATCGCTTCTGCTGGTTACGTTCGTGTGGGCTCCATACGGCTTCAGCCTGCCCGGCTATCTGCAGGCGGTAGTGAGCGACGCCAATGTGCAGCAGCAGGTTGCAAGATTGCTGGGCGACCGGTCGAGCAACATGACTGCGCTCGAATTGGGGCAACGCTTTCTGGAGCCGGGCCTGTTTCTGAAAAACCCGGTTGACCAGATTTCGCTCGGCATGGCGCTGGTATTCGGAACGGCCGGCATGCCGCATATTTTGATGCGCTTCTTCACTGTACCGACCGCACAGGCCGCGCGCACTTCGGTGATCTGGGCCATGGGCATTATCGGCGGATTCTACGTGCTGACGCTGTTTCTCGGGACTGCGGCAGCCATGCTGGTCGGTCCGGTCAAGATAGCGGCAGTCGATGCAGGCGGCAACATGGCGGCTCCGCTTCTTGCACAGTACCTGGGCGGCGGCGAAAGTTCGATGCTGGGCAATTTCTTCCTGGCCTTCGTCGCAGCGGTTGCATTCGCAACGATTGTGGCAGTGGTTGCCGGCCTGGTGCTGGCATCGGCTTCCGCGATGGCGCATGATATCTACGTCGGCGTGATCCGCGGCGAAAAAGCCACTCCGCAGGAGCAGGTGGTCGCAGCCCGCGTTTCATCCGTCATCGTCGGCATTCTCGCAATCGCAGTCGGCATTCTGGCAAAAGGCCAGAACGTCGCGCACCTGGTCGCGCTGGCGTTTGCCGTGGCGGCATCTTCCAATTTGCCAGCCATCGCTCTTACCCTGTACTGGAAGCCCTGCAATACCAAAGGCATCATTGCCGGCATGGTGATGGGTACGGTCATTGCCATTTCGCTGGTGCTGATCTCTCCCAACATGACCTACCCCATAGCGGTGCGGGCGGCGGCAAACAAGGTGCTCGACGGCGAAGCAGCCACTCCGGCGCGGCTTGCCAGGCCTGCTGTGGGCGGATATTCATTTGTCTGCGAACTCTTTGCCATGGAGGATTGCCGGCAATCGGAACCGGCACTGCCAGCGGAACCGGCCAGGGCGGCCAAGCCGGGCACGCGCGAAAAACTGGTGACGCTGACTGCCAGTTTGAATGCGGCAACGGATGAATCCGCTCAGAAGACGATTCGGACAGAGCTGGCTCAAGTGCAGAAACTGCATGGAAAGGCGCTGGAAGACCTGGCGAGAGTGGAAGGCAAGACAACCAGCATGATGGGTCTGGAAAAACCTTATTTCCTGCTCAAGAATCCGGGCCTGCTATCCATTCCGCTGGGTTTTCTTTTCGTGATACTGTTCTCCATGCTTTCTACCGATCCCCGCTCTGAAGAAATGTGGGATGAAATGTACGTGCGGCAGAATACAGGCATCAATGCCGAAGCGGCGTCCGAGCACTAACCGGATCTGATCGCTATTCAGCCAGCCCCCGGTTCGCCGGGGGTTTTTATTGCCCGGCGACAGAGCGAACCGTGAAAACGCCCGTCCTGTCAGCTCGCATGGAGAAAGCTGTCACGCACGCAGGCAATCGGATCAGGTAGTCAGCGTCCTGCCCAGCGTGCTTGCCACGGAGTCGAGCTTGCTCTTGAGGCGGGATTCATCGCCTGCGCGGTAATCGGCCTTGATCGCGATGGTAATGCGGTGACAGTCCGTTTCCAGCGCCTTGTAGCAGCCTGTAACCACGCCCATTACCTGATCCCAATTGCCTTCAATAATGGTACCCATCGGAGTGAACTGGTAGGCAAGCCCGCTTTTGTCGATGACATCGACGCAACGCGCCACGTATGGGGTCAGGCTTTCGCCCTTGTCATTTGGGAAAATCTGCAAATCAAGTAAAACCATTTATATTCTCCTCATTCATGCGTAGTGGTTAGATATGTCGAATTATTCATTTTACGAGCCTTGCCGCCTCAATGCTTAATCAGGCAATTTCACTGACAGGCAAAGAAAGGTGCAGCAGCCGCTTGAAGTGGCGGGAAAGCGCAGCCGCGTCGCCGCTCGTGAACGCTTCCAGCGTTCCCTCCGCTTCAGTGCGCCTGATGCCGTTGTGGTCCAGCAGCCGTGTCAGTTGA
>Ga0366816_1054_pt1 | contig 17173 bp, 14 predicted proteins | sample TotcelN113001K15_FD_207019 | JGI IMG/M metagenome (GOLD analysis project Ga0366816, IMG submission 207019) | Enriched cells from coal bed in the Powder River Basin, Montana, United States - Total cells N11 rep3 HSBNCT.N11.300.1.K15 ... | reverse complement strand
AGCGTGAAAAAGAACCAAGAACTGCACCATAGCAAGATATACCTTTTCCGCTCTACAAAATAAAGACAGATATTTATTAAAAACATAACAGCATAGGAAGCAATTACCAGCCAATAATAAATGTTATCACCCATATCCAGCCCACCCTTAATTATAATTATTCAGCTAGAAGGCATATCTTGGGCAAACTAATAAAAAAAACCTGACAGCACGGCCATCATGACACATGGATAAAAAGCACTTAGATCGGAAGCTTTGCGCACTTAACTTTCAATAAATTTGCCTTTTTCAAAAGTGCTGCACATGCTATTATTCTATAATTATAATATATTTGTCGAACCTTGTCAATATTTGGTGAAACAGAGCAGTACTGACGCGCGAATTTTTTATGTGTTGTTTTTAACCGCCTTCTAGGTCTGTACCTAATCGGCAGCCACTTCAATTTATAAATTTTACTATTGGCCGCATATCATTGCGACATAAAATAATTGGGTGCTGCCGGCATTGCGCTGAACAAGCATCCAAATAACTTGTTTAAGGTTGGCGGAACATCACTTGACAGTCCTGTTTATCAATTCAACAATCTTCCTGATTGATTTGTCAGTAATTATCCTTCCTTTTTCAGGAGCTGCCTCCCGGGGATCTTCACGGACAGTATAGTCTTTAATGGGACTGCCGTTAAAGGTAGCTCCATCAACTATTGCCCAATCAACATTCCTGATAGGCTCGCCTTTGGGCGGCAGTAAACCGGGATCCACACTTTCAGGGTGCAGATAGGAAATTATTGAAGTTTCATTTAATGTAGCGTGTCCGCCGGCGTCACCTGAATTATCTCTTACTGTTTCATCACCTGCAGTTGCAACAAGAGCACACATTACTGTACATTCACCGGCAGCGGTATATTCCTTTGCGAGATTATCCAGGACGCGAAGATGGTTTTCGCCGCCATGTCCATTGACAATAATTATAAATTTATATCCCTGTATTACCAGAAGCCTCAAATACTCTCTGACCATGATACTGAACACATCTTCAGTCGCATAGAGGCTTGGCATGGAATTGGCCGGGAAATCCATGCCTACAATCCACTCATCTCCAGTGAACCCTATATTTTTCAGCATCTTTTTACTGCGCTGCATTTCAGTCCCCCAGTAAAAGGTAGGCAATACCACTCCTCCTGTTATCTCAGCAGCACCTCTTGCAACTGCCTCTGCATGCAATGGGTCGGTTCCCAGCGGCAAATGCGGGCCATGCCATTCCAGAGGCCCGATGGGCAAATACGCTAAAGGACATCTGTTCCTCTCTTCAATAATTTCATCCGGCCGCAATAATTCAAATCTAACTGTACGCATTTTATAATTCTCCTTTCAGGAGCACTGGAAATATTACTTTCGATTTTTCTGCAAATGCCGACGCTCCAATACGGCATTTGCAGAAAATTTTAGCGGAAGTTTTATTTTCATCAGTGCTTAGTTAATTTCAACCCAAGCTCTTGTTTTGTTGCTTCTTAAGATTGCTTCAGTCAACGCCAGTATATAATGACTGTCTTTGAAGGTTGCAAAATCACAAGGATATTTTTGGGGATCTTTACCGCTGTCTATATGTTTATAGAAGTTGTAAATGTTGTTTTTCAAAGCATCATTCCAGCCTTTGGGATGACCGGCTGCAAGGTATGTATATTGCTTTGCTTCAGAGGACATAAGGTTTAAGTTTCTCATAACCTGGCAGTTATCTCTGTCACGAAAACCAATCCACATATGATCGGCCGTTTCCTGATTCCAGTACATTGATGCTTTGGATTCGTTTACTTCAAGAACCGTCCCTGTCACATTCTGAAAAATCACTTTCAATGTACGATGCATTTACAGATTGTATCCTGTAAGAATAGGCCACACCCTTTGCAACATCCATATCTGTATATGCGGATGTATTTACACTGGTATTGTCACTGATAACCCGGTAGCTTTCTTCGTTTGCTGCTTTTCTGGAAATACGGTAGTAAAGGAAGTCTGCATTTTTGCAAGGCTTCCATTTGAGGAATACCTGATGATTTTTGTTGAAGCCCTCCTCAACAACTGTTTTCATTATGGACGGCTTCTCCGGTTTTTGCATGTTCTCGGGGACAAAAAGAAGCAGGGAGACTGAATGCATGGGCATATCGAGCTCAAAATCCATATTTTCCTCAAGGATTATATCAGAAACCGGTGAATAAAGCTCCAGACCTTCCCTCTCCCTGATTTTCCTTATTTGATCAATACTTGGAGCATCCGGTTTTCCGAGGCTTTTCCATACTCCATAGGAGCTGCTGTGTTCTTTGTCAATCCTGTAGTGAATCAGCTTGTATTTCCCGCGAAAAGGCACTTTCTCAAGATACAGCCTTATTTGCCTGTCATTTATATCATCTTCCATTCCATCTTCAAAATTCCATACCATAATGGACATGGACATTATCGCAGGATCGATTGTCGGAAGTGCGCCGAATTTGACTCCATATCCCTCGGAGCTGCATTCCACTGCCTGTCTCATTGAACCTAGCCTGCTTAAAAGAACATAGCTGTTGAAGATAGGCTTTTTTATAATATCTGTGGAAGGGTACCGGATCAATGGAGTAAACTGCGAACGGTTCCCGCTGAATAAAAACTTCTCCCATTGCAAATGGCAATTATCACTGTCCACAATACTCAAATTCGCTCCGCAAGCATCCTCAATAACTGTTGAATATGTGTTTACCATCTTGCATATGAAGCCAGGGGGATAATGAGTATTCCTGAAGTTCAACCAGCTTCTTTTCCATATTCCTTCATTCCCGTTCCAGACAATATCTGATTCATCATTAAAAAATTCCGTATTTTCAAATTCAGGATATTCTTTCATAATCTTGCAGAAGTCTTTTAACGCATCAAACATATATTCGGTGGACGGGTTATAGGCCTCCGGCCATCCGGCCTTGCTGTGTACTGAAATAAAATCGACCCTTGTCCCGAAGGTGCCGGTAGCATAGTTAAGCTCTTTAGCGCAGTGTTCAAGGAAACGTTTAAAGATCATTAAGCCTCCTTCGCCCATTTTAACCGCAGGACCGCCTACCTTGATATTGGGATTAATTGAATGAATGGCAGCTTCCATATAATCATATAGCGCAAAAAAGGATTCGGGGCTATCCAGCCAGAATCGCTGATTGTCAGGCTCGTTCCAAACCTCAAAGTACCAATGCTCCACTTCTTCCTTACCATAACGCTCATTCAAATGCGTTACAAAGGCCTTAAGGATCCGGCTCCACAAGTTAAAATCCTTCGGTACAAAAGTCAATTCCTCACTTTTCCTCAGGCATCCCGGAATGGAGATCGTTTCAACAATTGGGCGGATTCCATGCTCCATTAATATATCATATACCTTGTCTACATAAGTCCAATCACAATGAAGCTCGCCCTTCTCATCAACGGAGAATACCGGATTGTCAACAATTTTCGGATCATCAGGAAGGCGAGGCCCCCCATAATCCTCCCCCGATAGATAGATACTGTCTCCTTTTCCATGGCAGGTGAGTATATTATGCATTCTCATATACTTGAAATGATTACTGTAGGAAGACAAATAATCATACATTTTTTTGGTTGGCTCTGTGTATGTATAATCCGTATTTGCATAGCCAATGGCGTTATAGAAGTGTTTGAAGGGCTTCCCCTGCTTGCTGAAGTCTATTTTCATTTCTACTAAATTCATTTTACTATCCTCCCCGTTCTTATCATATAAATTGTTCATTTCATGGGTTTTCTGACTAAAATATCAGGCCGCTGCACTACTTTCCCCATATATTTCACAGCCTTGCAAGGCAGTTGTCCTGTTTCCGTCAATACCAGATTTGAACCATCCCCTACGATAAAGGTATCTTCGGCTTTAAAACCCGTGATGGATGGATTCCATGCATATACCTGTCCGGTTTTAACAGGAATGTCACCATCAAAACCTGCTTTAATTTCTCTTGAGTTATACCCGGTGAGCCCGCCCTGGTGGTGAAGCTTCCATTCATCCGGGAATCCTTCACTTTTATAGGCGTCTACCAGTTGTGTAAATATCCTGCCTGTGCTGTTGCCCGGCCGCGTTTCTTCAATAAGCTGTACATCGAGGTTCAACACAGCATCCCTTCTTCTTTTTATTTTTTCAGAAGGCTCTGAGAACGCCACAAATCTGGTTAGACATGCTGTTTGGCCATATCTTCTGCCACCGATTACCACCATTACATAATCATCAATGGTCTTTTTCGTCGGAAGCGGGTGCCTGTAAAGATTAATTCTTTCATCTGCAGCGACCAATACAACAATAGGTTCTATACCCCGTTCCATGCATTTTTCCATAACTATGGCGGCAGCCTTGAACTCGGTCATTCCTTGTGTCAAAGCGAAACAGGCCTCCTGCATTGCATCTGCCGTATCTCTTCCAAGCTTGATATAGGTTGTTTTTTGCTCGGGCGTCATCATAAGCCTTGCTTCCCTAATTTCATTTTCACATTCGGCATCTTTAAGAAAAATACCTTCTGTAAGCGAAGATATAATCCTGCTTCTTTGGTCGGTCTCATACCAGAAATACTCTTTTACCTGCAGTTCGAAAGGAAACTCCTCTCTCATCAGCCGTGATGCTTCAATATTATTGGCAATCAGGTATATGCCTTCATCATTTACAAGCACCTCTGCAACTCCGGTTACAGCAGCAATATTAACATGAGTTCTTCCCTGCAGCAACCAGGATATGTTGTTTTGCTTTTCGACAAGCATACCGTTCCTGCTTCTTGCCCTGTATATGCTTCTCAATACTCCAAGCTTTGAAAAAAGCTCCTGCAATAGCTTCCACCTCCTTGAAAATTTTACTCTCGACCATAAATTTTACGGCTTTTTTAATCTCACAAGCGTTTCTCCGCAGTATGGTATAATGCCGACCTTTGCATCCTTTCCCTTGAGGTCATAGGCCATATCGAGCGCCTTTTCAATACTGCCGGCATAAATAAATCCCAGGCATTCGGCATCCTCCTTCGTAAATCCTCTTGATACGCAGATGGTGGTTGTCCTGTGCCTGACTGTAGAATGGAACAGGGGCACATTGATACCCACTATATCCTTTATTTCCCCTTTTGCTACCGCTGCTTTCTGCTCCTCAAAAGATACAAGGGACCATTTTCTCAGGGTGTCTTCATGCTGGGGGGCATTCCCGCAAAATCCTTCACAGCCATCAATGACAAAAATCAACACACCGCTCGTCTTCACCCCATACTGTGCATATATGTATGGTTTGCAGCCCTGCCAGAAGTCAATGTCCGAAGGGTAGGCCGAAGCTATAAGTATGTCAGCCTGCGCAGGTATCTCGGGGCACATTAATTTTTCAGCCAGTTCAACGCCTGCACGGTGTGCTTTTATATAATGGCCGCAGAACACTCCAAGAATATTCCTGTTTTCATCAAGCACCGTATTTACTATATAGTCCAGCCCTACCCGGCCTGCAATCTTTTCCATCTCCCTGCGTGTTTCATTGTCGGCATTTCCGCACACCTCAAGTACAGGCTGCAGGGTACAGGCCATCAGATGCGTCACCTCGGTAGTCCTCTCGCTGCAGACCCCCGGCTGAATCATCTTAGCGCCTCCACCCCATCCGGCAGCAATATGGGGCACAATATTACCGATGGCAATTTTAAAGTCCGTTTCGACAACCTCTTTATAAACTTCAATGGGCGTGCCGTTATCAGACTTGCCAAGATTCACAAAAGCGGACTCGTCCTTATAATCTATATTGACAAATTCATACCCTTTTATATTGTTTTTTCCTATATGAATTTCTATCTCTTCATCGGTCATCTGCCTGTGAGTTCCCAGACCTATGACTATTTTGATATTGCCTCTGGGAACACCGGCCTTTTCAAGCCTTTTCAACACGGCAGGGAGAAGCATTTTCTTAGGCGTCGGACGAGTGATATCATCAATCATTACCGATATCTTCATAGTGGGTGATACCAATTCCTCAAGCCTCCGAGTCCCCACAGGCTCATCCAGCGATTTCTCAATGACCCTGACCTGGTCAGGATTTTCGCTCATCTTTACAGGAGATGCATAAAACAGTAAGTTGCGTTCATTTATATCCACATCCAAATAATCTTTTCCGTATGGAATACGATATACAGCCATTATGGAGCTACCCCCTTGCGTACAAATAAAACATATGTTTATTATATACCGCCTGGATGGGAATATATTTAGTCAGATTTTATTTGTTTTTGTCTGGGATTTGGGTTAACTGCTCAAATGGTAGCGAAGAATCCTGGCAGACTATGATCCTTCGTTTCACTCAGGATGACATTGATAGCTTTATGATAAAGTTTAAGAGTTGACAGTGTACTATTCTGCTATTCTGCGACAATAATATCAAAGAGAGCAACCATAACCATATTTAGAGCAATAAGTCAGGTATGCTCTTTAGTTTCTTTTTTGTATGATTAGATTACTATCATTATTTTCTTTCCTCTTGTCGAGGATAATGGGCAAACTGCCTATGGTGTAGTAATGTTTATAATATTAAAAATGGAGGGAAAGTTCTATGAAACACAAGAAAATTGCATACTTGACTCTGCTGGCACTCGTGCTGGCTATACTCCCTTTGAAAGTGACTGCCGCCTATACTCCCCCTGCAAACGTTGGAGCACCGGAAAGCTTCGCTGTTGCATACAGGGAGGATGGATTTGAAAAGACCTGGACCGGATTTGATGCCAATATCAGTGCTCCGGATGATCTGCGTGCTTTTGTGGATGTAATCGGAGCGGATGATTCAGCTTTTTATGAAGCAGGCTTCGCTAGCTTTGAGCTAATGGCACAGATCGATTACAAGGTCGATGCCGGTAGCTGGCATTACGAAAGCCAATGGGATGATGATCGGGGGTATAATTCGAACAAAAGTCTTTCCCGTATTGAAAAAGGCAGTTATACAGATTCAGTCGTATTCGATGAAAGGCAGTTTGTGAGTATTTCCGATGGTGAGACACTGCCGGTAAATAAATCTTATTTTGACGCTCATAGCATGCATTTCAGAGTACGTTTTGTCGTAAATTACCAGGATGCAAACGGTGAATACTTTGGTTTCTTTTCTCCATGGTCCGAAACTGTTACCTACACCAATAATCAAAAGGTTGAAGACCCTGCCAGTCTGATTAATCATGCACCTGTTTTGAAGTCGGCAGAGTTAAAGAAATATACTGATGGAGCACCCTATTTGAATATAAGGGCAGATAAGGCTCATGAGGAAACTCAGCTTTTAAACAATATTAGTAATGGCTGGGTAAAAGCCGATGTTTGGCTTAGAGTCAACAACGGTGAGTGGAAATCCTGCCATAGTGACAATTTTGTCGAAGAATTCAATATTGGTGCCGAGGCTTATTTTGGACTCAAAGATAATTATGATGCAGCGGTATATGAAATGAAATTCAGGTATTCCTTTGATTATTATCATTATCCTGCAGCCGGAAAATCCGGAGTTATTTATAGTCCTTTTTCCAATATTATTTCCCATGGTATGGCAGCATACTCAAATGCGTCAAACTGGGCAAAGGCCGAGTTGAATAAAGCTGCTGAATATGGTTTAATACCAGAATCCCTTAAGGGTTCAGATATGACAAAGCCAATCACCAGGGAAGAGTTTGCCGAACTGGCAGTCAAGCTATATGAAAAAACAACAGGTACAGCAGCTTCAGCAGCTTCACCAAATCCTTTCATAGATACGAAAAATCCTGAGATACTAAAGGCCTTCAAGCTGGGAGTTACTACAGGGACTTCAGCAACCACCTTTGCTCCCAAGGAGCTTACCAACCGTGAACAGGTAGCCACCATGCTGAGCCGTGCCATAAGAGTAATGGCCCCGGGAGGCGACTTTTCAACAGCAGGTGCACCGACCTTCTCAGACCAGAAGGATATATCTTCCTGGGCCCTGGAACATGTGAAGTTCATGAGCAAAAGCGGAATAATAAAAGGAACAGACAGTAAATTCATGCCCAAGGCTGTTACCACAGCACAGACAGCCGCAGGCTATGCCACTACTACAAGAGAACAGGCTATTGCAATGAGTGTACGCTCCTTTGAGCAGTTCAAATCAAGTGGTACCAGTAGATCAGAAGGAAGCGGCACTGCGTCGCCTGCAACAGGAGCGGCAGAGAGCAAGGATTTGGCGGAATGGTTAATTGGCACCTGGGGACACAGCACCTCAAACGGTAACGTCAATTTAGAGATAATGCACGAGTTTAAAAAGGACGGCACATTTTATAAGGTGGTAGCGCCGCTGGTGCTGGGAGTGCGTACCGGCAATGTCTTTGAAGGCAAATATCGAATATCGGGAAATAAATTGATTCTTTCCGATCAATTAAAAAGCATAGGTCCTGCAACCAGCTATTTTGATAAAATCTGGTATTTTACAATAGACAGCTATGACAGCAGGAACACACCGGTGGAGGATGCCGAGTATCAAGTAGGCAGGGCAGATAATGATAAGCTTAGGATTGATGACACTGAATATGATCGCGGCCCTTAGCCAAACCAGCGGCCTGCTAATTTGACAAACTTATTTTTCTTGACAATTGCCGCTGAAAAATGAATAATTAAGCTGGTGCAATAAACTTTAATATTTGGGATTGATAGTTTTGAAAAATCTAAGGAATGAAGTAATTCATAGTATTGCAAGCAGCATGCCCAAAGAACTTGAATCCTATAGCAATGAGGATATGGTGGTGTTTAAACCCAGGTTTTTTGTATCAGGGGAAAACCAGTTTGACTGTTACCATTTCACCATGCCCAAAGTTCCTATGCCTAAGCTTTCGGTAGATGGTAAAGAATCTACTGTGTTTGTAAACAGCATATTCCCGTCAAATCCTGGTCAGAAGCTTAATGTTATGTATACTAATAATGAAAATCCGGTTTTTTCCGAAGTTAAGTATGTTTCTGTTTTCATAGATAAGTATAAGCTCCAAGATCTTTCCAAAACTATTTACAACAAAAGTGAGCTGTATTTCAAGAATGAAAACAACTCCATAGACTATAGTCTGATGGAAGCCGTCAGAAACTTCTCCTATGAGAGTAAGAACAAGCAGTCGGGTTATGAGTTTATATTGGATAGTATAGTGACCCAGATTTCAGTAATTATGCTCAGGCAATTTCAGAACAACTCGGCGTGCTCACCAAAACGACATACTTTTAGCTGTAGGAATGAGATAAAAGCAGCAGTTGACTTTTTATGGGAAAATATTAATATGAAGTTTTCATTGAATGATTTGTGCAAGATAGCAAATCTCAGCCCATACTATTTTATAAGGCTGTTCAAAGAAACAATGGAGCAGACCCCTTATGAATACTATATGGGAATTAAAGTGGAGAGATCTTTGCAATTCCTTAAGGAAGGGAAACACAGCATAACGGAAATAAGTTATATGCTTGGATTTTCGAGCCAAAGCCATTTCACTGCTATTTTCAAGAAGAAGATGGGTATTGCTCCTTCAGAATTTGCAAAGCTGAACAAATAGGGTTTTAAAGAACACTGATTTAGGTTAACCTCTCAAATGTGTTTACCGTATTGGTGAAATCATCACTTATATAGACGTCTTTTCTTATACCGTCCCTTTCCTTTTTACGCCATTGTCCCGCTGTAATACCTTCCAGCTTGTGAAACATCCTGCTGAAATGATGTATGCTGCTAAAACCGGTCATCTCGGAAATTTGTTTCAGGCTGTAATCGGAGTACAGCATCAGCTCCCTGGCCTTCCCCACCCTGTAAGAGTACAGGTATTTCATCAGGGGTCTGCCGTATTTTCTACAGAAAATCTGACATATATAGCTTTTATTATACCCTATCGATTCAGATATCACTTTTAGCGATATGTCCTGCATATAGTGTTTCCTGATGTATTCAGCAACCCTGTCCGCCGCTTCGGCCGACTCCTCCGTTATAAGGTCGTCTTTTTGCTTTAACGATAAATTTTCCTCTTTTTCATACCGCAGCAGCGAGTAAAGCATCTGTAAAAGATATACACAGCCAAAGTCCTTGAAAAAATCCCTTCTTTGCATTCCTTCCAGTCTGATTTTCTCAAAAAGATTCATCATTGCCGCATCGGTAAAACTATAAATATTACGGGCGGCGCCCATCATTGAAACAAGTCCTTTCTCATGCACAAGATACTTTATATCAAGGGTCTTTATCACATCATCCTTGTCGGTAACAAGGCCATGAGTCTGACCTGGTTTCATCATAAAAAGGATACCGGGCTTAATAGCGTATTCTTTTTCATCAAGATAAAAAATGCCATTGCCGCTTACAATATAAATCATCTGGAAATAATCATGGAAGTGTTGTCCCAGAACCCATCCTTTTTTATATTCATACCTGGCTACCCATAATACTTCGGCATCCTGACCCATCAAACGACCTCCATCAAGGTAAATGACCCTTCATACTGCAATAGGTATAACTTACCCAATTGTCCAAGAATGCACAATAAGTTGAGCCTCAAAAGCTCTCTTACTTCATAAATTCGCATATAAACCATCCTTATTAACAGCAACTATATATATTTTATCATATTACTATAAGAATTTGTCCAATCAGATTATTACCCCAATTGATATTTTTTTCTTCTTTTGGAATCCCCTGACCATAAGCTTGCCCATATTATATACCCTCAATAAAACGGTCCACAACAAGCTGCCTGAACTCAGGAGATAATGCGGCAAAATAAGCGGTAAATCCCGTAACCCCGTAATATTTTAAGATCTGGCTTCGTAATGGCTCAAATATATCGAAGCCTATGGGAACTCTGTCTGCTTCTTTGTGTGATATGGCCGCCAGTATCCGGTCTCTTCTTTTCATCTTTGCAGCTTCTCCTTTTTTAAATATGAAACTTGTCTTTCTTAATGATCTGTCCATATATGGTTTTGCCTAGAATGCAAGGAAAAGACCCCCTGGGGAGTCCTTTCCTTCATGCTGTCTATCAGGCCATTTATAAGCTCAAGCTTAATTTCATTTTGCTGCAGCAAATGCACTTACCTGCTTTTGAGCCTCTTCCACAATTTTCAGATATCCGGCTGCTTCCAGTTTCCTTTTAGCGATTGCAAGTCCCTGCTCGGGATCAACAACACCCGCTGCCATTACCAGGATAGTTTCGGCCCATATTGCACCAACCTTGGCTATCTCGTTTTTAATGGGCTCATAATCCGGGGTAAATCCTGTCAATGCACTCTGAGTATAGTTGGCAGAATCCTTACAGAAGGCATTCTCGTCCTTCATAGCCTGTGTTGACTGGGCGCTGATCCTGTCGAAATTCGGGTTCCATAGCAGTACATATCCGGGGAAGGTGTAGTTATTGGTTGCATCCACGCCTGCTGGCAAATCATAGGTTCCCGCACCCGTATCTACCCAATGCTTGTCCTTTATGCCATACTGCAACAAGTCGTAGTGGCTCTGATCCTCAAAAATCCAGTTGTACCAGTGCGTAACCCTTTCGGTATCCTTGCACTTGGCATTGAGGCAGAGGAAGTTCCACATTTTGAAATCAGATACGGGCTTTACATCAGGATGGACATCAGCCTTCTCCATTTTGGCTCCCGGTACGGCACCCTGCAGTTTGATCTCCTCAACGAAATCTACATTGGAATAAGCAGCTTTACCCGAAAGATAAGCCCCTTTACCATCCTTTTGTGCCATGACATCCTTATCTATGATACCTTGCTTATACCACTTGTGCAGCATTGTAACCATATTGATGAAGCCCTGGTATTCATAAATGGGTTTGATCTCTCCCACTGACCCGTCAGCATTGAATGGGATTAATACATTGGCGTTATTCTGTCCAAACTGGTAGAAATTCGCATCCGTCGTCAGGAAAAGAGAGAATTGGGATGCGTTCCAGGTAGCCGGAACCATACCCTGTTCATTTTCCTTCACCTTCAGAAAGTACTGTTCAAGCTGGTCAAAGGACTGAATCGGAGACATTCCGTATTTTTCCCTCAAATCGCCGCGAATAGCGTAAAGAGAGGTTTTTGCCGCGGCAATAACGTTACCCAGAGGAATGCCCCATATTTCCCCATTGAATTTGTTACTCTTAATCATTTGCTCCGGAAATGCTTTGAGAACTTCCGTACCATTTTTTGCAAGCAGGTCGTCCCATGGCTGAATCATTTTGTTGGATATCATTTGGTTCATATGCAGCCACGGGGCATTCAGATGAAGATCAAGATCATCTCCTGCCGTCATTTTTACCATAACCTTGTTGCCATAGTCCGCCCATGGAATGAATTGGAAGTCCAGCTTTACATTCAGGGAATCCTTTACCTGTTTCTCTGCTTGCGCAATAACCTTATCAAAGTCCAAAGGTGTATCTCCTGGGAACAGAGCTGTAATCTTATACTCCTTAAGGGGTTGGGCAGTGGTTTCCGCAGCTGCAGCTGCTGTACCTACTTCAGTAGTAGAGCTCACCTGGTTGTTTTCGCCGCCTTTTTTTCCACAGGCAGCCATCATAGACACTGTCATAGTCAAAATCATACATACGGCTATGATTTTTAGAAAATACCTTTTCATTGCATTACTCCTCCTCTTATATTGTTATTGCTACCCTGTTTTGCAGGTTTATAGCCTCAGCCTTTAATCGAGCCAACTGTTAAGCCTTTTACGAAGTATCTCTGGACAAATGGGTATAGCAGAATAATGGGTCCGATAGTTATAATGGCCGTGGACATTCTAACAGAATACGCAGGTATCTCCTGCATGACCGACATTTTAGGGTTAAGTGAGGCTGCCACATTCATGAGGTTTGAGACCAGCGATCTGAGCAAAAACTGCAACGGGAACAGTCCTTCCTTCTCGATGAACATAAGGGACAAATACCAGTCATTCCAGTACATCAATCCGTAAAACAGCCCGATGGTAGCTATGGACGGCAGTGAAAGCGGCAGCATGATCCGGAACAGTATAAAAACATCGTTGGCGCCATCAATTCTGGCCGATTCCATAATTGAGTCGGGAATCCCCCTGAAATAATTTCTCATGAGAAACATCCAGAAGGGACTTACAGCATACGGAAGCATGAGTGCCAGGATTGTATTCTGAAGGTGAAGATAACGGGTAATCAGGATATACCACGGCACCATTCCACCTGAAAACAGCATGGTGAAAAACACAAACATGGATATATATTTGGTATACTTAAGTCCTCTGACGGATAATGCATATGCCAGCATGCATGTCAGCAGCATACTTATAACGGTACCCAGTACTGTTACCTCAACGGTGACCAGATAGCTCTTCAATATCCTCTGGCTGTGGAAGATCATGTTATAGGCAGCCAGGGACCACTGATCGGGAAAGAACTGGTATCCGTTTTTCAATATGGAGGATTCCTTTGTCAGAGAGCCCGTCACCATTAGCCAGAAGGGAGTCAGGCAAAGAATCGAAAACAAAGTGATTACTCCATAAATAACAGTATAATAAACTTTTTCAGCGGAATTTTTCTTTATAGTCATAATATAAGCCCCTTGTACAACTAAAATAGTGCTCCTTCATTTTCATATTTGTTCGCAAGCTTGTTGGATATCAGAACCAGAATAAAGCCCATTACCGATTGCCATAAACCGATTGCAGTTGACATTCCAAGGTCGGCTGACGTCCTGAGAGCTCTCAGCACATAGGTATCGATAACGTCGGTAGTTGAAAAAAGCATGGCATTATCGCCGATAATCCCGTAGATCAAGCCAACATCTCCATAAAATATCTTTCCTACAGCCAAAATGGTAAGTATTATTATGGTAGGTTTCAATAACGGCAGAGTAATATGAAAAATCTGCTGCAACTTCCCGGCCCCATCAATTATTGCTGCTTCATAGAAAGAAATGTCAAAACCTACAATAGTAGCTAAAAATATTATTACTCCATAGCCGGACCATTTCCAGGCATTTAGCACCACAAGAATTGCCGGCCATAATTTTGGACTGCTGAACCAGGCTATACCCTCATGTCCAAGACTGTTCAAGGCTTTATTCACCGCTCCGGTGTCCGATCCGAGAAATCCCATTACAATAACGCTTACTATGATCCATGACATAAAGTACGGCAGGAACATGATGGACTGCGTTATCCTTTTAAATAGCGAATTTCTGACTTCATTGAGCAGGATTGCAAAAAAAACCTGAAAGAAAGTAATAAAAACAATAAACATACTATTTAAAAAAATCGTATTCCTGGTGACCTTCCATGCATCACCCGATGAAAAAAAGAACTCGAAATTCTTAAAACCGTTCCACGGGCTTCCCAGTATTCCCTTTCCCATCTGAAAGTCTTTGAATGCAATAACGATACCAAACATAGGCAAATAGGAAAAAACAAGGAAAAAAACAATTCCGGGCAGCGCCAGTAAATAAATGAACTTATGCCTGCTTACTTCACTAAGAAATGTATCTCGTTTCATTACGCCAGCCTTCTCACATTCAATATTATTTTTGGTGCGGTGAAGCTTTTGATATTTTAATTCTACAGCATGGTACAGGATTTTCAAAGTTTAACTATAAAGGATTTTGTTTAAATTCAAAGGTTAAAGGGGTATTTAAAAATAGAGGCTACTCTAAAATCAAACAGTGTCTCTCTTATTATTTCTGTATTGCTGCGGCGTCAGGCCGCTGAACTTTTTAAACAATGTGAAAAAGTAGTTCTGGTTTGACAATCCGATTTTTTCACTTATTTCGGCTGTAGTCAGATTTGTCAGCTCCAGCATTTCACAAGCCTTTTTGCACCTGTATTCATTAATGTAATTGGACAGGGAAATCCCCCTGCTCTCTCTGAAAACCTCTCTTACATAATTGGAAGATAAATTCAGCTGTTCCGCCAGTTCTTCAGCAGAAAAGTTGGGATTGCTGTATTGTCTGTCTATTATCTCCAGCATATGTTCAGTATGCTTCTGCTTTACATTTTCCGGCGCCCTGCCTGCCCCGCCGATAAAATCACCGTATATGCAAAGCAGCCATTGGTGGATTTCTTCCAGCGTCTCCATGGATCCCATCTTGTCCCATAGGGATTTGTAATTTAATTCGGAGTTCTTCCTGGCAGACATGCTGTTAAAGGTTTTTGCCATATCATAGGCCAACCGGTTAAGGGACATGAGTATATCATCATAGGGCAGAGACTGTATAGCGCTGAAGAAATGATGTACTTTTTCCTTTATTCCGGTAAAATTGTTAAGCCTGAGGCAATCCATGATCTCCTTTTCCAGGTTACCGGAATAGGTATAAACTCCTTTTTCATTTTCCTCTGCCATCACCTCGGTGACCAGAGAACCTCTGCCGTGAATCAGCCTGTAATCGGAAATTTCCAAAGTGCGGGCATATGCCAAAGCCAGATCCCGGTAATTGTCAACTACCCTCCCCAGGGCGCCGCTGATCCCAAACTGCAGAAATTCCTGTACCGCATTGCGGATGTGCAGGAACAGCTCCAATATTTCCTCATCAAGGTTATTATCACATCGCTTAACCGTGTTGATAATAATGGCTACACCGTCTGAGCCCATATCTACAGCTTCATTGGAATATTGGGATGAAATGATTTCCTGCGCAATGTTCATGATGCAGAATTTGAAAAGCGCAGCATCCTTTTCATTATTTTTCTTCAAAAAATCTGTCTTGTAGTTGTCGATACGCAGCAGTAAAACTGCCAGTCCCTCAGGTTCAAGTTTTATATCCATTTCTTCTAATTTTCTACTTATATCCTTATAATCCGGCAAACCACCCGAAAGGAGACTTTTTATGAACTCCCGCCGCAGAAAGCCCTTATTATCCTCATACCTTCTTCGCAATAAGGTGGAATTTTCAACAGCCTTATTGTATGGCTTGTAAAATTTCCAGGATAGCCAGACAGAAAAACCGGCAATAAGCAAAAACAGCAAACAGACCAGAATAATTATAATGTTTCTCATGGCATAAGCTTTTAAAAAGAGCTTATCGTAGCGATTAAGTCTGATAAAGCTCCAGTTTAGCTTATCTGATCTCACATAGGTTATCAGGAATTCGCTGCCGTCAATCCAGTTGGTAAAGAACCCTGAAGCTTTTCCCTCCTTTTTTATTTGCCCGGTATAATCTTCACCTGAAAGGTTTTTCAGAAACATGCCGGGTTCGGTATGCGATATGACGCCTCCGTTTTCATCGAGTATGATGAAGGAATCATCACTTTCCGAGTCAAAGGACTTGAACAGATTCCTGACGGTGCTTACCTTAATATTCATAATCAGCGCACCGTTGACAGGTTTATCCTCAGATTGGGGCTCAGTTACAATAAGGCTTATGACATCCTCTTTATAAAGCTTGTCATAATGAGTATAATTTACTTGTCTGGGGATGAAATGATACTGCTTGTATATTTCCTTGTTTTCAAGCACCTTCAGTATATCCTGATCGTAAAAATCCCTGGCCGGATATCCTTTGCTTACTGTAGATACAACCTTATCCATACTCCCATTATACAGGTAGATGGAATAAATATATGGGTTTGAACTCATTGCATAAGAAAGCACTGTTTGGGCATTCAATTCGTCTATGGGCGACAGCTCGTTTCCATAGATGGCATTGAATATATATCCATTGTTGTACATCTCAATGGCATGCATGCTTGCCCAATCCCATATCATTTCTACTTCATAAACAGTCTGGGAAAGCATTTGTTCCGATATGGCCTTGTTCTCCCTGATGGTCTCATTTTCATAATTCTTATAAATGACAAAGGAACTCAAAACCAGTACCAGTGTCGCCAAAGCCAGAAACGACAGTGCTAATCGAATAAAGTAGCTTCTTTCAACCAGTTTCTTCATTGAATCCCTCCACCATATCACCTGTGTCCTGGAGCACTAAAGTTTCCGCACTGTATCCCGCTCTATCAGCTTCGCCTCCAAAACTACCCTTTTAGGTTCCTCCTGCTCGTGCGAGATTTTCCACAAAAGAAGCTCCAGCCCTTTGGAGCCCATACTTTTCTTGTCGATATCAATGGAAGATATGGGAGGAGTGAAGGAGGCTGCCAGCTCTGTATTGTCGAAGCTAACAACGGACACGTCTTCAGGAACATCCATACCACGGCTTCCAAGCTTTAAAATCAGATGGTATGCCGCCAGGTCACAATGGCAGACAAAAGCTGT
>Ga0366816_1051_pt1 | contig 17758 bp, 20 predicted proteins | sample TotcelN113001K15_FD_207019 | JGI IMG/M metagenome (GOLD analysis project Ga0366816, IMG submission 207019) | Enriched cells from coal bed in the Powder River Basin, Montana, United States - Total cells N11 rep3 HSBNCT.N11.300.1.K15 ... | reverse complement strand
TCAATATTGGAGGTCCATCCCTGGCCAATTGCAACTTTACGCCCCAACGCATTGTACCCTTGCCCATGCGGAGTTATGCCCATATTGCTATGGATATTCGCCAGGGCGGGAGTTTTTACCACCTTGTTGACCTGCGGATTTAAGAAAGCTGCCGCTATAATTGAACGAACTTTCGTTCTGCTAATGCTGAACGGGAGTTTTCCGTCTTCAATGGATTCATACAGATGGAACGGTATTTTTTCGCTGGTTCGGATCAACGAATTGCTTAGGAGTTTAAGGATTTTGTAAAGCGCCTGTTTGGGACCATAGGCTTCATACAAATCCCGGGAAATCCTGGTTGTACTCGGAGGCTTTAAGTAGCATGCCACAGACTCAAGTACCCCTCCAGCACGTTTTTGCTGTGCATCCCTGAACTCCTGGACAATACTGTCAATACGCTGGTTAATGCTCTCCTTCATTACATCGAAGGATATTTCCTTATGTGCTGTGCTGCTTTCAAGGGAGAAGAGGTCGGTCGCATCTTCTTCTTTATGCAAATCGTCGATCAGTAGGTCAACCTTATTGTTCATCAATATAATTGGCGTCTGCTTACTATAAAGCTTCAGAACAGCCTTGACATCCTCCCGGAGTTTGACGTGATTCGTGTCTCCAAAAACAGGGCAGACAAGCATTAACGCATCGTAGGAACGGTTATACAGAAGATCCTGCAAGTGTTCATTCTCCCTTTGCTGGTCGGCACTCTCATGATACATGCCCCTTGTGTCACGGATACCTAAAGAAAGCTTCGAATCCATTCCCTCTAGAACTTGCTTCATCTCCTGGTCTGACCTTATAATTCGAATGACTTCATCGTTCATCGGTGCATAGATTACAAGTTCAGCACATAACACCTCGATTGACAAATTATCGCCTGAACTCAAGTTGTTATTTGAAAAAACAGCCTGGATAAAATCTTCGCATTCTTCTGTATTGTCCAAATCAATTATGCGATAGTAATAATCATCCTCAGATTTCAGCTCTTCATCAAAATACATGTGGAAATGGGTTTTTAAGCTGTCGTTGATATTCGTATGTGTCTTTCGTAATCCTTCCAGAAACAACTGATCCTTGTCAATAAACTCCTGAAGCTTCTGACTGATTGCTTCATCCATTTTGCGGGACCTTAGCTTGGTCTCCACATCTTGGAGAATGTTCTTTGCCTCAATGTATATGATTTGCAGGTTTTCACGGAGAAAAGGGATGCTGTATTCGGCAATTTCTTCTACGAATTCCAATCGTACCTCTTTACCAAGGAGTCGAGGTTGGGCCTCTGTGTTACGGGTACTGTCGAGAGCCTCAAGCAGTTCTGTAATCAAGCCCTTTTCGATTTGTCCCAAATCACTGGCCTGGGGTTCCTTGTAATTTCCCTTAATTATCTTGGTAAATACCTTGATAATCAACTCAATGAGTTGTTCCCAAGTAAAAATTTCGTCGCTTAGCTTTGCTGCAACAATGATGTGGTCTTTAAGCTTTTCAGTAAATACTTTTGTTTGATCCCCAAGGGTTGCGCTTCCTTCACCAACGGCCCTGGCAAGTACGCTCAGAGCCTTTGGCGTCGTAAAAAGCATGTCTGTCAAAGTTTTCCCGGCACCTGTAGAACCAACCTTTTCAATGGTCCGTACATCCGGGCTCAAATTGCTAAAGCCGAGACTTTTCAAAGTGTTCTGTTCCTGTTTCATCTGTAAAACCTCCATTAAGATAATATTTTTACACATAAAAAAGCCACATTTCCTACCCAAATAGAAAATGTGACAGAACATAACGGCCGTGTTAACCTGTAGCCACGATATGCATGTTACAATAATCCTGTTCAGCGTAGGTTTTTCGGCCCCGTTAGAGGCGTACAGTAAACCGCTTTTCCAGTATGTAATATTAATTATAAAACAGATCCCACTAATTAACAATGCTTTTTATAATTTTAATTTTAATTCAACCCCGTATATTTATTAATAAATAATAGTCTGGGGGATTATTAAAAGAGGGCTGGATTCAGGCTCCCTGTATAGAGAGGAATTCAGCCCTCTTTTCTTATTTTTTTATTTGCTGCATTTTTCTTCTAAACCTTTGTTCCAATCTTCTTCCTCATAAAAGTTAATGGCTCTACCGCATTTTGTACATTCCATTGAGTGACCTTGAGAGTCCGTAGGTTCAAAATCATGAAGGCTGCTTTTGGATAGGCCATTCTTGTTATTCTGGTTACGAAAGAGCAGAATACTGACAGCATCCTCCATAGCGCTGCAGAATGCATCTGTGTATGATTTGAGGTCATTACTAAAAAACATCAGCTCATCTTCATCCATTAAACCTGCACCTTCCAGGGTCAGCAGCTCATATTCCTGTGCCTCCATCGCATCATATGGAATTGACAAAAAGCCTTCCTGAACCGGTATAATAAATGCGCCGGCATGTAATCCCGCAGAGAGTGGATAGCGCCACATTAACTCGTTGCCGAATTCACTTTCATACCTATTCCTAATATCCGCAAGGGTACGATCTGTGGCGCCATTCTCCTCCAGGTATTGAAGGATCTCATCCTTTGAGAGCAGCTTTGAAAAATCAATCGTAATCCCCATGTATTGCGGATTGGCGTTTATTGACTTAATTTCGTTCATGATTCATTTACTCCTTTCAAGTTTTGATCACTATTAATGATATCCATGCTCATTTGTTCACCAAAAGAGGAACTTCTAACGAAGTCGGCAACCCACTTACACCGGGCGAGATGCTTGCATTTGCGTTTGGCAGAGCTTCGCTCCAGTCCATGGATCAACCCTCCTTTGTTTGGAAGTAGAGAGACATCATAATGTAACCATATTTTTTTACATAGTCTTTTATAGGCCTGCATGCATTTCTGATTTTACGCACTAAGTAATCAATAACTTCGCAGACAATTCATCCAACCTCTACGCCATACCCAACAAAAAAGAGAGAATCGGCATAGGTGGATGTCACAGCCTGCAGAAGCTTATTTTTTGATATTAGCGTTATCGTTCTTACCATTTTTCAAATACCTCCTTCTATAGATTCAGTATGTCCGCCTGTTCAGGGAGCAGTTCCCGAAACAGCTTCTCATATCTTTTAACTGCATAATCCTTCAACGGAGCTGCCGGAGATATCATACTCCAAAGAAGTAATTCTTCCTCCGGAATATGATATTTGCTTACCGGAACTACTTCCCGGCCATTAAACCTGACCTTTGAAAGTTCGAGTATTTCTTCAATATCTTTTTTGGTTCTTGCCTGATGAATAAACACAATCTTCTTTTCGCAAATCGTCAGCACTAAGTCTTTTAAAAATCCTCTGTTCATGTACTGATAGATTATCGCGCATAGTTTTTTCAGGCCTCCAGCTTTATAGAAATCATCTTTTCTTCAGGCTCTTCACTAAGGCTAAGTATGGCTATGGTAATTTGCTCTTCGACAGACAGTTTATTATCCATCATCACGCCCGCCTTTCCTTGTCAGATCCTTCAGTTTGTTGAGCAGAGAAGCCACATTCCGTTCGTACTGCGGCTGGAACTCCTGGGCGATGTCAAACATAAAGAAGCGAAGTATCAGCATGGCTGAAATGATGCTATCGTCATGCCCGGCATCTATTTGCCGGATCAACCGACCTGCCTCTGCCGCCATTACGTATTCCGTAAGCAGAAATGCTCGGTCCTCCGGCTTAAAGTGAGTGTTCATCCAATTTCCAACACGGTTCCGCTGACCGGTGAAGTGATGCGATCTTTGGGAAACAATAAAATACTGGAAATTACTTTTGCTCTTATTCCCCGGACCCGCATTCAGCGGATACAAGCGGCAGGTTCGTGGCTTAATGCTGTGAATGCTGCATTTCCCGTCCTTCAGAAAGACACAGGCATCCCTATGCGGTTTGGTTTTCATCAGCAAAATAGGAAACCCTCGTGACAGAAAAGCCGGCACGGTATAAGCTTCCATAGCCTCAGCTGTCGTCAGTTTCATATTCCGGGATATACGAAACAGATCCAGGCTTTCTACCATAACCGCTTCCTTAATGTTGCGGCAGCACTCCCCGCAATTTGAACAGCTAAACTGGAACTCATCATCCAGGTTAACAGGCTGAAACTTTAGTCTTTCAAATACTATCATGCACATTACCTCCATTTTTTGAGGAAAGGCATGGATGTCAGGCAATCGGCATGTCGCCAAATACCCGGTCTCACGCCTTTTACCCATATTTTAATTCATTTGTTATTGCTTTCCCACGATTCAGGCTAACTCTCAACACGGGCCTCCTTCGGAACCTTTAAAGGCGCCGGCAGGATAGGACCATTCCTTTGTCTGATAAATATCGCCTGCGGTGAATTCCCCGGTAACGAGCTGATGCAACGCTTTTCGGTCGGTGTGTATAACACAGCTCTCAACGTTGCCTACATACTCATCCAAGGCCTTTTTATTATCCAAAGTGAAGCCGAGCCTGATCTCATTCTGGCGTACAGCTTCATATTCCTCCGGAAAAAGCTCCCGGATGCCTGCCCAATGCTGCGGCAAACTAAAAATACACATCATGCAGGAACAGCGATTCCAGCCGCAAGCATAACAAGGATGCGGTGTGGTATGGTGCCGCTTCAGCACTTCCCATACGTCCTTTTCGGTATAGTCAATGACGTTACGCCACTGATGAACCAGCCGATGGGCGCGGATCGTAGCATTGGTACGATGGATTTCCATTTCGTTATATCCTGCCCGCCCGGTGCTTTCACCCCGGCGCTCTCCGGAAACGATGAGAATGTTGATGTTTTGCCGCGTAGTCTCCAGGTTAGAGGTGACACAGCTCTGCACCTCAGCTTTCAGGGTGCCGCTGCACCAGCGGCCCTGATGGCATCCGAATTTAGCGGGGAATTTTCCACGCCTTCCATTTGCCCAGAGTGCTTCCAGGTTGCGTAATACTGCATCGGCCACGTCGATTTTCAAATACGCACTGCACCAGCGACGGCTCAAGTCACCGGATTTGGCAGGGAACTTCATCCGGAAGCCGTAACTTTTCAGTCGCACATACTCCTCCAGGCCCAGCTCCTGCTGGATTTGTTCCCGCAGCCATTCGCTTTCGTACTGTTTGGCAGAAAGGCGGCAAGTTTTAATGCTGCCATCATCCTCATACTCAATTGGAAACGATGCGCCTATCCTGTAAACCTCGCCCCAGAACCCATTGACCCTGTAGGATACTCTGAGGCGAACTCCTTCAGCTTCAGCGAAGGCCCTTACATAACTTTGAGTAACAGGCCAATCCATCCGCCGCGTAGGATGTCCACCGTCAATGTCGTGATGCCACAGCTCGATTTTTGGCTTCGGCACGCCCAGCTCCAACAGCTTATAATAAGCGGCACTGGAATCCTTGCCGCCAGAGAAAAGGACCACAACTAGATCGTAGGCCTCCAGCGGAAGCAGCTCAGGTAAATAAATCTTCTGAGCATATGGGGTATCCTGATTGCCAGGATACCGTGGGGGGATCGAAGTTCTGGATCCGTACACCGGGCTATCAATAAAGCCATACAAAAGGGGCATATCACGAGAGCATTCACAATCTCTGATAACTTTCATATTCAATCACTTCCATGTCTCCTTTCCCGCAAAAGAAAGACAGGAAGGGGCATATTTCCTTCCTGTCATCATTCTGAATTGATATAATCTTTATTGTTTTGATGGAACGATCTGCGATTTTTCTTCCATGCCCGGTATCGGGAGGCCGGTGATGGTTTTTATAATCCCTGCTGCAGCCTCAAAGGAATGATACCTCTGGCAGGCTTCGTACTCCGGGCATGTTGTTTCAAAAATCATCTCCGCAATGTATTGCCAGTATAATATCCCATCATGCTCTTTGATAAATTGCTCCATACTGTTAAAGCCATATGGCTGCATGTATTTTAGAATATCTTCATCTGAATAACGTTTCAGAGAGATAAGCCCACATGAAACCGTATAAAACGGTTCCATTCCTTCCAAAATATAAGGGTTGATCTGGATCAGCTCATAGATCCGTTCATCCAAATGTACTACCTTGCAGCACTGAAAGGTGTCGTCATCTGTCACAAACCACTGGCTTTCGGTTTCATTCCATGGCACTTCGGTTAGCGTGGATATTACAACCAGAACTTTATCCGGGTTTTGTATATCATTTGTTTCATACCTAATTTTTCCGCCGCAGTAAGGGCATTTGTCATTATACAAATATTCCAGCTCCGCGGCAGAATAGCAAGCCTTGCCGCATTTAGTGCAAATGTATTTGTTCATGAAGCTTCTCCTTTCTTCATCAGTTTTATAAATCTCCTCTTAGAGAACAAACTGTGATCCAAATAAGAGATCAAGTTTTTCATTGTCATCATCCTTTGGTTCAGGCTACCTGATAGGGAAGTTGGTAATACCCCGAACCACAGGACTCATACTGGTCTTGATGTTCATAAATAGTTGCCCGGATTCTTTCCCTGAAATGCTTGTTGCTTTTCGCTTTCGGATGCTCCTCCAGCAAATCATAGATATCGCTGAGTTTGGCTTTTCCGCCGATGCTTTCCATCGTCATCCGAATTAAATGATGCCAGGTTAGTATGGGGGAATCACCTTTGCTGATATCAAAGGAACCCCTGCGCTTGTTTGTAAAAAACACCATCATCACATCTTCTTTGTGATAGAGAAGCAAGTATTCCGTCACAATCGGAATAAACGGCTTTTTATATGTCCGTCCATCCGAGACGCAATTGAATTGCGCTTTGGTAATGGTTGCCTCAAGCCTTCCAATGCTGTTCAGGTCCCTTTGCATACTGTAGAAATGACCCTGGGAACGGATGTCACCAACCAAGACGGCAAGGCGTCCGTCTTTTCTGAGAGCCATAAACAGTTTTTTAGTAGCAAAGTTCAGCTTCTCCATAAAATCTTTGTAGTTCACACACCGGGATAAGTCATCCGGATGCGGGCTTCCCCACATATATCCGGAATATTTGATGATGTCATGATAGGGAGGGTGTTGAAATATCAGATCCGCTGAATCCTCCACATCATCTTTGAGTACGTTCCAGTTTCCCTGTCCATGGGCGGGCGAGGGGTTCAGATCATATAAAATGGATCTGACCCCCAGCTTATCGGCCGCAGCTTTGCTGCTGCCGGACCCCGACATGGGATCCAGCAGCGTAAAGCTCTTTACGTCTTTACCGTAATATTTTTTGCAGTCTAAACGTACTGTGCTACAGATAAAATTACTTCTGGGGAGCAGTTTCCGCGCCACTTATTGTTTCCACCGTCGCCGCGTTCAGGAAATGCCAAAAAAGAAGTCAGTTCCTTGCCGACTCGCCTGCGAAGGTCTTCTGTACCCAGCATCTGGGCTATCGTGCGCCAGCGCTCACCGAATTCCCGTTGAAGCAGTTCTGCAGCTCTGCTCATATCTGTATCATTCATTCTTTAAACTCCTCTCTGAGCCTTAATAGCTTTTTTCTTAACAATGATAATCAAGAACACCACCGATAAAATACGGCGTTCCAATTTCAGCCGTTCGGAGGAATTCGTCCATGGTTATTGGTTCGAATTCATCTGAGGAAACATAATCCTCAAAGCTTTCCGAAAAAGCAGACTGTAGATTGGAAAGCAAGCTGTCAATCCTGGAGTTATCATGGCAGAATTCCTGAAACGTTATCTTTTCAAATGACTCTACCTGTTTTTTAAACTTTTCGTATTTGTGCTTGAAATAAGATTCATGAAACCCTGCATAAAGAGTGAACGAAGTATTCTCCTCATCAAATTTGCATGATCCTAATTTCTCCAGCCGTTCCCTGAAGCTTGCGATGAGTGCATCTTGATTGACATCTTCGCTAATATAATCTGCAATACTTTTTGTGAACCAGTGATCAAAGAAATCAGATTCGCATATATGCTCATTTTTTGAAATGGGAGCAGACATGATCTGGTAAATTGTACGATGCATACGTCTCCTCCTTTCAGTTAAGCCGGGACCAGGTCATGTATACGCTCCTTGATAACCTCAATTATGTTCTTAATGCTATCGCGGCTCGTTTGATATTCCCTGGCAATTTCTCGCTCTGACATTCCTGCAACTTTCATCTGGAGAATGTCCATCTGTTTTTTGGTAATCGCAGATGTAACTTCCATCCAGAGGAGACTGTCCTCCAAGCTTTCAGCAGTATTGTAGGGTGTTGGAATAACGTACCCTAAGAGAAGATCTTCTGTGTTGGGTATTACTTGATCAAGACTGCAACACACCGCTTTTCGCATATGCCGATTCTTATATTCGTGATAATTTTTAACATCCGTTTCCATGGCGCTCCAAGCGATAGTCGAAAACTTATACCGGTGCAGCTCCGACCGTTGGATGTATTTCTGGACTGCACGCAGGTAGCCAAATATAACGATGTCATAATACTCATCTTCACCGAGATGTTTTTTGTTTAAAAATTTAAACACAAGGCTATGGTTAGTAGCAGCAAAATCTTGCTGCTCTCTGATCATGGTTTGCATTTTTCAATCCTCCTAAAAATTAATAAAGCTGCCGGACGGTTTTATCCATCCGACAGCACCATTCATAGACATGTAAAAGTATTTTGTTGATTACAAAAAACTCAGTCGGCACGCATGGACTGAGTTTTTATTGCCTGACCCGCATTTTGCATACCGAACAACTGGCCACGATATGACCGTTAACACTGCTTTTCATACCAATAGCATATCCGTTGCAGATGGGGCACTCAAATTCGTAGGCTTTTCCTCTTTTGACACAAGCCTTATGAGCTTTTCCCAAGAACAGCTTATTTTTGTCCTTGACCTGCTGCATGTTTTCCATACCGCATCCTCCTAATCCAGCGCAATTTGGTCGGCGAGCAGCTTTGCAAAAAACCTTGCGCATTCGATCTGTTCACTGGTTGGAAGCTCTTCTGACTGTCGGACCAATATCAGGCCGCCCAGTTTGTCTGTGCCGGTGGCAATAGGAATAATCGCATTGGCCAAAAAGTCCATTTCAAACACTATCGGGACTGCTGCATTTTCCGAACCATGAATATATTCAATGGATTCATTGACATGGAACTCCATACTGTCGGCAATTCTGCTGTTTGGTGGGATAGGAACCCCCTGTGCGGCAATAACCTCATACCTGTCGCATAAAGCAACAGGGACCTTGAATTGGTTATAAAAGGTTCTCAGAAAGATTTTTGCCTGGACTTTGAACTCGTACATTGGCACATATCTCTCCAAAAATACACCGTTATTCGCGATGCTGATCTCCAGGGGATCTCCTTCATTCATTCGCAATGATTTTCTAATTTCTTTCGGGATTACAACACGTCCCAAATCGTCAATTCTTCTTACAATTCCTGTTTTCATTCTTAATAAGCACTCCTTTCATTTTTACAATCAACCAGTAGTCGATTTTTTCATGTTGCAGTTGAACACAGCGTCCCGGTGAGTGCCTTCATTGCTGCAAATATGCTTCCAGTTTTCCGCGATCTACGTTGTATACAGCTTCTCTCACCACAAGGAAAAGGCGCAGCGCACATACCACGTAATGGATAATATCCACATAAAATAGTGGCACTTGCGTGTAATCATATTGGCCTGTAAATCTATCCATCGCGTCCAGTAGATCTTTCCAGACACAGTTCTCCTGAGTAGAACAGCTTTCAAGGGCTTTCATGACTTCATCCTGCGTTTCTTCCTCTGAGGTTTTCTGGAAGAGTGAGTTTACATACCTCACAATATATACAAAGAGATCATCATCCTTCATGAAGGCAACAAGTGCGTCGGCATACAAAATACCGGTTCGCAGGGTCTCCACCCGGAGGACCATCTCGCGATATACGGGGTAATGGGGATGGTCGGATGCTTGCGGGATACTCATTTCAACCGCCTTGCTCAAGCGCTGCTCATAGTAATCAAGAACCCGCTTGAGTAAGGATGTGTTATATACCGGACACATCATTATCACCTCGTTTCTGCAACAAAGTTATAAGCCGCTCGTTATTGCATTTACTCCAAAGCTTCAATCGAAAATAGAGGAGAGAGTGGATTTATCACTCTCTTTCTTCCGTCTGTTGAATCTTTCAAACCGCCTGCTGCGATGAAGCAGATGCATTCATGTTTTCCGCCATGGCCAATCTGCCCTTTTTTATAAGAACCGGACCAACGGCAGTTTCCCATGCAGCAATATACTGCGACACACGATTAAGCAGTTTGAAGAAATCCACGTCATTCAAATTTGCAAATACTTTGAAAATGCACTGGTAACTGTTACTCTGGCAGTATGTTCCGCCAGTCTTGGCCTTTGCAGCAACACCTTTTCCGTTCTCAATTTCCAGATACCACGGGTATTTACGCTCCTTGCCGTCTGATCCGATGGTAGCACGAACCACCTTTAATTTGGTGACGGCAGAGTACCCATGTTCGTCTGGAGTACCGAAAATTTTGTCCAGCTTGAATTCAAAACTCTGGACACCAGCCTTCACGCGGCTGAAAATATACTGTGCTTCATCCGGAGAGATATTGGCTGTCACCCGTACTGTGTTTTTGCCGGTCCCTTTGGAATAGTCCTGCATGACAATTCCGATATTGGAATATACTTTTTTTCCATCTCCCACATCGTCACCCTGGGCATGAATGTGGGCATAGGTATCAATTGGTGCCGTGTTCAGCTTGTCAGTAAACTCGACCAGCTTCTTGTCGGTCTTGTACACTGAAATCTGGCGGGAGACATAGTTGTTTTCATTCATCGTAAATCCTTCCTTTCTTATACTTTAATATGTTTAGCAATAAGGTTGGTAAGGTTGGCAGGAAGCTTTTTCAGATCCGTGATGTCGAGGAAGCCATCGCCATAAATACGTTCGATATTTGGCTTGTCATCCCCGATGGCGGCTGCAAACAGGGTTATTCCCTTATTCGTGTACTCCCGTTTGATCCCCCTCAAATCTGCTTCAGCTTCAGTACCATAATAGTCATAACTGGCCGGCTGCCCGTCTGAAATCAGAATCAGAAGCTTAACCGCCTCATTTCTTGTCATGAGCCGCTCTGCAACAAAACGAAGCGCAGCCCCGTCACGGTTCCCGCTGCGGGCGCTCATATCCATCACCCGGAACATATCCTTTCTGTCCACCGAATCAAACTCCGCGTAAGCAAACATATTCAAATCTTTTGCATACGAGGTATGGCCATAAACAATAACAGGTATTCCTAATTTCTTGCAAAAATCATAAATCGTAATGCTGGCTGCCCTGGCAACGGTAATTCGGTCATTGCTATGCATCGAACCGCTTTCATCCACAAGCAGGCCCACTGCAAGCTGGATCTCATCTAAAGGGAGACGGTTGTTATAAAACACACGTCCGTTATTCTGAACCAGTGCGCGTGCGTTCAGCCGTTTTCCCATGAGGAGTCCTGTCTGCTTTCCGCCTTCCTTTTTATCTTTCAGGACCTGAGCGACCTGTTTTTGCATCCGCCTGGACAGCAGCAGCAGAGGAGGAGCCACACGTTTGTAGCTCTCCATCATGCTCTGCTCCACCACGCTCATACGATTCACAGTGACCGGAATCCCGCGGTGAGCGTTGCCGAAATTGATTTTGTTTCCCTCAGCCTGAAGCTCTTCGGTCAGTTCCTCCTCCATCAGGCGTTCCACCTTTTCTTCCGCCGCCTGATTCAGGATGCGGTTCATGTCTTCTTCGGCAGAAGTGTACCCGGAGCCGGCAAAGTCGTTGTTATACGTAATGCCCCCCGAATCACCCTCATCAAAGCTGTCGGTCTTCTCCAGGGCAAGGCGTCCGGTTTCGCAATCAAGCACTTTTTGAATGCTGTCTTTAACCTCTTCCTCAGCATCCCTGTCGTGTTTGAATTTTCCCTTAAAAGGCACGCTTTTTCCGCTTCCGGAAGGATCGCTGCCACCGCTTTTGATTTGATCGGCAAGGTCGGAAAGAAGCTTATCCAGCAGCTCATCCATGGAGGAGCCGCCGTTCTTTTTCTCTTCCTTGACCTTTTCGACCATGCTTTTGATGTACTTCCACAGCCGCACGATCATGCGGTTGGTGGCCATATACCGGGTCCTCACGTCATCATCGTAAACCGCGTCGTCAATATACGGGACACAATCATAAAGAGCATCCAGGTATTCACCTTTGTAGTTTTCGAGATTGTTGATGTCGCCGCATTTGCAATACTGGATCATCAGGTTGACCACAATAGAGAATTCATGGTCCCCACGGTCGATTTGCTTTTTAACGGAGGGCACCAACTCCGGAAACCGGAGGTTGTTTAACAGGATGCCGGTACGAAATGTACCTGGGAATGCATCACACATTCGGGCTTCAATATAGACATCCTCCAGAATATTGCTGATGTTGCTGGCAGCCATACCAATGACTTTAGTGACTGTCTCATCTTCATCCGCATAGGCCTCCTTGATTTCCAGCAGGTTCAGCTCCTCCTGGGTAGAAAGCTCTGTGGGCTCTGCAGGGTACATCCTTCCGGACAACATCGTCTGCATATACATCTGTAGAGCAGCAAAGTCGGTAAACAGGACATGCCCGATTTCGTGGCCGTTGAGTCCCACCAGGCTATCTGCGCGGAGCCTCCTGGTGGGGAAGCTCTGCGTCAGGAAATTGCCGGCGTTGATTCTGATGCAGCTGTTATCCGTGCAGGCCACTTCGGCATGTTCACTGCTGTCCCAATAGCTTAGCACCTTGATCTTGCGCTTATACCGTTTGGCGGTTGCCTCTGCCATGTCGGTCAGATAAGCGCCAAAAGCTCTGGAAGCAAACAGCTCTTCGTCGGTAATCTTCAGCTTTTCATTTTCAATGCGCTTTCTCAACGCTAAATGTGAAGTTCTCATTCTCTCTTTTTCAGTCCTTTCTTATTTAATTTTTCTCCCAGCATCTGCTCCACCGGCACCTTGAAATAGTTTGCAGCGTTTAAAACAAACCAGGCCGGAGGCATCGTTTTACCCAGCTCATATTTCGCATAAGTCTGTTGGCTAACACCAAGTTTCTTAGCAAGCTTTTCCTGGGTGAGACGAGGAACCTGCAGCAATCTGAGCATTCTCAAGTTCTCAGAGAAGTAATACTCTTCACCGGGAGCATGAACAAATTTACCGTTTGCATATTTCATCCAATTTCACCGCCTCATGTCGAAAACTTCGGCTCCAGGCAGGTGGTGAGGATTTCCGCACGGTTTTCCGGATCGGCGGATACAGAAGAGAGGACTGTGTACTTGGCCGCCTCCATTTCATTTCCGCAGATCATAAAAGACTGCACCCAGGCGATTAATTCCCGGACTCCGCAGCACCCATCGGTAATCATCGTTTCCCGGCAGCGTTCGGTGATTTCCTTCACAACCTCCGCCATACGCTTGACAGCGGAAATATCCGTACATCCGGTAATGCCTGTTACTCGCTTTACCAGGGTTTCCACGTCCGGTTCGTCGATATCTATAACGAGGTTCATCCTGGATATGACGGACTGGTTCATGTCCTTGCAACCGTTGTAATCGTTATTGGTAGTAACAATAATGACAGTATTGGGATGGCGGTCAATTTTTTCTCCCGTTGGCAGCGTAATCGCATTGCAGCGGTCCAACAGCGAGTTGAGTCCTACAAGAACACCAGGATTGGCGATGATGGACGGCTCCTGGATTTCGCAGCAATAGCCGTACCGGATTGCATTGACCAGCGGTGTATCCACGTATTTGAACCCTTGCTTTTTTTCCTTTTCCGGATCCTCTTCCGTTGTAGCCTTGCTTCCGATTACTTCAACCAGCTTTTCGTAGACTTCATCCTCCGTGATGTCTCCGTTGTATTCTCCTGTCAGCTTAAAATAGGCTGTAGGAGGGTCCATACGGATATCCTCAAAGGTGGGATAAGAGCTGCCTTCCGGAAGTGGCTTTGATTTTTCGGCCTTCATGTCCGGGAGGATCTGTCCGAGAAAATCCATTATTTCTGAATTCGCAGAGCAGGTAATATGCACGTAGGGCAATCCCAGCCCGGCCGAAATTGCTTTAGAGCCTTCAGTCTTTCCGGTTCCTGCCGGTCCCCGCAGCATAAAATTACGCATCGGCTGGCTTGAGTCGGTCGTCATTTTTGCGTGCTGGCAAACCCTGACCACCTCGTGAGGAACCACAAACCAGCTCGGAAGCTCGGGGATCATCCGTTTTTCTGCAGAAGACAATTGCATCTCGGAAAGAGGGTACTTGCCGACAAAATCTTCATGTCTGGTAGTAGCAGTAGGAGCCGCAGATGCCATACCCGGTTTTAATATCTCGAAATCACCAAACAGCGTGGTGGTAGGAGAGTAGGCCCCTTTATTTAGATTCAATGTCGTTAAGGCCTGAATGTTACCGATTTTTGGAATGTTGGTTTTGATGCCCGCCTGACTCAAATTATCCGCATTCTCTATGCGGCGGTACAGGTTATCGCATAAAACTACCGCTGTCTTTGAAGCTTCTTCAAGATCGGAATAACCGTCCTTTTTGCATTGAAGAAGTTTTCCGTATTCGTCTGCAAACTCCGTATCATTCATAGCTGTAGGCAGTAGCGCAAAGATCAGTGCTGCACCGCTACTTCCGTCTTCCTTGAGCGTGTAGCTTTGAGGGGTGGATGTGGGATTCGAATATCTACCCGCGGAGAATTTTCCAGTTCCGTGAGTAAATACAACCGCATGGATTTCGCCGGTATGGCTCGGATACTCGGCAATGGTCATGTTTCCGTTTTGCGATCCCAAAGCACCAGGAGCTGAGCTTCCTGCAGCTGCCGCAAGGTCAAGCTCCATATATGCCTGAATTGCGCTCAATATTGCAGCGTGGAGGGTGGCTTTCTTGTCCCGTGTCTGGTTATACGTTGATGAAACATCTGTCCTCACTTTCACCACGGAAGGGTCATTGAAAGGCTCCGGCAGATGGCGCTGCCATGTCCAGTTATCAAACAGTTTAGTCTGTGCCATTTTATAAACTCCTCCTTAAATGCCGGAAGAACCGCCTTATGAAAACGGTTCTTCCTTAATTAATTGATTTGAGATTCTACCAAGAAAGAATGATGCGGTCTTCCTCGACGCTGGTTTTCAAGCCGTTGTCGCAGAATACCTTCGCAAGCACGCTCCACCATTTCTTTTTCGGGAGATTCTCCAATTCTTCCAGTTTTGTCTCATTGCCTTCACCATCCATCACGCAGATTTCACCGGGTTCCTTAATGATCAGGAAGGAATGGCCATGGGCATTCAGCTCTGTGATAAGCTCCTGAAGGACATCGCGGCCCATAAGGTCATACCAGACCTCAACATCAACCACCGGTTCCGCTTCCGTCTTTGCCGGTGCAGCGGCGCCTTCTGACGCAACAGCATCGTCCAGTGAAACAATCTTCATCATATTGAACTTGATGCGAGCATACTGGTCGATGGTGACATCAGCGTAGTTGTATTCGCCGGTTTCCGCTGTTTTGATTCGTCCTGTTCCGCCTTTGGCCGCCAGCTTAACCGGTGTCTCCTCACACCATTCCCATGTCGCATCCGGATAAGCTGATTTCAGCTTGTCGGTAATACGGCAGTTTACATGGCGGAGTAAAATCTTTTCCGGTGGGTCGGCAATTTCCGGAACAATGACTGTTTTGGCTTTCCTCTTCGGCCTTTTGGGTCTATTGGCAATCAGTTTTGCAATCTTTTCTTTTATGGATTTGCTACCGGTAATGGCAAAGGTTGTTAAAAGAAACAGTGCCCATATGCCAACAGCGCCGATAATCAGCCACTGTGAGTGGGGACCACGGAAAAACGCCATGATGACCAGCATGGTTACAATAAGGATTTGAATGCTTCTGTTGAATGTCTTCGCTTTCATTCTTTTTCACCTTCCTCTCAATTTTTTTAGAAATAAAAAAAAGAGGAATTGCAGACAGGTCTTCAGATATTTCTGAAAGAACTGATAAGCAATTCCTCTTATTGCCGCAATGGGATTGTCAGCCCATTATAGCGGCAGATCATTGTCGTCGCAATCAACTTCATCAAATCCCGCCGCATTCTGGCCATTTTGACCTGTGCCTTGCGCGGATGGTGATGCAACTGATGCGGTTGAATTTGGAGAGTTTTCACCTTTTGCCTTACTTGAGGGACCATAACTCCAGTCATACAGGCTGACTTTGGGAATTGTGGCTTTAGTACCGTCCGGCTTTTCATAATCGACGATATCCATGTCGCCAACAATTTCAATAAGACTGCCTTTTTTGACGCCGGCATTGATCATACGCTGCGCTTGTTCGTTATATAACCAGCATTGCAGATATACGGGGTGCTGCTTTTCGCCAAATCCTTTGTTAACAGCCAGGTTGAAGCGCAAATACGGGTTTCCCTGCGTACTTGTTTTCAGCTCCAGATCGGCAGTAACACGGCCTGTGGTAGTTATTGTAATCATTTACTTGCTCCTTTCTGCCTTACGGCTAAAATAAATCTATATATGAAAAAGTGCCAGCCGGTGCTGCTACCACATGGGTACAGCTATCCTACTGACACTTTGATTACAAGCTTAAACAACGTGTGCATGGTGAGATGTTTACTCACAACCCAAAAAGGGAGACGCACAAAAATCAATTACGCAAGTATTATAACGCTATATATTGCGTTTGTCAATACTATATATACAATATATAGTATAACAAATTATATTCACAGGCATCGAATTTACTCATTCTTCCGCAGAAACGGGGTAGAAGGTTGGTTTTTTGTTCGTTTTGGCTTTCTGAAGTTCTCCGATTACTTCAAGCAGTTCCCGGATTTTTTCTGTATATTGCTGCTGGATATCCTCCAGCTTTTTTTGCTGATCCTTTTTAAGCGCCAGCATTTCCTTCTCTTTTGCGATTTCAGCCAGTTCCAACCGCCGCTCAAGCTCGGATTGTGCTGCAGCTTTCTGATCTTCCAGCAGGTTCCTGAGGCGATCCGTTTCCTTCTCTGTTTCCAGCAACTTGTTCTGGAGTGCAAGGCATTGCCTTCTCTCTTCATCCAGACTCCGTTTAAGGTCTTCGGACAATTGCTTTAGCTCTTTATATTCTCTCAGAAGGCCGGTGAGCGTGTCATTTTTTTCACGGTATTCCAAAACCAGCGCTTTATGCGTTTCACATATTTCTTCAACCTGTGCGTGCTGTTGACAGAGTTCATCATACTGCTTTTTAAGCAGTTCCATCTCTTCATCACACTGGGATAGCTGTCCCTCCAGAGCCTGAATCCGCTCATTGAAGATAGACAGCATGCTGACCTTCTCTGACAGTTTCACTCCGAATTCTTCTTCTCTCTGCTGCTGGAAGGTGGTAACTCTTTCACAGAGGTTAATAAAAATATGTTGAATCCGTCCGGTCAATTGTGACAATTCCTCCACATCAGTTGCCATGAACGGCTGTATTTGCTTTATCGTGTTAAGTTCATACAACTGCATGATCTGGGCCATAAAATCTTTTGGGACCAGTCCGGACTCGGTAATCATGGCAGATATTTTTTCTTTCATCTCCTCCGGCATCCGTACACTCCATGTCGTATCCAATACTATCCCCTCCTTAGTTTACATCTTCATTTCCTGGAGCCCTTGTGTTTGCGCATGTTTACATGTTTACCCATGTAAACAGCACATCAGCTTTCTTTTTCAAATTCGCCCAAATCTTCATAGCCTAAAAAACTATCGGTAGCAAGAGCTGTATTCAGGTACTCGCTACCGACATTGATCTGCGCGGCTTGAGAAAAATAGAGCTTGTATCTGTG
>Ga0366816_1046_pt1 | contig 18919 bp, 17 predicted proteins | sample TotcelN113001K15_FD_207019 | JGI IMG/M metagenome (GOLD analysis project Ga0366816, IMG submission 207019) | Enriched cells from coal bed in the Powder River Basin, Montana, United States - Total cells N11 rep3 HSBNCT.N11.300.1.K15 ... | reverse complement strand
GCAGTCGAACCTTGAATTCCTGCTTTGCAAAAGTCCTTTTACTGCCTGTAGTATATTGAGGTACAACATAGCTTGAATCTGCTGTGATGCCCAGAGTTATAATTACAAAATTCGGATCGGCTGCGGCATTGTACCTGCTGTCCATATACCTGATATTCATTTTTACATCTGCTGTAGCAGTTATATCGCCGGCTACATTTATGGTATTGAACTTACCGCCTGTATTAAGCTCCAGTATATATGGTTCGAGCACTTTCCTGACAACTTCTTTTGAAAACGCCTTTTCATCTCCGGTGTATGTAATATCTTCATACTCGGTAAGTGTGTCACATTTGTCTTTAACCAGATCACAGCACTTCTGAATTGCACTCTCTGCTGCAAAATAGGAATAGTCCATATACCCGCTGGTCTTGCTTAGCCTGTAGTTCTGAAAAACAGTTTCCATAAGCATGCAGGCCAGTATGATCAATACCATGAGAATAATAGTTACCAGTACAAGAGAAGAGCCTTTTTTGTTTTGTAGCTTCAGATACATTGTATTACCCTTTCGCTAAACTGCCATTAATTTTTATATACCGGATCAATACTATTTACCAGCATTTTCAATTTCTGTACTTCACTGCCGTTCATCTTCTTCAATATAATCTCGTATTCACAGGTGTTTTTTGCTCCTGATATTTCACCAAAATCCATTGTTCTATTAGCATCAAACATGTATGTTCCATTAATTTGTCCGTCTTTACTTTTCACCTCAAGGTTCCTGCCGTGCTTATCCGTCATCAGGTCTGCTTCATCAGGCTCCGTATATGATTTAATGGTATTGAAGCCTCCATACTTTACAGAATTTGTTACATTCTCTTTGATTATCCTCATGACGGCATTTATTTCAATCCTGCTTTCAGTTTTTCCTATTATTATCTGTGCATTTGTAAAAACCACCAACAGCGGTGAAGATACAATCCCCAGCACTGCCAGTGAAATAATTACTTCTATCAGTGTCATGCCTTTTTTGCTTACTAATAGCTTTTGCATATAATCACCCGGCCTCTAGAGGATATTGACATGTTCCCCGGAACTGTCTCCAAAGATTTTATTACCCTTTCTGTCAGTGATTTTTACCCTGTTTTGCTTATCATCCAGTGTAATATTGAGCTTTTTGCCTGAGTTGTTTGCAATGTGCAAATCCAAAAGAATATTCCGGTTTTCTTTGATTGTCGGCATATCAACTGTTACACTCATCGTTATAATTTCATTATCAGGAAGTGAGCCGTTAATTTCCAGAGTTTTTTTATTGCTGTCTTTGGTGCTTATATAATATGAATTGCTTTCAAACCTCATGTTTACTGCCGTTGCCTTGTCAGTCTTCAGACGCAATATATCGTTTTCCCTGTCTGTTCCGAATATTTGCAGGTTTTCTCCTGCAGTCAGATAGCTTTTCTGCTTTATTACTATATCATCCGAACCAAACAGCTCGTTTATATTAGCTGAGTTTCCGGTCAAAGTGTTGTCCTGGGAGTATTGTACCTGTTCAAACATAATTCCGCCGGTATTTATAAAACGGTTGAGCTTATGTCTGTTGTATTCGAACATCCTGTCCATAGCCCTTATATTTACTGAATAAATGCTGACAGTCATGTTAACTTCAAAAAGCTTTTCCTGTGTGCCTGGCATATTTGATGGTGTTTGTGCTGCTTGTCCCGTTGACGCCGGAGCTGCAGCTTCGGTGTTTGCAGGCGCCTTTTCCGCAGTCAGAGGCAGCTTGTTATCCTTAAGCGGCTTGATGGAGAATTTAGTGATTTTTACCTTTTGCGTACCGCCCTCTATATATTTTATCAGCTGCATGGCACTATCATTGGTCATATACGCCTTAAAGTCTATTGTTGATTCATAATATTTTTGCCCGCTCTGTTTTTTTTCGCTTAAATCCGTATCGGACTTCAATGGATTGTTTTTCCGGGTGGTATACTTTTCTTCAGGTTTTCCTATATTAATCTCTGCTATGTTTTTACCCACCAGCAAAGTAAGCTTGTCCACATATTCAAGATTGTCTACAAGGTTGGAGCTGTTCATCAAATATTCATCAATCCTTTCATTCAAAGTTTTTTTAGCACCCAGTTCCGCCTTTTTTACTTCAATACTTGCATAGTCCCGTTCCAATGCTGCTTTTTCATTAGTAAAAGCAATTATTTTGTTATTGGTTTCAGATATGGATAGAGCAGCAGGAGTCCATATGAATTTATAGAAGAAAAATGCATAAAGGATTAAGCCTAATACAATAGCCATCTTCAATTCACGTTTTCCGACACTCATATTAACGTACCTCCTGTGTGCTTGTTTTTTTACCGAGATCAAATTTAAAAACGTATTCTCCATTATTGTTTATCTTTAAGTTTCTTGATGAATTTGACAAGCTGATATAGTCTACCTTTTCAATATTCAAGAGAAATTCTGCAATATTTGCTATATCCTTGAACTTAACAGCTATTCTCATGGAGCTGTAATCAAACTCAAGATTATTTACAGAGCATCCCTCAGGAATATTGTTTTTTATTGTTTTCATTATTCCTCCGACAGTATATCCCTGGCTTTCAATAAAGCTGATAATTTCCTCCTTGGCCGATAATTCCACAGCCACCTTTTCCAGCTGGCCCTTTGTTTCTTTAATCTCTATATACTTATCAGTTTTTAATTCCAGTTCCAAATCCTTTAGCTGGCTGTCAAGAGCAGATATGTATATTTTCGGTGCAGCCAGCGTAACTATGACAAAAGCCGCAATTATAATTAAAATCGTAATAGTTTTTGCCAGGCTTGCTGCTTTGCTGCTCTTCTCCTGCACATTCTCCTCGCCTTGAGCGTTTTTTTCTTCTTTAAGCAGTAAATTAATATCCTTCATAGTATCCTCCGCTAATTAATGAGATCTTTATATAAAACAGAAAATTCTGTTATTATCGGCTTTGTTACATTTCTGTTTTTGAATGCATGATCATTGGTACCAAGCGGCTTTATGGACAGTACGATCCTGCTGTCGTCGGAATGCTTTTCAAATCTGGTCGGCATATACCAGGTTCCGATCTCTGTTTTTACAGCCGTAGTATCCAGTCCGTCAAGGATCATTATAAAGTCTGTGTTTTCAAGAGCTTCATCTTTTCCCGTATTATAATCACCCTCATAGGAATTGAAGAGCAGCTCACCATTCTCCAGCCACCATGTCTTGATAATATATCTGTCATGTATTTGCAAATCTTCGACAGGTATCCATAGCCTGAGCACACTTATCCTGGGCTCAACGGTGGCATCGTAAGCCACCTTGCAGGAAGCCGACTCCTCGATATCTTTTCTTATACGCTGTGTGGCGTCAATTACTTTGTAATGCTGTTGGACATAACGGCTATTTGTGCTGAAGGATTGTATTCCATGCACATAAACCCAGAACAACAGAGGAGTCATCATTGCAACAACTGCCACAACCATCAGTAATTCTATAAGACCGTAGCCTTTTTTGTTATTTCTCATATTATTCACCTGAAATGTTTCCCACCCCCGCCTTTTAGAAACGGGAGTGGGATGAATTAATTGCCGCTGTAGTATTAGTTATTATTCCCCGCCGCCAGTGCTTTCAGTGCCCTTAACAACTACTTTTGCACCTGCTGCGTCGCCATTTTTCACAGGAGTCACTTTAATTGACTGCTGGCTCGGATAAACATTAATATTCCATCCTATGTATTCTCCGCCATTATCTTGATTCCATTGCGGAGCATATGCACTGGTATTTATTTCATCACTTGCTATTTTATCGGGATCCTTCTTAGACAGAAGCGGTCCGTATTCTTTCTGATCAACCGTTGAAACTATTACATCCATCATTACTTCGATTAACTCAGATGAATCTTTGCCATTAACTGTAATTGCAGTGGGATTTGTTCCTCCTGTGCTCATTTTAGCAAGCTTCCAGTCTCCCGAATCTACACAATAAGTTAATAAAGCTTTTTCGATGTTCCTGGCCTGTTGATCGTCGGCACGCTTCTTGCTGTTCAACAGCACGCCTCCGAACATGTTGAAGGCTATGACTGCCAGCACGCCCATTATCGCAATTACTATGAGCAGTTCTATAAGTGAGAAACCTTTGTTGTTGTTAAGCTTCTTTGTTTTTTTCACCTCCTCGATTTTACTAATTAAACCTAGCTTCTTTTCCATGGATACTTCCACCTTTCATTTTATTTATATAAGCGATCTGATTTCATGTATTGAAGTCAAATACGCTGATATCCACATTCACTACGACATCGTCTGGTATATGCTCATCATGGGATAGAGAATACTAAGGATTATGAAAGCAACTACCAGAGCCATCAGGATGATGACTATGGGCTCTATCAATGAAGTAAGCTTCTGCATTGAGGCCTCAACCTCCTGATCAAAAAAGTCCGCAGACTTTTGCAGTGCAAAGTCGAGATCTCCGGACTCTTCACCAATCTTAACCATCGAAATTACCATCGGCGGAAAATACCTGACTGCATTTAGAGGCTGTGTAAGACCTTTTCCTTTTTTTACTTCAGTAATCACACCTTCTATTTTTTCTGCAATAACTGCATTTCCAAGTATCTTCTGCACTACCTCCATTGCCTGAATAAGCAGTACGCCGCTTGACATAAGGGTTCCAAGCGTACGCGTAAGCCTTGCGGTAATAATATTTTTAGTTGCGCCCTTCAAAACCGGCAGGGTTATTGCAAGCCTTCCAAAAAACAGCTTGCCGTTATATGATTTTGAATAAGCCCTGGATACGGAAACCAGCATAGTTATAGCTCCCAGCATCAGCCACCAGAAGCTTTTAAAAAAATTGCTGATATCTATCAATATCTTTGTAAATATGGGAAGAGTTACATTGAAGCCTTTCAGAATATCTGCAAATGAAGGCACCACCTTTACCATCAGTATGAATATGACCCCTATGGCCACACACATTACTATGATAGGATATGTCATGGCGCTCTTGATTTTTTGGTTCAGCTTGAACTCCTTTTCGAAATTATCAGCCATCCTGGAAAAGACTCTATCAAGCTGACCGCTTATTTCACCGGACTCCACCATATTGACAAGTATTTCAGGAAATTCGGAAAGATGCTTTTTCATGGATTTGGAAAGCTGTATCCCCTTCTGAATGTCTGCATAAAGATCATTTAACGCATATTTCAAAGTGGGATTTGCCGTCTGATCCCTCAGCACATCCATGGCGGCAGCCATAGGTACGCCTGCCTCAAGCACAATGGCAAATTGTCTGCAAAATACTGCCAGATCCTTCAGCTTCACTTTTTGCTTGAATAAGCTGATTTGGCTTACATCTGTCAACGCATTCTTTTCTTTAATTTCGAGAGGCAGAAGCTCCTTTCCCTCAAGAATACCTCTCAACTCAGCCTCGCTCTTTATTTTGCTTTCGCCTGTAAGTATCTTTCCTGCTTTATTTTTTACTTTGTATGTATATAATGGCATTTCAGGTTTCCTCCTAATAAGTCAATAACGAAACTACAGTGCTGTCCCCAACACATTGATCAGGTAATTCATCTTTCCCGTATCCAGATTCGGTGAAAACTCTATACCTTCAAATTTCAAGTGGTTTACAGGAAATGTGGGCGCTTCGAGTACAGATTCGAAATATTCCTTTATCCCCTTCATCTGAGATCCGCCGCCTATAAGATAAATTTTGCTTATCTCATCTCCCGCACAGCGTGTGGTATAAAAATCAAAACATATTTTCACATTTTTTATAACTTCGTTGATTACTTCCTTTGCAGCATTACTGCATTGCCATTCCAATTCATTGTTAAGATTCTTCATACTGACTATTCCATAGAGCTTTTTATAGCCCTCGGCTCTTCCCTCGTGCTGCTTCTCAAGGTTTAATACATTGAAAATGGCCGTGTCTATATTACTGCTTCCCAGAAGCGCCACCCGGTTGAATTCCGGAACCTTATCCTTCAATACATTTACAATTGTTGTTTCCGAGCCCAGGTCAATGACTGCAATAGTATTGGAATTTTGGAGCCGTGAAAACTTCTGCTTCCTTGACCAATTGTCAGATTCGGTGACCTTGAAATTTTTCTTAAATATTTTGGAAACACTGTTTGCAGGTATATCTACCGACAATGCCTTCAGACTCAGTTCATTGAGCATGTCTATATAGCTGTTGATGATCCTTTTGGCTACAGCGGTTACAAATACCTTCACCTTCTCCTTGTCGCCGATTCTCACAGTCGCAAGTATTTTATAGTCCACACTGTGCTCATCTATATTTATGGGAAGACAAACATTTATTTCCTCCAGTATTCTTTCGTCCATTTGGCTGTCGGCTACCTTGTCCACCATTATTATCCTGGTTATGATGTTTGTTCCTGAGATAACGATCTTTGCTTGCTTTGCGATAATATTGTTATCCTTGATTACACGTTTGATTTCTTGCTTTACCTTTTCCTTATCTTTGATTGCGCCGTTTTTAATACAGCCCTTCGGAGTATCTCCTATGCCATAGTTGACAATCATAAGTTCCTCATTTTTCTTTTTCCTGACCTGTGCGATTTTGATATACCTGAATCCGACATCAATAGACAGGTAATCATTTAAAAATAAAAGACTCATTTACATACACCTCATTTTTGTTAACTATATTTCCAAACTCAATTTATCCCGCTATCAGTTTTTTGAAATTGTCCATATCTATCGAGAACTGGCATGCATGGTTAAACTCTAACTTTTCTTCCTTGTAAAGCCTGGCAAGACAGCTGTCCATTGAATGCATGCCAAAATGCATGCCGGTATGTATATTTGTATTAATTTGCGGAATACGGGCCTCACGTATCAAATTTGATATCGCCGGCGTCAATACCATAACCTCTGTTGCAACGATCCTCCCCTTTCCGTTTTTTTTCTTTAACAGTTGCTGGGATATTATCCCCTGCAATACGGTTGAGAGCTGGTTTCTCACCTGAGACTGCTGATGCGGCGGAAATACATCGATTATTCTGTCTATGGTTTTTGCAGATCCGACGGTATGAAGGGTGGAGAATACAAGATGTCCGGTTTCCGCCGCTGTCAACGCTGTGGCAATAGTCTCCTGATCTCTCATTTCACCTATCAGGATTACATCCGGATCTTCCCTTAAGGCAGCCCTCAATGCATCTGCGTAACTGCAGGTATCGATACCGACCTCGCGCTGGTTTATGACACTTCTATTATGCTTGTGGAGAAACTCTATGGGGTCTTCTATTGTTACTATATGGCATCTTCTTTTGCTGTTAATATAATTTATCATTGCTGCAAGTGTAGTGGATTTACCGCTTCCTGTGGGTCCTGTAACCAGTGTGAGTCCTCTCTGCTTTCCTGCAAGCTCATATATGATGTCCGGGAGGCCCAGGTTTTCAATCTTCGGTATTTCCATAGGTATAGCCCTTGCTGCTATGGCCAGAGTAGATCTCTGCCTGAATATATTTATTCTGAACCTTCCCATTTCTGCCAGTGCGTATGCGGTATCAACCTGTCCCTTTTCATTGAGGACATTCTTCAATTCACTGCTGAGACATTGATGGGACATTTCTTCACAATCATTAACAGTAAGTACAGGTTCATTCATATATACGAGATCACCCTGGATCCTGATAACAGGAGGTATCCCGGCACACAAATGTAGGTCGGAGGCTTCATATTCCATTGTCTTTTCAAGTAGCTTATCCAAATCCATTATTTATCCTCCTGTGAAAAGGTTACTCTGAATAGCTCGTCCATTGTGGTCACGCCGTCTTTAACAAGTCTGCAGCAATTATCCCTTAACGTTTTCATTCCGTTTTTAACGGCAGAATCCTTAAGTATGTTGGACTGCGTATTTCTAGCGATCATCTCAATCAGATCGCTGTTGAGTGTCATAATTTCATATACTGCAATTCTGCCTTTATAACCGATATTTCCACAGGCAGCGCAGCCCTTTGCCCTGTGAAGCTTCACAGCTTCTCCCGGTTCCAGCTTCAGCACAGTTCTTTCACTTTCCATAGGTTCGTATTCCTCACGGCATTCGGTACACAGCTTTCTAACAAGTCTTTGTGCAATTACTCCAGCAATACAGGAGGAAATCAGGTATGGCTCTATACCCATATCTATCATTCTGGTTATTGAGCTTGCGGCATCATTTGTATGAAGAGTACTCAGAACAAGATGGCCTGTGATGGCCGCACGTATAGCTATCTCAGCGGTCTCAGAATCACGGATCTCTCCTACCATGATAATATCAGGATCCTGCCGCAGGAAAGCTCTCAATGCCATTGCAAAAGTCAAGCCTGCCTTGGTATTTACCTGAACTTGATTGATCCCGTTTATTGTGCTTTCAACCGGATCTTCAACAGTAAGTATATTGACGTTTGGTTTGCTCAGTTCCTTTAAAGCAGTATAAAGGGTTGTTGATTTACCGCTTCCCGTCGGCCCGGTTACCAGTACTATCCCATGGGGATTGCGAAGTATATTGTCAAACTTCTCAAGATCGTCGTCAAAAAACCCCAATTGCTGTTTCTTAACATCAAACCCTTCTTTATCTGCCAGCCTGATAACTACTTTTTCACCGAATACCGCCGGAAGCACTGAAACACGCATGTCGTAATCCCTGGAGTCTAGTTTCATTGAAATCCTTCCATCCTGCGGAAGTCTTCTTTCAGCTATATTCAGCCCGCTTATGATCTTTATTCTGGCAACCAGGGCCAGGTGTATATTTCGGTCATGCTTCAATACTTCAACCAGTTGTCCGTCAATTCTATTACGTACAATTGTGTATTCCTCACCGGGCTCGATGTGAATATCACTGGATTTGTTCTGAACAGCCTTATTGAAAATAAGGTTGACCATCTTAACGATAGGCGCGTTTTGAACATCACTTATATCAACGCTCTCCTCCGACTGGTCGTTCTTTATTTCAATAGCAATTTCTTCATTAACCCTTTTGAATTCTTCTTCAAAGTCCAGTGGCTTTCCATTCCCATCCCTGGAAGCTTTTCCATGATGACCCGATCCCTTTTTTTCCCTTGCCTTTTTCTTTTCCCAGAAGCTGTTTATATCCTCCAAATCCGCCAGCAGCGGTAATATTTCCAACCCTGTAGCAAGTCTCAGGTCATCTATTGTAAATATATTGGTAGGATCGCTCATGGCAACATGAAGTGTAATGCCGTCTTTATTAACAGGAACTACCAGACGTCTTTTGGCAAGGTTTTCATCGACAAGTGCCAATACTTCATCCTCAATTTTCGCGTCTTTTAATTTAATGTATGACGCCCCCAATTGCTTCCCGAGAACTGTAAAGAAAGCATCTTTTTCAATCATTGCCTCCCTGATAAGGATTTCTCCTAATCGCCCGCCTTCGCTGCCCTGCAATTCCAGAGCCTTATCCAGTTGCTCACCGGTAATCAATCCTTCTTCCACAAGGATACTGCCGATTTTATTCTTATTGATTATGGTCAGGCTGTCTCCATCGTGTTCCCTGTTTTTTTTCATGTTCTTCTTTATAGTTTCAGGCTTTTTGGTTGAACCATCAATTTCATTTTCTTCGTAAAGCTCTTCACTTTCCTTTATAGCAGGTTCTTTATCGACATAATACTTTTCTATCATTTTTCCCATATCTGCAGGGTCGGTGTATACAGGAAGGATATCCATGGATGTAGCTATCCGCATATCGTCAAGTATGAAAATATTCTTCGGATCCTTCATTGCAACGACAAGGGTTTTGTCCCTCATTTCAACAGGAAACACACCATGCTTCAAAACAACGCTTTTAGGTAAGCTTTTAATAATCTGGGAATCAATATTATTTGATTCATTCAGCTCGACATATTCGACTCCCAAACCTTTTGCTTTTGCCTGATATATGTCGTTTTTTGTTACATATCGCAATTCCAGCAGAATTTCTTCCAGACTCTTTCCAGTACGACGCTGGATATCCCATGCTTCCTTCAATTTATCAAGCTTTATTTTTCCTGTCTCAATCAGGATCTCATCAATATTAAAGTCTAAATCCATCATAATTCCCTCAAATAATATAAAGTTGTATATTTTACAATTTAATTATATGTTCTATTACGTGTACATAAAATAATCATTTCGACTTATTAATTGTAATTATTTAGTTCTATTACATTTTATACATATTGTGACAATAGCCTCATTTTTTTATTTTTCGGTCTCATTTTTCACACAAAAAAAAGAGCCTTATTCAGGCTCCATCAGTATGTTTTCAGCTTTTTATTTTAAATCGGGATAACCAGACCTTTCAGATCGGGAATCTGTTTTATGTCACCTACAATTGAAATACCAATTTTTTTCCTGTCGAATATTTTGTCAATTATTTCGTTAATGCTGTCCATATTTATTGCATTGATTTTTTCCAGAACCTCTTCAGGAGTGTCAATATGACCCAGCATAAGTTCCGATTTCCCTATACTGTTCATTCTGCTGCTGGTGCTTTCCAGCCCCAGTATATAATTCCCTTTCAACTGTTCTTTTGATTTTTCCAGATCAGATTGCTTGATCCCATGTTTTATAAGTGTATCTATTTCATTAGTTACAAGATCAACTACAACATTAAGATTTTCCGGATTCATTCCGGCATATATAGTGAACAGCCCTGCATTTTTATAAGCTGAAGGATATGAATAAATAGAATAAACCAGACCCTTTTTTTCCCGTATCTTTTGAAACAATCTTGAGCTCATGCCTCCGCCAAAAATGTTATTGACGGCAAGAAGAGAATAAAGCTTGTCATTTCCGTGGGCAATTCCATTAAAGCCTATGCATAAATGAACCTGTTCAGTATCCTTCTCCTTTGTTTTAATTCCGTTATAAAAAACTACTTCCTGAAATACGGCATTTTGATCATTAGGCGAAGACCATATTTCGAAATATTTCCTTATCAGCTCCATCAGATATTCTTCTTCAAAATTACCTGCTACTGATATAACTGTGTTTTGCGGCGTATAGTTCTGAGTCATATATTCCTTGATCATTTCAATATTGAAGCTTTTAAGAGATTTTTGTGTCCCAAGTATGGAATATCCAATGGGATTTCCTTCCCAGACAGTTTCAGAGAGTATATCGTGAACCAGTTCTTCAGGTGAATCCTCATACATTCCTATCTCTTCCAATATGACTCTTTTCTCTACACTTATGTCTTTCTTAGCAAAAAGTGAATTGAAAAACATATCGGAAAGCACATCCAAAACCAGATCAATATGTGTATCAAGCGTCTTGGCGTAAAAACATGTGCATTCCTTGCCTGTAAAGGCATTAAGCTGTCCGCCGATATTGTCTATACTTTCTGCTATCTCTTTCGCACTTCTTTTTTCGGTACCTTTAAAAAGCATATGCTCAATGAAATGGGAAATGCCGTTATTTTGCCTGCTTTCATTTCTGGAGCCTGTTTTTACCCAGATTCCTACAGAAACTGACCTTACATATGGTATTTTTTCATATACAATTCTGACGCCATTACTCAATGTGTATTTGCTAAACATATATCCTCCGAAATCCATGATACTACAGCGAAACAAACATTAATTTATCGGCATTTATGCGCCTTGCAGAAATATCACGAACGCTTAAATGTGCTATTTCTGTAAGGATAATTAAAATGTTTCGCTGTAGTATTAAATAAAAAGACGGTTTCAAACCCAAATGCATGAGCCTTAAAAACCGTCTCGCAAATTCCATCTGTGCTTATTGTTTTACTTCAGGCTCCGCCGGCATTGCATCTTTTCTTGACAGATTGATTCTACCCTGTTTGTCTACTTCAAGTACTTTTACCAGTATTTCATCGCCTACGCTTACAACATCCTCTACTTTTGCGACACGCTTGGTATCAAGCTTGGATATATGAACCAGGCCTTCCTTGCCGGGAGCAAATTCAACAAATGCACCGAAGGTCATCAATCTGGTAACCTTGCCCATGAAAACCTGACCAGGCTGTACATCCTTGGCAATAGCTTCAATTATTTGAATAGCTCTTAACCCGGCTTTTTCATCTGATGTGGCTACAAATACCCTGCCATCATCTTCTATATCAATCTTGACGCCTGTTTCGGCAATTATCTTATTGATTACCTTACCGCCGGGTCCTATTACATCTCTTATCTTGTCGGGATCAATTGACATTGTGTAGACCTTGGGTGCATATGGCGAAAGTGTAGTTCTCGGCTCGGAAATGACAGGAGCAATGACCTCATCCAGAATCTGAAATCTGCCTTTTTTGGTTAATTCAAAGGCTTGCCGGATTATTTCATAGGTAAGTCCGTCAATCTTAATGTCTACCTGTATGGCAGTGATGCCGTTCTTTGTGCCGGCTACTTTAAAGTCCATGTCTCCAAAGAAATCCTCAATACCTTGTATATCCATGAAAGTAACAAATCTATCGGGGTTTGTGTCATCAGTTACCAGTCCAGCTGAAATACCTGCTACAGGAGCTTTTATGGGAACACCGGCATCCATTAATGCCAGTGTGCTTCCGCATACGCTGCCCTGTGAGGTGGATCCATTGGACATGAGTACTTCAGAAACCAGTCTGATAGCATAAGGGAATTCCTGTTCATTTGGTATAACAGGCTCCAAAGCTCTTTCAGCAAGTGCTCCGTGACCTATTTCCCTTCTTCCCGGTCCTCTTGATGTTTTAGCTTCACCTACGCTGTATCCCGGGAAGTTGTAGTGATGCATGTACCTCTTCTCTTCTTCCAGATCTACTCCATCCAGCTTCTGAATTTCTCCTATGCCTCCAAGTGTAACGGTAGTCAGCACCTGTGTCTGACCCCTCTGATACAGACCGGAGCCGTGAGTTCTGGGCAGCAGTGATACATCAGCCGACATGGCTCTTATTTCATCAAGCCTTCTGCCGTCAACACGCTTGTTTTCTTCAAGAATGTACCCTCTTACAACTTTTTTCTCCAGCTTGTATATGGCTTCATTAATAACACCTTTAATGTCCGGATAGGCTTCTGCCAGAGCAGCCTGAACTTCCTCGGTAAGCCTGGCTACTTTATCGTCCCTTACTGTCTTGTCTGTTGCAAGAACAGCTTCACGCATTTTTTCATAGGCCAGCTTCTTAACTTCATTGAATATCTCTTCAGGAACTTCTGATGATTTGTATTCAAATTTGGGTTTCCCCACCTCGGCAACTACACTGTTTATAAAGGCAACAATCTTCTTGATTTCTTCATGTCCCTTTTTAATTGCATCAAGCATGACATCATCCGGGATTTCTCTTGCTCCGGCTTCAATCATGGTTATCTTGTCAGCTGTTCCGGCGAGTGTGATGTGCATGTCACTTTTATCTCTTTGTGCCGCATCCGGATTAAGAATGACCTGTCCGTCTACCAATCCTATTAAAACTCCGCCAATAGGACCGTTGAAGGGTATGTCGGAAATGGATAATGCAATGGAAGACCCAATCATTGCAGCAATTTCGGGAGAATTGTCCTGATCCACAGACATTACGGTATTAATAACCGTTACATCATTTCTTAAGTCTTTTGGGAATAATGGACGTATAGGCCTGTCAATTACCCTTGATGTTAGAATAGCTTTTTCCGAAGGCCTGCCTTCTCTTTTAATAAAGCCTCCGGGAATCTTTCCTACAGCATAAAGCCTTTCTTCATAATCTACACTCAAAGGGAAAAAGTCAATGCCTTCTCTTGGTGAAGCTGATGCTGTAGTTGTTGACAAAACAACGGTATCACCATACCTGACCAGTACGGATCCGTTTGCGAGCTGGGCAAGTCTGCCTGTCTCAATGGACAGGGTTCTGCCGGCAAGCTCCATGGTAAATTTTTTACTCATTAAGTAGCCTCCTCTGTTAATTTCTGCAGCTGACGAGCAAAGGCAGTTTAACAGAAAACGGACACTGGAAGCCGTACTTAAAGAGTACTGCAAATATTACTTACCGTTTTTCTGAAAGTGCCGGCCTTAATGGACTGCATTTTCAGCAACTTGTACGGTAAGTTATATTTGCACTGGTACTTACCTTATTACGGACTCCAGTCTCTGTTCTCTGCTTCTGCTTTTCGCATGTTCCTTTTTTGACTGCAGTTTTTATTTATTATGCCTTATTTATTAATAAAAAATGAGCGGAAAATCTCCGCTCATCATTTTATTTTCTTAAATTAAGTTTTTCAATAATTGCACGGTATCTTTCAATATTATTGACCATCAGGTAATTCAGAAGTCCCCTTCTCTGTCCAACCATCTTAAGAAGTCCTCTTCTGGAATGATGGTCTTTTTTGTGAAGCTTCAGATGCTCGTTCAAATGATTGATCCTTTCGGTGAGAATGGCTACCTGTACTTCCGGCGAACCTGTATCACCTTCATGCAGCTTGTACTTCTCGATAATTTCCGTTTTTACTTCTTTAACCATTTTTAATAATGCCTCCTTATTTTTAGCCCCATGAGCCAGGTAAATGGTCGGAGTGTCCAGCAACCGAGCACATGGTTTTTTATTGCACTGATGTATTCTAACACATTGCCAATGAAATGTAAACATTTTTATCCGTAATACTAATCATCCTGGCTTGTTACCTGTGGTCTTTCCGTTGTCAAAGGGGAAACTCTGGTTAATCCATACCTGTTTTCCAGTTCAATGATATCATTTTCCGAAAGATCCTTGATAGGGTCCATACCTGCAAAATATATCATACCGGCAATAGAAGTTATAATAATGCCTATACCTATGCCAAGCAATATGCTTTTTATGCTGAAACTGGTCATGAATCCTCCGTGGTCAGCCAGCACCAACCGTCCCCTCTGGCTGCATATACATTGTAACCATAAAAAAGAGAATAAAAGCCTCCGTCATAAAGCTATTTTTTATTTAATTCCAATATAAGCTGTATTTCGCCCTTACCCATATTCAAACGCCGGGCAATGTCAACCTCTGCCATTCCAAGCTTTGAAAGCCTCACTACTTCATTATATTTGTTGTTAATGGGAATTACCTTATCCGTTCTGGTATTTTTAGATTTATATGCACCAGCCGCATTTATAGAGCTCATTTCATAATTAAGATTCTCAATTTCAACATCGCTGTTAAATTTGAATATTGGTTCAGGCATACTTACCGAAGCTTTGTAATTTTCATTTACTGCAATATCCTGCCTGACCTGCATACTCTTTTGGGCTTTTATATCCTCAATGACTTCAGTCTTGTAAGCAGTTTTTACTTCTTCAGGCATCCTGCTATTGTTTTGTGACCTTTGGGTCAGCGTCCTGATCTCTTCATGAGCTTTTCTTAAATTCAGGCTCAGTTCTTCATTTTTAAAGTCCATTTGAGTGACTACATAATCCGAGAATTTGTTCAGCTCTTCTATCATCTGCTCTGCATCATATATGATTTCCACGAGCTCCTGCTTTTTCTTTTCATAATTCTTTACAAAGCTAAAAGCTTTGTTTTTGTCAAGAAGAATCAGTATAAGTGATATACTGATTAAAACTATACCGATAAATATCAAGCTGACATAAAACTGATTCATTCCTCATACCTCAAAATTTTCTTTCGTAAAATCCTAACAATTTCAAAAGGGACATTCCTCGCACTTCAAAGCCCTACTCCCTGCAGAGTTGTGTCCCCTTACCTCTATACCTTTATATCTATTGTACTGGTTTGCATGCTTTTTATCTGAGCCTTGCTTTCGCTGCTTTCGTTTTTTTCTTCCTCTTTCTTTTTCCGGTCTTTTTCGCTGCTTTCTTTATCCTTTTGCCGCTGAGTTATTCTGACATCCTGCGCATGCTTCTGTGAATACACCTGCCTGAGTGTATTTTCTGCATTATTCTGAGTGGATGCAGCTTGCTGCTGCTGCATTGTATAATTTTTCTGCGTCTCATTACTGCTGGACTTGGAAATCTCCATTGTTCGTGGAATCATAACCTGGAAATCCACCGGTTTGATTGACATAAAATCACATCCTTGTGTTATTCAGAGGCGTGTCCCTTTTGCTCTTATTTATCAATGGGTCCAACCCTTACATCTGCACCGTCCCTGTATAAAGTACAGTATTGCAGGTTCTCTCTTACGTACATAAGACATGAACCTATTGCAACTTTTGTTCCGGGATATATAAAGCTGAAGCATCTTATTTTGCCGTAGGCATCCTGCTGAAGGCCTGCTTCTATCCTTTGCATATCTTCCTTTATCTCATTGATTCTATTGACAAAGTATACCTTGGTTCTCACACTTTTAGCCATTATTTCATGCTTCTCGGGCGTCAGGGCTCCAGCCATTTCCAGCTTCTTGAGTATGGTTATGGCCTGCTCGGCTTTTTTTAAGTCAGATTCCATGGTATTCAATTCTTCTTTTAATGCTTTGTAACGTTCTCTAAGTGAAGGATCGACTCCTACTTCAATATCTGTTACTGTGGCCATATGCGATCCTATAATCTTGGAAACTATTTCCTTTCCCACCTTGCAGCTGCCGCCAACCAACAGGCCTTTCCTGCCAGCCAGCTCCAATTTGTTGCCGCACTTGACATTACTGTGCATTACAGCTTCGGAGCTAATGTTGTTTTTTGCTTCAACATTACTGTGTTCTATATATCTGGCTATAATATCGCCGTTACTTATAAGAACACCCTTTCCCATTCCCTGCATTCCCCTTCTTAGTATAATGTCTCCGCCGGCTTTTATATAAGCGCCTTCAACAACTCCCCATACTTCTACATTACCCCCGGCTTCAATAGAAAAGCCTGAAAGTACATTCCCACGGACACATACATTTCCGACAAAACTTATGTTACCGGTAGAATTATCTACATCAGCAGGTACTTCATATGTGGAGAAAATATTAATTTTGCCGTCTATAAATCTAACCTGACCGTCTATATTGGATTCTATGGAAATACCATCTTCACTAATGGATACATTTCTGCCTTTGGGCAAAACTGCAGGCTTACCTTCTATAGGATAAAGGTCTGTTCCGAAAACTGTTTTCCCTATAACCCCGGGAACCGGTGGAACCAATTCACAAAGCTTTTGGCCTTTGGCTACACTTTCTATCAGGTTGAGTTCTCTGAAGTCAACTCTTCCGTCATCCATAATGGCAGGTTTACCATCTCTTTTAATATCAAAAAAGAATTCTACCCTGCCATTTTGTCCGTTAACAGGTACAATACCTTCTGCCACGCAAATCATTTCATTATATACTGGATATTTGATAATTGTCTCCATATTTGTTCTGTTGATTCCAAATATAACCCCATTTTTGTTCAAAGCATCCAGAACTTCCTCCATGGTCATCATTCTCCCGCCATCAGGAGGATTAAATGAAATAAAGGCTTTCATTTTGTCCGGGGATATCATAACATTTGCTATTGCATTTATTTTTACTTCAGCTTGAGGTTCTGCTATCTTTACGGGAGCCTTGTCCGCTTTTCTTACAGCAGAATCTACAATATCTCTGGAGAAATTTTTAATTAGCTTTTTAGCCAGTTTATCCAAAACATCCCTGGCTTCTACCGGTTTACCTTTTTCAACAGGAGGATATACCATAAGGTATACTCCGTCTTCCTTATATGTAATCTCATAAAAACCGTTATTCAAATTATTCCCTGCTGCTTTCGGGTCACTCAAAACACTGGCCCTCCTATTTGCTTAATCTACTATGGTGTCAAGTCTAATTTCATACCATACTCATTAAGACTAGCGCTTATAAAATCAGTATTAGTCTTGACACCATGGTATTTCTTTAACTTGACAGTGTACTACTCATGTAACAATGATTTATGTCTGGCCATCTTGCCTCGCAATCTCATTATTGCCTTAGTATGAAGCTGAGATATACGAGACTCCGACACCTTCATTATCGCACTTATTTCTTTTAGTGTCAATTCTTCGTAATAATACAGAGAAAGTACGGTCTTTTCCTTATCCGGAAGCTTATTAACGGCATCTCCAAGCAAATCCTTCAATTCACTGAGTTCCAATTGAATTTCCGGTCTGTCTTCACGATTCATATTTGGTACATCTACACCGATTTCGTAGTTTTGTTCGAGAAAATCCTCCAAAGACACCATTGAAGAAACATTAACTTCATTCAACAGCTTGTATAGCTCTTCAATGGAAATCCCCAGTTTTTCCGAAATTTCCTGATCAGAGGCAGAATGTCCCAATTCGTTTTCTATTTCCCAGTAAGCTTTCTCCAGTTCCTTGCTTTTTTGTCTTAATGACCGTGGAACCCAGTCCATCTCCCTTATACTGTCAATAATTGATCCTCGTATTCTGAGAGATGCATAGGTTTCAAACTTGACGCCCTTATTAATGTCAAATTTATCGATGGCATCTATAAGTCCAAACACGCCAAAACCAACCAGGTCATCATATTCTACATTGGAGCCGAAGTAGATGTTCAGCCTGCCGGCAATGAATTTAATGAGATGCGAGTATTCAAGAATCAGTATCTCCCTTACCGATGGATCTTTTGTATTGCTGTACTGCCTCCAAAGATCATTCTGCCTGTTAATGCTAGTTGACATTTTAACCTCCATGCCCCCTATTTTTCATTAGTATTTATAAAAACGATTACTCTTTAACCTTTGAGGAAATAACCCGGCTGACGGTTAAAGGCGTAAAATCTTCATCAAAATCATCTGCAACAAGATCTACTTTGTGCTCACCGGGCTGTACCATATTGGACGCCATGGCGGATGCTTCAATCCTTTTTGCTTCTTCTTCAATTTGCTCTTCCAGTAACCTTTGCTCTTCTTTTTGCTTCAACTCATCCTTGATTGTATTCAATGTATTTTTTATAAAGCCGCCAACTATATAAAAACCTACCATTACAACAGCCATTCTGATATAAATGGTCTGAGCGGCTGATCCGGATATGAAACTGATTATTCCAACAACAACTGCCATAAAACCGCCAAGCAAA
>Ga0366816_1045_pt1 | contig 19757 bp, 19 predicted proteins | sample TotcelN113001K15_FD_207019 | JGI IMG/M metagenome (GOLD analysis project Ga0366816, IMG submission 207019) | Enriched cells from coal bed in the Powder River Basin, Montana, United States - Total cells N11 rep3 HSBNCT.N11.300.1.K15 ... | reverse complement strand
GATGTAACTCTTTGATCAAGAACTCCGAAAGAGTCTTTTTCCATAAGCAGGAAAACATCAAAGGGAGACCCTTTTCCCTTATATACTCTATTAGATGTCATTGCGTCATAAATGTCGGCCACAGCTACTATTTTTGCAAACTCACAGATCTGGTCTCCTTTAAGATTCAGCGGATAACCGGAGCCATCCTCTCTTTCATGATGCATGAGAATACCGTTTAAAATATTTTCATTCAGGTTTGGAATTTTCTCTGCAATCCTATACCCGTATAAAGCATGCATTTTCATTTCTCCATACTCTTCAGAAGTAAGGTTGCCTGGTTTATTAAGAATTTCCGGAGAAATCTTTCCTTTGCCGATATCATGCAGCAATCCAGTCTGCACTAGCTCCTTTATCTTGTAGTAATCAAATTTAAGCCACTTTCCAATAAGCATGCATAGCAGCGAAACATTGATGCTATGCGAATATGTATATTCATCTGCGTTCCTCATTTGATTTATGCAGCTGACAATATCCCTGTTTTCATTTATTCTGGTTATAATTGAGTCAGAAACCTCATTTACTATTTTTTCATCCAGTTCTTTTCCTGTCGAAATTTCGTATAGTATTTCCTTAACTGCATCGATATTTTCGTTATACTGTGCTCTGAAAAGCTCTGTGCCGTTTACAATAATGTTATCATTAGAAGTGTCGTAAACCTTTATTTTAATTATTCCCAATCCTTTTATCTTGTCAATTATATGTCCGTCAAGTAATGTATCTTCAGATACGATAACAGCACCATAACTATTGAATATTGTTTCAGCCATTCTCATACCGTTAATACATTCATCAACACTGACAAACACTTTTTTCATTTGCAGCTCCTGTAATTCATCGTATTGGAAAATATATATCATAATGCTAACATATCTAACATTTATTGATATTATATTACTTTTATCTGCATGGAGCAAGTATATATTGTGATTTGAGCCCTAATTAAAATGGTAATCATTATATATTGAAGCCGTATCATCTCTGTGTTAACATAAAGCAGTTGATATGATTAGTGGTTTGCCAAAAGGCAATACCCTATGTTGCTGCAAAAGCTTTACTAGGAAGGGGTGTGGGGATGCAATTTAATTTGTCTAAGAATCTCGAAAAAATAGTTACTTCCTTTGGAAAAATGGCAAAGCTGCCGAAAGCCTTGATGAAATATGGCTGTATTGTGTTTTTGGTATTATTAACTGCAGGAAGCATAATGGCGCTTTTAAATACTACTGTGCTTAATTATGATTCTTATATGGATCTTGTATCAAAATCTCTGGTCAAAATCAGTTTCTCCATAGCTGCCGAAGCTGTAATCGGTGGACTTGTCCTTGACTTCGTTTTTAAGAAATAGAGCACATAAATGCCTTAAAAAAGCGCCGATACGGCGCTTCTTGGCAAATCAATCTATGAAATGTTATACTTCTCCATTTATCGAGCTCAGGAACAGGTTAAAATCCTCTTTATCAATATACAAAAGTACTTGAGCCGGGAAATGATTCAAATCATTGTCCAGGAACTGAAAATCAATTTTGTATTCATCACAATAATTTGTAAGTGTATGAAGTTCGTCCTCATTCTCAATTGCTACTACCGGATAAAAAAATGTCTCCATGTTTTATTCCCCCTTTAGCGCATAATAGAATGTTTCATTTACTTATTTGCGTCTATATATATTATTATATCATATTTAAAATTTCTCACAATATTATTCTTTTAACCATATTTTCCAATTTTATTGTCTGGTGTGATATCCTAACTATCTTATCGCTGTAGTTCTATTCAATATTACCATGTTCTTCTTCTGTTTTAATTGAATTAACCTTGTTTTTCTCATCAAGAAATATTATTCTTGGCTTGTATTCCAGAGCCTCCTTTTTTTCAAATATGCCGTAAGACAGGATAATAATAATGTCCCCGGGATGTACAAGCCTTGCTGCCGCACCATTAAGGCAGATGGTTCCGCTCCCTTTTTCACCGGGTATGACATAGGTCTCAAATCTGTTGCCGTTATTATTGTTTACAACCTGTACCTTCTCATTTCTTAATATGTCGGCTTTTTCCATTAGCTCCTCATCTATAGTGATACTGCCTACATAGTTAAGATTAGCGTCAGTTACCCTTGCTCTATGAATCTTTGACTTCATTAAGGTTACCAGCATTTTAGTTTACCTCCACAATAACATTATCTATCAATCGTGTATTTCCAAATCTGGCAGCAACCGCAAGCAGCATACTGCCCTTTAATGTTTCCTTGAATTCAAGTGTCTTTGCGTCAAGTATTTCAACATAATCAATATCAGCAAGCTCCTCACACACTATACTGTTTATGAGATAATTACGCAGCTTTTCACTATTTGCTTCTCCATTTTCTATCATACCGGCTGCTTCTTTTAAAGACCTCGAAAGAACAAGGGCTGCTTTTCTTTCCTCACTTCTTAAATATACATTTCGGGAACTCATGGCAAGACCATCACTCTCCCTGACAATGGGGCAGGTAATAATCATGACTTTACTGTTAAGATCCTTTACCATTCTGTTGATAACTGCAGCCTGCTGTGCGTCCTTCTGTCCGAAATAAGCCCTGTCTGGGCATACAATATTAAAAAGCTTCAAAACTACCGTACATACCCCCTTAAAATGACCAGGCCTGGATTTTCCGCAAAGCTTGTCTGTTATACCGAGAACCTCGACATATGTTGAGTAATCATCCGGATACATTTCCTTTACAGTTGGCAGAAAAATCATATCGACTCCGGCTTCATCAGCTTTCTTTGAATCAGCGTCCATATCCCGGGGATATTTTTCAAAATCCTCCTTTGGTCCAAATTGTGCCGGATTTACAAAAATACTCATTATCGTAATGTCATTAGCTTGTCTTGACGCCTTAACCAACGACATATGCCCTTGGTGCAAATAACCCATCGTTGGGACAAATCCAATAGTTTTGCCCTCTCTTCTCAATGAACCGACTATTGTTCGTACTTCACTAATTTTTTCGATTATTCTCATTAAGCTATCATTTCCTTTCAAATTTAAGATACTAAAAATATTAACTTATCTTTTATGTCATTCTGAGTGAAGCGAAGAATCTTTTCTAGAAAGTTGAAAAGGATCCTATGCTAACGATCAGGCTGACAGGCATATAAAATTATTTAGTTCAACTTTATATAATTGAAAAATATACTATTTAGTGCAGTTCTTTTTCCAACTGTCTTATTATATCTTCATCTATCTTGAAGGTATTCTCCAGTGCAGGGAAAACGCATGACTTCACATCCTCAATATATCTTTTTACTGCTTGCTCATATGCATTGCCCATTTCAACAAATACTCTGGAATGCCTGGGAGAAAAATCACGAAACAATCCAAGTATATCAGGCGTAACCAATACCTGCCCGTCACAGCCGTTTCCCGACCCAATACCTATTACTGGTATATCCAGTCTTTTGCTGATATAGTCTGCCAGCTTGTGAGGTACGCATTCCAGCACCAGGGAGAATACCCCTGCTTCCTGCAGCTGTAATGCATCTTCATACATTTTTACAGCAGTTTCATACGTCTTGCCCTGAGCCTTATGCCCACCGAAAACGTTTATTGATTGCGGAGTATATCCCAGATGCCCCATTACCGGGATTCCTGCATTTATTATTGCTTTTATGTCTTCTGTTACCTCTTTGCCGCCTTCAAGCTTAATAGCTTTGCAGCCCCCCTCGCTAACAAGCCTCCCGGCATTTTTTACGCTTTCATATTTACCAGTATGGTATGAGAGAAAAGGCATGTCGCCTATGAGCATAGCTTTCTTTGTCCCTCTTGCTGCAGCTTTTATATGATGAATCATATCCTCCATTGTAACTTTAGTGGTGTCTTCATATCCCAACACCACCATCCCCAGGGAATCTCCTACAAGGATGGAATCAATACCTGCTTCATCCAGTAATTTTGCTGTAGGATAGTCGTAGGCTGTGAGCATGGTTATTTTTTTGCCGTTGGCTTTTGCTTCTTTGAAATAATTAACTGTTATTTTTTCCATCATAAACACCTCCAAAATTAAAAACGATCCGCCCAAGTAGGACAGACCGTTAGTATTATAACCAACTTAACATTGAACCATTAAATCAATGATAAACTGTCCTGTCTCTGTCCCAAAGGCTCAAAGCAGAAATTCCATATTATAATGCTTTTTATAATCTGTACGGCTCACAAACGCATAAATATTTTCTTTTGCTGCGTTTTATTATGGATACCGTCAATATTATACAATCAGAATACCATATAAATACAGTAATTACAATCCGGAATTATACAATCCTGAAAAAGGGCGGATATTATCCGCCCTGATTAGTGGCATTGCTTTAGCAATCGCCAAAAGCAGCTGGGGCTCGATGCCGCTGCTACTTTTATTCTATGCTCTTGATTTAGCTGCCTTGGCTGCGACCTTCTTCTTAAGCAGGTGCTCTTTCCATACTACATACAATGAGCTTGCAATAAATATGGATGAATACGTACCGCTTGCCAAACCTATTATCAAAGGAAACGTAAATTCCCTGATAGACTGAATATTGTTTACAGATGCGAATATAAATACCGTTATTATACAAAGAAGAACTACTACTGAAGTATTTATAGATCTACTCAATGTCTGAATGACGCTTCTGTTGACAAGCTCGGCTATTGGTGTTTTCCTCAGCAGGTTGCTGTTCTCTCTGATACGGTCGTAAATAATAATCGTATCATTCATGGAATAACCAATAACTGTAAGAACTGCGGCAATAAACGAGTCGTTTAAAGGAATCCTGAAAAAAATGTAAACAACACACATTATAAGTATATCATGCAAAAGAGCTAAAACTGCCATTACTCCTGCCGACAAACCGGACATTATTTTAAATCTCCACCAAACATATAAAATAATGAAAAATGAGGACCAAAATATAGCCTGAAGGCCTTTATTCATAATCTCTTTGCCTATGAAGGGTTCAATGCTGTTAACAGTAGTTTCGGCATTCTCATCAAGGTTGAACTCGCTTTTTAAAGCTGATATTACCTTGGAACGGTCATCCTGACTGAGCGTTTCCTTACTGCCTATTTTTAGATTCATCAGGTATAATTTTGCAGCACTGTTTTCAGCATTAAATGTGGAAGCTTTCTGTACGATTGCACTTTTACCGATGGTATCCTTTACAATCTTTTCTGCTTTCGCAGTATCATAGTTATCATCGGGCATTTCTATCTGGATTACAGTACCGCCTTCAAACTGAATGTCAAGAACAAAGCCGCCTTTAATCCCGCCATTTATAAAAAATACGACTAATCCTGCTAATATAATAATTCCGGATAGTATAAAAAAGTAATTTCTTTTACCAATCATATTTATCATTTCGACACCACCTTTACGCCATACAGCCACTGGTTCTTGGCTATATCGAGATCTGCGACTGATTTAATCATTATTCTTGATACTGTAACTGCAGTCAGGAAACTGAGGATTACACCAATAAACAAAGTGTAAGCAAATGAAAGTATTGGACCTGTACCGAATATGAACAATACTACTGCAGCTATCAATGTGGTTACATTGGCATCAAGTATTGCAGTGAAGGCACGCTTGAAGCCAACATCAATGGCAGCTCGAAGTGTCTTGCCGCTTCTTAATTCTTCCTTGATTCTTTCAAAAATAATTATGTTTGCATCTACACCCATACCAATTGTCAGGATTATACCTGCCAAACCCGGAAGCGTTATAGTTGTTAAATTCAACCAAGATATGAAAAGCAGCTGTAGTACAGTATGACCAAGTAAAGCAATACATGCCAATACTCCAGGTAATCTGTAAAAGACGATCATGAAAAGGCATACAAGTATGAATGCGACAATAGCGGCTTTGACTGTTACTTCGAGTGCAGCTTTTCCAAGCAAAGGACTTATTCCATTTACCTGCTTTGCATCCAGCCTGAAGGGCAGTGAACCTGATCTTATGGTTTCAGCCAGATCCTTTGCTTCTGCTATAGCTGCGTCATCGTTTGACCTGCCGCCTAAAGTTATGACTGCCTCGCCGTCAGTTATATGTGCATCGACTCTGGGGGCTGAAATGAACTGGTCATCCATATATATGGCAATAGGTTTTTTTAATAATTTCTGAGTAGCATCTGCAAATAATTTAGTACCCTCAGCATCAAATTTTAGTGCTACTTCCATGCCACCAGACTGCATGTTTTTTTGAGGATTAGCACTAACTACATATTTTCCTTCAAGTAATACTATGCCAGTTGGCTTATTTTCTTCATCATGTATATAGTATCCATTACTGTCTATTTTGCTGGCATCTACTTCCTGGAAGGTCAATAATGCTGTCTTTCCTATTTCCTGTATGGCCTTGTCGGGATCATATTCCGTCTCTCCGGCTTTCCATGGCATTTCCAACAAGATAGCTCCGTCATCTAGATCAGTAGTAACCTGCCTGTCAAGTATGTTAAGCCTGTCTAATCTTTTTTCAATTACATTTTTTGCAGAATCCAGCTGTTCCTGTGTTGGCTTACTATTATCAGTTGTTTCTGCATAAAGCTTTGCACTAATTCCACCATTAATATCAATACCCGGCCTTATGTCATATACCGAGCCAGGCACTTTTATCCCAAAGAAATTGCCGGAGAATGATATAAAAGTTAATATAGCTATTACGGCAATAACCAGGAAAAATTTTAACCCGTTGTTTCCTTTCATCTGTAAATTTCCCCCTTATTTTTACTTATATCGAACATGTTCGATTACATCTGTTAACAACGCAAAATCTGTTTTTACATACCAATTTGCGTTAGTCCTCGAACGGATATATTATATAACTATAGTATATTCCAGTCAATACAAATTACCCTGAGCTTTTGCTGTTATATTTGGAATATTAAAGCAGCCTCGTGCCATTGATTAACAACTGAAAATTGATACCCAGAAAAGCAGCAGCTCTCCTATTCATGGTCATCCTTGTTAGAAATATTTCAAAATAATCCATTACCGGGCATATTTTTGTATCAATGTTCAGTTCAAGCTCTGCGGTTTGCTTATCCTTGTCCACAGTAATAATGGAGCTTTCAACCGCATAATTGACTCTGTCGTGAATATCAAACGTAGCAAAGTCATTGTTCCTGACCCTGCTTCGGTGCACATCCGATTTGTCAGCGAGGATGAGCGCTGATGATATATTGCTTACAGCAGTTCCGGTTTTCTCATCATGACTTCCGATTGCCAGCATAATCTCTGCAGCTTCACTTACATCCATTCCAATTTTAGTGAGTATACTGTAGGCCATTATGGCGCCTGAATGGGCATGATCACACCTGTTTACGGCGTTGCCTATATCATGAAGATACCCGGCCATTCTTGCAAGCTCAACTTCACGTTCAGTATAGCCAAGACTCTCCAGTATATTTCCTGCGTTTTCTGAAACCAGGCTGACATGTCTGAAGGAATGCTCGGTATATCCCAGCACCTGCATCTGCTTTTCAGCGATGGAAAGAAAAGTCCTTACTTCCTTATTATTCTTTAAATCATTCACATTTATAGCCATTCATTCCATCTCCATTGCTTTTATCCATAATGAGCATTCTACCCTTTTCTTTTCAAGCTCGCAAGCTATTTTGTAAGGTTTGCTCAAATCTCCACCAAACTGATAAGCATTTGCAGCACAGCCTCCGCTGCAGTAAAACTTTGCCCAGCATTGCCCGCAATCTTCATTTGACATGATGTTGGAGGCTTTGAACCTGTCAATAACATTTTTATTTAAATCAGTCCCATTATTAACGTTTCCAATTTTAAAATCATCCATACCGACAAATTGATGGCACGGAAAAATATCTCCCTCCGGAGTTACTGCCACATATTCATGACCCGAACCGCACCCTTTGAGCTTTTTTATCGCACATGGCCCCTGCTGAAGGTCAATCATGAAGTGAAAAAAATTGAAGCCTTTTCCCTCTTTGTGTCTTTTGACGTATTCCAATGCGAGCTTTTCATATTCTGAAAGCAATTCCGGCAGGTCTTCTTCTCTTATGTCATATCCGGAGTCCTTCCCAGCCACGACAGGCTCAATTGAAATCTGCTTGAAGCCCAGATCCGCCAGATGCAGGACATCCTTTGAAAAGTCGGTATTCTCCCTGGTAAACGTTCCCCTGACATAATATTTATCCTGGTTGCGTGAATCAGCCATATCCTTGATCCTGGGAAGTATTGCAGCATATGTACCACTGCCGTCCACCCTGCAGCGCATTCTGTCGTTTACCTCTTCCCGGCCGTCAATACTCATTACCAGATTTCCCATATGCTCATTTATGAATTTCTTGTTTTCGTCATTAAGTAAAATAGCATTGGTTGTCAATGTAAGCCTGAAATTTTTATTGAATTCCCTGCCTTTTTCAATAGTATAAGCAGTGATTTCCTTCACCACTTCAAAATTCATTAGAGGCTCGCCGCCAAAAAAATCAACTTCCAGGTTCCTTCTACTGCCTGAAGACTTTATAATAAAGTCAATTGCCTTTTTTCCAGTTTCAACGCTCATCAATGTTCTATTGACGCCAAAATCACCTGTAGATGCAAAACAGTATTTGCATCTTAAATTGCAGTCATGGGCCACATGAAGGCAAAGAGCCTTGATTACCGGATTTACCTCCGTATTAAAGACATAATTCTTTAAAGGATCTTCCGCATACAGCTGTCCGGATTGCTCAAGTTCCCTTATTTCTTCGTAGGCTTCCTCAACCTTGTCACTTCCGTATTCAGATGAAAGCTTGTCCACTATTGAAGCTTTAGTTAATTTTTTGTAATATTCCAAAACTTCATATGCAGTTTCATCAAGAACATGAACAGCACCGCTGTTAACATCAACTGCCATAAAGGTATCGTGCATTTTGAATTTATGTATCATCCATTATCCTTCTCAGACTTTTTTTGACAAGGTTTTTTGACAAGGGGACGGGGTTGCTGCCACTACCCCTGTAGTGACAACAACCCCGTCCCCTTGTCACTTTCGCTTCGTCACTTATCTGAATTATCTTTTTTCACATTTTTGGTTTGCAACAGTGCATGATGTTTTGCATGCTGATTGGCAGGAAGTCTGGCATTCACCGCAGCCGCCGTTTTTCAAACCATCTTTTAAAACAGATCCGTTTATGGTCTTTATATGCTTCATATAATCCCCTCCCATGTCTTTTTTCAACAATGTATTATAACATAATAAACCACTATTGGAAAGGATTTTTTAAGCTTTAAAAATATCTGTAAATTACAGCTGTAAATTACAAGTTAAAGTGACGTTAAATATTTGGTAAATTTGTATAATATCAACTTATTGCTTTGCTTTTTAGATGCTTATGTCCGCTCTTTTTAATATTTATTCCCAGAATTCCGCCTATTGCACCGGTTAATACTCCGATCACCGTCATGGTAATAACATATTTATCTATCGTAAAGTTATTAAAAATCAAGCTGCTGAGCAAATACAATATCAACATGTATACAAACCCGACTACACTACCATTGAGCCATCCTTTGCTTTTCAATCCCCTGGTGGAAGTGGTTCCGGCAGTTAAAACACTTATTATTGTTGTAATAACTACAGCTGTTGAAATAAACTTTTCTGGAAAGTCCGTATTTGTAAGAATAAGTGCGAACAGGATGAACACGGGAATAGTTACTGCATAAGAAACTATAATACCTCTGACTACCGACATTATAGTAATATTTTCATTCAATGGTGCTTTTGCAGTCTGATTTGAATTCCTCACCATAAAAGTACCCCCTGTACTATAGCATTTGTTAACAATATATACTATTAAAGTACAGGCAGCTTTAGAACTACAAAAAACTTGGCGGCATCAAGCCTCGCAAGTTTTTTATCAACTGCGGCAAAAGCCGGGAATAAGTTGTTTATTGATGCTTCCGATAGTAAAAGAATCAGTGGCATCGAGCCCCTGATTCTTTTGGCGATCGCTAAAGCAATACCACTAACAAAAAAAGCGCATAATGGCGCTTTTCTGCTTTTGATGTAACTCTTGCCAGGACATACTTGCAACTGTGGGTTTACAGGTTCGAATTGAGCATTATTCAAGACTCAATAGGCTTAATAACTTCCTTTATAGCCCATTTTTTAAAATTCATTCTTGTTTTTTCCACACTGGTTTCAATTGTTACTTCATCGTCCTTAATATTGATTACCTTGCCTGATACGCCGCCTATGGTGACAATACTATTTCCTACCTGCAAAGCGCCCAGCATTTGCTTGGCTTTCTTATCCCTTCTTTTTTGTGGTAAAAAGATAAGAAGATACATGACTACTACGAAAAATAGCAAGTAACCAACCGTTACTATAATACTACCTTGTCCTGCTTCTGCTGTTGGCATAATTTTCCTCCATATAATATATTTTATTAAAAGTTAATTTTAACTTTAATAATCCTGTTCAAAAGGGGCATTACACTACTGGATAATCTGGTTTCCGGTCTCTGGAACTGTGTCCCCTATCCTGTTCAAAAGGGGACATTCCTCTCTCATTATTTCTCATCAAGAGCTGTTCGTCACCTTTTCCGATCCCTGTTTATAAGCAGAAGAGGTGTGTCCCCTATCCTTGATAACCAAAGGCTGCAAAGAATTCATTTCTAAAATCACCCAGCCTGTCTTCTATTATAGCTTGTCTTATCTTTTTCATCAAGTCTAAAAGGAATTTTAAATTGTGCCAGGTTGTAAGCCTTATTCCCAGAACCTCCTGGGCTTTTAGCAAATGCCTTATATAGGCTCTGGAAAAATTTTTGCATGCATAACAATCACATTCAGGATCCATACTGCTGTAATCTCTGGCATATTTGGCGTCTCTAACAATTATTTTCCCTCTGCTTGTAAGTATTGTTCCATTTCTGCCTATCCTGGTAGGAAGCACGCAGTCAAACATATCTATACCTCTTATTGATCCTTCAATAAGATAATCAGGGCTTCCAACTCCCATAAGATATCTTGGCTTATCCTGTGGCAGTAGAGGTACCGTACAATCAAGCATATCATACATATCCTGAGCCGGCTCACCCACGCTCAGGCCGCCAATAGCATAGCCCGGAAAATCGATTTTTAATAACTCCTCAGCGCTCTGGATCCTCAAATCCCGATATATTCCCCCCTGCACAATACCGAAAAGTGATTGCTTCTCAGTATTTTCATGGGCTTCCTTGCACCTTTTCGCCCAACGGCTTGTTCTCTCAAGTGAATTTTTAGCATAGTCATATTCGGCAGGATATGGTATGCATTCGTCAAATGCCATGATTATATCTGCTCCAAGGTCATTTTGAATTTTAACGGCTGTTTCAGGAGAAATAAAATGCTTAGAACCGTCAATATGTGATTTGAAGGTTACACCTTCCTCTTTGATATTTCTCAGGTCACTAAGGCTGAAAACCTGAAAGCCGCCGCTATCCGTCAGGATTGACCTGTCCCAGGACATAAAACCGTGCAGTCCTCCGGCATCCCGGATTAATTCATTTCCAGGCCTCATATATAAATGATAGGTATTGCTGAGGATAATTTGTGCATCTATCTGCTTCAGTTCCTCGGGAGACATACCTTTTACAGATGCCTGAGTACCTACCGGCATGAATACAGGAGTTTCAAATGAGCCATGTGGGGTATGTACCCTTCCCAGCCTCGCACCTGTTTGCTTGCATTTTTTTATTAACTCGTAACGTACTGCTGCCATATTCCTCCTCCATACTAGTAGGGTGTCAAGTCTAATTTCATACTATACACATTAAGTTAAATGCTTATAAATTCAGTATTAAACTTGACACCGATAGTATATTTTAAAAGTTGACAGAGTACTAGAGACCGGAGACTTAGAGACTGATGACTGGAAATTTAAGATATCCTCAAGTAATACTACAGCGGCAATTACCAATTTATCCTTACAGAATTAGCACATTGAAGCATTTGCACTAATTCTGTAAGGCGCATGAATTCCGATATTATAATGAAATTGCTGTTGTAGTACTAATCTGCAAATTCAGTTTCCAGTCTCAGGTTTCCGGTCTCTAGTATCCTTATCTTATCAGCATTGCATCTCCAAAACTGAAAAATCTGTATCTATTCTCTATAGCTTCCCTGTAAGCTGCCAAAACATTCTCCCTGCCTGCAAAAGCACTTACCAGCATGATTAGCGTCGACCCTGGAAGATGAAAATTCGTAATCAATGCATCAACTGACTTGAATTTATACCCTGGATAAATAAAAATGTCTGTCCAGCCACATCCGGGTGAAAGGTCTCCATGTCTGTCGCTGGCTGTTTCCAGCACCCTGCAGCTTGTAGTTCCCACTGCAATTATTCTTCCTCCGTCACTGCGTGTCTTATTTATGACGCTGCAGGCCTCAATATCAATTGTATAATACTCTGAATGCATTTTATGTTCCTCAATATTATCTGCCTTTACCGGTCTGAATGTACCCAGTCCGACATGCAGTGTCAGGTAAGCAATATTTACGCCTTTTTTATCAAGAGCCGAAAGCAATTCTCTGGTAAAGTGAAGTCCTGCAGTAGGAGCTGCTGCAGAGCCTTTATCCCTGGAATATACTGTCTGATATCTCTCGCTGTCATCCAGCCTGCAGGTTATATATGGCGGCAGTGGAACAATTCCGACCTTGTCCAATACCTGCTCAAATACTCCTTCATACTCAAATTCAACCAGTCTGTTTCCCTCATCAATAACCTCTATTATCCTGGCTTTAAGCAGGCCATCTCCGAATACAAACCTGGTACCGGGTCTGGCTCTCTTGCCGGGCTTTAGAATAACCTCCCAGACATCGCCTTCCAAACGTTTCAGCAGTACAAACTCAATTCTGCCTCCTGTCTCTTCTCTTGTTCCCAATAATCTGGCCGGTATTACCCTGGTGTCGTTGAGCACCAGGCAATCTCCTTTGTTTATATGCCTCAAGATATCACTGAATTTGTCATGCTCAACCCTGCCGTCTTTTTTATCCAGCACCAGAAGCCTTGACTGATCACGCTTTTCCAATGGGTGCTGCGCTATTAACTCATCAGGCAGTTCATATAAAAAATCATTTATTTTCATTATTCACCTAAAAACACATTTTTGTATATATATCATAAAAATATTGTGCATTATGAAAACTATGCGCAATTTTTTTGGTGGTCATGGAAAGAATGCACACCAGACCCCCAGCCCATACGGGCAGCCCCCTATTAGGGGGCACAAGCTACGCTATGGCCTTGAACTACCTTGTTGCAATTCTAGAGCTATCCTCGTTCCCCCTAATAGGGGGATGTCGCGCCAGCGACAGGGGGTCATGATTCGCACCATCCTGAAATTATGCAATTCTTTACTGCACACTATCCTGCCAATACGCATTATCCTGCAAGCTTTCACCGTATCTAATTTATTATTCATATAATTCAATTGAAATAATACATTAACTTTGAAAGTTTGGCAACCTTTATTCTATTTTTGTTCCAAGGAAATAGTGTGTGATGATTTCATTATATTTGAAGCCGGCCTTCCCCATGCTTCTGGCTCCTTCCTGGCTCATTCCGACAGCATGACCCCAGCCTTTGCCAGAGAACACGTAGGTTTCAGGCACAAGCGCAACGGTTTTTTGTTTTCCTCCGGCGCCAAGAACATATACTTTATTATTGGAAGTATTTATTGTCTTTGTTCCTGATGAGGTTATAACCTTTTTGCCTCCTATTTGAGTTTTAAGGGGAACTGCTGCTTTTGACGATGTGTAAACATCAGCATCTGTAGTTATTGTGTACATCTGGCTGTCCAGATTGAAAATTGTTCTGCATCGCTCCAGGCTGTATACAGCAGGATCGCTTCGTTTATCTCCCCTTACTGCCAGCTGGGTTACTCTTCCTGCCTCCGAAGTCTTAAGTATACTCATTCCAAGGACATTTCCTATGTCGGGTATCTTTGCTTTAACATCCGATGCCCTAAGTGTTTTTGTCCATGAGTATACCAGTTCATATTTATCCTCGACACTTTTAAGGTATGGATGGGGATAACCCCAGACATTTACCGAATCTTCAGTTCTTCCTGCACTGGAAGAAAAATAATATATCTGCCTTGCAAGCTGATTGTCATAAGTAATGACTTTACCTGCGATTTCATTAATTACATCATTACAGGCCTTTATTTCCACACTATAGCCTTTATATACCTGACAATTGGTAGTTGCACAAACATCAAATCCTGTTTTACTATGCTTTCCGATATTATTTACTGCATACATTTTTGAAGCCAATGCCTGTGCCTTTAGTGCTTCTGGATGAGAATTGCCGCCTATTTCCGGCGGAACATTTCCATACAGGTACTCCTGCAGTCCAACTACGTTAATAACTGTCATATCACTGCCGGAGAGACGTCTTACCTCCAAAGCTCCTCTATATACCTTTCCGTCTATGGATAATACTTTAGGGTCATTACTCTGTGCCGGTATAATACGAAAAAAAGCTGTATCATTTCCGAATATGCACAATGGTTTCCCGGTGGAACTGAAGACGGCAATTCTGTTTGAAGCTGGCTGTACCACTTCATATGCGCCTTCTCCAAGTGCAGCAGCAGCATTTATCATCTCCTGCCGAGCATTGTCCAGATCCGCATAAAAACCCGACCATATCTGCCATACATCTGTAAAGACCGGATAAGCCTGAATTCCTTTTTCGACGAAAGCCTTTATTTGTTCGTTTGCTGCAGCAAGATCAGGATAGCCAGTTCCCAGGAGAATATGAAAAGGCCCGGTTTTTTCACCTTCCGGTATTGGAGCTGTTTCGGGGCTGTATTCCACAAGACTGCCGTTTGAATTTGTAAAATAGGAGTCTTTCCTTACAATCAATACGTTCTCTGAGTTATCTTCATAAATTGAGGTAAATGAATTGTCTTTAAAGAAGCCAACGCTTAAGCCTGCTTTTGCACTGACCTTAAAAGAAGCTACAGCTGTATTTACATGAACTGACGGGTCTGAATAATACAAGCCAACCTTTATTGTTTCAGGCAGGCTGAATTCCGCTCTTGTAGATGAAAACGGCATTAATAAAAAGATTATTGAAATGAATATGCATGCTATTCTTTTATAGCTTTTTTTATTTAATATGTACATTTTTAGTTTCACCTTCTCATTAGTAAAAAAATTGTACAACTCAGTAAAATTATGGATAGTATTTTCCATATTTAGGAGTACTGCAAATATTACTTCCCGTTTTTCTGAAAATGACGGCCGTAATGGACTGCGTTTTCAGAAACTTATACGGGGAGTTATATTTGCACCTGTACTTAATATTCGACATTAAATATGATTCTTCCTTCTATATCGGCTTTTTTTATGGATTTTTAATAAACTTGTAATAATTCATTTGATAATTTTGATTCAAATTTATCTGTGTGCTGCATATAATATGTTAAGGTTAAGCACCCGCAAATATAAAGGGTGAATTCCCTAAAATATTTGACAACATGCCTTTGAGGTGTTATTATTATTAAAAATAAAATAAAGTGTTGGTAGAGGCGCATTATTTAAAAGTACTTTAATTGAAGGCTTCAGGGTCTGATGATATTAATGGAAAGGGAAAAATGCCGAAGGAAGGATCTCCTGACAGATCATATCCTGGTCATATAGTTAACAGCTGTACGACTGTCATCAAAAGATTTTTGGTGGAGCGCTATCTGTTCTTAAACAAGCCGGTTAAACGGCAAGGTTATTGTTTATGCAGACTGCTGGTTCTCTTCCAGCAGTTTTAATTATTTTTACAGGACATAATATAATTATGGAGGGATTGGCAATGAATAATAAATTAAAAGTAGGTGTTTTGGGCGGTACCGGAATGGTTGGTCAGAGATTTGTTACTCTGCTTGATAACCACCCCTGGTTTGAAGTTGTATCAATAGCAGCAAGCGAAAGGTCAGCAGGTCTTCCCTATTCAAAGGCTGTTGAAGGCAGATGGAAGCTTGATACCCAAATACCTGGTAATGTAAGGAATATAATGGTCAGGAATGTTCTTGAGATTTCAAGGGTTGTCGATGAGGTAGATATGGTTTTTTGCGCTGTTGATATGAAAAAAGACGAGATAAAGGAACTGGAAGAAAAGTACGCAAAGGCTGAGGTTCCTGTAATCTCAAATAATTCAGCTCACAGATGGACTGACGATGTTCCTATGATAATACCCGAGGTAAATCCTCAGCATACAGCAGTTATTGAGAATCAAAAAAAGCGTCTGGGTACAAGGAAAGGTTTTATAGCTGTAAAGTCCAATTGTTCACTGCAGAGCTATGTGCCTCCCATACATGCACTTATGGATTTTGACCCTCAAAAGGTTCTTGCATGCACATACCAGGCAATTTCGGGTGCAGGAAAGGTTTTCAGCGACTGGCCTGAGATTATGGACAATGTTATTCCATATATAGGCGGCGAGGAAGATAAGAGCGAGAATGAGCCCTTAAAGATCTGGGGAAGTATGGAAGGCGGCAAAATAGTTAAGGCAAAGGGACCGTCAATTTCTGCCCAATGCTATAGAGTCCCTGTTTCAGATGGACATATGGCTGCGGTATACATTACTTTTGGGAAAAAGCCCTCCAGAGACGAAATTCTTGCATGCTGGAAGGAATTCAGCGGTAAACCCCAGGCCCTAAAGCTTCCAAGTGCACCAACACAATTCCTGACTTACTTTGATCAGCCGGACAGACCGCAAACCAAGCTTGAGAGAAATCTGGAAAATGGTATGGGCGTATCTGTCGGCCGGCTTCGTGAAGATAATATTTTTGATTATAAATTCACCTGTCTGTCTCATAATACCGTAAGAGGTGCAGCAGGCGGCGGCGTTCTAATGGCCGAGCTTCTGAAAGCTGAAGGATATATCTAGTAGGGTGTCAAGTCTAATTTCATACTATACACATTAAGTTAAATGCTTATAAATTCAGTATTAGACTTGACACCGATAGTATATTTTTAAAGTTGACAGAGTACTAGGTTGTATTATGAAGGTATAATACACGTTATTATGCCTTCATTTACATATATATGATTTACTTTTTCAAAAGGGTGCGAGGTTTGTCCCCTTACAATTAATATTTAAGGAGAAAGGATGACTTATATGAAAAAATGCATTTTTACAGGATCAGGTGTTGCAATTATAACACCTTTTACAAATGACGGAGTAGATTTTGATAAACTTGGAGAGCTTATTGAATTTCAAATAAAAGAAAAAACCGATGCCATAGTTATTTGCGGAACAACCGGTGAAGCATCGACAATGCCTGACAGTGAACATATTTCCGTAATTGAGTATGCAGTAAAGAAAGTCAACAAAAGACTTCCGGTTATCGCCGGCACAGGCAGCAATGATACAAAGCATGCCATAAATTTAAGCAAAGCAGCGGAAGAAGCAGGCGCAGACGCTATCCTGAGCGTTACACCCTATTATAACAAAACGACACAAAAGGGCTTGTTCGAGCATTTCAAGGTAATAGCCAACTGCATTAGCATACCGGTAATTCTGTATAATGTTCCCTCCAGAACCAATCTTAACATTAATGCGGAAACTGTCAAACTGTTATCGGAAATTGAAAACATAGTTGCCATAAAGGAGTGTAATCTGAATCAGGTTGGTGATATAATCAATCTATGCGGTTCTGACTTTTCTGTATATTCCGGTGAGGATGGACTTGTAGTTCCACTTATGTCACTTGGAGGAAAAGGTGTGATATCGGTTATGGCCAATATCATTCCGGGAGATACTCATGATATGGCGGCAAAATACCTCTCCGGTGATGCGGATGGTGCAAGAAAGCTGCAGCTTAAAACTATTAACCTTATCAAGGGATTATTTTCAGAAGTGAGCCCTGTTCCCATAAAAGCTGCCATGAATCTTATGGGTATGAATGTGGGACAATGCAGAATGCCATTGGTTGAAATTTCTGATAATAACCAGGAATTTTTGATCTCGGTGATGAAGGAATACGGATTGATATAGGAGTACTGCAAATATTACTTTCCGTTTTCCAGAAAATGACGGCCGTAATGGACTGCATTTTCTGAAACTTATACGGTAAGTTATATTTGCACCAGTACTAAAATAACAGATAGGAAGTGCTTCCAATGATAAATATATTGATGAGCGGCTGCAATGGAAAAATGGGCCAGGTTATTACCAGACTTTCAGAGCAGTACAGTGACTTGAAAATCGCAGCTGGTTTTGATATTTTCGACAACGGCAAAAACAGCTATCCGGTTTTTTCAAGCCTGGAACAATGCCAGGAATCCATAGATGTAATAATAGACTTTTCAAATCCTGAGGCATTGGAAAATATAATGAAATTCGCTGTTGAAAGAAAAATACCCATAATAGTAGCTACCACCGGTATTTCCCAGAATCAGAAAAAGCTGCTGGAATCCGCGTCAAGAATTATTCCGGTCTTTTTTTCGGCAAACATGTCATTGGGAGTAAACCTGATTATTGATCTTGTACGGAAGGCTGCCAAGATACTGGAACCGAGCTTTGACATAGAAATAATTGAAAAGCATCATAGCCAGAAGCTTGATGCTCCCAGCGGTACAGCCCTTGCCATAGCCGACGCCATCAACTCAGCACTGGAGCAGAAGCAGGAGTTTGTTTATGACAGACACTCCCGCAGAAAAAAAAGAAGCAAATCCGAAATAGGCATTCACGCTGTGCGAGGTGGTACAATCGTTGGTGAGCATTCCATAATTTTTGCCGGAAATGACGAGGTAATAGAAATAAATCACTCTGCCACGTCGAAGGAAATATTCGGAACCGGAGCACTTAGAGCTGCAAAATTCCTTTACAAAAAAGCACCCGGCATGTATGATATGAATGATCTTATTACGGCAGAGTAGTGATGGATGATGCTATACAGCCTTAACAGCTGCTTGCAATGAGGGTGTTTCCCCTGCCATTGTTGGCAATATATCCTATCGGTTTTAATTTATTGGAGGTGAAAGCAATGTCGGATAAACCCATATCAAAAATAAACATTACGTATAATGTTGCCCTGGTGACAATAGAGAATATTCCAAACAATACCCGATTGGTTTCAGACATTTTCAACACCATTGCACAACAAAACATCAATATAGACATGATCAGTCAGGCCCCTCCTTTTCGAGGATCAATAAGTATTTCCTTCAGTCTGCCTTCCGACGACCTTGTAAAAGCACTTAGTGCTTTGAACAAATTTAAGAAAAGCATAAAGGATTTGCAAATAGAAATCGACGCCGACAACACCAAGCTTCAGGTATATGGAGAAGCCATGCGTGATATACCCGGCGTAGCAGCAGGACTTTTCACCGTACTGGCCAACGAAGGTCTGGAAATAAAGCTTGTAACCACGTCTGAAGTAGATATTTCATACCTGATATATGAAAAGGATGTGGATAAAGCACTTAATGCAATCAAGAAAAAATACAACATAGAATAAAATGAACGATATGACAAGGGGACGGCGGTATTTCCATTAAAATGAAAACACCCCGTCCCCTTTGCTTTCCGAAGCAGAAAGAACCGTCCTCTTTGCTTTCCCTTTGCTTTTTAAAAATATCTTTTTACTTCAGAAGAGCCGTCTCCCTCATTATCAGTGTTATCTTCTTCATCTTCAGGGGTTTGGTCCTCATCACTTTCCGGACTATCTTCTTCGATCTCTTCATCTTCTTCATCGTCTTCTTCATATTCATCA
>Ga0366816_1042_pt1 | contig 20464 bp, 18 predicted proteins | sample TotcelN113001K15_FD_207019 | JGI IMG/M metagenome (GOLD analysis project Ga0366816, IMG submission 207019) | Enriched cells from coal bed in the Powder River Basin, Montana, United States - Total cells N11 rep3 HSBNCT.N11.300.1.K15 ... | reverse complement strand
TAAGGATGCTGAAACCGATATGCAGAAGCTTACAGACAAATACATAGCTGATATTGACAGATTGATTGAACTGAAGGACAAGGAAATCATGGAAGTGTGAGGTGTACTGTGAAAGATGTAACGGGCTTTGTACTTGGAGAAGCGCTTTTGCTTTTGAAAGCGGAGGGCATTGCTGAAATCCAGGTAAAGCTTGCAACTGCACCAAGAAAAGCAGGGGAAGAGTACAGTCATAAATCCAGAGTTGTCAGGCAAAAAGCATTGGGTGATGCAGTAGTGGAACTGATAGTATGCAATATTGAATCAGAAAATGGCCTAATGTCAAGAGATTAAATAGTAGAAGACGAAAAAATTTGCTTCAGTTATTCAGTGAAGCAAATTTTCTTGTTTTTAAAGATTATGTTCTATATAATATAATATGGTAAGAAATTAGTTCTGGAGGAACGGATGTTTTTTTTCGGTAAGCGCAACAAGTCAGTCAATATGGAAAAGAAAAACCTACCGGTACATATTGCAATTTTTATGGACGGCAATGGACGCTGGGCTTTAAAAAGGGGCCTTCCACGGAGTGCAGGGCACCGTGAGGGAGCAAACAACTTAAAAAAGATCGTAAGGTATAGTGACGAAATAGGAATAAAATACCTGACAGTATATGCTTTCTCTACGGAAAACTGGACCAGACCCAAGGATGAAGTAATTGCGTTGATGTCATTGCTTTTGGAGTTTCTGAAAAATGCAGATAGGGAAATAGCCGGAAAAAACATTAAAATTAAAATAATTGGCGATTCCAACGGTCTTACCGATGAAATAAAAAAAGAAATCATCAGAGTAACCGAAAACACAAAGGGAAATAATGGTTTGACTCTTGTTATTGCATTGAACTATGGCAGCAGAAGTGAAATAGTGGAAATGGTGAGACGGATAGCAATTGATGTAAAAAAAGGCGGCTTGAAAACCGATGCCATAAACGAGCAGTTAGTTTCAGACTATCTCTACACCGCAGGAATACCCGACCCGGATCTTGTAATCAGGCCAAGCGGAGAAAACAGATTGAGCAATTTCCTTCTTTGGCAGTCATCCTATGCAGAATTCTGGTATTCCAATATTCTATGGCCGGACTTTTCCAAAAACGATCTTCTCAATGCCATCGAAGAATATCAAAAAAGAAACAGAAGATATGGGGGCGTTGACAAATGAAGACGCGTATAATCAGCGCAGTTGCAGCTCTGTTATTTCTTGCTGTCATTATGTTTCTGGGAAGAGAAGCGCTGGGCATAACTGTATTCATTCTTGCCATTATAGGAATTCATGAATTCTACGGTGCCATGGAAAGCGCCGGCTATAAACCAATAAGGATATTTGGCTGGTTATCCTGCTTGTCTTTACTGTATTTGAGCTTTAGGGACATAATCATCCCCGAGGCTTCAACCTTTTCATTCATACCATTAAAAGGGCTGTCTCTGGTTATGTTTCTAATTATCCTTTCTCTATTCTGCATTTTAATTTTTAAATATGATAAATACAAAATTACAGACATTGCAGTAACTGTAATGGGTATGCTTTATGTCGTATTTTTATTTTCCTTTATCATATTGGTCAGGTATATGGGAGACAGAGGCGACTTGTATATCTGGCTGGTGTTTGCAGGAGCCTGGGCTCCTGATACGGCTGCCTACTTTACAGGAGTTACCTTCGGAAGAACAAAAATATTACCGGTTATAAGTCCCAAGAAGAGCATGGAGGGATCTATCGGCGGTGTTGTTGGATGTGTTGCCGTTATGCTTTCCGTCGGTTTATATTTAAACACCAGGGGCATTTACGATCCAAATGGAATACCCTTTTATCATTACATAATTCTGGGTCTGCTTTGCGGGGTTATTTCCCAGATAGGGGACTGGGCGGCTTCGGCAATAAAAAGGCATGCCGGTATTAAGGATTATGGCCGCCTGATGCCGGGGCACGGCGGTGTACTGGACAGGTTCGACAGTATTCTTTTTATCGCACCGGTGATTTATTTTTACTTAAGCATATTTCTTGCAATTACATAGTACCACAGTGTAGTACAACAGAGGAGAAAAACATGGCAAAAAACATAGCAATACTTGGTTCAACAGGGTCTATTGGCGTTCAGACCCTGGATGTGGCAAGGAATCTTGGAATTAAGGTTTCAGGCCTGTCAGCCAATTTAAATATTGAGCTGCTGGAAAAACAGGCAAGGGAATTCAAACCCCGTATAATATCGGCAGGTACCATGGAGCTGGCGGCTGAATTAATTGAAAGACTTGATGGATTTGGAATAGAGATACTCTACGGAATAGAAGGTATGAAGAAAGTAGCTGCAATGCCGGAAATCGATACGGCAGTTACCTCCATAGTAGGTATCGCCGGGCTGGTACCGACGCTTGAGGCCATAAGAAATCATAAAAACATTGCACTGGCCAACAAGGAAACCCTTGTAACAGCAGGCTCTATTGTAATGGAGGAAGCAAAACAAAACGACGTGGCGATTTTTCCTGTAGACAGTGAGCATTCGGCAATCTACCAATGCCTTAACGGAAACAGGCATCAAGATGTCAAGCAGCTTGTACTTACAGCTTCAGGAGGCCCCTTCAGGGGAAGATCCGGGGATAGCCTTGAAAACGTGACAGCAAAGGATGCTCTGAAGCATCCCAATTGGAAAATGGGGAGCAAGATAACAATCGACTCGGCCACACTAATGAATAAAGGGCTGGAGGTTATTGAAGCAAAATGGCTTTTTAGCATGGAACCGGATAGAATCAAGGTGGTTGTGCATCCTCAAAGCATCATTCATTCCATGGTGGAATACATCGACGGCTCTGTTATGGCCCAGCTGGGCTCGCCGGATATGAGGATTCCCATTCAGCTGGCGCTTACATTTCCTGAAAGAGCAGTGAACGATTTCTCAAGACTTGATTTTATCAAATGCGGTGATTTAACCTTTGAAGAACCGGATATGAAAGCATTTCCATGCCTGGGGCTTGCTTTTGACGCCTTGAAGTCAGGCGGCACCATGCCGGCAGCTATGAACGCTGCAAATGAAGCGGTTGTCGGACTTTTTCTTGATGGTGCCATTGGTTTTATGGATATTCCGCGGATAATTGAAAAAGTTATGCATAAACATAGTGTGAATACAAAGCCCGGTCTTGATGATATAATAGAAACAGACAGATGGGCAAGAAATATGGTTGGAGGTTTATTATGAATTATATTCTGGCATTTGTTGCTTTTAACGTTATAGTAATAGTACATGAACTGGGGCACTTTCTGGCAGCCAAAAAGTTTGGGATAAAGGTGGATGAATTTTCCCTTTTTATCGGACCGAAGCTGTGGAGCACTCAACGCGGCGAAACATTATATTCCATAAGGCTTTTCCCGATAATGGCCTATGTAAAGATGGAGGGTGAAGAGGAAGCTTCCACAAGTGAGCGGGCTTTTAATAACAAACCTCGCTATGCCAGGGCACTTACTGCATTTGGAGGGCCTTTGGCAAATTTGATTCTTGCTGCTGTATTGCTGACTATAATGTTTTCGATTCAAGGATATTCCACAACAGAGATAAATAGAATTGACAAGGATTCGCCAGCTTCTGCCGCAGGCTTGCAGGAAGGTGATACGATTACAAAATATGGCGGCAATGGCGTTTTTATGCCCCTTGATGTAATGCAGTTTCTTTATGTATCAAAGGGCAAGCCTGTGGATATTGAGTATGAAAGGAACAGTATAAAATACACTGGCACCATAACTCCGGAAATATTTCCGGAAACTACAGCATACCGGATTGGTGTGGGCTTCAGTACAAATACCGGAGCAGATTCAAATGTAATTCAATCCATAACACCCGGATATCCCGCAGAAAAAGTCGGACTGCAGGCAGGAGACAGGATTGTAAAAGTCAATGATGTGGATATAACAGACAGAAGCAGCCTTGTCTCGTATTTGGAAAAAAACAAAGAAAAGGAAGTAAATATCAAGGTATTAAGAAATAATACTGAAGTAAATGTAAATCTTGTGCCTAAAGAAGATAAAATATCCGAGCAGTATATACTGGGACTTGAGTTTACAGAAAAAAAAGGAAACCTGTGGGATTCTTTTAGGGAATCTTTAATTTTTAGCTACTCTATTATAAGAAGTGTCGGGTACAGCCTTGTATGGCTTGTTACAGGACAGGTTAAGCTAAATCAGATGATGGGGCCCATAGGCATGGTGTCTTCTATAGGTTCTGCGGTTCAGCAAGGCCCGAATCTGATGGCTAAGCTGCTATACCTTTTATATACTACCGGCCTGATGAGCATAGCAATCGGTGCTACCAACCTGATACCTTTCCCAATGCTGGACGGCAACAGGCTTGTGCTGATCGGCATTGAGGCCATTAGAAGAAAACCGTTGAATCCTGAGAAGGAAGCTTTCATTTCCATGGTGGGATTTGTGCTGATAATACTGATTGCTGTTTATGCAGCTTTTAATGATATTGTGCGGTTGATAAACGGATAGGCGGAAAGGGATATCTTAAAAAGATTACAGATCGTTCAGAATGACAGCAAATTTAACTTTTTGCCTGGCACAGAGGCGGAATGGCGGTTAGTGTGAATAATTTCATAAACAGAAAGCCGACGCGCAAAATCCGCGCCGGAAATATATTCATCGGCGGAGATGCGCCAATAACTGTTCAATCAATGACCAATACCGATACAAGGGATACTGTTGCTACCATATGTCAGATAAGACGTCTGGAGGAAGCCGGCTGTGATATTGTCAGAGTGGCAGTTCCGGATACTGAAGCTGCGGAGGCGGTAAAGGCCATAAAAAAGGCTTCGGTGATACCGGTAGTGGCAGATATTCATTTCGACTACCGTCTTGCACTTGAGTGCATCAAAAACGGTGTAGACAAGATACGTTTAAATCCGGGAAATATAGGCAGCCGCGACAGGGTAAGCAAGGTAGTGGAAGCTGCCAGGGCAGCAGGGATTCCCATACGTATCGGTGTAAACTCCGGATCTGTAGAAAAGCATATACTGGAGAAATATAATGGTGTTACGCCGGAGGGGATGGTGGAAAGCGCATTAGGCCATGCGGAAATTCTTGAAGCTCTTGGGTTTGAGGACATTGCTTTTTCCATAAAAGCATCCAGCGTGACACAAACTATTGCCGCTTATAGACTGATGTCACAAAAATCCCGGTATCCTCTTCACATTGGGGTCACTGAAGCAGGTACACTTTTCAGAGGCACTGTAAAATCCTCAGTAGGTCTTGGATGCCTCTGGCTCCAAATCGTTTTTATTATAATCGCTTTGAATATCAGCTTCATTTTTAAAAATGTCAACAAGGATTTCTACTGCATCCGCTCCCCGCTCTTTCGCAATCCTGCATGCCGACGATTCCGCATGAGCTTTGGCCCAATCCACGGCGTCTTCATATTTTGTAAATTTCTCCCTCTCAACAGATGAATAGCAGTAATAACCGATATTGCCAACTGCCGCTATAGTCCTCGGACGAATCACAACAGTCTCCTCTACGGATACATTTCCTGTGATTGCACCTACTGCGTTTGCCACACCTGCATTTTCTGGTATCACATAATCCGTATCCAGGCACCTTGCTACATCGGGAAGGAATATGTGTATCGGAGCTCCTATGCCAACAAGCTTTGCTTTAGTGGAAAAGGAACAAAGCATGAAATCATTTTTACCTCCGGCACCGGTCTGGATATTCCTGGCTTTATGAAAGCTTGAAACCATCAGACTGTATAGCTGCATTGAAATCCCATCCTTGACAAGCTGTCTGTCGTCCTTTTCCAAAAGCAGCCTTACTATGCTTATATATAGCTTTTCCTTCATATTTTCATAAACTTCATGCTTCAATTTCTCAAGGCTCATGTCAAGTTGATGAGCCATTATTTCAGCGCCATATAATGCCGCCTCCCGGCTCCATTCACAGAAATCACCTGAAAGATGCATTATATCAGTCGGTGTCAGACCACAGCGCATAATTATGCCCAGCTTTTCAATTCTTGAGGTTTCGTTTTCATAAATTGAAGTGCCGGTTGCCTCGGCCAGATCGCCAATACTCCGTGGGCCATTCTTCAACCCGGCAGCCATCTTTCTTTCCTTCTCAGTATAAAACGGATCATTTGAAATATCCCTGATTAAATAGAAAAACTCGCACAAGGAAATTGTATGTCTTTTTTTTGAATGATATAAGACTTTTATCTGCCGAAGAATATCCGGCCATCTTGAAACCATCCAGGAAAGTGGGGCTGCTCTTACCGGCCCGATAACAGGCTTTCCTTCTGCAGTATGCCGTATAAGGCTGTCTCCGCCAAGTCCAAGGGTATCTATGGCTATTGATTTTATACCTGTCTTCCATTTGCCTACATTGGCGCCCTCAAGTGTAAGCCCGGGCTTTCCGTCTTCAACTATGGCAAGATCACTGGTGGTTCCGCCCATATCTATAATTATGCAATCTTTTTCTCCTGTGAGCCAGATACCTCCCGCCACACTGGCAGCCGGTCCCGAGATCATTGTTTCCACAGGCTTTTCACGAGCATATTCCTCCGACATGAGGCTGCCGTCTCCTCTTACTATAACCAGAAGGGCATTCATGCCTTTGCTTGCAAGACTGGCTTTTACTGCATTAATAAAACTATTTACAAGGGGTATAAGCTGTGCATTTAAGAGTGCACTTGCAGCTCTTTTAAGGGAATTGACCTCACCCGTCAGCTCATGACCGCAAATAGTCAGCTTACCGGTATTAATGGTGATGAATTCCTTTATCCTTTTCTCAAATTCCGGATTTTTAATACCCCAGAGCTCTACAACAGCAAAAGCATCAGTACTGCTTTCACATTCCGCCAGCCGGGTTTTCAAGCAGTTCCAGTCAGGTTCACTGACCACCTCGCCCTGCTGGTTGTGACCTCCCTGCAGAAAAATAATCTCTGAAGCGTCAGGCAGTCCGTATTCCCTGCCGTACTTCCCCACAATATCACTGTCACAGCCAATCATAACAAGCTTTGCACGGCTTCCCCTGCCTTCAACACATGCATTTGTCGCCAGTGTAGTAGACAGAGCTACCAGCTTTACCTTTTCCAGCATATCCGGCGGAAGAAGATCCAATGAGGCGTTTATGCCTGTTTCAAGGTTTTCCTTTACTGTAACTGATTTAGCCGTTGCCAATAGTACACTGTTTTCAAGATCATAAATAACTGCGTCGGTATAAGTACCGCCTGTGTCAATGCCAAGTCCGTATTTCATCACTCAGCCTCCCGAGGTAAAGCATTTTCAACATCCATTATCCTGTTATCATTGGAAGCAATTATTCTTTGGCCCGGTTCCACTATAAGAAAGTCCTCTTCATTCCATCTGCCGCTTAAGAAGTCTGTCATAAGCCTGTTATCGCCTTCAAGCTCGTTATAATTCCATTTGAGCCACTGGGCGCAGTCCTTTGTATATTCCTTATATTGTGATGCATTGCAAAAGCCGAGATCCACATATGCGGCATTGGAATACTCCCTGAACCACCCCTGATCCATTTCCATCAAATACTCCGCATTATCCTCGCCGTATCTTTCAAGATATTCATTATAAACGAATTCATATCTTTCCTTTCCAGGCTGCGTCCCTGTATCTATCCAGCCCGGAGAATACCAGTAAGTGCCGGGATGGCTGTCGAAATATTCCTTATACCTCTCCTTTGATCCCAGAAGAAAGGTTATACAGTCATGCCCCTTCATAACGGCAAGTCTTGTCTGTCCAGCCGTTATCCCGACTATACCGTTGCTGCACAAGCCATAGCCTATCAAAATGGCGTCATAATCATCAGCATCAACAGTATCTATAGCCTCCTGCAACTCTTTTCTCAGCAGCTCCGGCGTACAATGCAGACCCTGTTTCAGAAATTTAAAGTTAAATATATTCTCAGAAAGAGAAGCAAAATGGCAGAATTCCCGCCAAAGTACGTGACAGCTTATAATGCAGTATTTTTTCACCTTGTCCATAGCTACCCCCATTTTGCGACAATCGAGAACCGTCCCCTGTCGCATTTTTCTTTGCGACAGGGGACGGTTCTCGATTGTCGCATTCTCAAATCCTTAATCATACTTTATAAATATTATAATACTGCTTTATTGCTTAGTCATTAGACATATATGTCAAAATTACGAATATTTTATTATTAAACGTTATAAGTACATGTTACAATGGTGTAAAAATCATGAAATTAAATCCGGATAATGATTTAAAAAGAGCTCTTATTTTATTGGCTGTGACTGCAGCGGTTATTATGGTGACACTGGTCATATTAAAGCTGTCGGTTTTGTTTGCTCCGTTTGTGATTGCATTGATAATATCCACCCTTATGGAGCCTGTCATAAGATTTTTTAAAAAAAGGTTTAACCTGGGAAGAAAAGCGGCTGTTCCCATTGTTCTATTACTTATGATTTCCATACCGGGTTATTTGTCTGTGGCTTTGGTTTCCAGATTGCTGTATGAAGTTAAAAGCCTGGTGCGTGTATTGCCAACATTACTTTCAAGTCTGTATGTCCAATTGAGAAATTTATTCGATACAGTCTCCAATATGCAAGACTGGCCACCGGAGCTGACCGGTAGCCTTGAAAGCCTTTTTGTCAGTCTTTCCTCCACAATATCAAGACTGGCCGACACATTGCTCAAAGGTGCTTATGCAACGGCGGTTTCCCTGCCTGATGCATTGATGTTCGTTTTAATAACAATAATCTCAACTTTTTTCATGTCAAGTGACAGAGATCTTATAATAGGTTATTTTCACAAGCAGCTTCCGGAAAAGTGGATCAAAAAGGTAAGAGCCATAAAAAACGACATGTTTTCTGCTATTATCAGCTGGCTGAAAGCCGCAGCAATACTAATGCTGATTACATTTTTTGAAATGTTTATAGGACTTTCAATTATAAATGTGGGGTATGCGCTGCTTCTTGCAGTTATCATTGCTGTTATAGATGCATTACCACTGGTAGGTACGGGCAGCATACTGGTACCCTGGTCATTATTCTGTTACCTTTCAGGGAACTACCGGCTTGGAACATCCTTGTTTATATTATATCTGGTTACCTTGATAATCAGGCAAATGATTGAACCGAAAATATTGAGCCGTCAGATTGGCGTCCACCCATTGACCGCACTGGCTTCCATGTACATTGGTCTAAGGCTTGCCGGCTTTGCAGGGCTTGTTTTGGGACCTATTATATTGCTGCTTGCCAAAAGTATTTTCAGCGGGATACAGGGGAAAAAGCAGTAATTTCTTTCATCCATTACTTCCGGATTAAATGGCAGTTGTATTCTTAAGCTCAGCCTTATATAGACGCCAATGCGGATAAAACTCATCAAGCAAAGAGTAAAAATGTTTATTATGATTTCTTTCCAGTAAATGAACCATCTCATGAACCACAACATATTCAAGACATTCCGGCGATCTTTTAGCCAGCTCCAGATTCAGCCAGATACGCTTTGCCTTACGGTTACAGGTGCCCCATCTGGTCTTCATTTTCTTTACTCCGAAATCATTTACCTGCACCTTCATCCTGTGTTCCCATTTCTTCACCAGTTCCGGTATAACCTTTTTTAGCTGAGCTCTGTACCATTCATCAAATATTATTTGTATTCTGTCTGCCGTTGTACCGGGGCGAACAACAAGTATCACTTCCTGCTGCTTAAACTCTATCCTGGGAGGTACATTTGCTTCCCTCACCTTAAGTATATAACTGTTTCCGTTAAAATAGTGGCTCTCTCCGTCAACAAATTCTTTTGGCAGCTCTCTCACCTGACTCCTGAGCTTAGTCTGCTGCTTTTTTATCCAGTCAAGCTTTGAAAGTGCAAAAGCATGTATTGTATCCTGATTCATCTGCCGCGGTGCGGAAATACGGACTCTGCCATGAGGCGGGTACACACGAAGGTTTATATTCTTTATATTCTTTTTTTCTACTTCAATTATTATATCATCAAGCTTCAATTGTCCCATAAAAAGTACTCACTTTGATAAATAAATTACCGTTTCGTTTTTCACGGCGAATAATTATTTCTCTAGCAGGCATTTAATATCCTGCTATTTTGGTAATTTACCAGATAAAAAGCCCCTGTCCTTATAAGGCAGAGGCTTCATAATACCTGTTAATTTAAAAGCTATTAATACTACAGCGAAACAAACATTAATTTATCGGCATTTATGCGCCTTACAGAAATATCGCGAACGCTTTAATGCTCTATTTCTAAATGTTTCGCTGTAGTATTAATTTGAATTGGTTTTTGGGAGAAACGGAATCAACTGCTTTGCAAAGGCCGGCATAGTCATTGTTTGCAGCCACACTTTGCCGGGTCCGGTCAGTGTAGTCAGGAACAAGCCCTCTCCGCCAAAAAGAATATTTTTAAAGCCCTTGACCATTTCTGCCTGATATCTCACGCTTTCTTCAAATGCAGCCACATTACCCGTATCAACCTTTATAGTCTCGCCGGGTGCAAGGGTTCTTTCAACCATACTGCCGTCGATTTCCAGGAAGACCATTCCCGCTCCGGTCAAGCGCTGAAGTATAAAGCCCTCTCCTCCAAACAAACCTGCTCCGACGCTTCTTGTTACAAAAGCACTGATGGTCACACTTGGCTGAGCGCACAGGAAGGCCCCTCTTTGTGCGATAATGGGCGTACGCCCCAGATCTATTGCAGCAATATGTCCCGGAAAGGTACTTGCAATTACAATTTCCTGATTTGGATAAGCTGAGGTATATGTAGCCATAAACAGTGATTCGCCGGAAAGCATCCGTCCCAGCCCCTTCATGAATCCGCCCTGCATATTGGTAGTCATATTGATACCGTTATCCATCCATGCCAATCCGCCGGACTGTGTAAATATACTCTCTCCGGGATTTAGCCTGATTGATACTGCAGGCAAATTGTCGCCAAAAACCTGGTAATTCAGCTTTGCCGCTGCAGCCGCTGCATAAGTGTTTTGAGCCGGAGCCGGATTGCCTCCTCCCAGCTGAGAACCGCAGCTGTTGCAAAACTTTGTACCGTCAGGTAATGATGAACCACATTTTGGACAAAACATACTATCTTACCTCCCTCTAAATAATAACAGTTATATTTTAATTCAGTTTTCAAAAACGAACAATAGAATGCCTTCTATTGCCATTATTATACATCATTAAAATTTAATTTACAAACAAAGTTATTCAACTCAAATGAATCTTCAGGCTTTCTAAAAGGTGCATTCAATGTCTGAAAAAAATACAGCAAATTATTTAGTTTCTCTGGCAAAATACAACATTTAAGCATATAATCAGTAATAGATGTTGTAGAAAAAAACTAAAATAGAAAGCATTATGAATAAATTAGTATTATAAAAAGAGCTAAAAGGACAAAAGTTGTATTTGCGTGATTGCCTTTAAAGCAATATAAACAAGGGAGAACATTATAATGAAGAAATCATCGGTCTTATTACTGCTAATAATGTTTATTATCACATCTGCAGCCTGCAGTATAAATAACAAAGCAGCAGGACGTGAGTCAGGCCAGGAAACCACAGGAAGCATTACCTTACAAACATCCAAATCTCAAATAACCAACAATACTGTAACTGAGGCAGCAGATATACCCAGCGACAGCAAAACAGAAACAAAAAGCTCCCCGAAGACTGTTAGTACTGCTTATGAAATAACTGGAGAAAGCCATACTGAAAAAAACGTCAAAATCAATTATCCTCAAATAAAGAACTTTCATGACAGTCAACTGCAGAAGGATATCAATGAAGCAATTAAAAGTGAAGCTCTGAAAGTATTGAACTATTTTGATTCGAACCTAAACGGCCTCACTTTGGAAATAGATTATGATATCACATGGAAGGGCACAAACCTGCTGAGTATTCAATTCTCCGGGTTTGCTAATGTAGAAGGTGCAGCACACCCCAGTAATTATTTCTATACGGCCAATATTAATTTAATCAATTGCAAAAAAATAAGATTGGATGATTATTTAGTTATCGATAAGAATTTTTTAGATAAAATATCAAATGGAGAATTCATTCTACCTGAAGCTTCCATCATTAATAAAGACATTATAATCGATCAAATGAATATTTTTAATGACGAAGAAAAGATATTATCTTTCAAAAATGCGGATTCAATAGAAAATGTCGGTACCAAAAGTCAATCTGATATATTCAGCTTTTTTACCGAAGGTTATCTTGGTATTAGTATAGTTGTTGGTCATGCAGCAGGAGATCATGCAGAATTCTTAGTGAAATTAAAAGATATGGAAAGTAATTTTAAGACTCAAGCAGAAGTATGGGAGGTCATCACTGAAATACCCAGGGAGCAAGGCGCAGGAGCAAATGCAAATAGCAAGCCTGTAAATGATGAACCTAAAATGCCCGAGTTTGTAAAAGACGGATTGAAAGTTTTAAAAGATCAATCGTTTTATGTTGAATTCGAGAGCTTTGGCAAAGTCTGGTTCATCACAAGTGAATTATCAGATGGTGCTTTATACAAACTATGCTTCTATTTATTGGACGAAAAAGGGAATATTTTATATACTCTTCCGGAATTTTACGGCAATCAGTGGAGTACTGTTGAGGAATTCAAGGCCGTAGCATTTAAAGATGCCGACAATGATGGTTTAAAAGACGTTATCATAATCGCCGATTATATTACCGGAATCGGACCTACGGGGGCTGAGCCCTTTAGTGTAGCGGGAGTATACTTGCAAAAAGACAAGGAATTCATAAGCAACCCCGACTTGGATGAACAAATTAATAAGAAGGGTCAAAACGAAACTATAGATATGGTGATGAAGTTCTTGAAAAGTTTGGAAATCCAATAATTTAAGCAGTTTGAAAACATGAAACGACAATTGCAGAATTCACTTATAACGGGAAATCCCCGGAAAATCTTCCGTGGGTTTCCCGTTATAGCCGCATTGCTTTAGTAATTGTCAAAGTTGAAGGGGCTTAAATCCCCCTTTAACTTTTATTATTCCGAATAACAATGCCTTACTGACAGGTGTCGGGTTTTAGCTCCCTGCTGAGCTTCTTGATTGCTTTCTTTTCTATTCTCGATACATATGAGCGTGATATGCCCAGCATTCCTGCTATCTCTCTCTGGGTTTTGCTGGTTCCGTTCAATAGGCCGTACCGCAGCTCCAAAACAGTTTTTTCACGTTTTTTCAATACAGCCTTCATTTTATTGTAAAGGCGCTTAACCTGCATTTTTAGCTCAACCTCTTCGATCACAGATTCGGACTCATTCCCAATTACGTCTATTAAAGTAATTTCGTTTCCTTCATCATGTGGGACATTATTTTTTTATGCTTACTGCGTTCTGCTTTTATACCATAAATATATCCAAAAACATAAATTTTTTCAACTAAATCAATACCTATACCATATTGATTAAATAGTCTTTTGTATACATCGTAAATAAAATCCAATTCCTGTGGAGTTGAGGTGTTTTCTAATATTATTTTTAGTTTACAGTATTGATTGTCAAATTCCGGATTAGTCTTAAGACCTGTTTTCATAATTCACCTCTTTATATCGAACACTTGTTCTTTTATTGTAATACCAGCTCACTAATAATTCAATGAAAACATTAATCTTTTGTTCGACAAATTACGACTAAATTCCCATATTTGACACTCCTTTCCTGCTACATAATAATAGTATATATTCTCTGTGTATATTGTTCAATGATTCTAACCACTGTCTTCAAAAAGTATTTATACCTATTTTATAGGTATTTGTACCTATCGGTCACATAATCGAATATATTCCAGATAAAAATGATGTTTGACAAATGTAAATTTATGCTATATTATGTAATAAAGAGGCAAGTGAAATCTACTTTATAAGCTCCGGCGTAAGCTGGAGTTTTTTTATGTCAAGATTATAGTAACTTTATCAGGAGTAGGTTCCCTACTCCTGATCTTAAATGTATAGCCCTCCATTTTTAGAGGGTTAAAATTATTCTACAGAGCCATTTCTGATGCTCTCTGCATTATTTTTTATTGCCAATATAATAGAAAGAAATGCATGCAATACATTGCTGCCCATGGATGCCACCAGACCGGCCAGTATGTACTGAATAAGCGCTGATTCATTAACATTTGGTATGTCTATACCTATCTGGGCTATGATACACATTACCGGCCCCAGCAAGATAGTCATAACCTTTTTTTCTGTCGTAGTGCATTCTGATGCACGCTTACCGGTGAAATAAGTTTTAATCTGAAGATAGAAAGGCTTGATAAATTCAACCAGCCTTTCCAGAGCTACTGCAGTAGCCAAAATAATACCTAACATCGTTGCAAAGTCCATAATTATTACCTTACCCTTTCTTTAATATAGTTTGCTGATTTTATCATGAAGGCCGAATATCTATCCGGCCTGAATGAACTTCTATCGAAATCATTTTTCATGCCGGCAGGATCCATGATGATGCCAGCAGCTGCCCAGATATCAATTGCTTCATTTATACTTATTTCCTTGGGTGTTGACAAAGCTGTTCTAATCCTGTCACGAAATGCTACCCAGCGGGGATCCACTTCCTTGATTGAGAGATTGACAAATGGTATCGGGCATTGCTTCCCGGTCACATCATAATGCCTGACATCCGGAATGTCCGCTCCGGGCATGTAGGTTTTAATAAACTCAATTGCATTCGATAGTACCTGCTCCCATGCATTCATATCATTCATGCACAATTCATACTGCCAGGTACAATAATTCTGCTGATTGTCGAAAAGTTCTTTTGCAAGTGGCTTTTGACCTTTGTATACCTCATCATATGGCAGCGGCCTGTCACCGGCTCCAGGACAATATTCATCCAACGGAACTACAATCGTAGCAGAATCTTTATCAATATAAACATGGGTACATCCGAACCTGAATAGCTCTCCATTGGCTTCAAAATACTCATATTTGCCACGTTCCTGATTCCATTTCTTTGTATATGCCCTGCCGACATATGACCGGTGCATTTCATCACCGGTGCCGTTGTTATAATTTGATGTACCATGACAGATACGAGCTTTGGGCTTGCTGGTCATCTTTATTCCTGGTCTGTTCGGATGACCAATTGGTATGTAGTTTGTGATGACTTTTAACATATTACTCATCCTCCATGTCTTCAATTTTTTCAATCCTATTCAGCCTCTTATGAGCTGATTTTGCGGATTGCTCCACTGCAGTAATTCTTTCTCCGTGCTTATGTACCGTAGATTCAATTGATCCTTGCCTGGCTTCGATTTTTTCTGTCTTTTGTAAATATATATCAAGCTTTGCTTCAAGTCTGGCATCTGCAGCCGCTTTTGTTTCACGTTTTCCTATTAGGCTTGTGATATTAACAATTGCAGCAATAACTACACACCCCAAAGTAATCAACGATATCGCTTCAGAGCTCATGTCACACCTCCCGAAATTTATTTTTAGGTAAAATAAAAAGCCCTCCCAGGCTTCATGCGCTAAAAGATTTGCCTAATTTACAGCCTTTTCAAGCTGTTTCCGTAATTCCTCAATTTGCCTGACCTTTTGTTCTCCGGATAATTTGCTGTTCTTGATAGCCTTGATTTTATTCTTCAAGGCTTCAATTACCCGCTTATGCATTATGACATCATACATTTCTTCCTTATCGGAAGAATTCATGACTTGCGCTGTCTGTTTCTCGCTCAGCTCCCTTCGGTTATTATCGTAATAATCCTTTGATTCATTGAAGGCACCTTTTCCGAACAGTGCACCCTTTATGGCATTTTCAGGAGAATTCTCAACAATGTACTTAAGCTTTTCATCATTGAAAACCCCACCTTTGTTTAAAGCATCTACCGCTTCAACTGTCTTCTTGATCTGAGCTCCGCCAAATGGGGGGGCCAATTTTGTCAAGGGATCCTGAAATCCTTTGGCAATAAGAAGCCCTGATCCAAATCGAGTAGGATCATTTCTTCCGAATAACTCTTGCTTTGAAGGTATGGTATACTCTCCTACCGGTGTATTGACGGTAGTATTATAATCAGGAAACAATGAGGCTATTGTTTGCCCTAATGGAACATTGCTCAGTACCTCACCACCCAGCCTTCCGGCCATTTTCCAAGCATTCATATCCTCTTCGGTCAGCGCATCTACAATAGCATCAATGGGATCGAAGGTCACCCGGTTTCCGGTTAGTTCCTCGGCCAGATTGTTAAAAAGATAGTTTCCGACAAACAAAGTAACCAGCCCGCCAAAATCCTTTTCCTTCACCATGTCACCCATTACATGCCACAGATTTGCTACTTCGAGCTGGAAGGGAGCTATAAGTTGAAAAGTTTTTGATTGCTGCATAAGAGGAACTTCCCCGATCCCCCTTCCGGCAACAACTGACCGGGTCAAGTCATCAGCATACTTTATCGGATCTTTGACACCTTCAGACACCGCTTTGCTATATGAGCTATTCCAGACGAATTTTGTACCTACCTCATCGAATGCACCCAGCAGCCATGCTGCAAACTTCTTAGGCTGATCACGCAACCGAGTGTCAAACCTGCTTATGAGATCCTGAGAATACCTTTCACTGATAAACTGGGACTTACCGTAAAGCTTTGCGCCTTCACCCTTTCCGATTATGCCGGCAAGTGTATTGCTGATTCCCTTGCCTAGCGAAACCGGATCCTTGACACGTGCCACACCTACCGGTACATTCGCTAACTGGGATATCGCAGATCTGGCATTAAGCAATACCTGATTTCCTTTTACTCTGTTATTTAACCAGGTCAGTACCCGCATGGCTGTCCTGCCTCCGGGTATATCCTCCTGGATCAGCCGGTCATATTTGCTTGTTTTTCCAGCCAGATTATTTGCGTAGTCGCTCAGGTACTTTATAAGATTATTGGCATTCTTACTTTTGACTGTACTTTCGGCTATATCCTTAGCAAGTCCGCGAACCTTGGAAATATGCGGGTCAATATGAATTGCATAGGAAGCCGGTTGAATATAATTTATAAACCCTCCAACTGCATCCTCATCATATGCACCCATACCGCGCCTTTGAAAAAACGAAGCCCAGCGGGATTTCGGCGCTGTAGTATCACTTATACCTGCAAGCCTGGGATCTATCTGCGAAGGAGTTTCAAACATATTTTTCAGGCCTGCGAAGCTATCGGACATATCCTTGAAATGCCTGTAATAATCTGACCGCTTCTGAAGCCTTTTATTATGAAGCAAATCATCACTTTTTAGCTTGTCCGTTATCTCGTTTCTTTGCTTTGCAAGGTCATCTATACGCCTTTTGGCAAATTCGATTGTACTTGAAGCAAGGTCATTCTTCCGCTTTTCCAGATTTATAACCTGTCTCTCCAGCTCAAGATATGCCTTTGTATCAGTTTTTTTCTTTCCGGCCATCATGCTCTTTTTGCTTGCAATAGCATCCTCAATAAGCTTTTGCTGTTTATTGTACATTTCAAGGTTCTGCTTTTTGTTAGCTATTTCATTGTCAATATCAAGCCCCCTCTTTTTAAGGCTTTCAATCTCGGTTTCAACATATGGATAAATACTTTTCCGGCTTTCGTTTATGCTGTCTATAAGCTCATCATAGTGCTGTCGGAATATGCCGTCTGCTTCAACTATTCGTTGCCAGCTCTGCGGAAATTCTCTCTGCAAATCCTCAAGAGTATAGCTCTCCATTTTTGGTACACTTATCTTCTTGCCGGTCTGAGGATCTATCATATTCTCATATCCTACAATGCGCTGTTTTTCACCGTACCACATTACAGCTTTGCTTTCTTTTGATCTCCTGTTTATGCCCAGGCCTCTGACAACCCTATTGTAGATATCGTCACTATACTTTTTAATTGTATCTACATAAGCCTTTTTACTTGCATCCAAAGGATCAAGAATTTTACCCTTCACATAATCAAAGGAATTTCCAAAGCTGTCCCGGAGATTTCGATATATATCCGTCATGTTATAAGAAAGACCAGACTTGTCCTTAATGCCCGGAGCTACAGTTTTTATAATATCATCACTTTCAAGGCCAGTCCCCTCAAGCTCCTTCATGATATTATTATAAATTTCATCATTTTTGAGCTCCGGAGGAATAGCTACTTCCGCTGGTGGATTGATATTTGACATATCTTGTGGTATACTGTTATTGGAAGCTGGCTTACTGCTCGTCATGGACGTTGATGTCTGGGGCCTTAGAGCATCAGACGTAGTAAGAGGCTTCTTATTATTTACTACCCAGAACGAATCAATCTCTATGGAATGCCTGCCATCTGATTTACCGGCAATAGATATTGCATATCCGTTTATTCGCTTCTTGAATTCAAAAGCCTCTCTACCGGCATAATCTCGTGTACCTAGCTTTACAATTTCATCAGGGTTTTCTATTACATACGGTAATTTTACTAATATTTCATCCGTTATGGGTATTTGTCCTCTTGGGATCTCTACTGAAGGATTACCGTGTTTTGCAAAAGTGTGGCGGACATCATCACTCCTCATAGCAACGTTATACCCTTCTACATTAAAGCCTGTAGCAGTTTTTATCTTTTCTCCAAGTTCACTGGAAACTTTACCAAAATAAAACCTTTTTGTATCATTTCCTTTTTTCTCCGCTGCGATAAACCCTTCCCATGTCGCATTCTTGCCATTTACAACACCTTTGTGAGAAGATAAGTTTTTAACTTCATTATCTGTATAAGGTATTATATTTTTAATAGTCTTACCTGCAGGAAGCCTCATGTTTTCAGGTACAAGCTTATCAACAGCTATACCGCTGTCTGTCGCATAGATAACTTCAGGCGTTTTAATAGAATCCTTTTTTAAAGCGTTCCTTTCTGCATTCAAGTATTCTCTTGATGCAGTCTGTTCAGAAAGAATCGGTACGCGTTTTCCTTTAACTTTTTTTGTTGATGCTTTCAGACCTAAAGCTGCATTTGCTTCAAGATTTTCAATCGTTCCCAATGTTGCACCTTTTCCGAATTGACCGGCCCTTGATAAATCATCAAGTATGCCGCCTCCAATGTATGTTGTGGGATCAAGTCCTGTAGCTATGGCAGTTGTAAGCAGATTATCTTCTTTTGCACCTAGAATATCTCTTCCAAATGACATTTCGCTAAAGTCTTGCTTTTTGCCTGTCAAAGCATTTGCACCCGCTCTTGTAGTCTGCATCATAGCTTGTTGAGGCGCACCAAAAATATTACCAGCAAGAGATACTGCTCCACCAATACCATAATTAACAATTCCCTTACCAACCTTTGCAAGCCCTGTATCTTCTTTGTATGCAGGTATTATGTTCATACCGATATATGAGCGGCTATCATCCTTTAAAGCATCGCCACCGAAGTGTAACCGTTGGTCTATGGGAGTCTTTATTTCTGGAGTTTTTGTTGTAGTTGAAACCGGTTGAGCTTCCCAAGACGGTTTTTTTAAAGTAGAAGCCTCCGTAGTTTCCCACGAAGGCCTTTTCAAGCTAGAATTTGTATTCTGCGTTTCCCATGACGGCTTTTTCATATAACCACATCCTTACTCATAAAGTTTTTCCTGAAGAAAGTTGTATGAACTGGTTCCGGCATTCTCAATTATTTCTTGTGCATGCTGATCAAGCCAAGCTTTTTTGGATTTATAATCAGGCAATTTTTGGAGCTCCGACAGAGCTGAACTTGTATAGTAATTAGCCTGTTCAGTCTGTGTCGGCTGAGTACCGGAGAGTACTCCTCCATTCGCAGTCAATCCGCTTTTCAAATTAAATGTCTCAGCTTTTATCCTTTCAGTTTCCTGCTTAATCCTTTCAAGGTCAGCTGCCTTGTTATCAATGTCATACTGGCTTAATGCCGGGGCTGCACCAATTTGAGCTATTTGTTTCTTATACTCCTGGATCCTCAGCTTTTGCTCTTCCGGATAGTTTTGAAGCTCCAGTTCGGCCAGCTGATTATTCAGAAGCGCGGCCTTGTTCTGTAAGATCATTCCCTGAACCTGTGGGTTATCCGGATTCCTCTGCCATGCCTCATTCTCTATTGTCCATTGTTTGTTCCAATCGTTCCAGGCCTGCTCAGCATCAAATTGCTGCTTTTGTAATGTACTCTGCCCGTTATATGTCCCAGTGAGCTGTCCTTCCTGTAAACCTTTACCGAAATCGAATTGTCTGTTTTCCAGGTCAAGGCCTGCTCTTTGCAGGTCGTAATCTGCTCCGTACTTCTCAGCATCAATCAGAGCCTGGTTCAATTGGGCTTCAATGTCAGCTTCAGCTGCAATCCGTTGCTGCTCTGCATCAAGATTAACATCCGACATGCCTCTTGAAATGTCATTGAGGGTATTGCTCTTATTCTGCCTGATTGCATTGGCATTATTTTGAGCCGCTGTATTTGCATCAATCTGGCCCTGGACACTCATACCGCCCCGGTATGCTCCGGCAGCCTCTGAGCCTTCAAATACTCTTCTCAGGGATGCAGCCAGGTCGGCATTATTA
>Ga0366816_1041_pt1 | contig 20580 bp, 13 predicted proteins | sample TotcelN113001K15_FD_207019 | JGI IMG/M metagenome (GOLD analysis project Ga0366816, IMG submission 207019) | Enriched cells from coal bed in the Powder River Basin, Montana, United States - Total cells N11 rep3 HSBNCT.N11.300.1.K15 ... | reverse complement strand
GCAGAGATCATAAAGCTGGCATCGAACGAAAATCCGCTTGGCATGCCGGACTCGGCCAGACAGGCCATTCTGGAGGCCATGTCAGGTATCGGACGCTATCCCGATGCTAACGGCTTCGAGCTGAAGGCCGCGATATCGGCGCGCTACAGCGTTCCGCAGGAGTGGATTACTCTTGGCAATGGCAGCAACGATATTCTCGAGCTGGCAGCCCATGCATTCGTGCAGCCGGGACAGGCGGTCGTTTTCTCGCAGTACTCGTTCATCGTTTATGCGCTGGCGACACAGGCGGTCGGCGGTCGCGGCATCCCTGTTCCCGCCCAGAAGTTCGGCCATGACCTGGATGCAATGCGACAGGCAATCACGTCTGATACACGGCTGGTGTTCATCGCCAATCCGAATAATCCGACCGGCACCTTCATTCCGCCCGCTGCAATCGACGCATTCCTGAAAGCGGTTCCCAAAGATGTAGTGGTCGTGATCGACGAGGCCTATAACGAGTATCTCGATCCCGGCCTGCAGTACGAATCGACCGGCTGGGTCAGGCAATACCCGAACCTGCTCATATCGCGCACCTTCTCGAAGGCTTACGGCCTGGCCGGCTTGCGTGTCGGCTTTGGCATCGCACAATCGGCTCTTACCGACATGCTGAACCGCATCCGTCAGCCATTCAATGTCAATTCGCTGGCGCAGGCCGCTGCCATCGCGGCTCTGAACGATAAAGATTTCCTGCATCGAAGCGCGCAATTGAATGCAGAAGGTTACCGGCAACTGACGCACACATTTGACGAGATGGGGCTGGAATACGTGCCATCCTTCGGCAACTTCGTACTGGTAAAGGTGGGTAACGACGAATCTGCAGGAGCGCGCATAAACCTGGCACTCCTGAAAAAAGGCATCATCGTGCGTCCGGTCGGCGGTTATGGCTTACCGCAATGGCTGCGCGTTTCGATCGGTTTGCCCGAGGAAAACGCCGGCTTTATCAATGCGCTGAAGTCGGTGCTGGCGTAATTGCGCAGCAAAGCAGTGGCGATTGCTGAACTTATCAAGAAACAATAAGCGGGGTCGGTAGAGGTAGTGCATAGCAGGAGATATTGGTTATTGCATCGGAAGCGATAAATGCTCCACCTTGCAATAAACCTTTCTCATGCTTGCGGCCACTACCGGTCAATCGATGGCCTGAGCAGTAATTAAATATCCAATAATCATTCCGTGTTCAAGAAAATAGCTCTGTTCGGTGTCGGCCTGATAGGCGGCTCTTTTTCCATGTCTCTCAAGAAGGCGGGAGTGGCCGGATCCGTGATCGGAATGGATCGTTCGACCGCCGCCCTGGAGCGCTCTTTGCAGCTCGGCATTATCGATCGTATCGGGACATCGCTTTCCGATGCCATTCTGGAAGCCGATCTGGTCCTGGTAGCGGCGCCGGTCGCCCAGACCGGCACGATCTTGGCATCGATCGAGCCATACCTGCAGCCGGGAACGATAGTGACCGATGCCGGCAGTACAAAATCAGATGTGGTGGCATCAGCACGCGAGGCGCTGGGAAGGAAAATAGCGCAGTTCGTGCCTGGGCATCCGATTGCAGGCAGGGAAAAGAACGGTCCGGATGCCGCCATCGACGATTTGTTCGTCGGCAAGAAAGCCGTTCTCACGCCGTTGCCCGAAAATTCGCAGCAGGATGTGGAGCGGGTCGCCCAAGCATGGAGACAATGCGGCGCCATCATTCACCACCTGACGCCGCAAGACCATGACTGCGTATTCGCCGCAGTCAGCCACTTGCCTCACCTGTTGGCATATGCGCTGGTGGACAATATCGTTAAAAAGCCTCAAGCGGACTTGCTGTTTCAGTACGCGGCCAGCGGGTTTCGCGATTTCACCCGCATTGCCGGTTCATCGCCCGAAATGTGGCGCGATATCACGATAGCGAACCAGGCCATGTTGCTTGGCATGCTGGACTCCTATCTGATGCAATTGAACCGGATGCGCGATATGCTGGCCGCCGGCGACGGAGCGGCCCTCCATGAGGTCTACGCCAATGCACAGCGTGCGCGGCAGAATTGGATTCGCACTATCGAGTCCGCAGAAAAACAAGACAAAGAAGGCGGTGATTAATGAAACATTACCCTCGCTATCTCGATTTGATGCCGGTTAACCATGTGGAAGGAGTGGTCCGGCTTCCGGGCTCCAAAAGCATTTCCAACCGCACCCTTCTGCTGGCGGCTCTGGCTGACGGGCAGACGAATATCATGGATCTGCTTGCTTCCGACGACACTCTCGTTATGCTGCAGGCCCTGCACGTACTGGGAATCAAGTGGAAGCAGGTCGGCGAGACGCAGAATTACGTGGTCGAAGGCGCTAGCGGGTCCTTGCCCGTGCATCATGCCGAGTTGTTCATGGGCAATGCCGGCACCGCTATTCGTCCCCTTACCGCCGCGCTGGCGGTGCTCGGCGGCGATTTTACCCTGCGCGGCGTATCGCGCATGCACGAACGTCCTATCGGCGACCTGGTCGACGCCCTCAATACTGCTGGCGCACAAATCGAATATACAGGCGAGCCCGGCTATCCGCCCCTGCACATAAGGCGAGGTCACCTGCATGCCCAGCGCTTGAACGTCCGGGGCAATGTTTCCAGTCAATTCCTGACCGCGTTGCTGATGGCGGCGCCCCTCATGGCGCGCGAGCATGACGTGACCATTGAAGTGACGGGCGAGCTAATATCCAAGCCCTACATCGAAATAACATTGAACCTGATGCGTCGCTTCGGAGTGGAAATCGAGCAGAACGGCTGGCGGGAATTCACTCTGCGAACAGGACAGAACTACAAGAGTCCCGGAACAATCCATGTCGAGGGAGATGCGTCATCCGCCTCCTATTTTCTGGCGGCAGGCGCCATAGCGGGCGGACCGGTTCGCGTGGAAGGTATCGGCAAGGACAGTATTCAGGGCGATGTGCGCTTCGCGGAAGCCCTGCAGCGAATGGGGGCGGTGGTGTCTTTTGGCGATAACTGGATCGAAGCAATATCAGGCGGTGCGATAAAGCCGATCGATGCCGACTTCAATCATATCCCGGACGCAGCCATGACCCTTGCTGTATTGGCGCTTCATGCCGATGGCCCCAGTACGCTGCGTAACATTGGCAGCTGGCGCGTCAAGGAGACGGACCGCATCGCCGCGATGGCCAAAGAACTGCGCAAGCTGGGCGCGGCGGCGGAAGAAGGTCCGGATTGGCTGCGCATTACGCCGCCGGAACAAATTCAGGCTGCCGCCATAGATACCTATGACGATCATAGGATGGCGATGTGCTTTTCCCTCGCATCGCTAGACGGTCCGATACGGAAGGGCAACAGGATAAGAATCAATGATCCGAAATGCGTAGCCAAAACCTTTCCGGACTACTTCAGCGCATTCTCCCGGATTGCTGGAAAAGCCTGATTTTTTGGCGCTTATCAAAATAAATAAAAAAATCCGTATATTGCATGGTTGGTTTAGGAATTATTTGCTATAATTCGACTCCCGGCTCAGAGGGAACGAGATAAAAGAAGCGGTTGAGGTTCAAGAAAAATTAAGTAATAAGTATCTTGACCGGCAGCAAAAAGTAGTTCATAATCTCGCTTCTCTGCTGAAGACAAACAAAACGATTTGTCTGGCGACACGAAGGTGGTGTTGGGTGGGACAGGATCTTTAAAAATTAACAGATGATAAGTGTGGGCGTTTGATGGAGGTTGCTGCAATGCTTTTGCATTGTAAAAACTTTACATATATCAAATGTTCGCACAAGAGAAAGTAAGGCCATTTCGAAAGAAGTGGACCTTGTCAGTATTTTGAGTGAGCGATAGCAGAGATGCTAGGCAGAGATGCCACAAAACAGAGATTAAACTGAAGAGTTTGATCCTGGCTCAGATTGAACGCTGGCGGCATGCTTTACACATGCAAGTCGAACGGCAGCACGGGGGCAACCCTGGTGGCGAGTGGCGAACGGGTGAGTAATATATCGGAACGTGCCCAAGAGTGGGGGACAACCAGTCGAAAGACTGGCTAATACCGCATACGATCTACGGATGAAAGTGGGGGACCTTCGGGCCTCACGCTCGTGGAGCGGCCGATATCTGATTAGCTAGTTGGTGGGGTAAAGGCTCACCAAGGCATCGATCAGTAGCTGGTCTGAGAGGACGATCAGCCACACTGGGACTGAGACACGGCCCAGACTCCTACGGGAGGCAGCAGTGGGGAATTTTGGACAATGGGCGCAAGCCTGATCCAGCAATGCCGCGTGAGTGAAGAAGGCCTTCGGGTTGTAAAGCTCTTTTGTCAGGGAAGAAACGGTCTGGGCTAATACCCTGGGCTAATGACGGTACCTGAAGAATAAGCACCGGCTAACTACGTGCCAGCAGCCGCGGTAATACGTAGGGTGCAAGCGTTAATCGGAATTACTGGGCGTAAAGCGTGCGCAGGCGGTTATGTAAGACAGATGTGAAATGCCCGGGCTTAACCTGGGAACTGCATTTGTGACTGCATGGCTAGAGTGTGTCAGAGGGGGGTAGAATTCCACGTGTAGCAGTGAAATGCGTAGATATGTGGAGGAATACCGATGGCGAAGGCAGCCCCCTGGGATAACACTGACGCTCATGCACGAAAGCGTGGGGAGCAAACAGGATTAGATACCCTGGTAGTCCACGCCCTAAACGATGTCTACTAGTTGTTGGGGATTAATTTCCTTGGTAACGCAGCTAACGCGTGAAGTAGACCGCCTGGGGAGTACGGTCGCAAGATTAAAACTCAAAGGAATTGACGGGGACCCGCACAAGCGGTGGATGATGTGGATTAATTCGATGCAACGCGAAAAACCTTACCTACCCTTGACATGTCAGGAACCCTTAAGAGATTAGGGGGTGCTCGAAAGAGAACCTGAACACAGGTGCTGCATGGCTGTCGTCAGCTCGTGTCGTGAGATGTTGGGTTAAGTCCCGCAACGAGCGCAACCCTTGTCATTAGTTGCTACGAAAGGGCACTCTAATGAAACTGCCGGTGACAAACCGGAGGAAGGTGGGGATGACGTCAAGTCCTCATGGCCCTTATGGGTAGGGCTTCACACGTCATACAATGGTACATACAGAGGGCTGCCAACCCGCGAGGGGGAGCTAATCCCAGAAAGTGTATCGTAGTCCGGATTGGAGTCTGCAACTCGACTCCATGAAGTTGGAATCGCTAGTAATCGCGGATCAGCATGTCGCGGTGAATACGTTCCCGGGTCTTGTACACACCGCCCGTCACACCATGGGAGCGGGTTTTACCAGAAGTAGGTAGCTTAACCGCAAGGAGGGCGCTTACCACGGTAGGATTCGTGACTGGGGTGAAGTCGTAACAAGGTAGCCGTATCGGAAGGTGCGGCTGGATCACCTCCTTTCTAGAGTGCAGCTGAAGTCAAGCGTTCACACTTATCATCTGTTAATCAAAGAGAACAGTAGTCGGTCGGTATACGGCAGGACCACCGCCGCTAACGGCTGAGAGCTGATCGAAAGGGTCTGTAGCTCAGTTGGTTAGAGCACCGTGTTGATAACGCGGGGGTCGTTGGTTCGAGACCAACCAGACCCACCATTGGTATTAAGGGGGGGTTTAGCTCAGCTGGGAGAGCACCTGCTTTGCAAGCAGGGGGTCGTCGGTTCGATCCCGTCAACCTCCACCACGAAATACCAAACCCAAGTTCGGCGTTGCGGGAAATGGCAGCGCGGATTTCGGTTTGGTCTTTTAGAGGCCAATAGATTTATATGTTCTTTAACAATTTGGAAGAAGTAAAGATTTATCAAATGATGCCGGAGCAGCAATGCGAGGGTGTTGTTTGGTGGGTGTGATTGTATCAAATCAACAAAGTATTAAAGTGATCTCAAGTAGTAAAAAGCGATTACTTTGGATACGGCAAACGCGATAAATACTCATCGTTTTTATGACGTTCTCTAGAGATAGAGGTCAACGTTATAGGGACAAGTGAATAAGTGCACATGGTGGATGCCTTGGCGATTACAGGCGATGAAGGACGTAGTAGCTTGCGATAAGCTGCGGGGAGCTGGCAAACGAGCTTTGATCCGCAGATTTCCGAATGGGGTAACCCGGCCGAAAGGTCATCAATATCTGAATACATAGGGTATTGAAGCGAACGTGGCGAACTGAAACATCTAAGTAGCTACAGGAAAAGAAATCAACCGAGATTCCCAGAGTAGTGGCGAGCGAAATGGGAACAGCCTGCAAGATTTAGCATTATTGGTAGTGGAATGTTCTGGAAAGGACAGCCATAGAAGGTGATAGCCCCTTACACGAAACCAGTAGTGTGGAACTAAGTTTGCGACAAGTAGGGCGGGACACGTGAAATCCTGTCTGAACATGGGGGGACCATCCTCCAAGGCTAAATACTCGTAATCGACCGATAGTGAACCAGTACCGTGAGGGAAAGGCGAAAAGAACCCCGGAAGGGGAGTGAAATAGATCCTGAAACCGTGTGCATACAAACAGTAGGAGCTCTGAAAGGAGTGACTGCGTACCTTTTGTATAATGGGTCAGCGACTTACATTCAGTGGCGAGGTTAACCGAATAGGGGAGCCGTAGAGAAATCGAGTCCGAATAGGGCGACAGTCGCTGGGTGTAGACCCGAAACCAAGTGATCTACTCATGGCCAGGATGAAGGTGCGGTAACACGCACTGGAGGTCCGAACCCACTAATGTTGAAAAATTAGGGGATGAGCTGTGGGTAGGGGTGAAAGGCTAAACAAACTTGGAAATAGCTGGTTCTCTCCGAAAGCTATTTAGGTAGCGCCTCAAGTATCACCACCGGGGGTAGAGCACTGTTATGGCTAGGGGGTCATCGAGACTTACCAAACCATTGCAAACTCCGAATACCGGTGAGTGCGAGCTTGGGAGACAGACGTCGGGTGCTAACGTCCGGCGTCAAGAGGGAAACAACCCAGACCGCCAGCTAAGGTCCCCAAGATTGGCTAAGTGGAAAACGAAGTGGGAAGGCTAAAACAGTCAGGAGGTTGGCTTAGAAGCAGCCATCCTTTAAAGAAAGCGTAATAGCTCACTGATCGAGTCGTCCTGCGCGGAAGATGTAACGGGGCTAAGCCAGTCACCGAAGCTGCGGATATCCTTAATTGGATATGGTAGGAGAGCGTTCTGTAGGCCTGCGAAGGTGTCTTGTAAAGGATGCTGGAGGTATCAGAAGTGCGAATGCTGACATGAGTAGCGATAATGGGGGTGAAAAGCCTCCACGCCGTAAGCCCAAGGTTTCCTGTTCAACGTTCATCGGAGCAGGGTGAGTCGGCCCCTAAGGCGAGGCAGAGATGCGTAGCTGATGGGAAGCAGGTTAATATTCCTGCACCGTCGTTAGATGCGATGGGGGGACGGATCGCGGAAGGTTGTCCGGGTGTTGGATGTCCCGGTTTTTGACTCAGAGAAGGCTGCTAGGCAAATCCGGCAGCGTAATTCAAGGGGTTGAGACGAGTGGCCTTGTGCCGCGAAGCAATCGGAAGTGGTTCCAAGAAAAGCCTCTAAGCTTCAGTCTAACGAGACCGTACCGCAAACCGACACAGGTGGGCGAGATGAGTATTCTAAGGCGCTTGAGAGAACTCGGGAGAAGGAACTCGGCAAATTTGTACCGTAACTTCGGGATAAGGTACGCCCTTGTAGCTTGACTGGCCTGCGCCAGAAGGGTGAAGGGGTTGCAAAAAAAATGGTGGCTGCGACTGTTTAATAAAAACACAGCACTCTGCAAACACGAAAGTGGACGTATAGGGTGTGACGCCTGCCCGGTGCTGGAAGATTAAATGATGGGGTGAGAGCTCTTGATTGAAGTCCCAGTAAACGGCGGCCGTAACTATAACGGTCCTAAGGTAGCGAAATTCCTTGTCGGGTAAGTTCCGACCTGCACGAATGGCGTAACGATGGCCACACTGTCTCCTCCCGAGACTCAGCGAAGTTGAAATGGTTGTGATGATGCAATCTACCCGCGGCTAGACGGAAAGACCCCATGAACCTTTACTGTAGCTTTGCATTGGACTTTGAACCGATCTGTGTAGGATAGGTGGGAGGCTTTGAAGCGGGGACGCTAGTTCTCGTGGAGCCAACCTTGAAATACCACCCTGGTTTGTTTGAGGTTCTAACCTTGGCCCGTTATCCGGGTTGGGGACAGTGCATGGTAGGCAGTTTGACTGGGGCGGTCTCCTCCTAAAGTGTAACGGAGGAGTTCGAAGGTACGCTAGGTACGGTCGGACATCGTGCTAATAGTGCAATGGCATAAGCGTGCTTAACTGCGAGACTGACAAGTCGAGCAGGTACGAAAGTAGGACATAGTGATCCGGTGGTTCTGTATGGAAGGGCCATCGCTCAACGGATAAAAGGTACTCTGGGGATAACAGGCTGATTCCTCCCAAGAGTTCATATCGACGGGGGAGTTTGGCACCTCGATGTCGGCTCATCACATCCTGGGGCTGTAGCCGGTCCCAAGGGTATGGCTGTTCGCCATTTAAAGTGGTACGTGAGCTGGGTTTAAAACGTCGTGAGACAGTTTGGTCCCTATCTGCCGTGGGCGTTGGAAGTTTGAGAGGGGCTGCTCCTAGTACGAGAGGACCGGAGTGGACGAACCTCTGGTGTACCGGTTGTCACGCCAGTGGCATTGCCGGGTAGCTAAGTTCGGAAGAGATAACCGCTGAAAGCATCTAAGCGGGAAACTTGCCTCAAGATGAGACTTCCCGGAGACTAGATCTCCCTGAAGGGTCGTTCGAGACCAGGACGTTGATAGGCTGGGTGTGGAAGCGCAGTAATGCGTTAAGCTAACCAGTACTAATTGCCCGTGTGGCTTGTCCCTATAACCTTGACGGTTATAATGACGAGTAATGAAGCGTATGCCGGTTTGTGCATCACGCCCATAAAAAATGATCTTTACTTCTTTCCAAATTGGGTTGTTTGCTGCCGTATGGAGCAAATGACTGTACAAGTTATGCCTGATGACCATAGCAAGTTGGTACCACCCCTTCCCATCCCGAACAGGACCGTGAAACGACTTTGCGCCGATGATAGTGCTGTAACCAGTGTGAAAGTAGGTTATCGTCAGGCTCTTATCCGAAAACCCCCCAGATTACCCTCTGGGGGGTTTTTTTATGTGCACATCTAATTGCTTTGTCTCAGCATTTTCCTTTTCCTCTCTGTTATTATTTATCTGCAACCTGTCGGCTCCAAATTAAACTAATATTCCGGAAGCCGGCTCAAGCGCCTGATATACGCACTGAAAATACTTATGCGGAGAGGTAGCCATGGCCAATAAATTGGCAATAGATTTGACTCATGAGGCGGGTTACCAGTTCACCGCGCGGTTTGGAGGGACGGTTCCTGACCTGCTTATGGATGAACCGGAGCCGATGGGTCAGGGAAAAGGGCCGAGTCCTGATCAGCTGTTGGGCACCGCAGTAGCAAATTGTCTTTCAGCGTCCCTGATATTCGCACTGCGCAAATTCAAGCATGAGCCTTCCAACTTCAGAACGCATGCTGAAGTGATACAAGGACGTAACCAGGAAGGACGGTTGCGCATCGTGCAGATCAACGTATTCATAAAACTGAGCGAGCCTGCTTCCAGTTTCATCCATTTGGATAAGGCACTGGCCCAATTCGAGAATTTTTGCACAGTGACCGAGAGCATACGGCAATGCGTGCCGGTAAAAGTAACTGTTCAGGATGGCGATGGAGCTGTTCTGAAGTAGACTCAGCCACTTTCATCGCTGCATGGATCGTATTTCCACCACGTTCGTAGGCTGTTGCGCTTGCCGCCAAGCCGTCTTTTACTTCCTGCCGGCTTCCCGCCCGCTTATTCCAATTATGCTTCTAATTCGCCTTCCTTAAAGAGATCGGGGCGCAATTTTTCATGGACGTCTTCTGCAACGTCCGTCAATGGCATTTGCCGGACTACACTGCAAAATCTCCTGAATGAATTTGACCACTGTCAAGCAGGTCGAATTTGTAAGAGGCATAGTCTTCAAGACTCTCTTCTCATTTCGGCCGAGCCATGCAACCAGATTCCAATCCATCCAGTTTCGGCAAGATTGCTTCGGTCCGCGGCAGCGTCGTGGATGTACGATTTGATCAGGATTTGCCGACCATACGATCACTGCTGCGCGCAGGAAAGGACGGGGGCATTGCAATAGAGGTTCTGACACAGCTCGATTCATTTACCGTACGAGGAATTGCATTGACGCCAACCCAAGGACTGGCGCGTGGCATGCCTGTCGAAAATACCAGGATGACCTTGCTGGCTCCAACCGGAAAAGCAATCCTTTCACGCATGTTCGATGTTTTCGGAAATGCCATCGACCGCTTGCCGGAGCCGAAGGATATTCAGTGGCGCAGTGTCCATCAGTCTCCTCCCTCTTTAGCGCAGCGTTCGACCAATACCCAACTATTTGAAACCGGAATAAAAGTCATCGATATGCTGGTTCCGCTTGAGCGCGGCGGGAAGGCTGGCCTATTTGGCGGAGCCGGAGTTGGAAAAACAGTGTTGCTGACCGAGATGATCCACAACATGGTGGGCCAGCACAAGGGCGTAAGCATATTTTGCGGTATCGGCGAACGCACCCGTGAAGGCGAGGAACTTTATCGGGAAATGAAGGAAGCGAACGTACTGCAGAACATGGTGATGGTATTCGGTCAGATGAACGAACCGCCGGGCGCCCGCTTTCGGGTAGGCCATGCCGCACTTACTATGGCGGAGTATTTTCGGGATGACGAACATCGGGATGTCTTGTTGCTGATCGACAATGTGTTTCGCTTCATTCAGGCAGGTATGGAAGTGTCCGGCCTGATGGGCCAGATGCCGTCGCGTCTGGGATATCAGCCGACCATGAGCACCGAGCTGTCGCAACTGGAGGAGCGCATAGCGAATACGGAAAACGGAGCCATCACGTCTATTCAAGCTGTGTATGTGCCGGCGGACGATCTGACCGACCCGGCCGCAGTGCATACCTTTGCCCACCTTTCCGCGTCCATCGTGCTATCCCGCAAGCGCGCCAGCGAAGGCTTGTTCCCGGCAGTCGATCCGCTTCAGTCCGGTTCGAAAATAGCGACTCCGGGGATTGTCGGAGAGCGGCATTACGCATTGGCCCAGGAGATCAGGCGAACTCTCGCTCAATATGAAGATCTCAAGGATATTATCGCTATGCTTGGGCTGGAACAATTGTCGACGGAAGACCGCAACGTGGTCGGACGCGCGCGCCGACTGGAACGTTTTCTGACGCAACCGTTCTTCACAACTGAACAGTTCAGCGGTTTGCCTGGCAAGACAGTCAGCCTTGAGGATACGCTGGACGGCTGCGAACGCATTCTGAAGGATGAATTCAAGGATGTGCCAGAAAGCGCGCTGTACATGATTGGACCAATCAGCGAAGTCAAGAAGCAGCCGGGCGCCGCGCCTTCGCAAACACAGAATAGAGAAGCCCATGAAGCTTAAGATTCTGCTTCCCTTCCGTGTCTTCCTTGAAGAAGAGGATGTGAAGCGGCTCGTTGTCGAGACCGCTCAAGGATCTCTAGGAATTTGGCCGAATCGACTCGATTGCGTTGCCGCATTGGTACCCGGGATCCTGACTTTTGCGACAGACGCCGATAGCGAGGTTCTGGTGGCGGTGGATGAGGGCGTAATAGTCAAGGCGGCTGGCGAAGTGATGGTTTCCGTCAGAAACGCAGTCAGCGGGGCCGACCTAGGCAAGCTGCAGCAGGTGATTCGGGATGAATTTCTTCGGATCGACGAGCAGGAGATAGGAACCAAGTCCGTACTGGCCAAAATGGAAAGCGGGTTCATCCGGCAGCTTTCGGAGTTTCATCGTGAATGACGTTCATGAAAATAGGAATGAGGCGGCGCGGGACAAATTGATCCGGCAGATAGATCGGAAGGAGAAGATCAAGCTCGGGGCGCGGCGGAAAGGCAAGCGCAGTATATGGTCAGGTCTTGGCATGTTCGGGTTGATCGGCTGGTCGATTGTAATACCTACCCTGTTGGGGACGTTGCTTGGCGTGTGGGTGGACAAGCATTATCCCAGCCGATTTTCATGGACGCTGATGCTGCTGGTGATCGGATTGGCTGCCGGCTGCCTGAATGCATGGAACTGGGTCAGCAGGGAAGACCGGCAGATGCACGAGGAGGACGCTGATGATGAATGAAACGGCCAGTTTGCTTTTCGCGTTGCTTGGCGGACTTGTGCTCGGCACATTCTTTTTTGGCGGGCTCAGATGGACCGTGCATAAGGGAATGAGGAGCGCCAAGCCGGGATTATGGTTTTTCGGAAGCCTGTTGTTTCGAGTCGTAGTAACTGTTGCGGGTATTTACTTTGTGGCAGGCGGGAACTGGAAAAGAGCACTGATGTGCGTGCTTGGCTTTGCCATCATGCGCATGATTTTTATCTGGAACGCGCTCAAGGCAAATAAATAGCGGATTGACAGACAGAGGGGAAGCGAATGCATCTTAGCCCGGACCAGCTGATCTACTGGCAACATGGCTTTATCAAGATCAATAACACGATAGTCATGACCTGGGTATTGATGCTGGTCCTGGTAGTCGGCTCGTGGCTGATTACGCGGAAGCTGGTGACGAACCTGCAAATATCGCGCTGGCAGAGCATGCTCGAAGTCGTCGTAACCGGGATCAACCAGCAAATCAAGGAAGTGGGACTGCAGCAATCCGAGAAATATATCGGATTCATCGGCACCCTTTTCCTGTTTATCGCCATGGCGGCTTTCATGTCGGTTTTGCCCGACTACGAACCTCCGACCGGTTCATTGTCAACGACAGCAGCCATGGCGATATGCGTGTTCGTCGCAGTGCCGCTTTTTGGCATTGCCGAGGAAGGGGTCAAGACATATCTGGCGCATTATCTGGAACCATCCCCTTTCCTGCTGCCCTTCAACATCATTGAAGAGTTTACGCGCACGCTGGCATTGGCGGTCCGGCTGTTTGGCAACATGATGAGCGGCGCGATGATACTGGCCATTCTCCTCACCATCACTCCGCTCATATTCCCTATTGTAATGACCGTGCTCGGTTTGCTTGTGGGCATGGTGCAGGCTTACATCTTCAGTATTCTGGCCGCAGTTTATATCGCAGCGGCGATACAGGCACGCGAGCATCTGAATGAAAAAGCAAGGCGGAAGTGAACAAGCCAGCCCACTAAATGCAGTAACTACCAGGGAGACTCTTATGGATAGCATGACTCTAATTGCTGTGGCATCGATTGTTACCGCTGGCATCACGACCGGTTTCGGATGCATGGGGCCGGCGCTGGGCGAAGGAAGGGCTATCGCCTCAGCCATGACTTCGCTCGCGCAGCAACCGGACGCCGCATCGACCATTACAAGAACTCTGTTCGTAGGTCTGGCGATGATAGAATCCACCGCCATCTACACTTTCGTTGTGTCGATGATTCTTATTTTTGCCAATCCGTTCTGGACCCATGTGACCACGAATGCAGGCGGAGGCTAGAACATGTTGATCGACTGGTTCACCGTCGCAGCACAGGTGGTCAACTTCCTGATCCTTGTGTGGCTGCTGAAGCGATTCCTGTACAAACCCATTCTCGATACGATCGACGAGCGCGAGAAAAAGGTAAAAGACCGGCTGAACGATGCGGAAGCGAAAAAAAACGAGGCCGAAAAAAAGCGTGAAGATTTTCAGCACAAAAAAGATGACCTAGACAAGCATCGCACCGAAACACTGAACCAGGCGAAGGCCGATGCGAATGTTGAACGCCAGCGGCTGCTCGACGCAGCCCGCAAAGAATATGACGAGAAGCGCAGCCAGTATAACGATAGCCTGTTGCACGAAGAGGAGCAGTTGATTCAAGTGCTTTCCTCCCGAACTCGAAAAGAGGTCTTTGCCATCGCACGAAAGACGCTGGCAGATCTGGCCGGCACTCAGGTCGAAGAAAGCATAGTCAACATCTCCATCCAGCGGCTGAGCGAGTTGAACAGCCAGGAAAAAGAACGGCTGGTCGCGGATTTCCGGTCTGCTCCCCGTCCGGTTATTGTTCGCACATCGGCTAATCTTTTACCCGAGCAGCAGGCTGCAGTAGAGAAAGCGCTGGAAGATGTGCTGGGCGCCAAGCCTCAGTGTCAGTTTGAAACCCTGCCCGATTTGATCGGGGGCATCGAAATCACGCTAGGAGGGAAAAAAATTGCATGGAGCATCAGCGATTACCTCGCGTCGCTGGAAAACAGCGTTCATGAAATTCTGAAAAAGCAACCAGAAGGAAGTACCCCGCCTAAACCTGCGCAAGAATTGAATTCGCAAATTAACGGCGCTTCGCAAAATAAACAAACAGGGGCAGCGGAACATGGCTGATGAGACACTACAAAGCGCCGCCGGGGCCACGTTCGATCTTATAAGCCAGGCTCGCGAAGCGTTCGTACCGCAACTGGCGCCGCGCGAGGTCGGAAAAGTTACTACAGTTTCCACCGGCATTGCCACCGTGTCAGGCTTGCCGGGGGTTGGCTTCGAGGAACTGATGAGGTTTTCCGGCAACCTGTTCGGCATCGCTTTCAACGTGGACAAGGAAGAAATTGGTGTCGTTCTACTGGGCGATTCCTGGCATCTGCAAGCAGGCGATGAGGTCGAGCGCACCGGTCGCGTCGTCGATGTGCCGGTAGGAGACGGATTGATCGGGCGTGTCATCAATCCTTTTGGGGTTCCGCTTGACGGAGGCAATCCCATCAGCTTTTCGCACCGCCTGCCAATTGAGCGGAATGCTCCTCATATCATGGACCGGGCTCCCGTTACCGAGCCGCTTCAAACAGGCATCAAGGTGATCGACGCGATGATTCCAATTGGTCGGGGCCAGCGAGAGCTTATTCTGGGAGACCGTCAAACCGGCAAGACCACGATCGCCATCGACACCATACTTAATCAAATAGATAAAAACGTTCTCTGCGTCTACTGCGCTATCGGCCAGCGAGGTTCCGCGGTAGCCAATGTGGTTGCCAAGCTGCGCGAGAGAAATGCAATGGCATATACCACCGTCGTCGTGACCGAAGGCAATGACGCGCCCGGAATGATTTACATCGCACCTTATGCCGCCACCAGCATAGCGGAACAGTTCATGGCGCAAGGCCGGGATGTGCTGATCGTATACGACGACTTGACCAACCACGCACGCTCCTACCGCGAACTCTCGCTGCTGCTGCGCCGGCCACCCGGAAGAGAAGCTTATCCCGGAGATATTTTCTACATACACTCGAGGCTGCTGGAGCGTGCCACGCATTTGAGGGAAGAGCTTGGCGGCGGATCCATTACCGCATTGCCCATCGTTGAAACCGAGGCTCAGAATATTTCCGCCTATATCCCGACCAATCTCATTTCGATAACGGACGGGCAAATTTACCTGGCGCCGAACCTTTTCGAACTGGGGATACTGCCCGCCGTGGACGTGGGAAAATCCGTTTCGCGTGTCGGCGGAAAAGCGCAACTGGCAGCCTACCGCGAGGTTGCCGGCAACCTCAAACTGGCCTATTCGCAGTTCGAAGAACTGGAGACGTTTGCCCGCTTCGGTTCACGTCTGGATGAAAACACGCGCAATGTCATCAGGCACGGCCAAGTACTGCGCGCTAGTCTCAAGCAACCGGAATTCCAGCCCGTGCCCGTGCCCGATCAGATTATCGTGCTGCTTGCGTTGAACGAAGGCATCCTAGACAACATACCGGTTGACCGGATACGCGACGCCGAGGCTGCCTTGCGAAAGGGTGCGGCTACGTTTTCGCCGGAGCTGGTTAAGCGATTAATGACGGAAGACAAACTGGACAAGGCTGACCGCGAAACCATATTGCAGGTGGCGAGACGTGCAATCGATTCATCCGGTTTGAACCAGCAACCTGAAAAATCATGAGCGATACCGCCGAAAGCCTGAGCCACAAGATCGCCAGCGCCGGAGAGCTCAACTCGGTAGCGCGCACCATGAAAGCATTGTCTGCTGCCAGCATCGGCCAATATGAAACGGCGGTGCGTGCCCTGAACGACTATTACCGGACCGTGCAACTGGGTCTCGTGGCAAGTTTTCGGCAAGCAGGCAGGCCTCTCGTCGCGAATGGGGAAAAAGTGCAGGGCGGCAGGATAAATGCAGTCGTATTCGGCTCCGACCAAGGTCTGGTCGGGCAGTTCAACGACACTCTGGTTGACTATGCGGCTAAAGAACTGGGGAAACTGCCTGGAGAAAAAAACATCTGGGCGGTTGGCGAGCGCATTCATGCCCGTCTGTCGGATGAAGGATTGATGCCGAAAGGATTGTTCAGCGTTCCCCTGTCCGTTAATTCGATAACACCTCTTATCGGGCAAATACTGATAGATACCGCAGCGCAACACGAAGATGAATTTTCCCGGTTCCTATTGTTCTATAACAGTCCGAAGTCCGGGGCCGTGTATCAGCCGGTCATGCACAACCTGCTGCCGCAGGAAGAGGCCTGGCAGAAAACCTCATCCAATTTGCAGTGGCCCGGCAATAATTTGCCTCAGGTTATAGGCCCGGACGAATTCATGCTGCGGACATTGATCAGGGAATATGTTTTCGTTTCCATTTTCAGGGCTTGCGCTGAATCTCTGGCAAGCGAAAACGCCAGCCGCCTGGCTGCAATGCAGCGCGCGGAAAAGAACATTAAAGAATTGCTGGACAATCTGAAAGGCGCATTTCAACGTTTGCGCCAGAGTTCGATCGATGAAGAACTATTTGATGTCATTTCCGGATATGAGGTCCTGGCAAAATAAAACTCCTGCTGGGCATCGGCATGAACGACCCCGCGTATTGCAGGAGTGCAAGCGCAACAAGAGACTTGATCCGCCGCACCCGGTCGCGATTGGCATCACCCGTTGGAACATCCGCTATCCGCGTCCACTAACGGCACCGTCGCTTTTGAGGCGGGTGTGGAGTCGCAACATGTCATTTTCCTGAAATATCGCTCATATATCCTTCGTGCTAGTCAGGCCGTTTACCCAACGTCTGATTGCCTGGCGTGTTTAAGGAACACGCTCCAACTGAAGGAAAATCATGAATCTACCGACAGAATTGAAGATATCTGTTCAGACTGCCATATTGCTGGCAGCACTTGTTTGTTCGCTAGCGTATCTGTTTTCCCACGATTTCATTTTTCGTCCTCCCGCCTCAAGAAGTCGGCAGGGATCGAAGTTGATGCAGTCAGAGAAAACGGAATCCGACATGCAGGAAGTCGGTGTTTCCACCGGGCCAAAACCGCGGCGCTTACAGGCCGGGGAACTGGAATGATGCACAAGCGCCAACCAGTTTGTCCGGCGAAATCATTTAACGTTCCCAACCCGATCGCCCGGGCTTTTACAGATTCTCTGGACTATCCCCGTTACGCTAGACAAATTCCGGGGCGATTCACAAAGACATAATGGCGAGATTCTCATTTTCAGTATATCTATACTGGAAAAGGAGCGTCGGTCATTCCTCGGGTTCTGCCGCCTTACTGAAACGCCACCTCGGCAAAGCTTCGCAACTTGCGGCTGTGCAGCTTGTCCGCATCTTGCCGGCGCAGCAGTTCCAGCGCACGTATACCGATGCGCAGATGCTGCTCGACACGTTCCCGATAGAATTGATCCGCCATTCCCGGAAGCTTGATCTCGCCTTGCAACGGCTTGTCGCTCACACACAGCAACGTGCCATAGGGTACCCGGAAACGGAAACCATTCACGGCAATGGTGGCGCTCTCCATGTCCAGCGCAATGGCCCGGCTCTGGCTAAAGCGACGCTCGGGAGTGCGATGGGGAAGAAGTTCCCAGTTGCGGTTGTCCGTGCTCGCTACAGTGCCGGTGCGCATGATTCGCTTGAGTTCATAGCCGGTCAGCTGCGTTATTTCAGCCACGGCCGCTTCTAGTGCAACCTGCACCTCGGCCAGCGGCGGAATTGGCACCCACAGCGGCATATCTTCATCGAGCACATGATCTTCCCTGACGTAGGCGTGGGCCAGTACGTAGTCTCCCAACTGTTGGGTGTTGCGCAGCCCGGCGCAGTGGCCAAGCATCAGCCAGACGTGTGGACGCAACACGGCTATGTGGTCGGTGATGGTTTTGGCATTGGCCGGACCGACCCCGATATTGACCATGGTGATGCCATTGCCGTCGGCGCGGATCAGATGGTAGCCCGGCATCTGGGGCAGCCGTGAAGGGGGGCTATTCAATTCGTCGCCCGGCTGTGGATCCTGACCTGTACGCCGCCTGATCAGGTTGCCCGGCTCGATAAACGCAATATAGTCGTCGTCATCCCTCGGATTTTGAGGGTCGGGAATACGGCTCATGATTTCATGACCCAGCTTTACGAACTCGTCGATGTAAAACTGGTAATTGGTGAACAGGACGAAATTTTGAAAGTGCCTTGCAGCCGTGCCGGTGTAGTGCTGAAGCCGATGCAGCGAATAGTCAACTCTGGGTGCGGTAAACAGCGATAAAGGATAAGCCGCCCCGGGCGCGGGTTCGTGAGTCCCGTTGGCAATGCTGTCGTCCATGGCGGATAGATCCGGTACGTCGAACACGTTCCGTAGCGAGAATATCCGATCGGGGCTTATGCTGCCTTCGATGTTGCCTTTTCCGCCCAAGGCAAAATGAACCGGGATCGGTTGCGAGCTGGTGCCCACTTCAAGTTGCATGGCCTGATCCTGGCCGTGGTTCTTCAACAGCAGTTGAAACTGCTCAAGGTAATAATTCGAGAATACGTCAGGGCGCGTGAGTGTGGTTTCGAAAGTGCCGACGCCGGCCACAAAACCATACGAAAGGCGGGAATCGGTACGCGTCACGGTATTGGTGTGCACTCGTACAAAAGGATAGCAGGCGCGCACGCGATCCGGGAAGTTTTCCCCCTCGACAAAGCGCGCCAGCGATTCTCGCAAATGCTTGATTCCGTGCTCGTAAATGATGCGCACTTGCTCTAACGCGGCGGCGGGTTCATCGAAGCGGGCAGGAGCGATAAAGGATGGAGTAAACAATCTCAATTCCCAGCGTTAGAAAATAACATTGTGCCAGATTGATAGGGTGCAGGTTTTGAAATAATCACGATTCCGATCAAGTTGCGGTATTTTCGTCGAATGGATCGACAACTTGTTTTTTACATGGTTCCATGGATTGATTCGGGTCAATCGACGCCGGACAGTGTGCTTGCCGACGGTCGATGAAGAGGGTATTGCCCGGGGTTTTCTTGGCCTGCTTCTTTGCCTCAGCGGCAGCAGAAGCGACTTGATGGCTTGAACTATGCTGTTCCGGTTCGACCCTGACCGCGCCGAGAGACAAGCTGACCAGCGGATGAAACACCCTGTTCCCCTGCCGGTCTTCGGCGTAGTATCCGCCGCGTGCGCGGTCGTCGTCCGGATAATGGACGGCAATAGCCGTCTCGAAAGCCTGAAGGATCGATTGGCAGCGCGCTTCCCAGTCCTCGCTCTGGAACAGGATGATAAAGTCGTCCCCGCCTATATGCCCGACGAAATCCAGCTCGGGATCGCAGTTTTCAATCAACAATTGCCCTGTCAGCTGGATCGCGTCATCCCCTTTTCGATAACCGTATATATCGTTGAAAGGCTTGAAATGGTCGAGATCCGCATAGCAGGCGCAAAAGCGAACGCGATTCTGGAGCAGCCGGTCGATGTGTTCGTTGATCGGCACGTTGCCCGGCAGCAGCGTCAGCGGATTGGCATAGCGCGCTGCGACGAGCTGCATCTGCGTAATCTCGCGCATCAAGTCATGGCTGTTTCCGACGCCTAAAAAGTGTCCCTGATCAGTAATTATGAAGCCGTTGAAAAGATGCCTTCGATCCGAATTGACGATAAGCGCGCTCAATTCCTGCAAACTAGTGTCCTTGTCCGCTATCAGCGGATGCGCGTCCATGAAGGAAGTACACGGCTTTTTACCGTACAACTCGCGCTGGTATACGCGGGCAAAGCGGTCGATCATGCTTGCGCGGGTAATCAGTCCGACTGGCGTGCCCGTGCTGACCACGGCAACCGTTTGCAGATCCGGATCTTGTTCGAAAATCTCATATACGGCATTGTTGCTCGTATCAGGCTCGACATCTGGAACATGCTGCAGGAGCCGCAATGCCGTTTGCCCGTTTGGAGCAGCAATGCATTCCTGCGGGTGAATCGCAATACTGCTTTTTGCCAACGCCTTCGCGACATCGGAAGGGATGATCCTGGCAGGGCTGCCGTTCGGTCTCGCGATATGGTAGCCCTGCCCGAAACCAATGCCCAGATCGCGGATCAGCAACAGCTCAGCCTGCGTTTCGATGCCCTCAGCGATCACCAGCGTGCCGGTCTTTTCGGCAATTTCCTGTATCGATTGAACGAACTGCAGCTTGACCGGATCCTTGTTGATGCCCTGGATGAAGTGCATGTCGATCTTTACGTATTCCGGCCTCAGCTCGGACCACAGGCGCAGGCTGGAAAAACCCTCGCCAAGGTCGTCTATGGCGATCTGGAATCCCATGTTGCGGTAATGCATTGCCGCCTTGCGCAGCAAATGGTAATCGTAGGCCGGCTGGCTTTCGGTCAATTCGATGATGACTCTCTTTGGATTGATGCC
>Ga0366816_1037_pt1 | contig 21413 bp, 18 predicted proteins | sample TotcelN113001K15_FD_207019 | JGI IMG/M metagenome (GOLD analysis project Ga0366816, IMG submission 207019) | Enriched cells from coal bed in the Powder River Basin, Montana, United States - Total cells N11 rep3 HSBNCT.N11.300.1.K15 ... | reverse complement strand
CGCGCTCGACGGGTCGGACCAGAAGTGGCTCACATTCGCACCGACCCTCGGCACACACGCGCAACTGCGACCGCTCGGGTAGCGCTGTTGTCGTCGACAACTGCAGCGTGGTGACACCGCGGAGTTCTCCCGGGGCGCCGGACGAGCAAGCGGCGAGACGAGCTTGTGGTCCGGCGGGCCAGGCGGTCGCGATCTGACGCAGACGATTCTGAAATAGCGACCTCAGGTGCCTCGATGGTCACCACGTGGGGGTTGGCACGCCGAGTGCTGTGGTGACAGGACCCAAGTCGCTGCTCACCACCACTGTTTCCAGATAGCAAGCCCGCCGTCCTGTGCGTCGAGAAGGGCGACCGAACGGCGAGCGCACTCCGAAATGGGGATCGGGTGGTACCCGGCGATGGACGAGTTGAGCGTGTCGTTGAGCGGGTCCGCCCACCTGGCCGGGATCCCGGATGCGCCGTGGATTGCGCCGACGATGGAGCCGACAGTGGCGCCGTTGCAGTCGGTGTCCCACCCGGCCATCACCGCGAAGGTTACGGCTCTGTGGAAATCGCCGCCGCTGATGAGCAGGGATGCCACGACCACTGCGGCGTTGTTGATCGTGTGCGTGGGGTGGTAAGCGCCGAACGCCTCATAAAGTGCGTGAATGACCGCTTCGAAGTCGTCGAAGCCACCCTGGTGGAGTTCGCAGATCTCCACGGTCCGACGGATGGCTGCGTACAGCCGCGACGTCGCCGGGATCTGCGACAGCCCCACCTCGACGATGCTTCGCGGATCGCTCACCGCGAACGCCTCGGCGATCATCGCGGCGCAGAACATCGCGCCGTAGATACCGTTCTTCGCGTGACTGATGCGGGCGTCGCGATAGGCCAGTTCAGCGGCCAGTCGAGGATTGCCGGGGGCGGCGTATGCGTAGGAGTCGATGCGGATTTGCGCCCCGATCCACTCACGGTACGGGTTGAGGGTGTGCGACACCCGGCGCCAGTCGATGTCCGCCGGGTCCTCCTTGGCGAAGGCGGGATCCTGGTCCCGCGCCGCGTCGTAGTGCCCCACGAGGTTGCGGTAGGCCTGCGTCTCAGCCGTACACGCCCAGTTGTACGGCAACCGGTCGAGCCACGTGCGCGCCACATCGGCCGAGGTGAAGCCGGTCCCGTAACGGGCGAGGATCAGCTGACCGAGCACGGTGTAGCGAATGTCGTCATCCGTTTCCAGGTACGCGATGTGCTCGCGCGTCGAGGCCGGGCACCACGGAGCACCCGTGCGAGCCTCCGCTGGTGACGACGCCGGTATGTAGCCGCGAAGGGGCCACTCGTCCGGCGACACGGCGGTCAGGTACTGGCGTTGCCGCTGCCACGAGGTCATCCCCTCATGGTCTGACATGTAGGCCTCTACGGGTTTACCGAGGGCGCACCCCACGGCGCGCCCGAGCCATGCGCCGTGCATGGCGTCGTCCAGATCCTGCAGTCGTTGGGTCCCATCGCTGGACTCGCCGCACAGTGCCCGGATCTCGTCCAGCTCGTCTGGTTCAACGAACGGGAAGTCCTTCGCGACAGGCAGGGCGACGAGTTCAGCGTGGATCAGCTCGAGTTCCTCGTCGGAGTCGGCTTCACGGGCCTTTCGACGGATGCTGTCGACTCGTTGCGGGGACTTGCCCTCCTCCATGCTCTGGCGGAGTTCCTCCTCCACCAGCAGCCGTACGTTCGCCCATCCGGCCATGCCGCACCTCTTTCCTTGACTGTGAGAGAGCTACCAACTCGCGGGGCTCAGTGCTCGGTCGCACGGACCACCTTTCAGGGGATCGGATCTCCGGCCGTCGGATTCCGAACCAGAAGCGCGATCCCATCTGGTGCTGTGAGCTTCAGGACACGCGATAGGGAGACTGTGTGCCTGTCCCCTGTCCATAGGTCGAGGTACTCCCCCGGTGCCAGCAGGATGGCGATGGGTTCGCCACGGCGGCGGGCGTTCTCAGGGGCGAAGACACCGTACGCGGTTCCGGTTTCTCCGTGGACCGGCAGGATTGTGGTTGCCGGGCTGAGGGGCCGGGCCACGCGCTGGATGTGATCTGCGGCGATAGCCAGGACGGCTGCGGCTACGGCCCGTGGTGATCCGGCTTCGAGCATGCTGGTGGCAAGGGAAGCCGTGGTGTACATCAAGCGACCATTGCCCCACGGACGCTGCCAGAGGACCGGCAGGGAGTCGATCGCGTACACGAGTTCTTCCACAGGAGACCACTGGCCGCTTTCGAACGCGGGTTCAGCCCGCACCCCGGTCACGTCCCCCAGCTCTCGGCCGTGGTAGCGGACGCTGAATCCGGTGCGGCCGACCACGGAGGTGCCGAGGCCGAGGCTGCGCATTCCTGCACGGTCGGCATACCGGCCGGGCCATGGATGATGCAGCAGGATGTCCTCGTCGAACTGGCCGGTCAACCCGTCAATGAGCACGGTCGCGCCAGCCTCCGCCGCGTCAAGCAGCCGGTCGACGGTCGCGGGGGCCCAGGCGATCATGTCCAGTGCGACTATCAGTTCCGCGGTCGATGACACCTCTGCCGAGAGCGGCGCCAGGCCTGCTCGCACCCCAAGGCGGTTGAGCTCGACAGCGGCAAGCGCTGATCCGTGGATCGCAGCTGTGGCCCGCCGGCTCCACGGGGTGTCTGTGTTCTGCGACATCGCAAACTGGACGGCTTGCGACCACTCGGAAGTCAGCACGATCGCGTTCTGCGCAGTGGCCGACCAGCCGCCGATGGTCCCGTCGAGCTGGTCCAGCGCCAGGTTCACGCGTGCCACTGCAGCGCACCGGTCGTTCAGGGAGTCGTCGTCGTTGAGCAGGGCCCATTCTCCGGCTTCGAAGTCGGGGTGCCGGGTGTTGAAGCACCAGCCGGTCACAGAGTCGGCACCGGCGAGGAGAGGGGCAAGGTAACTGCTCGCTATCTCCGCCGGCCCGACGCCGAGGGGGTTCACTCCGGCATAGAAGGTGTTGCCGGTCTGAACTTCCGTGACCTCGGTCCGGTGCGGTCCTGGGATGTTCTGCAGCAGGGTGACACCGGCCACGACCAAGGAGGCGTGGTCGTCCACCGAGGCGAAGTCGGCGAAGGACCATGGAGCGTGGAAGCTCGCCCCCAGAACGTCGACCCCCCGGGCGAGGCGCTCCAGCCGATAGCCGTACTGGGCGTGGTTGCCGAGTGTCTGATTGGGGTTGATGCACAAAGGGGTTCGAGGGTCGTGCTTCCGCACGACCGCGGCGATCTCCATGAGTTCGTCTTCGAGCAGCTGCGCGCGCAGTTCGTAGTCGTCGAGCATCGGTCGCCAGGACCGCCAATGGCTGGACGCGTGCGCTGGGTGGGCGATGTCCTGCACGAACGGCACCTCAGAGAAGTGCGTGAACCCAGTGCGCCAGCGGGTGTTCAACTTGGCGATGTCACCGTTGTACCCGGCCTTTAGCAAGGTGGCCCATGCCTGCCTGGCCAGGTGGGGACGGGCGGAATCGCTATCGAGTTCGAAGGGGTTGTTGGGTTCGTTCCACAGGATCCATTGCCCGAGAGCGGGGTGCCCGGCATACCGCTTCACGCACGCCTGGATGTAGGCATTCTGGGGTTCGCGCCAGCCCTGATCGAGCGTCAGCGTGTGCGAGTGCAGGACCGACGGGGTCCCCAGCCACCAGGGACCGGAGTTGGCCGTCAGCGTTGCCTTGATCTTGATGCCGTATCGCTGCGCGGCGTCGAAGACCGAGTCCCAGAGAGCGAAGTCCCAGACGTCGGCCCCTTCAGGTTGGATCCAGGGCCACATCAGGAAGATGCGGACCTGTCCGAACCCGATCCCAGCCGCGCGCGACATGAGTTCATCGACCCGCTCGGGCGAGTCGTCGCGCTCGCTCCAGAGCTGGATGCCGAGTCGGGGGTCCGGTCCGTGCGGCAACTGCAGCATTGCCGAAGGCGAGTCCAGGTAGCTCTCGGGATCGGGCATGGTCAGACCTCCTTGTGGACCGGAAGTGCGCGTCGTCGCGTCTACCGGTTGTGGACCTTCAGGCTGCTCTTGAGGTCGGGGACGTCGGCGAGCAGGCGTTTGGTGTAGTCGTTCTTGGGTTCGAAGATGACGGCGTCGGTGGTGCCGTGTTCGACGACCAGTCCGTGTTCCATGACGACGACTTCGTCTGCGAGGTAGCAGGCTTGGCCGATGTCGTGGGTGATGAACAAGACGGTGAGGCCGAGGTTGGCGCGCAGGTCTTGCAGCACGTTGAGGGCGCTGACGCGTAGGGAGGCGTCGAGCATGGAGGTGGCCTCGTCGGCCAGGAGCACCTTCGGGTTCATCATGAGGGCGCGGGCGATCATGACTCGTTGGCGTTGGCCGCCGGAGAGCTGGTGGGGGTACTTGTGGACGGCGTCGGCGGGTTTCAGCCCGACGTAGCCCAGGCAGGTCTCGATGAGCTGGTCGAGGGTTTCCTTCTCCAGGCCTTGGGAGCCCATGCCGCGGCGCAGCGTCTGCCCGACGGAGTAGAACTGGTTGAACGAGCTGAACGGGTCCTGGAACACGGCCTGCACGTCGCGCCAGTAGGCGCGCAGTTCGGCGCCCTTGATGTGGGTGACGTCGTTGCCGTTGTAGGTGATGGTGCCGCTGGTGACCGGCATCAGGCGCAGCAGCATCCGTGCCAGCGTCGACTTGCCCGAACCGGACTCGCCGACCACGGCCAGGACTTTCCCGGCGTGGAAGTCGACGGTGACGTCGTCGACGGCGGTGATGTGGCCGCCGGCGACCCGGAACTGTTTGGTGACGTGGGTTGCCGACAACACGGGCTGGCCGGTTGCGGGCCGGGGCGCGAGGGAGTCCTTTTCGCTCATGCCTGGTTCACCTCCATCGGGACGGTCTGGTAGGCGTGGTCGTTGGCCCACCAGCAGGCGACCGCATGGTCGCGTTCGTGCAGGAACGCCGGTTCCTCATGCTTGCAGATGTCCATCGCGAACGGGCAGCGGGGATGGAACCGGCACCCGGTCGGCGGGTTGGCCAGGTTCGGCGGTGAGCCGGGGATGCCCAGGACGTGCTTGGTGCGGGTCTCCTCGGTCGGGTCGAGGACCGAGGACAGCAGCGCGGAGGTGTAGGGATGCCTGGCGTTGTTGACCAGTTCCTCGGTCGGCCCGTTCTCCACGATCTTGCCGGCGTACATGATGGCGAGCCGGTCGGTGACCATGGACAGCACGGGCAGGTCGTGGGTGATGAAGATCACCCCACGCATGATTCGCTTCTCGACCATGGCCAGCAGCATCTCGATGAGCGCCTTCTGGCTGGACACGTCCAGCGCGGAGGTCGGCTCGTCGGCGATCAGCAGTTTCGGGTTCAACAAGGTGGACACCACGGTGACCATGCGCTGCTTCATGCCGCCGGACAGCTGGTGGGCGTAGGAGTCCAGCACCCGGGTGGGCATCTCCAGCATCTTCAGCCGGTCGGTCGCCCGGTCCATCGCCTCTGCAACCGTCGTGTCACGCTTGTGGGCGCGCATCACGTCGACGACCAGGTTCTTGACCTTCAGCGTCGGGCTGACCGCGTTCATCGCCCCTTGCGGCAACAGCGACACCGTCGAGCCACGGTAGGGGCGGTGGGCCTCGTTCGAGCCCCGCGCCAGCGTGGACAGGTCGATGTCCTCATCGTCGATCTGCATCGTGCCGGCCACCACGTACAGCGGCGGGTTCGCGATCATCGCCAGCGCATTGCCCATCGTGGTCTTGCCACAGCCCGACTCCCCGGCCAGGCCGACGATCTGGCCCTCGGGCACCTCGAGGGTGACGTTGTCGACAGCCGGCACGTCCTTGCCGGAGTCGGCGGCATACACCGCGGTCAGGTTGCTGGCCCGCATCAGGATCCCGGTCATACGATCGCCTCCACAGGCTTGTTCTCCGCGAGCTTGCGCGCCGCCTCCGCCCGCCGGGCGGCCGCCTTGGCCAGGTTCTTCTTCTTGCCACGCCGCAGCCTCGGGTTGAACACCTCATCCAAAGACGACTGCAGATAGAGCAACCCGAAGCTGATCATCGTCAACACGATCGTCGGCGGCAGGAACGCCCACCACGCGCCGGTCGCGACAGCCTGGAAAGCCAAAGCCCAGAACAGCTGCTTGCCCAACGAGTTCGCCCCCGACGGGCCCAGGCCCAGCATCGACAGCGTCGACTCCAGCAGGATCGCACTGGCCAGCTGCAACACCCACGCCATCACCGCATAGCTGGCCAGGTAGGGCAACACGTCACGAACCAGGATGCTCGGCGTGCGGGCCCCCGACAGCTTCGCCACGTCGATGTGTTCCCGCGTCGCCACCGAACTCGCCTGGGCCCGGACGGCCCGCGCCGTCCACGGCCAGGACACGATGCCGATCACCAACGCCAGCCCGACAACACCCTTCAGGAACGCGATACCGGTGCTCTGCAGCGAGATGGAGATCAGGATCAGGATCACGATCGGCGGGATCGACAACACAATATTGGTGAAACCCATCAACAACTCCTCCACCCAGCCGCCCACATAGCCGGCCAGGACGCCGATCGCCACCCCGATCAGCACCGCGATCGTGCCCGCCAGCAGCCCGATGATGATCGAATTGCGGGCGCTGGCCATCAGCACAGCCAGCACGTCGTACCCGAAGTTCTCCGTGCCCAGGAAATGGTCGGCGCTCGGCGAGTCGTACAACGACCCCACCTTCTCGTCAGCCCCGTACGGATAGAACAACGGGCCGATGAAAGCCAGGGCCGCCACGAAACCGATGATCCCCAGCGAGATCCACATCCGCGGCCCGAAGTTGAGGCTCCGCCACGCCGGCTTCGCCTTGCGCGGCTCCGTCGGCAACCCCTCCGGGATCAGCGGACCCTCGGCCTCGGCAGTGGCAGCAGCGCTCTGAATGTTGGTCATATCACTTCTCCCCGGACTTCGAAGCACGGATCCGCGGGTCGATGAAGCCATAAAGGATCTCGACCAGATAGTTGGCGACCAGCACAGCCACAGTGATGATCAACGTGACCGCCTGAATCACCGGATAGTCATTCGACGAGATCGCCCCGAACAACAACGACCCCATCCCCGGATAACTGAACACCAACTCAGTGATCAACGCACCACCCACCATGGTGCCGATACTCAGCGCCAGGCCGGTGATCTGCGGCAACATCGCATTACGGAAAATGTAGCCCGTCATCTTCCGGTCCCCGATGCCCAGACTGCGGGAATAGTTCACATAATCCGAACCCAGTTCATAGATCGCCATCGACCGCATACCGACCGCCTGCCCGCCAATATTGATCAACACCAACGACAAGAACGGCAACCACCAATACGTCAACGCGTCGGAGAAGAACTCCCAACTCCACTCCGGGGACAACCCCAACGAGTACGCACCACCCACCGGGAAAATGCCCAACACCACCCCCAACACATACAGCAGGATGATCGACAGGCAGTAATACGGCGTCGAGTTGAACAACAAAGCGGTCGTGAACACCGACTTGTCCCAACCACCACCCTTGTAGGCGGCAATCGCGCCCAACACATTACCAATGATCCAACCCAAAACGATCGCAGGAAGTTGGAGTGCCAAGGTATACGGCACCGACTGGGCGATAAGGCTCGACACCGGAGTGGGATAAAACGAGAACGACGCCCCGAAACTCCCCTGGAACACCCCTGACATGTACAACAGGAACTGATCCCACATCGGCTTGTCAAGGCCGAACTCCCGCATGAACGCCTCATACGTTCGCTGCTGAGCCTCCGAGGAAAGCCCCCCCTGGCCCATCTTCGAAACCAGCACATCGACCGGGTTACCCGGGATGAGCCGCGGCAGCAGGAAGTTCAAAACCACCGCCACCACGAGCGCACCCAAATACCAGACGGTCTTGTTGGCCAGATAGCGCCGTAGACCCATGGCAGTTCACTCCCTCTCATTGAGCCGCGTTATTCGCAGGCGACGGCGGAATCCGTCCGCCATGGCGGAATCGCGCACGCGGTTGTGTCGTGACCGGACGGTTTCTTGGGTCTGGCCAGCGCGTGCTACCTTGCCCGGTCCCTCATTCGTTCGGCATGGGTCCCTATGTTCGAAGGTCAGGATCAATGGGGGCAGTCCTGATCAGGTTGGTGAGCCGTTGGTGCCAGGCGACGTCTCGCCACATGCCGACGAACTGAGGTCCGCAGAAGTTGCTTGTTGCCATCCCGACCCATCGGCCGGTTGCAGCGGCGTGGCGTAGGCCTTTCTCGGTCAGCTCCATCACCCAATCCCAGTCCAGACCGGGCCAGTCCTTGTAGTCGACAACCGACCAGCATTCGGTGGTTACCAGGGGAAGGGAGGTTGCACGTGACCAGTCCGCGACGCCGTCGATAGCGGCATACAGCAGGCCGTCCCAGTGTTCGCGGGAGTCTTCGTAGATGCGGCGGCCATTGGCGACGAGGTTGTCGTAACCGACTGACTCGAACCTTTCGAAGTGGTAACCAACGCGCTCGTAGAAGTCGCTCACCTCGCCTCCTGCCATCCAGATGTGTGGTTCGAGGAGGTCGAGGGAACGCACGTCCTGGTCCTGCCAGGTGAGCAGTTCACTGCAGAAGGAGTAGGTGTAGTCCAGGTGGGGGTATGCGCTGCGCACCATGGCGATGGACTCGTCCATCCATGACTGAATCTTCGGCGTGTTCCGTCCACTCTCCTTCGGTAGCCCGTCGGTGTAGAGGTACGGCGCCCAGACGTCGAGAGGGTACTCGTTGCACAAGTCGACATAGAGGATGGACTCGAGCAGTCCTGCCTCCTCGATGTGTCGCAGCGTGTCGATCCAGATCCGGGCCTGGTCCTCTGGTGTGCGAATCCTCATGCGGACGTCGTCGCGGTCCTGCCGGTACCACGTCGAGAGTCCCACTCCGATTCCCCGGTCCCGACACTTGCCGATGAACTCGACCAGGGCCGGCTGCACCTGCACGTTGATAAGGGACTGCGCACCCCACGACTGCTGGTTCCACACCGGCAACAGTTCCCAGGAGCGATGGGGATCGGCCGAGACGAGGTGCGGATAGGCGTCGATGCGCACGGCGTTGTAGCCGCGTTCGGCGAGCTGATCCAAGGCCAGGTCCCAATCCTCGTAGCCCGCACCGGGCCAACGCCGCTCGAGCCAGGAGAAGTCCCACATGGTGATGGCGACGGGGCGTTCGGACACGGACGACATAGGAGCATTCCCTTCTGGGGGCCGGCGGGCCGGCGGTGCAGGTGGTGGAGGAGAGGCGCCGTGACGGCTGTACAGGGTGGTCCGCCGTCACGGCGCATCGGGGGGGCGGCTCAGCCGGCGATCTTCTTGATCTTGTACATCCACGTGTTCCCCGCGCCCCGGAACATCGGCGGGGCGTAGCTGTTCTTCTCGTCGGGCCAGTTGAAGAAGTTGGATGCGTTGTAGGCGTAGAACTCGTCGGGGCGATACATGATCGGGCACGCCGGCACTTCCTTGCGGTAGAGCGCGTCGAGCTTGTCGTAGGCGGCCTTCTTCGAGGTGTCATCGGTGGCTTGCGCGGCCTCGGTGAGCAGTGCCTCGACATCGGCGTTCTTCCACCGGCCGTAGTTGGCGAAGGTGGTCTTGCCGACCGGCTTGCCCTCGGACTGGCTCATGATGTCCTTGAACCGTGCCCATGGCGTGTCCGCGTTCACACCGGAGACGTACCAGACCGCCAGGTCGAAGGTGCCGCCCTGGATGGCCTGGGTGGTCTCGGCCTGCTGCGGGAAGTTCGTCGAGCAGTCGATGCCGATCGCCTTCAGGCCCTTCGCGATGATCTCGCAGGAGGCGTTCCAGTCGGTCCAGCCGGTCGGGGTGATCAGCTTCCACGGGCCCAGGCGGTTGCCATTGAGAACGTAGACGCCGTCACCGCCCTTCTTGGCGCCGGCGTCGGTGAGCAGCTTCTCCGCTGCGGCCGCGTCGTACTTCCAGCCGTTGGCGGCAGCGTCGTCGGCGTTGAAGAACTTGCCTTCGGCGCCGGCCGGCATGATCAGGCTGGGCTGCACCTCTGCGGAGTAGCCCGACATCGCGGTGTCCGCGATGGCTGCGTAGTCGATGGCGGAGGCGATGGCCTTGCGGACGGCCGGGTTGTCCAGCCCGCTCTTGGTGGTGTTCATCAGCAGCATCGGCATCGACCCCGGGACGTAGTAGGGCTTGTCCTTAAGGTAGGTGCCGACCGGCTTGCCGCCCTCCCACATCTTCCAGATCTGGGACACGAACTGCTGGGAGATGTCCAGCTCGCCGGACTGGAGCTTGATGTTGCCGTCTTCTGCCGATTTGAAGATTGGGTGGATGATCTGCTTGACGGCCGGGAGGCCGCCGTAAAAGGCCTTGCCCCAGTAGTTCTCGTTGAGGGCCAGCACAACCTGGGTCTGGTCGGCCTTCGCGAGGGTGAAGGGCCCGGTGCCGATCGGCTTGTCCATGATCTCAGTCGGCAGCTTGGCCGGGTCGATCTTGGAGAAGATTGCCGCCGGCAGAATGTAGGTCTCGGTGAGCATGCGCAGCACCCGCCCGACGTTCTTGGTCTTCTTGCTGACAGTGACGACAACGGTCTTGTCGTCGGTGGCTTCGATGGCGTCGGCGACCTGGAAGAACGCTGCGGTGGCGATGCCATCGTTCACCTTGCCAAGGGCGAACGTTGCAGCGACATCCTGGGCCGTACACGGGGAGCCGTCGGAAAACGTGATGCCGTCCTGCATGGTCAGCGTGACGGTGTTCGTACCGTCGAGTTTGTACTCCTTCGCGAGGCCAGGAAGGATCTCACCGGTGGCGATGTTCCAGCGGAGCAGGGTTTCATAGACGATCTGCATCGCGTTGGCCGAGGTGGGCCAAGCTGCGGTCGGCGCGAGCGGGTTGAAGGTCGCCGGGGCGCCCCACTGGAAGCCCGCAATGAACAGCGTGTCGGCCATGGCGCCGGCGCGGCCCTTGCCGACCTGGCCGTTGTTGCCGACACCGAGCCTTGGCTCGGAGCCACCGTTGGCGCCGCCGGATGCGCCCGTGCTGGTCTTCGGTGCACACCCCGCGAGGGCGAGGCCTCCGATCGCCAAACTGCTGATTGTGATGAACGAGCGGCGAGAGGCCTTCTCGAAGACGGAATCTGACATTTGTACCTCCATTGGTTCGGCCCTTCCTCGGGCCTCAACGAGTGGTTAGTTGTGTTGTGCAGTTACTACAGGCAGTGCTGGAGTTGCGCCCCTCACCAATGAGCGGCGCTTGTTCGATGCATCCTCAATGCGGCTTCGCGAAGTGCCGGCGGCCTTTGGCTGTCTGTGACGGTCCTGGCGGTCCCAATTCGTTGTCTTCTCATGGGGCTGGCACCAGGCGAGCGCACGAGGCGCGGAGGGACCCCATGACAGACGTCGGCAGGTTGGCTGGTGCGGTGTGGTGGAGCCGGGCTAGTGCCAGCAACACGGCGCCGACAACCGGGGGAAGCTCAGGCTCGACGAGGGCAGCAGCGGGCAGCAGCGCAAGAACCCGTGATTGCAGGTCCCGTCGAACCAGGTGGGAGCGGAGAAGTCCACCGACGAGGGCGACCTCAACGTGCGTGTCGGAGAACCCGAGACCCCGCGCAACCGCCGCGACTGATCCTGCGAGTTCGTCGGCCGCGCGACCGATCAGCGCCTGGGCGACATCGTCACCCGCTTCCGCGGCACTTGTGACGAGAGGCGCCAGAGCGGCCAGTTCCGGGCGCGACCAGGCATTTCGTCGGGTACCGCTGAGCAGGTCATTGGCGTCGGTGATGCCCAACTTGCTGAAGAGGAGCTCGCCCAGCAGGGTTTGCGGTCCCCGACCGTCCTCGGCGCGCAAAGCCGCCCGCACGCCCTCCATTGCGACCCAGTAGGAGCTGCCTTCGTCACCGAAGAGCGAGCCCCACCCGTTCGCCCGCCAGTCCGCCCCTTCGGCGTTCCGGCCGAAGACCGATGCTCCTGTGCCTGCGATCACGACGATGCCCGGCCGACCGGAAAGGGCACCGGCGAGGGCAATCCGGCAGTCGTGATCCACCTCGATTGAGGCATTCGAACCCGCGGTCTCGGCCAGGACCTCGCGGGCGAGGCCGCGATCAGCGCCGGAGACCACTCCGGCAATCCCGGCGAAGACCGCTGACGGTGCCACGTCGCCGGCAGCCCCCCGGGCCTGCACGATCGCATCACGCAGCGATTGCTCCGCAATCTGCTCACCCACGCCGTCGGCGTTCCCCGGCCCCGCGCTGCCGAGGCCGCACAGGTGCCCGGTGTCGTCCGCCATCACGGCAAGGGTCTTGGTCCCGCCGGCGTCCAGACCGAGTGCGTAGCGGTTCATTGTGGTCCCCGCCCTGGTTTGATGAACGCCATGATGACCTTGGCGGGCCCGTCGGTGCGGAACCGCACCGTTTCAGCCGCGGCAGGGATGACGAAGGTTTCGGCGTAGCAGTACCGCTCTGCACGGCCTCCGGCCTCTACGACGACAGACGTGCCCTCGACAAGGCTCATCACCTGAACGCTGCCGTTGGTCGAAAGCTCGAAGGTCATGCCGTCGGCGATTTCAAGCCGCTGGACGTCATAGAAGTGGTCCTCATGCGTGGGCAGGTGGACCAGCGTCCAGCCACGACCTCGGTCGACCACCCGGGGTCGGGAGATGAACTCCTCAACGATCCGGGTGCCCTTGCGGTCGAAGAAGGCATTGGCCATCCCCCGCGCGATGTTGAGTGGGCGGGGAAGCCCGTCAAGGTCGAGCCGTACCCAGTCGTAGAGCTTGAACGTGAAGATGTAGGGGGTGGCGCTGATCTCGAGAACAAGGTTGTCGATGCCTGCGCCGTGGATCGTGCCATGCGGGATCAGGAACAGGTCGTGCTTGTTCGCCGGGTGCTTTTGCACGAACCGTTCGATCTCGACCGGCTCGGCTGTCGCGGCGCTGCACTCCAGGGCGGCCTGGAATGCGGCGATGTCAAGGTCCTCCTGGAAGCCGAGGTAGACACCTGCCCCCGGTTCGCAGTCCAGAATGTAGTAGGTCTCGTCCTGAGTGAAGCGTTCGCCGAAGTTGCGGCGAATGTACTCGGGCCGAGGATGGACCTGGATCGACAGGTTCCCACCCTGGAAGGTGTCCAAGAAGTCGAACCGGATCGGGAACTCGGGGCCGAACCGGGCTGCGCTCTCGCCGAGCACCCCGAACGAGTCGTGGAAGAGCAGCGTGTCGAAAGGAACTTCGAGCGCCACGGAGTCGCTCTCGAGGACGATGCCGTTCTCGGGGGAGATCAGTTCGAACGACCAGGCGTAGTTCGGGACGTCCATCGGCAGTTGCCGGATGTGCCGCTTCATCCATTGCCCTCCCCAGGCACCGGGCTCGAACCACGGGCGGGCGCGCAGCGGCGTCCGGGTCAGGGAGGTCAGGGCAGCTCGCAGGTCCTCGCCCTTGATCGCACACGGCTCAGAGGGTCGCTGCTCGTCGATCAGGACGTCGATCGATGCCAGCAGCCGCTGCTTGTGCCGGTTCACCACCGGCCAGTCGACGAAGTAGTTGCCCTTGTAGGCGTCCTTGGCCGAAGCCACTTGGCGACCACCAAGATTGGTGGGCTGTCCGGCCCGAGCGCGGAACTGGAGCTCGTTCTTCGGCACCTCCAGCCACACCAGGGTCCCCCGCCAGCCGGCGAGCGCAGCACCCGTGCCGTAGAGGATTGTCACGTCCGCGTCCCGGCGAGCGCGGAATGTCTCCAGGACAGCCGCATAGAAGAAGTCGCTGAGGTCACCGGTGAAAGCTGTCCCGAAGACCGGATCGTCGCCGCCGAGGAACGGTGCGACGAGCCTGTCGATCTCGTCGGGGGAGCGCAGCGCGGCGTTGATGTTGAGCCACTCCGAGGTGACCCCGCGGTCCTCCCAAGCGGCGGTGAGCCCTGCACGGATCTGTTCCCAGCCCACGCCGGGATACCCGTCCATGATGACGGTCTGCGAACCACCGAGCAGCGTGGCGATGGCTGTGTAGCCGGTGACGATGCGGCCCGGCCCGATGTCGTGCGCCGGGTAGATGTCGTACCCATCGAGGGTGTGTTCGAGCTTGATGGGCATCAACGATTGGCTGGTCCTGCGCCCGTGGACCAGTTGGTCACTCCCCACTTTCCGGCCTCGCGTAGTCGTCTTCGTAGCGCACGATGTCCTCCTGCTGCCAGTCACCGAAGGCAACCTCCAGCACCCGAACCGTCCCGCTCAGGCTGCCCAGCCGGTGCTTGCAGTTGGGACCGATCCAGATCTCATCGCCCACCTCGGGCTGCCACTGCTCATCGCCGATATGAACGGTCGCTCCGGGGTCCAGCACGATCCAGAGCTCTCCCCGGCCTGGGTGTGACTGGAGGCTCAGTCGCTGACCCTCGGTGACCTCCATCAGGCTGACGGTGACCGGGTAGTTGTGGGCGTACTGCCGGAACCGGCCCCAGGGTCGAACCGCCTCGGAGACGGCCGGCATGCCAGCGGGAATCTCACCGATGATCTGATTGGTCATGCGTGTGCCTTCCGGATGGTCGCAGTTGGGGACGGATCAAGGAGGTCGGAGCGGTTCATGACTACTGGGCCATCGGGTCCGGCCAGGACGACGAGGCGGAAGTTGTCCTCCGCGATGCTGGCGTAGTCATGGCCGGCCTGCCCCGGGTAGATGCCGACGTAGGAGAACGGCACGTCACCGGTGTTGACGGTGCGGTGAGCAGTGGCGCCCGGCACATAGACGAGTTCACCTGCGCCCAGTGGCACGAACTGCTCGGCACCCTCGTCGTTCTCCAACACCAGACCGCCCGCGCCGCTCACGCCGATGTACACCTCAGCCGCCTCCCGCCAGGCGTGATAGTGACCCTTCGTCAGGTAGTACTCGCGGCCGACCCGACCCGGCTGGACCACGCCCAGGCCATAGCTGAGGCCACCTTCGGACTCGTCCTCGAGCCCGGTGGTGACCGAGTAGACGAGCTCATCTCCACCTTCGAGGGCAGCCTCGTAGGCGGCTTCGTCAGCGAAGCACCCGCGGAGGTCGCTGAGATGACGATCCACAGCCTTGGCGCCGGGGAGGGTTCCCGTGACAGCGTCGATTCGTTGCCGCAGCAACTCCGGAGCAAGCGTTCTGAGTCCTTCACGTGGCATGAGTTGAGTATCGCAGCCAGTGTGAAGTTGCACAAGTGTTTTGTGATGTTTCACAACATCCGTGCGATATGCTCACTTCCAGGAGGTTGGGATGAAGGTCGAGGAGCGGCGAACCGCCATACTTGAGCTGCTGATGACGGAGGAAGCAGCGGGCATCCACGACCTCGCTGACCGCTTCGGCGTCTCCCACATGACCATCCGGCGCGACCTCGAGGGGCTCTCACTCGAAGGCCGAGTCGCCGTCGGTCGAGGAGAAGCGCGCATCTCCCAGAACTCAGGGATAGAGCCACGCTACGCCGCCAAACAACGGGAGAACGCCGTCCTGAAGGCGCAGATAGCCCGTTACGCGGCCCACCACTTCGTGCAGGACGGCGACGTGATCCTTATGGAGGGCGGCACGACGGTCACCGCGATGGCACAGCACCTCCAGGGCAAGTCCGGACTGACCGTGGTCACCAACGGGCTCTACACCGTCAACGAACTCGCCCACCTGGTACCCGACGTGACCGTGATGTCCACAGGCGGGATCCTCCGCGATCTGTCCTTCACCTATGTCGGGCCAGCCGCCGAGGACTTCCTCGCCGACGTCCACGTACGGACTCTGTTCGCATCCGCCACGGGTTTCACCCTTGAGCACGGGTTCACCGACCCCAACCCACTCGAGTCGCGAGCCCGGAAAGCCATGGTCGAGTGCGCCGAGCGCGTGGTCATGCTCCTCGACTCGAGCAAGTTCGGTGTGACCTCGCTGATCACCGTGGCGCCTCCTGACGGAATAGACGTACTCGTGACCGACGCCCAGGCGCCTTCGCGCGACCTGGAGCAGCTCCAGGAGAAGGGCGTCGACGTCCATGTCGTCGACCTTGGGATGGGGAAGCAGGGCGGGACCCCGGTCTCCTTCTCGATCAGCGCCTCTCACCGGTAAGAAGCCTCCCGGGCAACAGCCGCGACATCGTGTGGCGTCTGGCAGACGTAGCCCGCGCTGTCCGACGGGCACCAGATCATCGGGGCGCGCGGTGGCTCTGCGAGTCTGCTAGTCGAGCGTGGGCACAGGATGTGCAGTGGGCACTCGTCACCAGAGCTCTGATGCCGGCCAGCCACCGCCTCGCGGGCGACACTCCGGGAGCGGCTACGAGGCTGATTCCGTTCCAATCAGTCGAACGGTCGTTCAGGGCGAAGGCGTATCGCCTGGTCGCTGAGCGGGTGCCACCAAGACCTCAAGCCCAGCGCTTCGCAGCTCCGCAACGCGCAGTTCAGGTGCGTTGGAGTCGGTGACGAGGATGTCGATCATGTCGAGTGGGCAAATCTTCACGAACGACACGGCGCCGAGTTTGGTGGAGTCGGCAACGAGGATGCGTCGTCGCGCGCTGTGGAGCGCGGCCCGTTTCGTGGCAGCGTCGTCGAACTCGTATTCGGTGATGCCAGCCTCAGGATCGACACCACCTGTGGTCAGAATGACGGTGTCGAAGGTGAGCTGCTCGAGCGCTGCCTGGGTGGTGGGGCCAACGAGAGAACGCTCTTGGTGACGGACCACACCACCGGGAACCATCAGGGTGACGTTGGGCATCTCGGCGAGTACATCGGCGACCCGAAGGCTGAGCGCCATGACGCGTATGCGGATGTCGGGCGGGAGCTGTTCCACGAAGTGCAGGGTGGTCGTACCGGCATCCACGATGAGGGTCTCCCCGTCCCTGATCAGAGATGCGGTTACCCTTCCGATCTGGCGCTTGGCTTCTACCTGGAGCTGACTCCTGGCATGGAAGCCAGGCTCGAAGCTCCGAGACGTCGTGGAGATGGCACCGCCATGAACCCTGAGGAGCAGGTTGGAGATTTCCATCTCTTCCAGGTCTCGACGCACGGTCATTTCCGAAACACCCAGCGTTGTTGACAGCTCGTTGACTCGCACCCGTCCGGCGCCTTGAACCGCGGCAAGAAGCGCCTGTTGACGATCCTTCTTGTTCACGAGGTGAAGACCAATCCAGCGGCGCCGATGGTGCCGGCGTTCCCGCCTAGCTGGCTTGCGGTGATCATCACGCCTCCTGGGGGACCGAACCGGTAGGTGTCAACATGGTCTTGGACGATTGACAACAGCTTTTCGGTATCTCCAAGGGCATTGCCAGCCAGCACAACCGTATCAAGCGCGTGCATGGCGACCAGATTGCGGGCCCCTATCGCCAGAGCACGGCGGGCATTGGCGACGATGTGTTCGGCGACCGGATTGTTGCGGGCAGCCAGATGGACGTCACGGGCGGACCCGGTGCTGTCGATCACCCCGGCGGCGATCCCGGATTCGAGGACTGCGGTGGCTGAGGCGAGGGCTTCCAGGCACCCTCGTGCTCCGCAGTAGCATTCCGGCCCGTTCGGGTCCACCTGCGCATGCCCGGCCTCGGGATGGGTGTTGACCGACCCGCTGTGCAGGTGTCCGCGCACCCAGACTCCGACCCCGATCCCCGTGCCTACGGTGATGCAGGCCACTGCTTCCTTGCCTTGGCCGGCCCCGAAATGGGCTTCAGCCAGAACGGCCACATTCGCGTCGTTCTCCAGCAGTACCGGAAGCGCGAGCCGATCCTGAAGCACAGCTACGACCGGGCCTTGGTAGCTGGCCGGCAAGGTATAGGGATTGGCGATCGTACCGGTGGCCGGATCGACCGGCCCCGTCACCCCGAGACCAATCCCGATCGGAGGGTCGGACCGGTGGCGAAGCACGCGTCGCACCACCGCGGTCAGCTGGTCGAAGGATCCCCGTGCGGGGTCGTAGTCCACGGGCTCCGAGTGAGTGAACCCGAGTTGTCCGAGGTGGTTGACCTCGGCGGCGCGAACATTCGTGCCGCCGAGGTCAACTCCGAGTGCCCACGTTGCCATGCTCTAGCAGGGACGGTAGAGGTTATTGGCAACCTCGGGAGTCTCGAGATTGTCGAGGTTTGCCACGATTGTCGGCAGCGCGGTTTCGGCCGGGACTTCCTTCCCTGCAAGGGCGTTGAGGGAGTATTCGATGGAGAGCTTTCCCATGGTGCGAGCCTGCTGGATCACCAGTGACTTGACCAGCCCGGCCTTGAGCTGTTCTACCTGGAAAGGCTGGCCGTCCCCGCTCACGAAGTTGACCCGACTTCCCGCGTTCGCCTCTCGCAGCGCGGTCACGACTCCCTGCGAGTCCCCGCCGTTGAAGGTGAAGATCCCGACCAGGTCGGGGTGTGCCGCCAGAGCCGCGTTCACGATCGCGGCGGACTTGCCAGCCTCGCCGCTGCTGTACTCGAAGGGCAGCACCTTGATATCAGGATGGTTCGCAAGTTCCTTGGAGAATCCCTCACGCCCTTGGTCGTTGGTGGAGACACCGGGGGGAGAGAAGATTCCCAGCACGCTTCCCTTACCTCCGGTCAGCTTCGCGATCTGCTCGGCGCCCTGCTTGCCGTACAGGACATAGTCGGATCCTATGTGGCCAGCTGCGAGTGACGGGTCTTTGAGAGTGGTATCGACGAGGACCAGCTTGCTTCCGGCGTCGACGCCAGCCTTCAGGGGTGCGAAGAGTGCGGTGTCGTCCGTCGGCGCGATCACGATCGCGTCCGGCTTGCTGGCGACAACCGCGTCCACGATCGGAACCTGCAGTGCGGGATCGAACTGCCCCGCTCCCTGCACCGTGAGGTCCGCCCCTGCTTCCTTCGACTGCAGCTTTGCCCCGCACTCGATGGCCTTGTAGAAGTCATCACTGGAAGTGCCCAGGATCAGGGTGACCTTCTTGGCGACGGTGCTCGCGGCGGTCTCCGAGCCGGAGGTGGAGGCTTGTGGCACAGGCGTGCTGCATGCCGTCAGTCCGATGCTGCCCGCCAGGAGTACTCCCATGGCACAGCCGGTGAGGGCTGTCCGCGGTGTCCCTGTGAGATGTTCGATATTCATGGGGGTCCGATCCGTTGGTGAGTGGATGTTCGGGTCTAGCTGAGTTGGCGTCGTCGGCGACGCTGGTCGAGGAGGACTGCGGCGACGAGGACTGAACCGACCGCCACGTACTGCCAATAGGGCACGACGCCCTGGATGATGAAGCCGTTCGCCAGGACGACTGGGATGAAGGCGCCGATGGCGGTGCCCGCCATCCAGCCGATGCCGCCGAACAGGCTGGTTCCGCCGATCACGACGGCGGTGATGGCCTGCAGGTTGAGGTTCGTGTTTCCTGCGATGGTGGTGGTGCCGAACCGAGCCAAGGACAGGAAGCCACCGAGCCCAGCCAACACCCCGGCCAGGGTGTAGATCGACATCAGGTGTCGCTCGACGCGGATACCGGCGCGACGTGCCGATTCCTCGTTGGAGCCGATCGCGTAGGTGCGACGACCGAACACCGTGGTAGCAAGGACAAGGCCGGCCAAGGTGGCGATCACGGCAGCGATCACCGCGATCACCGGTACCCCCAGCCACCGACCGTTCCCGAACTGCACCAGCGGCCCGGGAACCGAACGGACGTCGACTCCGCCGGAAATCACCAGCGCCAGTCCGTACGCGGCACCCAGTGTGCCCAGGGTGGTGACGAAGGGCGGGACCTTGGCGCGCGCGATGAGGACGCCGTTCAGCAATCCCCAGGCGCCGCCGGAGACCAGCGTTGCCAAGAGCCCGACGAGGATCGCCCCCAGCGAGTCTCCCCCGACCGCCGCCATGGCCTGAGCGCCAACCACGGAGGAGAAGACAAGAACCGACCCGACGGAGAGGTCAATGCCGGAAGTGATGATGATGAAGGTTGCGCCGACGGCGACCACCAGGAGGATCGCGGTGTTGCTGAAGATTCCCTGCGCATTGCTGACGGTGAAGAAGGTTGTCGGTGACAGGAAAGCGAACATGGCGATGATCGCCGCGAGGATCAGCAGCATCGTGGTGGTTGGCTTGGCCAGCCAAGTGGAGAGCCTCGAGTTCACAGTGCTTGCCCTTCCTCGAACTGGACCATGTCCTTGGCGCCGGTGATGGCCGCAACCACGTCCTCGGCGGAGACGTCGGCGGTGATGAACTGGCCGATCCTGCGGCCCAAGCGGAACACTTCGATCCGGTCCGCCACACGCATGACCTCGGGCAGGCTGTGACTGATCAGCACCACAGAGATGCCGCGGTCGCGAACCCTGCGGATGAGGTCGAGCACGTTTTCGGTCTGGCGCACGCCGAGCGCCGCGGTCGGTTCGTCGAGGAAGAGGACGTGCTTGGCCCAGGTTGCGGCGCGGCAGACCGCGATCCCCTGTCGCTGCCCGCCCGAAAGATTGCCGACCGCGTCGTGCTCGGAGCGCACCGTGACCTGGAGCGACTCGAAGGCTTCGCGGGCCTCCTGCCGCATCCGACGTTTGTCGAGCACCCCTATACGGCCGAGGACCCCTGGCCGGCGCAACTCTCGACCCAGGAACAGGTTGGCTGCCGAATCGAGGGTGTCGGCCAGGGCGAGGTCTTGATATACAGTCTCGATTCCAGCCTCGCGTGCCTCCTCCGGAGACCCGAACGCCACCTCGTGGCCGTCCAGGGTTACGACCCCTTCGTCAGCGCTGTGGACGCCGGAAAGCACCTTCACCAACGTGCTCTTACCGGCGCCGTTGTCGCCCATGAGCGCGACCACTTCTCCCCGGCGGACGTCGAAGTCAGCTCCTCGAAGCGCCTCCACCCGTCCGAAGCTCTTCTTTATGCCTCTGGCAGCCAAGATGAGATCTGCTTCATCAGCGTTCATACCGAAAACCTAGATGTTCGAAACTACCATGTCAACGGTTGATTCAAACAGTTTCGAGGTTTAAGCTGCACAACATGTCTACCGTTGACCAAGCTCCACCCGTGGCCCCCTACATCCAGGACATCCACCTGCAACCCCAATCCCTCGCCCGCCTCCTGGACGCCGGCCTCCCCAGGGATGTGCGGAAGCTCCTCAAGAGCGCGGGGCAGTTCGACCGAGTCGTGATGACGGGAATGGGGTCATCCCTGTTCGCCCTCCATCCCACATTCCTGCGATTGGCCGAGGCCGGGCTGCCCGTGTGGAACATCGAGACATCCGAACTCCTCGGCGGTGCACGCAGCCTCATCACCGCCAACACGCTGCTGTGGGTGACCTCACAATCAGGACAAACCCCCGAGGTGCTCGCACTGCTCGACTCACTCCCTGTTACGCCGGAGGTCGTCTTCGGTGTCACCAACGACGCGAGCAGCCCGATGGCCTCCTCCTGCCACCACGTCCTGGAGCTGCACTCGGGAGACGAAAAGACCGTGTCAACCCGCAGCTACCTCAACACACTGGCCGCATCCGCCCTTGCCGTCGGGGCCATCCTCGACCAGCCCGAAGATCAAGAACTGGCCGGTGCGCCAGACAAGCTCTCTGAGTGGCTCCAAGA
>Ga0366816_1036_pt1 | contig 21458 bp, 16 predicted proteins | sample TotcelN113001K15_FD_207019 | JGI IMG/M metagenome (GOLD analysis project Ga0366816, IMG submission 207019) | Enriched cells from coal bed in the Powder River Basin, Montana, United States - Total cells N11 rep3 HSBNCT.N11.300.1.K15 ... | reverse complement strand
ATACCTGTCCGGTGGGCGTGGCGACTCAAGATCCTGTGTTGCGGGCCAAATTCTCCGGCAAGCCGGAACACGTGGTCAATTATTTTTTCTTTGTTGCCGAGGAAGTGCGTCAAATCATGGCGCAGCTCGGCATTCGCACCTATGACGAACTGATCGGACGCGCCGATTTGCTGGACAAGGCGAAAGCAATTTCGCACTGGAAAGCAAAAGGGCTGGACTTCAAGAAGATTTTCTACCAGCCGGAAGTCAACGCGGGCGTTTCGTACAAGCACGAGGGCGAGCAGGAGCATGGCCTGGAAAAGGCGCTGGACCACAAATTGATCGCTCAATCGATGGCCGCGCTGGAAAAAGGCGAAAGCACTTCCTTCATTTCCCCGATTCGCAATGTGAACCGGACCGTCGGCGCAATGCTCTCAGGCGAGGTGGCCAAGCGGTATGGCCATGCCGGATTGCCGGACGATACCATTCACATTCAGCTTCAGGGCACGGCAGGCCAGTCGGTGGGCGCATTCCTGGCGCACGGAATTACGCTCGACTTGGTCGGCGAAGCCAACGACTATGTCGGCAAAGGCTTGTCGGGCGGACGCATTATCGTTCGTCCCAATACCGAGTTCCGCGGTCAGGCAGCCAGCAACATCATCGCGGGCAATACGGTCCTGTACGGAGCGATCACTGGCGAGGCGTACTTTTACGGTGTGGCGGGCGAGCGTTTCGCGGTCAGAAACTCGGGCGCCAGCGCGGTAGTGGAAGGGACGGGAGACCACTGTTGCGAATACATGACGGGCGGTACGGTCGTTGTGCTGGGCGGAACCGGACGCAATTTTGCTGCAGGCATGTCGGGCGGCGTGGCTTACGTATATGATCCTCTCGGGGATTTCTCCGGCAGATGCAACATGGAGATGGTCGCTCTTCAGCCTGTGCTTGCCAGCAAGGAACAGGAAAGTCGTATCGACCGCGCGGAATGGCATAGCCAGGCTCGGGGCAGCGAAAAAGAAACGGACGAAGTCATCCTTAAGCGGTTGATCGAACAGCATTTCAGGTTTACCGGCAGCGCGTGTGCAAGGTCGCTGCTTGACGACTGGGCTACCGGCCGTTCCAAGTTCGTCAAGGTCTTTCCGCATGAATATCGGCGCGCGTTGCTGGATATGAGTTCGAAAGCGGCAGTTGCGAACGCTGAGACGATGGCGGCGTAAAACGATCACATGGGTTCGACGCGGTACTGGAATCAGATTAATCAGAGGTAAGAAATGGGTAAAATCACCGGCTTCATGGAGTTGGATCGCCAGCAAGAGTCATACTTGACGCCTGAAACGCGCGTCAAGAATTACAAGGAATTTGTCCTCCATCTGGAAGACAACGAGGCGAATCTGCAGGGCGCGCGCTGCATGGATTGTGGTATTCCGTTCTGCAATAACGGATGCCCGGTCAATAACATCATTCCGGATTGGAACGACCTTGTCTATCGCAGCAAATTCCGCGAAGCCTTGGACGTTCTGCATCTGACCAACAACTTTCCGGAATTTACCGGACGCATCTGTCCTGCGCCGTGCGAATCGGCCTGTACCCTCGGCCTCATCCAGGACCCTGTCGGCATCAAGTCGATCGAGCGCTTCATTATCGACAAGGGATGGGAGAACGGATGGGTGGTCCCCCAACCGGCCGCGACCAGGACGGGAAAAAAAGTTGCCATAGTCGGTTCCGGTCCTGCCGGTTTGGCGGCCGCGCAGCAACTGGCCAGAGCCGGACATGACGTTACCGTGTTTGAAAAGAATGACCGGGTAGGCGGCTTGTTGCGCTACGGCATTCCGGATTTCAAATTCGAAAAAATGCATATCGACCGCCGCGTCGGGCAAATGCAGGCGGAAGGCGTTGTTTTCCGCACCGGGGTGCTGGTCGGGAAAGATTTCCCTGAGAATGTGGGCAATCTGTCGCAAGAGACCATTTCTCCTGACGCACTCATGAAAGAATTCGATGCCGTAGTCATTGCCGGAGGCGCCGAACAGCCGCGCGATCTGCCTGTGCCCGGCCGGGACTTGCAGGGAGTTCATTTCGCGATGGACTTCCTGAGAATGCAAAACCGCGTCAACGCGGGCGACAAGGTCGGCAAGCAGATCACGGCGACCGGAAAGCACGTTGTCGTCATCGGTGGCGGCGACACCGGCTCGGATTGCCTCGGCACGTCGAATCGTCAAGGCGCAGCCAGCGTGCTGCAGGTCGATTACATGCCGCGCCCGCCTGAAAGCGAAAACAAGCCACTGGTCTGGCCTTACTGGCCGATCAAGTTGCGCACCTCATCTTCTCATGAAGAGGGAGGCGAACGCGACTGGGCGATATCGACCAAGGGTTTCAATGGTACAAAAGGCAAGTTGGAGTCGCTGACCGCCTGCCGCGTTGAATTCAAGAATGGGAAGCTGGAGGAAGTGGCTGGTTCCGAGTTTGAAATCAAGGCGGACTTGGTGCTGCTGGCAATGGGCTTTGTTTCTCCTGTCTCACAGGTTCTCGATGCGTTCGGCGTGCAGAAGGATGCTCGCGGCAACGCCCGAGCAACGACAGAAGGAGATGGGTGCTACCAGACTTCGGTCGGCAAGGTCTTTGCCGCCGGCGACATGCGGCGTGGCCAGTCGCTGGTAGTGTGGGCTATCCGCGAAGGACGCCAGTGCGCGCAAGCGGTGGATGAGTTCCTGATGGGTAGTTCGGTACTGCCGCGTTAACTCCAAAATGTTAACGGCGCTTGCGGAAGCGTGCTTGGAATAAAACGGCAGAGGTTAACCACCTTCTGCCGTTTTTTGCCTTCTCATCATTAATATTTCATCGCCCGCCGTACTGCTTGTCGGAGCGAATTTGTCAATAATAAAGGCATTCTGATACCTTTCAGAATAGGGTCTTGATGCAATATTCGCTCTTTTATTGCTCCATTTCAACGTGGTATCCGCTACAATCGGTTTTTCTTCTTAACTCATGCAAAACACCATGATCAAGGGCAGCATAGTTGCAATCGTTACTCCCATGCATCCGGACGGCAGCCTCGACCTAGCTTGCATGCGCAAGCTGATCGACTGGCATATTGCCGAAGGCACCGATGCAATCGTTATCGTTGGAACAACCGGCGAGTCGCCGACGGTTTCCGTCGACGAGCATTGCGAGCTGATAAAGGTAGCGGTAGAGCACACGAACAAGCGTATTCCGGTAATAGCCGGAACAGGCGGCAACTCAACCAGCGAAGCCATCGAGCTTACGGCATACGCCAGAAAAGTAGGGGCCGACGCATCCCTGCAGGTTGTGCCTTATTACAACCGGCCGACCCAGGAAGGGATGTACCAGCATTTCAAGAAGATCGCGGAAGCGGTCGATCTGCCCGTCATTCTTTACAACGTTCCCGGACGCACAGTCTCCGATATTGCGAACGAGACCGTCCTGCGCCTGGCGCAAGTGCCGGGTATTGTCGGCATCAAGGATGCAACCGGAAACATTGCCCGCGGATGCGATCTGATCCGTCTGGCTTCCCCTTCTTTCTCAGTTTATTCAGGTGACGATCCGACTGCGATGGCCCTGATGTTCTGCGGCGGCAAGGGAAATATATCGGTAGTCGCCAACGTCGCTCCCAGAAGCATGCACTTGTTGTGCGAGGCTGCGATGAACCATGACATCCCGCGAGCCAGGGAGCTCAATAATTTGCTCTTCCCGCTGCACCAAAAACTTTTTGTCGAACCCAACCCGGTTCCGGTCAAATGGGCAATGCACGAGATGGGGCTGATTCCTTCCGGTATCCGTTTGCCGCTGCTTCCGCTAAGCGAGTCTTGTAACGATGCCGTTCGGAAAGCTATGCTCGATTCAGGCATAATGCAATAATTGCGGGCTGGAAAGGTTCGCTTGGGCTAAGGTAACGTAACGTCAAACGGCAGGAAAATCTACATGAATCAGCATATCAGGACCGCAACGAACTATTTTGGCATATTGATGCTGACCGGCATGGTCGGCTGCAGTTCAATCGGCTCCATGTTGGACGCGGATCGGATCGACTACAAAAGCGCCGCCAGCAAGAAATCGGTGAACAAGCTGGAAATTCCTCCTGACCTGACGCAGTTGCAGCGCGACAGCCGCTATTCGATTCCGGAAGCGGCGTCCGGCACGATTACCGCATCCGGTTACAACTCGCAGCAGGGAGCACGGACTGCTACAGATGCAGTCGTGGTGGCGCCCAAGGAGATGGCAAGCGTTCGCATCGAGCGTGCAGGCACCCAACGCTGGCTGGTCGTCAACAAGCCGCCTCAGGAGCTCTGGCCCCAGATCAAGGATTTCTGGCAGGATTCCGGTTTTCTTCTTAACGTGGAGTCTCCAGAGACTGGCGTTATGGAAACGGATTGGGCGGAAAACAGGGCAAAGATTCCACAGGATTTTATTCGCAGCTCATTAGGAAAAGTTCTGGATTCGCTTTATTCAACGGGTGAACGGGATAAATTCCGCACTCGGCTTGAGCGCGCAGCGGATGGCTCGACAGAAATTTATATCAGCCACCGCGGTGCCCAGGAAGAGTTGGTAGGCGTGAACAAGGATTCAACTGTCTGGACGGCTCGCCCATCCGATCCCGAGCTGGAAGCAGAATTTCTTTCGCGTCTCATGGTTCGCCTGAGTGCCGACAAGGAACGCGCAAAAGCAGCAAGTTTGAATCCGGCGGCGCCACAGCAGACAAGCGCCATCCTGATCAAGGGAGAAAACGGTTCAGTCATAGAGGCCAATGAAGGTTTCGATCGGCTTTGGCGGCGTGTCGGGCTGGCGCTTGACCGGGTAGGCTTTACGGTAGAAGACCGCGATCGTTCGCAAGGCTTGTATTTCGTCCGTTATGTCGATCAGGGCAGTGAAGCGCAAGATAAGTCCGCCGCGGAAAAAGGATTTTTTTCCAAACTGTTCTCTTCCAAGGACGACAAGGATAAAACCGCCCAGCGCTATCGCGTTCTCGTAAAAGCGGTCGGGACCAAGAGTCGGGTCACCGTTCTGGGCAACGATGGCAAGCCGGAGAAGTCGGCCATTGGCGACAAGATCCTGTCCCTCTTGCATGCCCAGCTGAAATAACGGGAAATGAGATCAAGGTTTAATCAATCAAGAACCGGTTGAAGAGTTAATTTGAAATTCGCCAGTCTGGGGAGTGGCAGCAAAGGTAATGCGCTCCTGATTTCAGCTTCATCCGGAACGAGCAGCACGACTGTCATGCTCGATTGCGGCTTTGGAATTCGCGAAACCGAACGCCGACTGGCCCGACTTGACGTTCGTCCTTCCGACCTTTCTGCAATAATCGTAACGCACGAGCATCACGACCATATCGGTGGCGCCTTCAAATTCGCAAGGCGCCACAGTCTTCCCGTGTGGCTGAGTTACGGAACCTATCAGGCTGCCATTAAGGATAGCCATGATGTTGACCTGAACTTCTGCCGCGACGGCGATCCGATCGCAATCGGCGACCTGCAATTTCTTCCTTTTACGGTTCCGCATGACGCCAGGGAACCGCTTCAGTTTTGCGCCAGCAACGGTAATTCGAAGCTTGGGATATTGACGGATGCGGGACAATCCACGCCGCATCTCGTTCAGGCGCTGGCTATTTGCGACGCGCTGATGATCGAATGCAATCACGACTCCGAGATGCTGTCGCGATCAGGATACCCAATATCGCTGAAAAGACGGATCAGGGGAGCTTTGGGCCATTTGTCCAATGACGATACGTCCGCAATCCTGGCAAATCTGGATCAAACACGCTTAAAAAAACTGGTGGGAGCCCACTTGAGTCTTCAGAACAATACGCCCGAACTGGCGAGAGTCGCGCTATGCGCGGCAATACGTACTAGTCAGACCGAGGTGATGGTTGCTTGCCAGCAGGATGGGTTTGGCTGGATAGACGTGCAGAGATGAAAAACAGTTGAATCAGACAAAAAAATGCCGACCCGAGAGTCGGCATTTTTTTTGCAATTCTGGATTAGTGACCAGCAGGTGCAGCAGGCTTAGCAGGAGCAGCAGGTGCAGCAGGTGCAGCAGGAGCTACAGGTGCAGCAGGCTTAGCAGCGTCAGCAGGCTTAGCAGCGTCAGCAGGCTTGGCAGCATCAGCAGGCTTAGCAGCATCAGCAGGCTTGGTGGCGTCAGGTTTTTTGACGTCAGCAGGTTTTTCGCCAACTTTGCAAGCGGTCAGAGCAAGAGCCATCAGGCCAACGATCAACAGGGACTTTTTCATTTTTGTTCCTTAAAAAATATTGCTAAGAATAATTACCGGTAATTACTACTAGATAGAGTGTCTGCGAAAACCATTGCACAAAAAAGATGCCGCGGCACAACACAAACTCCCTAATGCAAAGATTATATCGAATTTTTAAGCCTTGTAATAGAAGCATGTAGGTGTTTTCACAAGTAATTTGTAATCTCGCAACAAGTTCCATAGGGAAATGTCACGTTCTCATGAAGTAATAAAAATGACGGCCCGACTGGAGCGAAATCTGCATGCGGCATTGTCCGGGGCTGTTTTGCATCGGCCACTATCGAAACGGCCGCTACTCAGGCGCAAAAAAGCAGGGTTTTGCGAACAGCATGCCGACATCTGATATTGCGATGCTGCTTGTTACTTTTGCCGGGCTGGGTTCTTGCCGGGTTGGTCGGAACCAATGGATTGCTTGCCTTGTAGGATTTATTCTGGCGAGAATAAGTTAAATACAAGAAGATAAATCAATATCCGTATCACTACTTGATTCAGAATTCGATGCATACTCGGAAGCAAGACGGATTTCTATAGAGTGACTGGGGAATTCAGGGTCAATTGCCCTTTTTGGCCAAGTCGTTCCGCCTTATGAAGCAGGGTATAATGGTAAGGTAGCAATAATTGTCTTAGGGGAAAGCATGAAGATCGGCAAGAATACCGTTGTCACGGTGAATTACAAATTATCCGACGCGCAGAACAATCTACTTGAAGATGGCCGCGAGCCGATAGTCTATCTGCACGGGGGCTATGAAAATACATTGCCTGCCATTGAAAGCGCACTGGAAGGGCAGGAAGTCGGCTATTCCACTATTATCCAGGTTGAGCCGGACGACGCGTTTGGCGATTATGACCCCGCTCTGGTGAAAATCGAAGATCGGAACAAACTGCCAACGCCTTTGGAAGTTGGCATGCAGTTCGAGGGAGTGCCGGAAGAGGGTGAAGATGGCGATGAGCCGATGGTTTTTGTCGTGACGGAAATTGCCGAAGAAAAGGTGGTTCTTGACGGCAATCATCCTTTGGCAGGCATTGCGCTGCGGTTTGCGCTCGACGTGGCTGAAGTTCGGGCGGCCACCGAGGATGAGATCGCGCATGAGCATGCCCATGGCGCCCATGGCGAGCATCACAGCCATTCAGACGATGATGAGGGCGACGAGTTTCGCAGTATTCCGATTCACTAATTTATCAGTGGCCGGGGTAACCTGTCCTGGCTGCCTGAATTGACCGCACTCTTGGGGTCGCGTTAAAATGCTCAACTGCCTGAATTATGAAAAATATCCGTCGCAAGCTCATTGTCGGTAACTGGAAAATGAACGGCAGTATTGTTGCCAATGCGGTTCTGCTGAAAGAAATAAAGGTTGGCGCCGCCAAAGAGAACTGCGATGTTGCAGTTTGCGCGCCTTTCCCCTACCTGGCCCAATGCCAAGGAAATGGCACGGGCAAGCGCTTAGTCGGCATCCAGGCACTGCAGGAATTCCCGCTCTGCCCGATCGCGCTGCGCAACCTGAAAATAAAGCTTCCACATAACGCCCATGCGCAGGCCGCCTTCGACCGGACTCACGAGCTTGATTCTCAGCATCTGCACCAATGCCGTCAATATAGCTAGGCCACCGACAATAGACGCCGCGCGCGCGGCTTTCATTCCTGCATAGTTCATATTGCCGATATTGCCGGCCCGAACCATGCTTTCCCTGAGAGCAGTCAAGTTATCCTGGAAAAACATGCACTTGTCCAAACCGTTGAGGGAAATAATCTCGGCAATCGATCTCACCGTCCCCGACGAGCCATAGGCATATTTCCAGTTTCGCGCATGATAATAAGAAGACACATCCTCGAAGCTGCTGCGCGCCGATAAAATCGCCGCATCGAACCCTGCCTGACAGACTATTCCTTCCGGGAAAAACGACCGGCTTTGCCTGACTGTGCCGACGCTGAATGATTCAGCACGCTTGACTGCGCTTCCCTTGCCCAGAATGAGTTCGGTAGAGCCGCCCCCTATGTCGATGACCAGCCTGCTTTCTTCGGGCTCGGCAAGCACATTGGCGACTCCCAAATAGATGAGACGGCCCTCTTCCTCGCCGGAAATGACTTCAATCGGATAACCGAGCGCTTTCTCCGCAGCCCGAAGGAACTCGGGCGCATTATGAGCCACGCGCAGGGTATGGGTCGCAACCGCTCTGACTGCTCTGAGCGGATAGGAACTCAATATATTGAACAGCCGGGCCAGTGCCTCCGTTCCCTGCTTCATCGCCTCCTCGGTCAGGAATCCGTTCCTGTCGAGACCTTCAGCAAGCCGGACCGGTTCGCTCTCACTCTTGACGATGCGAATCGCGCCGCTCTCAAACCTGCCGATATGCAGGCGAAAACTGTTGGAGCCCATGTCGATCGCAGCAAGCATGCCAATCCCTTCTTCGTTATCCAAGCGCGGTATCGAGCACCATCATCAACGCGAATCCAAACATCAGGCCGATTGTTGCCGGCGTCTGATGACCGTTGCGGTGCGTCTCCGGGATGACTTCATGAGACACGACAAAGATCATCGCGCCCGCAGCCAGGCCCAATCCGATCGGGTACGAGACCGCCAGCCCGCTCGACAGGCCGACGCCGAGCAATGCGCCCACCGGCTCCAGCAGGCCAGTCCCGGCGGCAAACAGCACCGCCTTCCAGGAAGGGAAACCGGCACTGCGCAATGCAATCGCCACCGCCAGGCCCTCCGGCAAATCCTGCAGCGCAATTGCGGTAGTGAGCGGCAGGCCAACCGCCATGTCGGCATGCGAAAAGCCGACTCCGATCGCCATGCCTTCCGGCAGGTTGTGCAATGTGATCGCGAACACGAACAGCCAGACGCGATTGAAACGCTCGTATCCGGGGCCGAAAGCGCCGGCGACTTCGTGCTCGTGCGGCGTGAATTCGTCCAGGCACAGCATCAGCAGCACGCCCAACGCCATGCCGATCACCACTACCCCGACACCGCCGATTTTGCTGCCGACGATTGATGTACCCGCCTCGATCCCCGGAATAATCAGCGAAAAGGCACTGGCGGCCAGCATCATGCCGGCTGCGGCTCCCAGCATCATGTCTTCCACGCGTTGCGGGATTCGGCTCAAGAACAGCCCCGGCACAGCGCCCAGAGCAGTAGCGGCAAAACCGGCCGTACCGCCCAGCAACGCGTAACGCATGATTGTGCCGGCGGAGCCTTCCCCGAAAAGCTGAACGACGCTTTGCGCCAGCAGCACCAGAATGACCAGCAGGGAAACCCCCAGCCCGAATGAGATCCAGATATGCTTGATGGAATGCTTGCGTATCGCGCCGAGCCAGTTTCCTTTTTTTGGCATGCTCTCTTCTTGCGCCTTCATATCAGGTCTCATGGAATAAAACGGTCCGCAGGCGTTCAATTGGCACGCCGTGCAACCTCAGGCGACTAAAGCAATCTATTTCAGGGTGGCGCAAATGGAGCTAGCGCAAGCCGGGATTCGGTAATGGCCTGATCGAGCGACAATAGCATGTCTTCCGGAAACAAACCTGCCTGTCCTATTCGCACAAGCAAGCCTATCCTTTCAGTTCAAGCCGTTACGCAAAAAACGATGCAACGCATCCATTTTTCGACTGTTTCCTGCCTTCACCATACAAAAATAGACGTCGTTTGCAATTGATGTGAACAAGATTACCTGCATACAGTAGTAATTTAATTATAATCGCACGGTGGCGGCCAAGTCGATGGCATCCGCCTGCCGTATCGAAAGGTATTTTCTTGTCCAAAGGCCATTTTGTTTTTGTCCGACGTTGATCCGGCCCTTGCCTCGCAGGCATGCCGGCTAGTGTGACTGTATTTAGTCTGAATTTATTAGGAGTGTTGATGGAGCTGGAACTCTCGGTGACGCTGTTAAACAAGCTGGCCGAAACAATAGACAAGGAAACGCCGCTGGGAAAGCGCCTGTCCGAGCATGGTCTCACCAACGGCAGAATAGTTGTTCCAAGCCGGATGTTCGATAGCGAATCGCTGCAGCAGTTGCATAATTTGGCGGAACAGGAAGGCGACAAAGGGCTGATCTTTCAGTTGACCGCAATCAGGAACATCCGCGAGGACGAGGATAAAACCGTCGTTCCCTACCTGGATATGCTGGTTCCGGCCCTGATCAATTACTTATCTCGCGATGCAATCGACGGCTGGCTGTACAAGCGCAACAAGGACGGCGTGCTGCTGCCCTGGCTGATTTACTCGATCGAGTACATAGAGCCAAATGAAGGCCGGCCTTACGTCGTTATCGATCTGCTTGCCAATACCGTGCAGGCTGCCAACAAGATTGTTTCCGACGCTCCCGAAAAATGGCGTAGCGGCATGACCAATGCGATTCTCTTCTACAGGCGCGACATTGGCGAGTGGACCATTCCGGAAATGCTTGCTCGCAAAGGATTTTTCAGGGAATGCCCCGAATTCAAGCAGGATTATGAAACGCAGGCGGCGCGTTTCCTGAATTTTCAGCCGCGCTTCGGCGAGCAATTCGTAGCGCACAATTCCGCATTCCTCATAAACGAACGCATCCTCCAGGACAACCTCGAATTTTTCCGCATCAAGGCGGGCACATCGGTAAAGTGCGTCAATGACGAGGAAGTCCTCGAGAGACGCTTTGAAACCCACTCCGACCGGGATTTCTGGAACATGCATGGAGTGGAGCAAGGCTTCAACAAGATTCCGCTGCATTGCTACCTGCTCGTGTTTCATCTTGAACTGCATCAGGACATCTGGGTGCATGTCCAGAACCTGGCCGAATACGAGTACAAGCCGCAGTTGCGCACCAAACTAATCCTGCCGCCGGAACACCGCACCCTGATCGACATCCTTACCTCCAACATGGATGTGCTGATGGACGACATCGTAGAAGGCAAGTCGGGAGGCACCACCATTCTCTGCATGGGCGCATCCGGCCTTGGCAAGACGCTGACTGCGGAGGTGTACTCCGAAGTGGTCGGCAAGCCGCTCTACCGTGTGCATTCGGGACAATTGGGCATTTCCGCGGACTCGGTGGAATCGGCCCTCACCACAATCCTGCGCAGGGCTGCGCGCTGGGATGCGATCCTGCTGCTGGACGAGGCGGATGTGTACATCCGCCGCCGCGATAACGACCTGCAGCACAATGCCATCGTTGCCGAATTCCTGCGTACGCTGGAATATTTCGACGGCTTGCTGTTCATGACGACCAATCGCGTCGGCGACGTGGATGATGCGATTCTTTCGCGCTGCATTGCCGTAATCAAGTACGAGATCCCGCCGCACGACGATGCGATTCGGCTGTGGCAATCGCTGTCGACCCAGTTCCGGGCCGATTTACCGGCTGAGCTGATCGCTGACCTGGTAATCAATTTCCCGAATTCGAGCGGACGCGACATCAAGGAATTGCTCAAGCTGACCAGCCGGTACTGCATGAGCACGAGCGTTCCGTTATCGCTGGAAGCTTTTCGCCAGTGCGCCGTCTTTCGGGGAAAAGTCTGAGCGGTCTAAACCACTCGGGAACGATGTCGCCGGCATGGGACGACGGCAGCGCATTGCGCCGCATGTTCACAATGCAGTTGCCGGCCTTCGTTTTCCGGGCCGCTCGTGGCTATGGATCAGTTCACCGAAGTCGCATTCGATCTTCGGTCGTATCTTGGCCTGACAATAAAAAAGCCCTGGCTCATCAGGGCTTTTTTATGAATCTCGCCATTATGTCCCTATTGCACTTTAAACATTTTCTGGGCAGTGGTTTAATTGACCAATGCCCAGACTTCCTTCATCTTTAAAGTGGTTGATCGACCGACGCGGTCGAATTGATGGTGAAATCAAGAAAATCGAAGCTTCCTTAGCTGAATGCCGAAGGCTGGCTGAGGATTTAGATCGACTTAAAGATCTCCTGGCATCGGTAGACCAAACACTGTCACTTCACGATATAAGAATTGACCCGATTTATATCCCTACAATACGTAGCCATGAAGTACGAGTCAACCTACAGTATGGGGAGCTTACTCGAGGGATTCTTCTATTTTTACGCCTTAACCAAGGCCAGGCTGTTACAACTTCAGAGATCACATCCTTCATAGCGCTTAGATATGCTGAGTTGAATACAGAATCAATAAGCTTTGCTCAGTTAAAATCATCTGTGAGATATCGACTCAAGAGCATTTGCCGAACTGGCACCATTCAGCGGCATCATACTCATCACACGGGGAGAAGAGACGGAGAGTGGAGCTTGGCTGACGAGTGATCGTAGATTAACCTAGATATTCAAATCCAAGCCGGTGTCCTTGGTTGTAGCCCCGCCATGCACGCGAAATATCGGACTGAAAAATTCTCTTAAAAAGATTCTCGAATTTCGTTTTTAACGAGAGCACTCTTACGTCTTCTCTCCATGCCATTTCAGCAGCATAGAATGCGAGGTATTGCGGTCTGAGGCCATGATAAGTGCCATATTCAGAGCGGCGTAGCCGCCCAATATATGATTCGGCTTGGTTGTTGTTAACGCCATCATCTCTACAGTATTCCTTTGAATGATTTACGCTCTGATGGTCGTACCAAGCAGATAGAGTCGAATATGCATGTCCATCATCAGTTTCTATCATTGCCCCCTTGCTGACATATTTTTGGATTATCGGAATCACATTTTTTCGATTTTCTGCTTTTACTACGACTGCTATCGTTCGTCTGGCACCTTTGCCTTTTTCTGGAAAAAGCTCACGAAGCACTAAGACAATCCTGCGATTCTCAAGCTTTTCCTTATTCCAAGGTTCGATAGACATACCTCGTGTTGGAGGAACAATAGAAGCTTTTCTATTGCGCAGAATATTATTGGCAATCCCAGAAGTCATCTTGTTTCTTTTACGCGGCCTACGAGGCTTCCCACAGCAGTGCGCACCATCGATTTGGACGTTTCCAGTTAATGGAGTTAAATCCATTGTTTGAAATATTGCCTCTCTGATTTTCCCAAAATTTATATACGCTGTACGTAAGGTAATCCCAAACGGCGCCAACAATTTATTCGCCGCAGCTCCTTTTGGCTCAACGACAAACCAGTAAATCAAAATTAGCAGCTTGCCGAAGGAGAGCCGCCTGTTTTTGAAGGGCGTATCCGTTGTTACGCTGAATACGGCATCACAGTGTTTACAACGCCATTGTTTGCGGGCGCGACGGGGATAATGCGTATCTATTGCCCCACAAATCGGACATGGCATTGTCGCGAGGCTGCCCCATCGCATCATGACAAATTTTTGCCAAGCCTCTTCTTCCGTGAGTCTGGTGATTTCAAATATTTCTAGATCACGATATTTCTTGCTTTGACTGAAATGCTGAGCCATAAGTATCCCTACCCAGTAAATGGTATGCACTCCGCCTCGAAGGGCGGGCTGATACGCCGGCATAACCGGCGACCGGGCAGACAAAGCAATCCCATCAACCTCTGTTCGAGGCTGTTGACATTTTTTTGTTTGGAAGGGATACTTCAGTCACCAAGCGCCGCCAAGCCTTGTTGCACTGAATTCAGACCCAGACTTCCGCCACAACGGATCTGGGTTTTGTGCTTTATATGCCCCGATTTATTATTGTCGGCTATCCTGTATTCATGTTTTGCTCCTTCTTTTGATGTTCAGACTATGTCAGGGTTGGCTTAAAACCTTCTGGCCATTTTCAGCACGTCTTTCATCTAACCAACTGGCGACATCACCAGTCAGCGCGAACCAGCCGCGCCGGCCTGGTAACGTGAAAACAGGTACTCCAATTTCGCATCTTTTAAGACTGCGATAGAACGATGCATAGGTTTTGAATCCCAGAGCCGAATATAAATTTTTCCCAGATAGAGTTGGGCCAAACTGCCCCAACATTTGAGTAGTCAAATCTGATGCTTGCTGTTTGACCATATTTATCCTTTAATATCATTGATTTGCCTTATCTTGAGGCATGCCTTAAATTTTGAGTAGGCTGATAAATTACCGATTTAATCGCACCACGCCATGAAACAGAAAATGGGTAGAAAGAAAAAGCATTGGGCAGAACTTGCTCGTTCGTGGATTTGGTATTTCGAAGTTAAAAAGAGATGTGGCTGGACAGACTACAAACTCGATGTCGAATTCGCATGGAAGCAAGACGCCCGTGATGGCAAGCCCAATGAAGATCGCCCGCGAACGTTTGAATGTCTTCGCAGGAGCGCTCAAAATCCGACTAGCAGTTATGATCGACGTGGGATGGCAGAGCTTGTTTGCGCCGTAGAAAAGAATCCGCTATTTCAGGGCACTCAAGTAATGTACGAAGCTGATTTCTGGAATCTTGCACAAGGAATCTCGCTTCATCCCGATAATGTTGATGCCACTATTTGCAGACTATTGGACGCGAACGACTTGGTGCGTGCCGACGCATGTTTTGAGACAAAAATAGTCCATGTAATGGATGAATATGGCCTGCCAGTTATTTATGATCGATGTCTTCGCCTTTCACTCAATCGTATAGATAACTTTTCACAAATTTCTCTTTTATGGGGTTCATATTTATTATCAGAGCCATCCTCAAATTGGAAAATTCGAGATGTAATAAAAATTATTGCAGATCAATGGTTTGATAATTTTTTTGCGAAGTACCTTCCAGAAAAGCATGGCCATTTTTATCCTGATGCTCTTCATTCCTTGCAGAGTTCGAGGCTTGATCTGTCGAAATTGTCTGGCGTTGGATATGGGTATTTTGAAACACTTGGAAATCAAATCATTATTCCTAAAGTGCTTCTGGGTAAATTAGTTCCAAGTCACCTGGGGCTTGAATATTAATAATCTGCTTTCCTAGTTTTATTTTTTATGTGCTTCACAGGCAATGGTTCTCGTACGATGTATTGGATGCGTAGGTCCGCATTCGGAGATTCGCTTGAAATAAGTGCTGTAGATTGTGGCACTAGTTGAACTCTTGACCTTAATGTAATAAGGGCAATTTTGCAGATGGTGTCTGCAAAATTGGCAAACTTTGCAATCCTTAGGTTCAAACAGTACATTTTGTGCAAGTAAAGAAATTGAAGCCGCCGGAAAAAGCATCTGTCAGCCAGCACTCATCAATACGTCGATCTGAACTTCACCCCTTGGTTATACCGGTTCTGCCAGTGCTTGAGGTAAGAAGCGGCAATCTCGGGGTTATTTCATACGACGATCACGTTTTCGCTATTGGATTTGGCGGCTGCTTTGCTGAAGTTAAAACTCCCGGTCTGAACATGTTTTTCATCCGAGATGATGTATATATCATGATGAATTGCGTAGCTTGAGATAGTCCTGGCCGGAATGCCTGCATTTGCAATCAGGTTCGGCGCAGCAATGCTCGCTTTGGATTTGTTGCCCTTTTCATCCACAACGACACGAACGTCGACGCCCCGTCTCTTCGCATTCAAAAGCGCCCGAACCACGACAGGGGACGTGAACGAATATGCGGCAAGTCTGATGCTGCGTTCGGAAGAATTTATGACTTTGACGACCAGCGCTTCGCTGCTTGTCTCGAGCGAGAGTACGCTTTCAATTATAGGCTTCGTCGATGCCTTGCCTGCCATCAAGAGAAAATACTCCGCAACTGATCCGCAAGGGTTGAATTCGTGTCTTTGGCAACTGCGACGGACATTGCCAATACGAGAATTGCAAATAGAAAAAGCATTTCGTAGGGATACAGGTGAAAATGAAGAGGATGGGGTATCTTTTATTAGAGATGTATTCTGCAACAGACTTATCCTCAGAGCCAATACTAATTGTTTAAGCATTGCATGATGATGTGGCCGTTGCTATTCTTGAATGCATTTATACAACCATCGATATCAAGACAAGTTGGCAAACTCTGATCATAATATGTAAGCAAATCCCATTCCCATACATGGAGGAGAAATGGACGTTTTTGCAATTTTGATGGTCACATCCGTTGTGGCAGCAGGTGGATTTTGGATGCTGTCTAAAGAAAGCAAGCCTGTCTTAGTGGGAAAAGTCGAAGACGCCGACAATATCAAGCTTATGGGTATGGATCGGATTGATACGATTGATGATGCACTTCATAAAATGCAAGGTGATTGCGTAGCCATGAACGCCAAGATCGATGAATTGCGTAGAGATATCGATAAGTTAGAGAGCACTCTAAAGTGAGTGCGCAATGACCGAGAAAACAGGCCGATTGTTAGAAACTGACACGCGACTCAGACAAACCCGCCGATTGAAATTTTTTGCTTTACTCATCATACCGCTTCCCATATCATACCGTTTTCCATAAGGTTACCTTCACATCATGGAACGTGCCGATATAAAGCGTAGGATGTCCAACTTGCACGATCTTCTCCTTTGGGAAGGCCGCTTAAATAATGGCAGACTGCGCTACCTGTTTGGCATGAGCGCCGTGCGCGCGAGCGAATGGATAAGGCAATTCCGTGACGTAAACCCGACGCTACTGACCTGGAACACCGTCGAAAAAAGCTATCTCGCCACGCCTGCTGCCCACCGCAGGAAAAAATCCGCATCTACGAATGTGCTGATAGCGCAATCCCTGAACCGGTACATCGCGCTGGTCGATGCCCCTGACATCACTGACGAGCTGGAAGGCAACACTCCCCTTATCTCTGGGTTGCCTGCCTTTTCCACGCCCGATCCCGCCATATTCTCGGTTCTGTCAGAATCCATCCGCACACGGTGTGAGGCGGAAATAACTTACATGTCCATGAACCATCCTGCGCCGCACGCTCGCATCATCTCCCCGCATCACATCGTAAAAGCCGGCAGACGTTGGCATTCGAGAGCCTACTGCCACCATACCCAATCCTTCCGGGACTTCTCGTTTGGCCGCATGACTGACGCCAAACTATTGAAAAGCAAGGCCACTATGCAAGCGAAGGACGACGCGGACTGGAATGCGCAGGTAAGAGTGAGACTGATCGCCCACCCCGACCTGACGCCGGCACAGGAAAACGTCATCCGCTATGAATACTTCAGCAATACCGCCAGCCGCACCGACACGATGCGAGGCGCGCTGATCGGCTATTACATTCAAGAGACCAGGGCAGCAATGGACACTGATCGACAAAAACCTCCCGACTACCAACTCGCCGTTGACAACATGAATGAGGTCAGTAAATGGGTATTTCCGGAATAGTCGGCACGCCGCCACAGAAAGGTCAGGAGACGGCCGAGACGCTGCTTTTCTCGCGCCTCCCTAAGCACCTGTTCTCGCCCCTAGCGTCTACCAACCATCAGCAATACTGGGCGCTACTCTGCCGCCTACACCGTTCAAAGTTCGGCCCCGACGCACCTCTCCCGCCAAGCCAGGGGTATCTGGCGCAGGACATGGTAAACAATATTGCGAATATCCTGGCCATACAGGACGCGTGGGACGTAGAGGACGGCGAGATCAGCAACACCTCGCTCGAAGTGCGCGCCCAATACGTATTCAGACGGATTACTGAAAGCGGCTGGCTGCGGATCGATCGCTATCTGGGAGAGCGACGCGTTTCTATGCCGCCAGCAGTCAGCCAGTTCCTGTCGATGCTGATTTCGTTTGCGGAGACACCGCCGGTCTTCGTTTCGGGCAAGATCCGCTCCATTCACATGAACCTGAAGCTTGTCGCCGACGGCGAAGCGGAAGGTGAATCGCTCCAGGAGGCCGCCGACCAATCGAGGAGGCTGCTGGAGCACATCCGCATCACTAGTACGATCATTCGCGACCTGATGGAAGCAATCAAGGATGAAATCTCCACCGCGCAATATGTGTACCGATTCTTCAATGAATACGTCGAACAGGTGTTCATTGGCGACTATCATGAATTGCGTACTAAAGAGCATCCGCTTACTCTGCGCCCCAAGATCATCAGCATTGCTGAGAACATGTACACATCAACCGAGCAGAGAAACAAGCTGATCGGATGGTACGAAACCAAACGTTGCAATGGCGATCGTAAACTCGCGGAGTCACTGCTGGAAAAAGACATGCAGCGCCTGTTCGACCTGCAACGGATAGATGAATACCTGGAGCGGCTCGACGATGAAATCCGGCGAGCCAACAAACGTGCACTGATGGTTCTGGACTACCGGCTGCGCTCTCTGCGCCCCATTGAGAACCTGGTCAAACATGCCATTAATTCCGTGATGTCAGGACAAACTCTTCCTGCCGACCCGTTTGGCTCAGGATTACCCATATCCCCTGATCGACTGGCCGAGCCGCGCAAGCAACCTGACAGGCGACCACCATCGATTTTGCGCCGGCAACAGCCTACCGACGAAGAAGTCGCCAAGATGCGTATACGCCAGCGTGCCCGCGCGGCCCGGCAGATAAATCCGCTCAAACTAGCTCTACTGGTTGCCGAAAAACTCGACGGCCGCGATACGATCGACCTTGCCGACATCCCGATCAATGGAGTATCGGACATAAGAATGCTGCAGAATCTGTACCCACTAGCGATGGCTGTAAGGTCAGATAGCAGGATTCTGCAGCAGCAATCTGTTCAAAAAATGCGCGGGTTCCGCATTCTCCCATCTGGGGATACCGAGCAGCCGCATACCTATCTATCCGGCATACCTTTTCAACTCACAAAGCAAGGAATTCGCAAAAAAAGCAAAGAGGAAATGCGATGAGCAAGCACTGGGAAAACTATATCGTCCGCAACAATAGCGACAACACGGCAGAAGAACTGACCACAGCAGCTTTGCGCTTGGCAACGGAGCAAGTCATTTACTACTCAGACATGAGAAACCGCGGCGTGTATTGGGCCATTGCCGGAAACGAGCATGAAATGAGGCGCGTACTCGATCCACTCGGTCTGGATCTGACAATAGACCCCAACCTGCGTTTTGCATGTGCTGTGCCGCGGTTCGCCAAAACAGGGCCGGCCACGGTCAACCAGTCCATGCTCGCATTGGTATTACGCATGATTTACGACTCGTACGCCCAGCTAGGTCAGATGAACGATTATGGCGAGGTCGAATGCGACATCGTTGAACTGGAAGAGAAATATCGCCTGCTGACGGGACGCGAACTCCCCTCTCGCGGCGAACTGACGACCCTCTTGCATACGCTGAACCGATGGGGAATCGCGCGCAGACATACTGATGACGACGAAGTACCCGTTAAAGACATCGATTTCGGCTCGCAACCCTACATCATCACCATTCGCCCCGCCATAACCGTCCTACTCGGCGAGGCCACACTGCAAAGGCTTGTGCTTTGGAAAACCCAAGGCGCCGGCGTATCCATTCGCGACGAGACACCTGAAAACACTAATCCAACCGAGGAAAAAATCGCATGATTCTCGAATACATCAGGCTGGTCCAGTATTTCACTTTCGACAAACTTGAAATCCTCCTACGGGATATTACCAGCATCTTTGGCCCCAATGGAAGCGGCAAATCAGCGCTTCTAGACGCGATCCAGATTGCCTTCTTCGGCGCCAACTCCAATCGCATCTCGCTGAATGCCCAGACGGAGGCCAAGAAACAGTCTCGCTCCATCCGCAGTTACTGCCTTGGCCAATACGGCCCCAATCCGGAGCAGCGCGTACGCGACCACGCCACAACCTATATTACGATGATCTGGCGCAACACGGATACCAACGAGCCCATTTCCGCTGGCGTATGCATTGGCGCATCTGTAGACAGTGACAAACTCGAGGTGTATGGACGCTTCATCCTGCAGGGAGCTGAAATCGCCATGAGCGACTTGGTCGACATCGTGGACGGCGAAGAACGGCCGCGTGAATGGCCCGTCTTCCAGCGACAACTGATCGAGCGCGCCAAGATGGCTGGCAGCGATGACCCCATTTACGACGCCCCGGACAAGTACCTGCGCGCCCTGCTGTTCGCACTGCGCGCTACTGGCGGTGGCCCCGCACCGGCACTGGAAGCCGTATCACGCGCCCTGCGTTTCGGATTGCGGCTGCGCTTCGAAAAATCGGTGGACGACATTATCCGCGACGAAGTCCTGGAAGCGCACTCGACGAATATCAGCAAGTTCAAGGAAATCATGGATTCCTTCAAGCAACTGACGAACACGGTGACTAGAGTCGAGACACAAATAAAGGATGGGGAAGAGACGATCGAGCACTTTAAACGGGCCGCAGGTGAAGTTCGCAACATCGCAACCTGGCGGGTGCTGGAAAAAGATGCTATGCACGAGCATGATGGCGAACTCCTGTCTGAAGCACAGATTAAACGCTGTCAGGCAGAGGATGCGCACGAAGAGCTTGTTGATAAGCTTGCCACCACTGAGCAAAGCCTCCTGACAGCCAAGGCGAACGCTGACTCATATCGCCACCAGAAAGAGTCGCACTCTGCTCACAAGGAGCATGGAGTGCTGCAAGCTGAATTGAACCGAGCCGAACAGACTCAACAAGCACGCCTTAGCGTCATATCCAAAAACGTGACCGAAATCCGCAAGGCATTTGCGAACGCCGCCGAGTCGCCGTATCTACAAGGACTGAAAGAAGAATTGAACGAAGCTGTGCTCGATCTCGACAAGGCCGAGCGCAACCTCAGCAAGGTAGAGTGGAAGGACATAGAGGCGGCCTTGCGCCCCACTCTTAAAACCGGCTCGGACGCAGTCAGAACACTCTATCGCATAGACTCCGACCTAAAACGTGACTTGGATGTGGCGACAGAACAGAAAAACGTGATGGAGGCCAACCTCCAGCGCATACAGCAGGGCAAGGCTGCGATCAGCGACGCCACCGACAAGCTCATTAGAGAATTGCACGACAATGGCATCAGCCCCGAGCCGATCTGCAACCTCACCCGCATCTCCGACCCAGCATGGCAGCCCATAATTGAATCTTATCTCGGGCGAAACGCCGAGGCGCTCCTGATCCCATCCGACAACAAGCAGGAGGAGCGAGCTTTCTCCCATTACAGGTCATTAACTGGCCAGCGCGCCATTTACGGCGTGAAAATGGTCATGGAGAGCTGCCAGCACATTGACCGCAATCCGCCGCGCGGCTCAGTCGCTGAACTTATCGATGGCAAACATCCAGCTGCGGTTGCCTATTTGCGCCGCCAATTCGGGAATATGATGCGCGCCGAAACCGATGACGAGGCATTGAAGGGACCGCACACACTGACCAAGGACGGAATGCTGGTAGTGTACGGTGAAGTGGATCGGCTAAGACCACTGCCCGCCACCTCATTCAAGATAGGCGGCGGCAGCATCAGCAATCGTGACGCCATACAACGCGAGCTAGCTGAAATTAGAGTAACTATCCATCGCCTCAATGAAAAGCAC
>Ga0366816_1035_pt1 | contig 22101 bp, 18 predicted proteins | sample TotcelN113001K15_FD_207019 | JGI IMG/M metagenome (GOLD analysis project Ga0366816, IMG submission 207019) | Enriched cells from coal bed in the Powder River Basin, Montana, United States - Total cells N11 rep3 HSBNCT.N11.300.1.K15 ... | reverse complement strand
TCTTATCGGCCTGGAAGTGGTTAACATGCAGGGCGTGCGGCTCGGCCATGTCAGCGATATGCTGGACAATGGAGCGCATCCGGTTCTTCGCGTAGCCGTGTCGGATAATAACGATGCGGAAAAAGCGCGGGAATTGCTGATTCCGTTTGTCGACCGGTTTGTCAGCACTGTTGATCAGGCAGCAAAAAGAATCACAGTGGACTGGGAGCAGGATTATTAGCCGGTTGCCGGGATTTTCCCGGACGGTGGTTTAAGGCGTATTCGATGCAGTTTGATGTCATCACGCTCTTTCCGGAGATGTTCGCGGCACTGACGCAGTCGGGTATTACGCGACGTGCGTTCGAGCAGCAAAAATGCGAACTGACGCTATGGAATCCGCGCGATTTCACCGCAGACCGGCATCGCACCGTGGACGACCGGCCTTACGGCGGCGGTCCGGGCATGGTGATGCTGGCCCAGCCTCTGGATGATGCAATCGGCGCAGCGAAAGCTCGCCAGCATGATCTCGGACTGGCAGTGCCTCGCGTGATTTATCTCTCGCCGCAGGGGCAGTTGCTGACGCACAAGCGCGTAATGCAACTGAAGGAAGAGCCGGGCCTGGTTTTGCTGTGCGGTCGGTATGAAGCGGTGGATCAGCGCTTGCTGGAGCGTTGCGTCGATGAGGAAATCAGCATTGGCGACTTCGTCTTGTCCGGTGGGGAAATACCGGCAATGGCCTTGATGGATGCCGTGATCCGGCAACTGCCCGGCGTGCTGCACGGCGACATGTCGGCAGCGGAAGACAGTTTCGTGGCGGGCACGTTGGATTGCCCGCACTATACGCGGCCGCCGGATTACTGCGGCGTGGCGGTGCCGGAAGTGCTGATGGGAGGCCACCACGCCGATATAGTCAAGTGGCGGCGCGAACGGGCGCTGGATGCGACTCAGGAAAAGCGGCCGGATTTGATCGAAAGGGCGCGTTCGGCGGGATTGCTGACTGCGGCTGACGAGAAGTATCTGATCGGTAAAGATAAGTAGCAGGAAGTAGGCAGTAGGAAGCAAGCAGTGAACGCAAGTTCATATTTTTAACAGCCATCCTCTGCCGGGCACGCACTTGGCAAAAAAACGGTACTATATCCAAGTGGAAAAGATGCGCCGGCAAGATGGTAATGGGAGCTGAAAATGGATCTGATTCAACAACTCGAGCAAGAAGAAGTCGCCCGTCTGGGCAAGAATATTCCCGATTTTGCGCCGGGCGATACCGTGGTCGTTAACGTGAATGTTGTCGAAGGCACGCGCAAGCGCGCCCAGGCTTATGAAGGCGTGGTAATTTCTCGTCGCAACCGCGGCTTGAACTCGAACTTCATCGTTCGCAAGATCTCGTCCGGAGAAGGCGTGGAGCGTACGTTCCAACTGTATTCACCGCTGATCGCCTCGATCGAAGTCAAGCGCCGCGGCGACGTACGCCGCGCCAAACTGTACTATCTGCGTGATCGCTCCGGCAAATCGGCGCGTATCAAGGAAAAACTTCCTAGCCGTGGTGCCGCAAAGCAGTCCGCAGAGTAATCGAACGCAGGCTGTACAAGAGGAAGGGGCGCCGATGGTGTCCCTTTTTCATTTTAAGGAAGAAATTGTGTCAAAGTTGACATTTGATCCGGCACTGGTTGCCGTCGAATCGATACCCGGAGAGCCGGCAATCCATGCGGAGAGATTGACTCCGGACTGGATACGCAGTCGCTTCTCCACCCCGCCGCACTGGGAACCGGAAATACGAGTGGAGCTTCCCGTCGTCTCGGGCAGGGAGGCGTGGGTGCCTGCATCGGTGCTAATCCCGATCGTTGCGCGGACGGACGGGCCGACACTGCTGCTGACGAAGCGGGCCGATCACCTTTATCATCATGGAGGGCAGATCAGTTTTCCGGGCGGCAGGGCCGACGAGGAAGATGCATCGCGTATTGCAACCGCGCTTCGCGAATTGGAGGAGGAAGTGGGGCTGCATAGACGGCATGTCGAAGTAGTCGGCATCTTGCCGGATTATCATACCGGGACCGGATTCTGCGTCACGCCGGTCGTATCGATCGTTCAACCGCCGTTCGAGTTGCAGACCGATCCGTTCGAAGTAGCCGAAGCGTTTGAGGTGCCGCTTTCCTTTCTCATGAACGGAACGCACCATAAAATTCGTACTGCAGATTTTCCGAACGGGCTGGGCCGGAGGACTTATTATTCGATGCAGTACGAGCAATATTTTATTTGGGGCGCAACGGCAGGAATATTGCGTAATCTGTTTCACTTTCTGCGCGCCTGACGGAGAATCTGCTTCAGGTTTGATTCTCGTGGTTGGCTGCGTTATTGTAGTGACTGTCTGAACTGCAGGGTATCCTCATGGCTTTCTTTTCAATTCTTTGTGCGCTTCTGATTGATCAGTTCAAACCGCTAAGTCCGAATAATCCGGTCTATGCGGCAGTCCGCGTACTGGCTGACCGCGTCGAGCGATGGTGCAATGCCGGGCATGCGAACCATGGTCGAATCGGTTGGTCGTTGATGATGGGCATACTGATTGTCCCTACAATAGTGGTTTACCTGTTGTGCATGAGCATCAGCCCGATAGCCGTTTTTTTATGGAATACGCTAATCGTCTATCTGACACTGGGCTTCCAGAATTACAGTCGGGCTTTTACATCCATTCAGCTGGCGCTTCTCGTGGGTGATGAGGTAAAAGCGCGCGCCTTGCTTGCGGAATGGATCCATGAGGACACTACCGGAATGGATGCGTCCGAGATTACCCGAATCGCAATCGAGAAAGCACTGCTCGCTTCCCATCGTCATGTATTCGGAATATTTTTCTGGTTCCTGTTGCCGTTTGGTCCTGCCGGGGCAATTGTCTATCGAATTTCCGAATATCTGGCACGGGCATGGAACGAACCGGAACACATGCGCAACGAAGCGTTTGGCCACTTTGCCGCGCGGGTATTTTACTGGATCGACTGGTTGCCGGCGCGTCTGACAGCGGTAGCCTTTGCCGTGGTCGGTAATTTTGAGGACGCAATCTACGCATGGCGCAATTTTGCCGGCCGCTGGGAAAACAAGAATACAGGGATCATCCTTTCCACCGGAGGCGGGGCCATGGGCGCCCGTCTCGGCAGTCCTATAGAAAAGGCGACGCACGTCCTGCCGGTTGACGTGGCAACGATTGATACGTTGGGGAGCGAAGCCGATACCTTGCCTGGCGAAGAGCCGTCAATCCGATTTCTTCAAAGTACGGTGGGACTGATCTGGCGCGCATTGCTTCTATGGATGCTGCTGCTCCTGCTGTTCTCGATCGCAGTCTGGCTAGGTTGATGGCCGGTTCTGACTCTTGTATTAAATCCGGTATTCGCGGCAGAAGCCTCCTGCAGGTTTCCTACCCTTGAAGCGTACAATTAAACTATGGTAACAATTTGCAAAGGCAGCGAGGTCCAAGACCAATTGATGACGGGTCTTTCAGCCGAAGACTGCGCCCGCCTGACCGATGCGCTTTCATTCGCTGAAACTGTCTATGCCGATAAAATAATCGAGACAGGCCAGACTGCGATCTATTCCTCGAAGGGCATCGCCGGCATATTGGCCGTGCTCAACAGCGATGCGCAGACGCGCATTGCCGGCCTGCTGGCTGAATTGCCCGGGCTGGACGCCAAGGCCGCCGAGAAAATCGAGGAGCGCTTCGGCCCGGATGTCGCGAGCCTGATGGACAACATTCGCCAATTGCTGCGCTTGCGTGAACTGACGAGCGGCTTGCAGGAAGTCGGGCGCGGCAAGAATGCGGCGCAGCTAAGAATGGCCCAGGCCGAGACCCTGCGCAAGATGCTGTTGGCGATGGCTTCGGACATGCGCGTAGTCCTGATACGCCTGGCGACCCGCGTTACAACCCTGCGCTATTTCGCCGAGAACAAGCGGCAGGACGACTTTAGCCGCGATTACGCGCGTGAAACGCTCGATTTGTATGCGCCTCTGGCCAATCGCCTCGGGATCTGGCAGATGAAGTGGGAACTGGAAGATCTTTCATTTCGCTTTCTGGAGCCAGAAACATACAAGCAAATCGCCAGAATGCTGGAAGAAAAGCGGATTGAACGCGAAGAGTTCATCAGGAATTCTGTCGCGCGCGTCAAAGCCGAACTGTCCGCGGTCGGAATACAGGCAGAGGTTTCCGGCCGCCCCAAGCATATTTTCAGCATCTGGAACAAGATGCGCGGCAAGGACCTCGATTTTTCCAAGATGCACGACCTGCGCGCGGTCCGGGTCATCGTTCCCGACGTCAAGACATGCTTTGCCGCGCTCGGCGTCGTCCACACGATATGGACGCCCGTACTGGAGGAATTCGACGATTACATTTCGAGGCCCAAGCCGAATGGCTACCAGTCCCTGCATACCGTTATTACCGCCGAGAACGGCCAGACGCTCGAAGTACAGATCCGTACTGAAGAAATGCATCACTTTGCCGAGTACGGCGTGGCGGCCCACTGGCGTTACAAGGAAGCGGGCGGATCGAATTTCGCACGACAGAAATACGATGAAAAGATCTCATGGCTGCGGCAGTTGCTGGCCTGGAAAACCGAGGTGGCCGAGACAGTGGCGGAATCGCAGGATGACAGGCGCGACCTGGTTGAAAAGATCAAGTCCACAACCCTGGACGACCGCATTTATATTCTGACGCCGCATGCGCGCGTAATCGATTTGCCAGCCGGATCCACGCCGATCGATTTCGCCTACCATTTGCATAGCGACGTCGGACACCGTTGCCGCGGAGCGCGGGTGGACGGCGTCATGGTGCCGTTGAATACCGCGCTGAAAAATGGACAGACGGTTGAAATCATCACAGCCAAGAGTTCGCCCGTGGGAGCGGGACCGTCGCGCGACTGGCTAAGTCCCGGGTATGCCGCCAGCCCGCGTACCCATGCCAAGATTCGCGCCTGGTTCAACGCGGTTGAGCATCAGGAGACCGTGGCCACCGGACGCAGCCTGATTGAAAAAACCTTGCAGCGAGAAGGCAAGACCGCTGTCAATCTGGAAGACCTGGCGCGCAAGCTGGGTTTTACCAAAGTCGACGAATTCTTCCTTGCTGTCGGCAAGGATAAATTCAGCCTGCGCAGTGTGGAGCAGGCGTTGCATGGCGAAGAAGTCGGCAAGGAGGCGAAACCCGATGACATTGTCATCGCGAGAAAAAGCCGGGCGACAAGCGTTGCGCAGGGCGCAAAGTCCGGCGTGCTTGTGGTCGGCACCGCCGGCTTGCTTACGCAAATGGCGAAATGCTGCAAACCGGCGCCGCCGGACCCGATCGTCGGGTTTGTGACGCGTGGCAAGGGGATATCCATCCATCGCGTCAATTGCAAGAATTTTGCCGAGATGCGGATCAAGTCGCCCGAGCGGGTGATTCAGACAGCTTGGGGCGAACAGGCGCCCGAAACGGTGTTCCCGGTCGACATCTTTGTAATGGCCGGAGATCGGCCTGGCCTGCTGCGGGATGTGTCCGAAATTTTCACGCGAGAAAAGATCAATGTGATCGGCGTGCATACGCAAAGCTCGAAAGGCCAGGCCAGGATGTCCTTTACTGCAGAAATAGCATCCACCGAACACTTGCAGAAAGCGCTTGGCATGATTCGCGAAGTTGCCGGAGTGCAGGAGGCAAAACGTCAGTAGCTTGTTGCGCGCTCGATCGGCGTGATGGATGTCCGGGCAGGAAGGATATAGTGGCAAATAAAAAGGGACGATAATTCGTCCCTTTTTATTGCTTGCCACCTTATGTAAGGGTCATGAATTTACATAGGCGGCAAGCTGGCATTAATGCCGGTATTACTTGAATTGCCAGGCTCTTACGTAGTTGACTTCGTAGGAGTTGGTTTTGCCGGTCAGCGTGGTGTTGTCTGCCTGGCCGGAAGCGCTGCCGTACCAGAGATCCAGCAGGATATACATGCGTTTTGGCATAGTGGCGTTGGCCGTATGAACCAGTTTTCCGTCGAAGTAGAACGTCAGCTTGTTCGGCTCCCACTTCATGCCGTATTTATGGAACCCAGCCGACAGGTCAGGCGTCGAGACCATCTGGAATATGGATCCAGCATCCCCGCCATTAGGCCAGGCAGTGGCGCCATAGGCCGTCGGATGCAGATTGGCATCCGACCAGCCGCTGTTCGGGCCGCCGCCTGCGTAGGCTTCCATGATGTCGATCTCGGGGTGGGCCGCCTGGTCATGGTTATACAGCCAGAAAGCCGGCCATGTTCCCTTGCCGACCGGCAGCTTGGCTTCCATTTCGAAGTAGCCGTAAGTCTGGTAATACTTGCCGTCGGTATCGATGGCCCGGTTGAAGAAATTGCCGGACGCGTCTTTCTGCGGCCATATTTTCAGCACGCCGTTTTCAACCGTATAGTTCTTGGTTGCGTTCGAGCTCTCATACCAGATATGGTCGTTCCAGAGGTTCGCATTGTAACTGTCGAATTCCTCATCGAATGCCAGCGTATAGAGCGAAGCGTCCTGCCCGGTCGGACCTGCAGCCGGTGTCGTTGAATTCGTGCCCGTCCCGCTAGTAGATTGCACGCCTGTAGCTTGCGCGGTTGACGTTGCCGGGGAAGTGCTGGAAGTGTTTGTATCGGGAGTGCTTGAGCCGCCACCACCACAGGATGCGAGAAGTACGGTAAAACTTGCACTCATGATTGCAGATAAGGCAGAATTTCTTTTGGTGAAATAATTCATCAAGTGATCCTTATTTAATTTGAGAATGTAAGGAGTTGGATGTTGATTCACGGAATTAGTTCCACATGGAAACAAATATATTTTTTTAGGGCAATTATTTCCTAGTGGATACATATAAGAGGCAGGCGTGGAGATGCCGGTGGCAGACCGAAAGCGGGATTGACAACAGGATCCGGAAGCGATGGTGCGAGGCGATTGACGCAAGCAAGACTTCGCTTGGGTGGTGGGATATGCTGCTAAACTATATAGCCTGATTCATCCGATCATGGATGCGGGATGAAAATCCTGCTGGAAACAGGCAGGAACTGCGGGGATAAAGGAAAATGAAAAAACTCTTGATGAATAAAATTGTGGTGTTTCTTGTCACGCTCCTGGTGGGGCTGGTGGTAACCGTCAACACGGTGATTTCGGAAGGCTTCACGCCCAGCGGAATACGGAACTGGATTGTAGATTCCCTGTTTGTCTCCGCCGTGGTGGGGTTTGCGCTGGTCAAATACTTGCAGCACAAAGACATATGGCCAAAGTCGAGGCGTTGATAAATCGCCGACGCCAGGCATCGGCGCAATCGGCATTGCTACCTTATTGATTTGGCGGCAGGAATTTCGGGGAGATTCCGCAACTGGCCAGGTCGTCGATTATCGGGCAGTCCGCCCTGTTGTCTCCCCGGCAGCAATCAGACATGTGCTGAAGCTGGTCACGAATGGAGCGTAACTTTTCAATATCCTGATCAAGCTCGATTATGTACTGACGCGCCAGCTTTTTTACATCAGCGCTTTTCCGTGTTTTGTCTTGCCATAATTCGAGCAGGGTCTTGATTCGCCCCAGCGAAAAGCCCAAGTCGCGCGAGCGTTTGATAAAGCGCAGGGTTTGTATTTCCTTGTCTGTGTACTGGCGATAGCCTGATTCTGTCCGTTCCGCCTTGCCAACCAGTCCGATGCTTTCATAGTAGCGGATCATTTTAGAAGTGACGCCGGACGCTTTGGCTGCATTCCCTATGTTCATAGTAATTTCCCCACTTTATCGCATGGTTTCCAGTTGCGGAGAAGCAGCGCGTTCGATACAACGCTCACACTGCTGAACGCCATGGCGGCACCGGCAATAACCGGGTTCAGATATCCGAATGCCGCCAGCGGAATGCCGACAATATTATAGGCAAAGGCCCAGCCCAGGTTTTGCCAGATCTTGTTGTAGGTTTTTCTGGAAATATCGATGGCGTCCGCAACAATCAACGGGTCGCTTCGCATCAGCGTGATGCCGGCCGTATGCATGGCAACGTCAGTGCCGGTGGACATCGCGATGCCGACGTCAGCAGCCGCAAGCGCGGGTGCATCGTTGATGCCGTCGCCCACCATCGCAACCTTTCGTCCGTTGCGCTTCAACTCGGAAACAAACGCTGCCTTTTCAGCGGGCAGCATTTCCGCGCTGAAGTCTTCGATTCCTACTGTAGATGCTATCGATTCAGCGCTTCCGGCGTTGTCTCCGGTCAGCATTACCGATGCGACGCCCAACTGCGCCAATCGCGCTATCGCTTCCTTGGCCGATTTCTTCACGGTGTCGCCAAACGCCAGAAAGCCTGCCAGTTGCATCTCCTCCGACATCCTGACGGCAAGCCAGGAGATCGTTCTTCCGGCATTTTCATGATTTGCGGCAGCCTCCGCCATGTCGGCTGTCGACAGGTTCATCTCTTGCATCAGCCGTTTGTTTCCGAGATATACCGTCATGCCGTCCAGCTCCGCTTGAACGCCCCGCCCGGGAAGTGATTTGGCGGACAATACCGTCCTTGATGCCACCCCTTGCCTGGAAGCCTCGTCCTGGACGGCTTTGGCCAAAGGATGGCTGCTGTATTGTTGAGCCGCCGTTGCCAATTCGAGAATGGGTAGCATCGAACCCGCCGACCTTTCAATTGCAATTACAACGGGTTTTCCTTCTGTTAGCGTGCCGGTCTTGTCAAAAGCCACCGTCTTGACAGCATGAGCGATCTCCAGCGCCTCCGCATCCTTGATGAGGATGCCATATCGGGCCGCAACGCCCGTTCCGACCATGATGGAGGTCGGCGTCGCAAGACCTAAGGCGCATGGGCATGCAATCACCTGCACTGCAACAGCATTCAGCAGAGCCAGTTGCCAGTTGCCTGTCATCAGGCCCCAGCCAAGGAATGTCGCTGCTGAAATGAGAAGGACAACCGGAACAAAGACAGCGCTCACTTTGTCGACCAGCCGCTGTATGGGCGCTTTGACTGCCTGGGCGTCTTCGACAAGCCTGATGATTTGCGAAAGCATCGTTTCGCCGCCGACAGCAGTTGCCTCGATAACGAGAAGTCCATCGGCATTGACGGCGCCCCCGGTTACAGTATCTCCCGTTGTTTTTGATACAGGCAGGCTTTCTCCTGTCAAAAGCGATTCATCAAGGTCGCTGCTTCCTTCCAGGATCGTGCCATCGACCGGAATGCGCTCTCCCGGACGGACGATGACAATGTCTCCGGCCAGCAAATCTGCAACGGCGATTTCTTGTTCCGAGCCATTCTTTCTTACAGTGGCGACCGTGGCGCGAAGCGATTCGAGAGTACGGATCGCGGCAACGGCCTGATGCTTGGCGCGTTGCTCGAGCCATTTCCCCAGAAGCACAAGGGAAATGATCACCGCGGACGATTCAAAGTACAGATGACCAGTGTGGCCGCCGCTTGCTAAAAGTAGATAGACGGAAAGCCCATAAGCTGCGCTTGTGCCAATGGCGACGAGCAAGTCCATATTTCCGGCGCGCGCCAGCACCGCTTTCCATCCCCCTTGGTAGAATCGGGCGCCAAGCCAGAACTGTATGGGCGTTGCCAATGCAAGCTGCATCCAGCCCGGCAGCATCCAGTTCAGCCCAAACGGCATGACCAGCATGGGAATGACCAGGGGGAGGCTAAGGATGGTTGCTGCCGCTGCCTGCCACCAGCCGGGCAGTTCCATGCTTGCATCGTTAACAGGGGAGTCGGCTAATGCTGTGCTTGCGCCATACCCGGCTTTCTTGATGGCAAGAATCAGCGCTTCCGTATTGATGCCGGAAGTTATATTAATGCGCGCTTTATTAGTGGCGAGGTTGACCGCAACATCCCTGACCCCCGGTACATTCATGATTGCCTTCTCAACCCGCGATATGCACGAAGCGCAACTCATCCCCGTGATTGAAAGCGAAATGGATTCTTCAGGTATTTCATAACCGGCATTTTCGATGGCAGCAAATAGAGCGGAAAAGTTGGTGCCGGAACTGGCATGCACGGTCGCTTTCTCTGTCGCAAGATTCACGGATGCATGTTCCACGCCGGGGAAAGTCGCCAGTACTTTTTCCACGCGGCCGACACAAGACGCGCAGTTCATCCCGTTGACCCTGAAGGTCAGATCCGATGCGGAAGGGACAGGTTGCAAAAAAGTGTTCATTTCGGTTCTTCTGGAATGATATATCCAACTATAAACCTTCCAACGATAGTAAGGTCAATGGTATTCATAAATAAAATTTCCTTGACCTTGCCATTGCTGGAAGGTTTATATTAAGAATCTACTCACTGGAACCGAATTTATAAGGAGAGATATATGTTTGAGTTTAATGTTGCCGATATGAGCTGCGGACACTGTGCCGGCGTGATTACCAAGGCGGTCAAGGAAGTCGAGCCTCAGGCGATTGTCGAGGTTGACCTGGCGGCAAAAAAAGTCCGTGTCGATGGAGCGTCCAATGCCGACGTGATCAGGAATGCAATCAGCAGCGCCGGGTTTACGCCGCTACAGGCAAAATAACCTTATTCCGCTCATCGTCTTGGTCGATTAATACCAGGATCGATTTTTTGGTAGCTATTACACGGCGGGCGGGGCGTCTCTCCAAATAGGGGAGGCCTGATAAGGCCGATTCTGCTAAGCGAACAGAAACAGTCATTCATTTTCATCAACAGAGTGCAGTGCATTTACGTCGATGCGCTTAGCTTAGCTTTTTCTCCTAAGTCAACGTTTGATAGATTTCTTCTTCCTGAGCAAAATGCAGCCGCAATATTGCATCCAGGCTGTATAGGAAGCGTTGCAGTTCGTGCAGGGATTCAATCTTGGGTTCGCTGTGGGGGAGTGTCTTTACCAAGCGGCTGATCTGGTGTCCAAGATTGAAAATCTCCTGGTGTGTCCGGCTCATCGCCGCCATGGGGTCGTCGCCACCCAAAAGCGTGGACACTATGGGATACACATCGGCCTCGTCTGCCTTTTCATGCGGCAGCAATCTCTGCTGCAGCATGGCGTCGAGCTCGGACAGGGACCTGACGGCCACTTCCGGCGGCAGGGTGGTAAGCTTGTCTGCGACAAAACTCAATTGCTCAAGCACGGGAGCAAGCTGTTCATGGTCGGCGCGCAAGTGCCGTTGTTGATCCTCGGTCAGGGTGTAGTGGCTGACCCGGAGCGGCTTGATGCGCAGTGCGCGCAATGCATTCAATATTGCCAAGACATCGATGACTTCCTGAAGCGCCGCGCCGTACAGCGGCGGCAAATAGCCCAAGGCCGCGATCAACATCGCGAGAATGGACAACCCCATTCCTATAATGACGCTTTGAACTGCAATCTGTCGTACTTGACGTGCCGTATTCAAGGCCTCTACAACCCGGTCGAGCCTATCCACCAAGAGCACGACATCAGCCGCCTCCGAAGACGCTGCCGCTCCGCGCGCGCCCATGGCGATGCCGACATCGGCAACGGCGAGTGCGGGCGCGTCATTGATCCCGTCGCCTACCATGAGCGTCGTTCCCAAGGCTCTACCCGATTCGATGGCTGCGCGCTTTTCCGCAGGCGTTTGTTCCGCCCTGACATCGTCGACGCCGATGCTGGCTCCAATGGTTTCCGCAATATCGCGCCTGTCGCCGGTAAGCATCACTATCCGTTCGATGCCGGCACGGCGCAGCATCCGCAATGCGCGCGGAGTCTCGAGCCGGATCTGATCCGCCATTTGCAGAGCTCCGATAAGCTTTCCCTCGACGGCCACGAAAACAGCCGATCCGCCTTCCTCGCCGATTTGATCCAGGAACCGCATCGCCCAATCCGGGGCGTTCGCAGAAGCAGAAACATAATCCCAGGAGCCAATCGCGACACGCCGGCCATCGACCAGCCCGGACAGCCCGGCGCCGCCTTTCTCGCTGACATCGCCAGGTACCGATAAGGGCAGGCTGCGTTCGCGTGCCGCGGCGACCACTGCCGCAGCGATGACATGTCCCGACATTTGTTCAAGGGAGGCGGCAATTCTGAGTACTTCGCCCTGGCTGACGTCCGGCTCCGCTTCGATGCGAACCAGGCGGGCGCGTCCGCCAGTCAAAGTGCCGGTCTTGTCGAAAAAAAGGATCTTCGCCTGTGCCAGTTTTTCAAGGGCGCCCCCCCCCCCTTGATCAGAACGCCGCGCCTTGCGCAACTCGACATGCCGGCAACGATGGCTATGGGCACGGCGAGTATCAATGGGCAAGGCGTCGCCACGACAAGCACGGCGAGCGCGCGCAAGGGGTTCCCGCTCATAAACCATGCCATGCCAGTCAGCGCGAGCGATGCAGGCAGAAACCATAGCGCATAGCGATCGGCAAGGCGAGAGGCCGGCGCTTTTGAACTTTGCGCAGCCGCTACAAGCTTGACAATGCCGGCATAGGTACTGTCGGCAGAAGTCGATGTCGCTCGCATTTCGAACGGCGCAGCAGCATTCAGCGCACCGCTGCGCAGCAATTCCCCGCCTTTGCGTTCCACCGGTACCGACTCGCCCGTCAGGGCAGATTCGTCAAGAACGGCAAGTTCAGAGGTCAAGGAGCCGTCCACGGGAACGACTTCCCCGCTGCGTACCAGCAAGCGGTCGTATGGCCTGACCATATCGAGGGCGACCTGCACCAGTTCACCGTCGTCAAATCGATTGGCTGTTTTCGGCGCATTTGCCAACAATGCAGACATCTCGTTGCCGGCGCGCTGTTGCGCGTAATCCTCCAGTGCCCGTCCGCTTGCCAGCATGACCGCAATCAGCGCGGCAGTCAGGTACTCGCCCAGCAATATCGCGCCCCCGATCGAGAACAAGGCGAGTATGTCGATACCGGCCTCTCGCCGCATTAGCGAACGCACTATGCTTCCCAGCAAGATGGCCAATGCCGGCAAGGTTCCGGCAATCCATATTTTGCCAGCCAGTTCATGATTGCCCGACCAATACAGGCTTGCTCCCCCAATCATGCCTGCGACGGAAGCAATGAACGTCAGCAAGTTGCCTGACCAGGTTAATTTCATCAGCGGAACCCCGAGATTTAGTCAGGACACTTTATCCAGCGTCCTTTAATGTCTTTTACTTTACATCAAACTGTTTTAAGGAAGCACAAATTGACGCAAGCCTATGAATTACAGGGCATTAATTGCGCTGACAGTTAGGCTTTCACGCTGAATTGACAGTTAGCATGAGCCCGGTCAAAAGAGCCTGGATTAAACGATGCAAAATTAACGATGAGTCATAAGGAGGATTAGGCCTATCCAATCTCAACCGGAAAAGGAGTAAGAGCATGAGCATTATCAAGAAAGCTACTGCCGCTGCCGTAATTGCTATTCCTATTGCCATGCTGGCGGCATGTGGCGGTGGAGGAGACGGCAGTACTCCTAACACCACTATTCCAGGCGACTCTACGACCACACCTGACCCAACCACTTCCACTCCAACCACTCCAACAACCCCGGATCCCACTAACCCGGATCCCACTAACCCGGATCCCACTAACCCGGATCCCACCACCCCGGATCCCACAGACAACACCGATTACTCAGCGCCTCGGGCATCGTACGCATACATCACGCAAAGAGGGGCTGCCAAAGGCTTGGGTAGTATTCTGAAGTGCAAGGTCAGTGATACCGACGGCGCCCTGACGGACTGCGCTGATTCAGGCGGAGGAAGTTTTGAAGGCCCCATTTCGCTGACTTTTTCAGGCGGCTATGCGTATATTGTCAACAAGCCGGTAGGCGCCGTGGCACTGGAACATACTTGGTTAGATCCAAATATCGCACATTCAATATGGAAGTGCTCGGTCGATACAGCCACCGGCGCATTATCCCAGTGCGCGGATTCCGGCGCCAACGAGGCAGTCCATATCGACGACTTCTATTCCACTGGCAGCTATGCCTACATGGTGCAGAGATACGGCGACATGATATTGCGGTGCGTGGTTGAGGGAGAGGGAAAAGTGGCCAACTGTACCGGTTTTATGGATCCGGCCGCATTTGGATTGCATGAGCCGGCCAGCTTTGCTTTTGTCTCAGATCGCTTCTACGTAGCCAATTCCAACATTGATGGCAGTTCCGTATCGATGTGCATGGTTGACTCCGCCAGCGGCGAAATACCTGGCTGTCAGGATGCCAACGCCTCTTCATATGTCTTTGATCCGGCAGGTGAGTACAACGGCGCTCAGCCAACCGGCATCGTGGTCAATGGCCCGACTGCTTACATCGTATCTAAAGCCAACAAGAACGTAATCAGTTGCACTATCGGCAGTGGTGGAAAATTTACTTCCTGCGTTGACAATCCACTGACGGGCGTCTCCGTGGACAGCCTGAACCGTATTGCGCTTCAGGGTAGCTATGCCTACATCACCAATAGCTCGCAAGCTGCTTCCACTGGATCTGTGATCAAGTGCGAAATCGGCGCTGGCGGTCAATTGAAGAATTGCGCGGCAATCCCAGGCCTAAGCTTTGACAGCGGACCCATAGACGCCGACAGCAACGGCTCCGATATCCGGTTTTTAGTCACGGCGTCACAGCAGTAATAGCCGCTGCACCGCACTGTTACTGGGAGCGCCAATCCATTGGCCCTCCCAGTAACATGCGCAGTCTTGCATTCGTTCGCAAGTTGCCGTCCGTTCCTGGAATCAAGCAATATGCCTTTTGCCGGGATGCCGATCCAGACCAGACCATTCTTTTCATTTTCGAAGCGGTCGGCCCCGGTGGTGGTTTCGATGCGCACCATGCGGTGCAGGCGCTTGTTCCAGCGCAGCACGATGGCGTTGTTATCTTCGGCGCTGTGATAGGTCGTCATTTTTTTCCCAGCTCGCAACGGTATGTCGCGCTTTCCATCCCGGTGACGTTGGGCTGGTACGCTCTTTTTGCGGTCTTCTTGACCGATTTATTGATAGGCGCAGCATCGACTGCGGTGCCGAGCATGCCAACCGATATGGTGGAAATAACGACAAGAACGAAGAGCGATTTCAGCGTCATGACCTTGTTAGAAAAGCGTATTACATGGATAAGTGTTTCATAATAATGGCTCCATCAAGCAACCGCGGCTGTAGCGCGGAATGCAATCCGAAGCGCTAAGGGGAATCATCTTTGCAATCAACAATGCGCCGATGCCGCCCCCGCTGTTGGTAACTCGTTTCCGGGTATTTGGAAGTGCCAACAGAAATACCATTGATTGTTTGATATTTCATGATGTCGGATGAGATGGCTTGAGACAACAAAAAACCCGCAATGCCTATGAAGGGTGCGGGTCTTGAGACGATCTGATACTGGATAATACAAGGTACTGGTGCGGGAGCCGGAATCGAATAAAGCATGTAACTCATTGATGTTAGTTGATATTTAATTTGCTGATAAAAAATATACCAACAAATATACCAACAAAACTTTTTGCTATTACTTAAACGTTAAATTGCGCGTCGATTTTTCTTTTTGTTGAGCATACTCTTTGTTGATCAGATCGGAGAGTACCTCATTAATTTGACATCGTCTGTGCCGGTCGCATAGCCATACACAAGTATCGCCAGCAGAGTGGCAGGATGGTGTGCCTTCGAACCGCGTAAGATGATCCTGGTTCAGCCAGCCTTCTAGCGATGGCGGCATCAGATAGTCGTCTTGTGGTCTGTAATGATGAAGCGTGACATCGTTTTCCTGCAATTTTACGATGCCAAATTATCTCAAATGCCGGCCTCATTTGGGGTAAAGTCCGATAGCCTGCTAGGAGAGCCTTAATTATAGAAATCTAAAGCGCGTCGCCAACTCGGAGTCAGCGAGACATATGTGCGGATGCGGCTCAGAGCGATCATCCAAGCGCAAAGCGATTAATAAATATCCTAATAATGACCGCCGTACTTCACATCGGCATACCCAACCAATTTTATTCTCTTTGTGCATTCCATATTCAGCAGCCACGATCATTTTCTGCGTGTCGCTCAAATCTGGTTGAATACGGATTTCAACTGTCTCAATCGCGTTCCAGTTCAAATCGTTCTGCACTAGCACCGTGCTAGCCTGATTTAGAGGTTTCGCGTCCAATATCCGCAATAAAACAAGATCCACAAAATCTTCGCGTAGGCAGTCGTATGCGCGCACGTGCCATCGCAGACCAGCAAAAACCAGGGCATGGGGCCATACTTCGCGCTCGGTCGGCTCGGGATTCGAAAAAGACTGATAGCTAATACGCAGTCCCATCCGTTGACTCAACGCGCGCGTCATCTCGCGTAGCACTTTGGGATTAATTGTCCCACTTGGTATCGGCAGTCCGACCGTTGTTACGCCATTTCCAATGGGCGGCAATAACGTTGCTGACTTCGATTCTTGAAAAGCACGCAACATCGCCAAATACTCTTCACCCGAACCGCTGGCAATTTTCGGTTCGAAATCTCTGCCTGGGCGATACGCGCGAGCCGACGGGTCGTAAGCCAGATTATCTGGAAACGCCTTCCGATAAATTGTGAAGTCTTTTGTGATGTGGTTTTCGCTCAGTTCGAAGATGCGCGAAACCCGCGGACGGTCGACCATCCCCTCCCAATACGCAACAGACTCAATGTACTGCAGGCGCTGGCGCTGGGCATAACCGAATGATTCAGGCAGTTCCATTTAGACTAATCAAAAGAAGTATGGTAAATATATAATATGTTGCAATAATTGATTATTACACTTTATTTCGTTGTGGTACATGTATAATTGCTAACACGCAATTTGATTGGTATAAAGCGAAATTCCGCGAGCGCTTGAAAATGACAACCCCTACCGATAAATGGCTACGCACACTGGGCTATACCAATAGCCCAGCAGACATGTATATGCGCGGCCAATTACCTGCAGAGCACGCGTATGGGGCCGAAATTGAAGCGCTTCTGGAGGATGGTGCCGGCGTTGGCGCCACTGCCGTCTATACCGTTGATGGTATTCCTACCGTTTGCTTTGTTGAGACACCATCGGTCGCTCAGCAACCTGGTGATTTGATCGACTTGATTCGGCAGAAGATTTGGAATCAAAGTTTGATTTCTTTGATCATTGTGGTTGATGATCAAACGGCACAGCCACTGTCTGTGGCAAAAAAGGGGAAGAGCGCGACGCGCCTTCAACTAGCAGAGGCTTCGCAGAACGGTCCGTACTCCGCAATTGACGTGATGTCAGGTGCCATTGTGGAGCGTCATCCCGATTGGTTTTCTGAAGAAGGTCGTGTCGACCGTGATTTGCTTCGCAATTTGTCGTTGGCTGTGGAGCAATTGCAGAAATGCGGAATGGACCGTCAGCCGGCGCAATATGTGCTGGGGCGTTGTTTGTTCGTTTCGTTTCTAGAACACCGAGGAATCGTCGGGCATGACTATCGTGAACGTCGCAGCGTTGGCCAGCTCCATGAGTTGGTTGCCCAGCGCGACCGTTCCGGTCTCGCCAAACTATTAAATAGTTTAAAGGATGATTTCAACGGCGATTTCTTGCAGCCGGAAAAAGATGCCCCGCTTGACTGGAAGCCATTTTCCGATGACGTGCTCGGATGTCTGGACAACTTCCTCAGCAGAGTCGATTTAGAAACCGGGCAGCGGTCTTTTTGGGCATACGATTTTAGATATATCCCAGTCGAACTTATCTCAGGCATCTACGAAACATTCCTGGACCATAAAAGTAAAAAGCTTTCAGGTGCCTATTACACGCCGCGACACCTCGCTAATTTTGCGGTAGATCAGGTCTTCGCAGATTCTAAAGATATCTGCGAAGAGGTGGTATATGACGGGTCGTGCGGCTCTGGGATATTATTGGCCACCGCGTACCGCCGCATGCTGCGAGTGGCATCCCGCAGACATACAGGGAAAATCAATTTTCAGCAACGATGTGAGCTACTGCTCAAACATATTCACGGCAGCGACATTGACGAAACTGCTTGCCGCGTCACGGCCTTCAGTTTGTACCTGTGCTTGCTGGAAAATCTTCAGCCTGTCGATATTGCCCTTCTGCAGGAAGACGAAAAAGTCAAACTTCCGCCGTTGCTGGGCAAAACCATCTTTTTCGGAAATGAACAGGGTGACTTTTTCTCTGGCAAAAATCCTTTTGCCGCTAAGAAGAGTTGCACCATTTATTTATCTAATCCGCCCTGGTCTGAGCCGCAAGGCGCCTCGGCGAAGCTGACATTTGAGACTTGGGCAAAGAGCCACGGTAAAGCAATGTCGTACCGGCAGATCGCCATTGCATTCGCGCACAAGGCACCCCTCACGGTGGTAGATGGCGGCCGCTTCTGTCTTATCCTCAATGCCAAGCCATTCCTGTCTCGGTCAAGCCAGCCGTTTTTGGTGCAATGGCTTAGAGACTGGAAGCTGTCACGACTGATCAATTTTTCCGATATTCGGAAGTTGCTCTTTCCGGCCGCCAACCACCCATGTGTCGTTGCCGTAGGAAGCCCGCGCGCTAACGAACCGATGTCTGGCGCTGAAGAATTTGAGTATTGGGTGCCTAAGAGCGATGTGAGTTTAGCGTTCGGCAGGCTGACGATCCATGGTATCGATCGCCAGCGCGTCCAAACAAGTGCCATCGCGCGGGACAACCAACGTCTGCGGACATTTTTCTGGGGCGGCGCCCATGATCAAGCATTGATCGCGAGCCTACGACTGACCGGTACGGTGCAAGATCTATTGGATCGGCAAAAAAAAGCGCCGCCGCGGTGGATCAGCGGCAAGGGCTTTCATCATATCGATAATGCGGTGACCCCAAGTCACCCCGGAAAACTTGCAGCCATCCCGTTTTACGATGCGAATCGCAAGCCTTCGTTACCCGTGCTCGACACACAAATTTTGCAGCCATTTCCTTCGAAATTTGAGAAAGTGGCATCGTTCGGTGCGCACGAAGGGAAGCTATTTTCCGGGCCTCGCGTTATCTTCAATGACGGTGCATCCGACGAATTCGAGCCTCAAGCCTTTTTTTCCGAGAAAGCATTTAGTTTTCAAAGCTCGGTTGGCGCATTCGCTGGCCCTGAGTATGACCGCAATTTGCTGAAGTTTTTTGCTATTTATTTACGCTCCAGTCTCGCCAAATATATTCTGTTGCATACGTCGTATGCGTTGGCGACAGAACGCACTCGTGTATCGATGACTGAAGTCGCAACCTTGCCATTTATCGTACCGGAAAATCATCGGGATCCGGGTGCCGCAAAAAAAGCGGTCAAGGAAGCCGCTGCAGCAATCGACATGCTTTCGAAGTTAGGCGCGTTTGGGCAGCAACAGTCCTACGAAAACCTACGCGATCAACTTGACGAAGCAGTGTTCGATTATTTTGGATTGACGGCTCCCCAACGGCTTCTCGTAGTAGAGGCTGTCAAGACACTCATTCCGAGTGTTCAACCGAGTTCTTTGGCAAACCTGCCTAAACCGACATTGAATCGGGCAACGGAAGACGATATCAAACTGTACGCGTTGACGCTGCAGACCGAATTGCGTCGGATTCAAGGACAGCTCGGCGGCGAAGGTGAAATAGCTCTTGACGCAATGGTCCAGCCCTACGACGGGATCGGATCGATTGGTATTTGCCGTATTTCGCTCACAAACAAAGCGTCAAAGCCGACAGTTGAAATGGGTAACGAAGCTGTGCTGGAAGCATTAGCGTGGTTACGCGAACAAAAAGTGCTTCCGATGCCGGCGGGTGAGTCGTTCAGCCTAGTGTCAGATTTTCTCTTCTTCTTCGAAAATTCCATTTATTTAGCTAAACCATTGATCTCCCGATTCTGGCTGAGTGGTCAAGCACTGCGTGATGCGGCCAGAGTTATTGATGCTATTCATGCGGGAGAAGCCCGAGAATCGAGCATCCAATGACGCAAAGGAATTGGCATTCAGGTTCTTGGGAAAAAGCCTTCCCGGGCCGGCGCGATCCCAGAAAAGTTGTTCAGTTCATGCACGCACAGTGGCGATATCTGCTGATTCATAAACCTGATGCAATTGACCCGACCAAGAATACCGAGCCAACCATCACGGAGTTCTTCTGTGAGTTTCTGAAAAATACTTCAGTCGAGGGCGGTTTAACCGGCTATTTTTATTACGAAACCAAACACGCCAATATTGAGCCTGGTGCGACAGTGTTATCCAAACGTATTCGTACCGATATTCAGTATCAGTTTCCTGTTAGGAACTCACCTGATATTGTTCATCTCGTTTTTGAATTCAAGAAACTAAAAAATACAAAGCCTAGCCGGAAGTTGTACTACGGAGACCAAGGGATGCTCAGATTCATTTCTGGATATTATGCCTCTCGTTGGGCATACGGATTTATGGTCGGCCTACTCGATCATGATGGGGTCGATGCAATCAAACAACTTAAGGTCGCTATTCAAAGTCCGGCTATAGCCAGCCATCCGTTGTGCCTAAAAAGCGATATCAACGGCAACTTGATATCCGACCCTTCATTGAATATGCCCAATCTCGCGCATTTCGACACAACACATTCACGGTCTGTATACGGGCCCCACTCCGATCTCATGTTGTGTCATTTCTTCTTAGAAGCCCCGTAGTTTCTATGGGTGATCAAGTCTAAGGTATTCGCTGTCTATGAGACTGATCTTTTCGATACGGAGTTTGCTGACCTGGTCGACCGCGATTTGATTTCGATCGGTTTCGCGATACGTTGCCTCGTTATTGCAGGGACTACGCCGCCAGAACACTCGAGAAAAAATCATTCGGGTTAATTCGAAACGCATTATCTGGCGTTGTAGTTGTGACATTTGACGAACTTCTGGCCAGGCTTCAATCTGAATTATTACGCTAGCAAACCTTGTCTTTTATCGCTGTATTCTGTTTTCTCTTGTAGTGTCATTTTCTTGATTCCAATAGGGCCGAGATGTTTTTCCGGTGTGCGCTCGATACCTCTGACTTTGTTGCTGCGGTGATCGACCCTTGCCTCATACCCGTATTTTTCCAAGGATGAGTTTTGAAGCTGCGCCCAGGTCGCGCGCGTGGTCATGAGATCTCCTTTTAAAACGCTTCGATCTTTTCCTCCGCTATCTTTTTTGCATCCGCCTAGTTCGGGGTTGACCGGATTAAACCGCTTAAAGTGCTGTTCCGGTGGCCTGTCGATATCATCTGGCTTCCGGTCGGAAAACATAATGTGGGCGTGGGGTTGGGCAATTCCTCCCAGTGCAGCTGTAGGGGAATGAATGGCAAAATGATAAGGTTTTTCGCCTATCTCTGGCTTTATGAATTCATTGACCAACTGTCTTTGCTGTTCTACAGTTAATTCCTTGGGAATGGCAATTTCATATTCTCGATAGACCGCGCCATTCTTACGTTCATGCATGTCCGCCATCTTCCAGAATGCTGTGGGATTTCCTTGTGTCCAATTTGGCAGATTCCCATGGTCCGTTGCAATCAAATCTGATCGCTTTAAATAATTACCGTTTTTTCCTTCACGCGCGATATAGGTGGCATGATTTGCCGCATTCCCTTTTTTTCCGCTTTTGATACTTAAATGATAGCTTGCCATTTTTTCCTCTTATCGTTTCTGATTACTGGCCAAATACAGATAAACAACTCTAATTTGCCATTGAAAATGGAAGAGGAAAACCGACATTTTTTGCCTATGTTAGAGAAAGGGTAAGTGCGCCTACCTTATCTCTCTCTCCTATGTCATTGAGCATGAACATCGATGGACCATTACTCTTCCATACGATGTATGGAGAAGTAAGAAAATACTCATGTCAGTCATAGACCGTATGACTGAACTAGCAATAAATGGCATGGATTCTTTATTCATTGGATAGCAACTGGAGAAGCTGAATTCCAAATGGCAATCATGCTTGTCATGGCGCATAGGCCCACCTAGGCATAGCACTATTCGTGGATTGCGTGAGGAATGCGTTGAGGTTCTCCCAGTGTTTGCAGCGAAAGACCTCGTAAAGCAGTAAGGCCTTGAGATGAAAAATTCAAAAATCCCGTCGCGTTCGAAAGAATTGCTCTCAGTGTTGCTGGCTTCACAACAAGGATTTCCGGGGAAGGAGGTAGCTGGACTCCTAAGATCAGTTGGGCCAATTTATTCTTTTTAAGCAACCTGCTTGCGCGTAAAATAGACAATATTTTGTATGTTTTTTGTTTGGCAGGAGGCCGAAAGGGATTCTCTGCAATCGGCGCGGTGCTCCTATCTCAGGTCCATGCCACGATGTCCGACAGGTTGATCCGGT
>Ga0366816_1034_pt1 | contig 22385 bp, 18 predicted proteins | sample TotcelN113001K15_FD_207019 | JGI IMG/M metagenome (GOLD analysis project Ga0366816, IMG submission 207019) | Enriched cells from coal bed in the Powder River Basin, Montana, United States - Total cells N11 rep3 HSBNCT.N11.300.1.K15 ... | reverse complement strand
CGATAGTGAAGGTATATCGTGCTTAGCAGCGGGAGGAGGCTTAATTGGCCTTCTTCATGCTAATATCATCTGGTAAATTTTCGAGGTGTTCATGAATCACGTACTCATACTTCCTCTCCTTTTGGTCGCATTGGCTGCCATATGGTTTGTATCCAGGCGCTTCGGTGCCAAAGCCGCCACTGTTGTCATGTTTGCCATCTTCGGCGCCATCTTGCTGGGCTCTGCTTATTCCTAGGCAGGCGATTTCAGTAATTCCAAGTCGATCTGCTTTTGGCCTGAGTCTTGTTGCCGCCATTAATGGCACGCAACTCAAGAACACTGAATAAGATGCCGCGCTCGCGTGCATCGCAATCGCATTGATCTGCACGAGGCCGGAAAAGACGCGGCGCAGGTCATGCCGTTATGCGTCTTTCTCTCTCACCTTGATGCCTTAAAAACGTGACGGAATGAGCCGGGAAAATACAATAAAAATAACGGCTTATTTCGTTTATGGCCCATATGTTCCTGGGGCTGGCCCTGGATTTTTGCAGAATTAGTTGCCTTAGAGCTACTAATTAATTGCATAATGGCAGCATGGATAGTTGAATCGAATGGTTCCCATGCGCGCTGTACGGCCGGTAACGAAGGAGGATTTATGGACGCAACTTATTTCGAGGTTCTCACCAACATGGTCGCGGCAGTCGTTGCCGGGGGAGTGATCGGGCTTGAGCGCAGTTATTTCGCGCGGCCGGCAGGATTTCGGACACATGCGCTCGTCTGCCTGGCATCTTGCCTGCTGATGACCTACAGCGCCCACTTGTGGGGGCTGGTGCATGGCGCGCCAATGGATTCCATCAAGGCCGACCCCACAAGAATGGCGCAAGGCATCATGACCGGCATCGGCTTTCTTGGCGCGGGCGTCATCTTCAAGGAGGGCTTGAATGTAAGAGGCCTCACAACGGCGGCATCCATCTGGATTACTGCGGGGATCGGGGTTTTGATTGGCGTGGGTTTTTACGCGCCGGCTGCGACGGCCACCGTCATCACGCTTATCATCTTGTCGCTGTTTCCGTGGATCGAGTCGCAACTTCCTTCCCGCCTGTACTGCCACCACTACATTCGGTTCGACCGGAATAGCTCGATGACCGAAAGCGATGTGCGAAAACTGATGAATGCGCATGAGTTCAAGGTGCTGGGCATGAGCTATCGGGCATCCGACGACGGCAATCAGTACGAATTCAAGATGCTGATTCGTACGTCCTGCATAGAGAACGTGGCAGCGCTGGCGGAAGACTTGCGAAGAACGGAAAACGTTATAACCTTCGACATCACGCCGACCGGGGACTGATTTGCCAGCCACATGCATTTTCACATTCTTTTTCCAAAGTAACCTGGAATAAGTCTTGCGTCGCCCTGTGTTCCTTGATCTTGACAGGTCGGGATTTATATCAAGCCATGTTTCATATCCTTATGCGATCTTACAAAAATCGTAGACCGACTTCCCATCGAACTGTAAATCGAAAGGAGCATTGATCATGGCAGCAGGCACCGTCAGACTTCATCGCGTCCTCCGCTCAAAACCGGAGCGCATCTACCGAGCTTTCCTTGACGCCGACGCCATGGCCAAGTGGCTTCCGCCGTACGGTTTCACCTGCAGGGTTCACCACATGGATCTCAAAGTGGGCGGCACTTACAGGATGTCCTTTACGAATTTTTCGACGAATAAAACTCACTCCTTCAATGGTGAATACCTCGAACTGGCTCAATCCGAAAAGATTGTCTATAAAGACAGGTTTGAAGACCCGAACTTGCCGGGAGAAATGCTGACGACGGCGACGCTTAGGCAAGTGCCGAGCGGAACTGAGCTCAACATAGTGCAAGAAGGGGTGCCTGAAGTCATTCCTCTGGATATGTGCTATCTCGGCTGGCAAGAGTCGCTCGCGCAGCTTGCAAAGCTCGTCGAGGCAGAAATTCCAGAGTAATAAGTTGACGTCCAACCATATTTGTCGGGCGGATATCCACCGGCCTCTCCGGTTCGATGCGCTTGAACTAACGTCCTTTCTGATCGCAAGCGGTCATTGATGAACGGCTTGGAGCTGATTGGTCCCAACGTGTCCCGGTAACTCGCATATCCTTGTTTCGAGCCCGGGTAGGGGAATCGATTCTGAACGTATTGCGTGCAGGCGCGGCCCTTTTTCTATTTCCGAACGCGACAGCGTAGCGCGTTCAGCCTTGGTTCTGCCTTTACGCAACAACGCATTCGTTTCCGACGATGCCATCAAGCCTATTCCGCGTGAAATCCCTTGCCCTTGCATTCATGGCAGGAACTTAATAGATGTGCTTTAGTTCTAAAGGACAAAAACCGATAGAAGGAGATACTCATGAAAGCCATTGTGAATAGTATGGCGCTTATTTTTGCAGCGCTTGTGTTTGGCAACGCTGCTGCGCAAGAAAATTCGTACCTTCCAAAATACCAGCAGGCTTATCAGGGCGCGCCTGTGAATAGTGTTGAGGAGCGCGACGGGCCGGTCAGAAAGGACAGCCAGGAGCGGATAGTTCGGGAACGCAGGGACAAGTCACTGGCAAAACCACTAATAAAACAAAAAGATGCGGAGAGGGGAAATAAAAAAAGGGCTCGCACAAAGAGATATTGCAGGAATGTTACCCAAAAAGATGGCAAAGTCATCAGGAAGTGCTCTTCATACAGAAGCAAGAAAGCGCCTTATATTCCGGACTGAAATGATTTCCGAACGCGGAAGGTGGCGGGTTTGATCCCAAGTCGGAAAGCCCTAAATTCGAAGGCCCGGTCCAAAAGCCGGGCCTTTTTCTTTTCCCCGGCGCAGTTCCCCTCGGCAGGAACCGAGCAATTTTTGCAATCAAACGAGGACGCGCGGCCTATTCCTTATTCGACTCCGGTTTGCGTACCGTAAAGATGGGCCTGGCGCGAATATCCGGTGCGCCATCGATGAGCATGTCTTGGTCAATTTCCTTATATGTATATAAGTAATGATTGGTAAGTCTATATAGCCTTTTGGAGTATATTGAAATCAACGGACGGATGGTTAATTCATCCTTCGCGGTTACCTGAATCAATCACGTCGCTTACCCAGCGACTGGTTGTCTGGTGTGTTTACAAACACCTCGCTTAAAGGAGGAAGATCATGAATCTTTCTGAAGTAATAAAGAAAACGGTACAAAAAACCATATTGCTGGTTGCTCTTTTCGGTTCGCTTGCCTACGTGCTTTCCCATGATTCCATTTTTAGAAATCCCACTCTGCGAAGCAGGACAAAGATGACAACCGCACAGGCCGTGAGTACTGGAATGAGCAGTCGGGAAATTGCCGCAGGCCAGTTAGCGTCCGGACGGTTGTAGGAATGAACTTTCACGAATGCGAAAAGAAGCATGCTGAAATTCCTCTGATTTTCTATATTTCTGTAGCAGCGCCAATTTGAGATTTTCAGCTTGCAGGCGCTATACAGGTTCAGCTAAAGCGAGGGCAACCCGTCGCGGCTGGCATAGCTGAACAGGTTTTTGTTTTAATGTCGCCGATTTACCGACTACTTGCAGGGCGACCCATAAGTGCTGCTAAAGCGTCGCCCGCCTATCCACCCCCGAAGGCCCGGCTACGCCGCATAGGCAGGGGGAGAGGAGAAAACCATGAGCACGACAAGCACTGTTGAAAGATCCGATTTTTCGCGTGAATTCAATCAATCCATCAATCCGTCGCAAGCTGAGTTCGACCGTCTCATCAGGCTGCGTTTTATCCGGGCGGCAGAAGCCAACGCCTCCGTCGAGCCGGCTTTCCATCCGTCCGTTGGATCCTCAGGCCTACCGCGCGACGCTTCCGTACGGTAATGCCGCGAGGCTTCGCCATGCCGGGAATCATGCAGCCGGGATAAGTGAGCCTGGAGCGGTTTCTGAAGAAAAAAGAAGCAGAAACGAAGGGCTGCGCCTGTTTGCCTTTTCCTTTTCGGGATGCCCGGTTCCCGCAACTTACTAACACCCAGCCTGTACGTTGACCTTTACTTTTTGAAAAAGGCAATTACACGGCCTTGCTGCAGGGCAATTGCCGCAAAAATTTCATATTTCCCTATGGAAAAAGTTAAAGTAAATTCTTGCCTTGATATTAATCAAAGTAACTATTTCCCTTACGGAACATGTTCTTAGAAAAAATATTTCCAGTTATCCACAATGTTGCCCACAGAAATTGTGGGCAATTATTTTTGTAAAATAAACAATTAAATGATGATTAACTGTTGCAGTTAACATTTCTTCCGGTTAGCCCGCTTTCTTGCGCATCTTTCCGAGCGGGCGCGGCCTCGAAGTTCAAACAGGGTTAAATATGGCTGAGCTGCCTGTCAATCCGACAGTAGTTACTCTCTGCATGGCTCGTAACAGTCCGTAATAGATCGGGCCGCAAGGCAACGGCTATGCTCGGCTGCGCGGGCGGCACGAACATTGGAACGTCGATCGAAACCGTTTTTTCTTTCATGCTAAAATTTCTTCGCGGAAAAAGGGAGGATATCGATGTCGACGCGCGTTCTTTGCATGGTTCTGTTTTTAATCCTGTTTGCGGCAGGCATTGTCCTGTTCGACCGCAGTTACCCGAAAGTGGACTGCAATGACGAGTTCGCGGCGAAACTGAGAAAAATGTCGGAACTGGAGCGAACCCACTTTCTTAACCAGAATAAATTCCGCTGCATCTGAGGGCTTGTCCCTTTCCGCCTGCCTTCCCTGCCTGCAGGCGCGCCCGGCGCGTCATGAGCATTTCAATTCCATCGCATCTGGCTGCGCCGATGAATGGTTTCCCGTCGCCTGCCAACTATATCCAAGGTTTCCATATAACAATTAGGAAAGATTGTTTTTAAGCAAAGCGCGGCTTCCATAAAATTGCAAAATTAACATGTTGCCTCGAGAAGGCAGGAGCACACCGTTAACCCGATTTAAGGAAGGCAGAGAATGGTAAGGCAAAATTTGGCCCAGATCCAGGAAACAGAAAGCAGCAACGACGCTAAAGATCAACCGCTCCGGCATTTCGGCAGATTCATAAAAAGCGGGACGGTTCGGACTTGTGACGGCCGCTACATAAACTACGGCGGGGCCTTCATAATCGGCAGTCAAAACCTGCCGAGAGAATGCGGCGATTCCGAAAAATAGTATCTTTCAGCCGTTGCCCGGCAAGTAATCAAATTACAAATTTCCCTTACGAAACAAGTTCTTACAAGAAATAAATGTACTTATCCACAATGTTTCCCACAGAAATTGTGGGCAATGTTACTGGTAAATAAATAATTATCTAAGAATTAAGAATAGTTATTCACATTTTTACGCTCGACAATCAGCCTTGCAAAGGCTATCGGCCTGCCTGGAGTATTGCCGCCAAAGGCCGCGTGGAGGGAACATGAATTCCTGGCAAACGCTGTTTGAGGGGCCCGTTGGGAACCGTCTTGTCACGGTTGAGAAAAATGACTGCGGCACGCTGAAGGTGAAAATTGCCGGTCATGAAAACCATGGGGAAGCGCCGGTCGTGGCTGCTTCAAGGGAAAAATTAAAGGAAGAGCTCTTGCTCCGGGGCCTTTTTCCCGAGGAAGACGTCAATATGATCGTTGAAAATATTCCCGGCATTTAAACCCGGCAGTTACCTGCTGGCTGCGGCAGCTTCCTTGCGCAGCCGCAGCAAGCGGGCAACCCGATATCCTGCCGTACCCAGCTTCGACCGAGCAGGACAAGGCTGGGCACGCTGAAGACGCCTGCTCGCCGAGTAAATTTTCGATAAAAAGGGGGAAGACAACGATGAGCTGTCTTCCCCCTTTTTGGTTACAGCCTGGTGTTACTGCTTGCCGTAGTCCTTGGGCATGAACTGCAGCTTGTCCCACGGGAAGCCGTTGAGGATGGCGTAGGTGGCCGTTCCGTTGAACAGCGCCGGGTACGGGTCAGCCAGTCCCTTTGCGGTGTAGGACAGCGGGTTCTGCGCGCGCAGCGAGAGCGCACCGGCCTTGTCCCAGACCACGAAGCCGTACTTCTGCGCAGCCTTGGCGATGATCTTGGCTACCGGATGAATGCTCAGCGCATCCACATTGACAGTCGGATCGAGACGGAAGCGGGAGCCTTCCGGAATGATGCCGTTGCCGTTGCCGTCGGAGCGGGTTGCGGGCCACGAGACGACATTCCAGGGCGCGAGGTCAACCAGCGCAATGCCGATGGCATGCCGGATTTCACCGCGCTGGAGTTCTTCGGCGGTGATCTGTCCGCCGAGGAAGGGCAGGCCGGTTGCCGTGGTGCCGTACGGATTGGTCCAGATGCCGTTGCTGGCGGACGTGTTCTTCATCTGACCGCCCCAGCACGCTTCCCACTGGCCGTTGGTCTTGCGTGCCTCCCAGAATTCCCACAGGGTTCCGGTCGAGGGCTGGTAGACGGTCATTTCACCGTCGCTGCCTGCGGATTCCTTTGCATAGGACGGGACCGGCACGGTTGTCCATTGCGATTGGAGGTTCTGGTCGAGGTAGCCCTTGTTCTGGCAATCCCAGACGTTGACCTTGACGGTCGGGGTTGATGCATCGGCGGTGTAGACCGGGCTGGCATAGGACGTGGTGTTGATGGTCACGTTGCCGTAGTAGGCGTTTCTTTGCCGGATGAAGTCGTTGACGTAGCTGGCGGAACTGGCGTTAAGCGGCGCATTGGCCGGAATGGGCTGGTACCAGAAACTGGTCGAACTGAACACCGAATCGGTCGGCAACGCGTTGGATGATGGCGTGGACGTTGTCGGTGTCGATGTTGTAGGTGTTGACGTTGTCGGCGATGATGTCGTCGGTGTTGACGTGGTAGGCGATGATGTCGCTATCGACCCCGAGGGTGTGGTGGCCGAGTATTGACCCGAGTCAGTTGAAGCGGAGCCGCTTGAGCCGCCGCCGCATGAGGCAAGTATGGTCACTGACGTGGTTATTGATAGAAGAGTTGCTAAGGATTTTCGATGTGAATTTGATATATGCATTGATAATCTGTGCTTTATCTAAAAGATGGTTTGCTAGGGAACCCATCCTTTAGATAGTTCTTCCGGGAAATAGTTCCGTACGGAAACAATGTTTGGATTTATCGAACGTGCCGATCGTTGGTTTCGGCAGATGGCATCAATAAACGGAACGGGATGCGGGGCCGGAAAGAAAGTGCCGGCGCAAGTCCAGGCTGGTTTTGCGCGAGCCGGTTACGGCATGAAAAATAGCGCGCTCAGCGCGGAATGGTTCAGAAGGGAAGGGAGCGGGGGGTATTTCGACGTTCGTTGATGGGGTTGCCCGATCGGCATTGCTCCGGGAGGGGAAGGCGAAGGCATACGCCGGTCAGGCCGGAATTGCGTTTCGTCGCCTTCTTCAGCCCGTTTTGTCCTTTACTGCGCAATATCGTGAACATGCGGGCTCTCGGCATTCGGAAATGCAGGGCCGCCTTGAACCGCCATAAGGCGGTGTTCGATGTTCAATGCCGTGGCATTGGATAAAGCCTGGTCGTGCAAAGCCTGCTTGTCATGAACTCTTGAGGCCTCTTGGCAGACCGAGTTTCTTCAGCAAATCGGCCTTGACGGCTTTTAGCCGGCGCACTCCCTTGACGAGATTACCGGTCGCAACGGAAATGATGCCGTTGCCCTCGAGCTTTGCCGTTTGCAATATCCAGTGCCGCGCGCGGAACAAGCTGCTGCCCAGCAGGGTATTCAATGCCTGCCCGGCGTTCAGAAGAACATGACGCCATGAGCGGTAGATGATCAGGCGGCTAAGCTGCCGCGGCTTTCCGCCCAGATGGACTTTGTACTCGTTTTCTCCCCATCCGAAATAGAAGCGTTCGCTACCCTGCACTTTTATGCATTCGCAAATCGTCAGGAAGGCACAGGCAAAGCCAAGCCGGTAATTGTCATAGATGGGGTCGTTCGCAAGAATCCGCGCGGAAAAGTTCCTGCCGAGGCGGAAATTGACCGCCCCGCAGCAGAGACGCCCGTCGATGGTTGCAACGCATACGAAACCGCACTCTCTTACGCACCTGATGATGCGCTCTTCCTCTTCGGCGTCGATAATGGAAATCTTGTTCTTATTCGTTACACGGAGCCGGCTTAGACGGATGATCTCGCGTATGTGCCGCTCGTCCGCTTCCTCTTTTTCATATACCGAAAACTGGAAGGAAGGGAAGTCCCGCTTGAGCTTGTTCAAACGGGTTCTCAGGTTGGACCGGGTCGCCTTTCCAAGGCTATTCAAGTAACGCTCCACGGTATCCGGCAGAGCCAGCACGATATCTTCCTCGCAAGGCACTCGCAGATAAGGATAGGCAAAATCCCGCGCATCCGTCTCCACGCAATTAAAGTTGACGGCAGCGGTTAGCTTATCTATCGAAAAGAGATAGTCCGCGAAGCGGGCGGCCTCTTCCCTGCTGATTTTTATGCCTTCGTTAAGCACAAATGCATTTTGCTTGCGCCGCTTGAACAGGAAAACCTCGGTAGCTTCACCCTCCTTGCGAGCGACGTAGGTATGGGCGCCTTTTGCATTTCCGTATATCTTGAAATGGGCAAGCGAGGCATAGCGTCCTCCATACAGCCGGTTGAGTTCGTGCCCCACGAAGACGGGTATGTCATTTTCGTGGTGGGAAATAGCGTATTCCGAGCGAGGCATAAAGCAGATATTTTTTATTTGAGATTAAGGTTTCAACTATTCCCGTGGCGGTTATTGCTTGTTTTTGCCGGGAATAAGCAGACCACATTGAAGCACAGCAGTAAAACGCATACTTGTGCCTGATCAAGAAGCCGACATGCAATCCTTGTCTTGTTCATGGACGCGGCGAGGGACGGAGGGGAATGCCGAAAAGACGGGCGGCGCAATGATCGCTTTTGGAAAATGATTCATAAAGGAAATTTTGTTGATAGTGATCAATTTTGGTGCGCTTTACACAAGTTAACATTATTAAAACTAAATCAAAAATCTGGCGCTGCAAGGCATTTTGCCAATTCACTATAAGAAGTCACTGAATTGAAAATCCTTAAAGAAAAATATCCTGCCGTATTGATTTTGAGCGTCGTCCCTTCACTTACCTGGCCGGTGGCGCGATGCCTGAAGCGGGCAGGCGGATCATCAACCGTTCTCGGCTGGCACGCGCTTTCCCCGATGAACTTGACCGGCGACTGCAGGGGTTACATCCAGTGGCTGGGCCTGCATAAAACCGACGGAAGGCTGGATCACGCCGCGCTTGAGCAAGTCCGTGAAACCTGCAGGAAGAACGCCATAGATGTGGTGCTTGCAGCCGACTACGATACGACTCTTCTGCTGGCGGAATGCCGGGACGATGCGACTATTCCAACTTCTGCGTTACCGGATGCGGATATGATCGTTACGCTCAACAATAAATGGAACTTTTCCAGTCTGCTCGACCGGCTTGGACTGCCGTATCCCCAAAGCGAACATATCGGTTCCGAACAGGACCTGCTCGCCACGAAACTCGATTTTCCCATCATCACCAAGCCGCTCGATATGTGGGCAAGCGTCGGATTCGAAATCCACCGTACGCGGGCGGATCTGGCGGCAACGGTAAAGAAAGGAAAACTCAAGTCGGGCTTTCCCCTGATTGCGCAACGCTACGTTCCGGGCTGGGACGTTGGCGCGTCGTTCCTGGCAAAGGAAGGGCGCGTGGTTGCCTATTCCGTTTTTCAACACAAAAAAGACGGCGAGAGAATTTTTTACGACGATGAACGGATGCATAGCTATCTGGAGAAATTCATTGAAGCAACCGACTACAGCGGAGTCGGCCACATCGACACCCGCTACAATCCGGAACTGGACGAATACCGCCTTCTCGAACTCAATCCGCGCTTCTGGGCTTCGCTTCTCTATGCCGCCAACGCCGGCCTGAACTATCCCGACCTGCTTGTCAGGCTGGAGGACTGGGATAAGGTCAAGGTGCGGAAACCAGTTCCCGGCAGGGTCAAGCTGCCTCTTTATGAGCGCGCCATGACAATGACAACCCGCTATTTCAGCACCAGCTACGAAAAATTCACAGGCGCGGTGCTATAGGCTCACGCACACCGCGGCCTTGGGCTAAGGCTGCCGTCTCTATATTGCCGGGCTTCCGAAACTGCCGCGACACGGCTAAAGCGGTTCATTTTTCTTGCGCGCGCCTGCTCGCCGAGTAAATTTTCGATAAAAAGGGGGAAGACAACGATGAGCTGTCTTCCCCCTTTTTGGTTACAGCCTGGTGTTACTGCTTGCCGTAGTCCTTGGGCATGAACTGCAGCTTGTCCCACGGGAAGCCGTTGAGGATGGCGTAGGTGGCCGTTCCGTTGAACAGCGCCGGGTACGGGTCAGCCAGTCCCTTTGCGGTGTAGGACAGCGGGTTCTGCGCGCGCAGCGAGAGCGCACCGGCCTTGTCCCAGACCACGAAGCCGTACTTCTGCGCAGCCTTGGCGATGATCTTGGCTACCGGATGAATGCTCAGCGCATCCACATTGACAGTCGGATCGAGACGGAAGCGGGAGCCTTCCGGAATGATGCCGTTGCCGTTGCCGTCGGAGCGGGTTGCGGGCCACGAGACGACATTCCAGGGCGCGAGGTCAACCAGCGCAATGCCGATGGCATGCCGGATTTCACCGCGCTGGAGTTCTTCGGCGGTGATCTGTCCGCCGAGGAAGGGCAGGCCGGTTGCCGTGGTGCCGTACGGATTGGTCCAGATGCCGTTGCTGGCGGACGTGTTCTTCATCTGACCGCCCCAGCACGCTTCCCACTGGCCGTTGGTCTTGCGTGCCTCCCAGAATTCCCACAGGGTTCCGGTCGAGGGCTGGTAGACGGTCATTTCACCGTCGCTGCCTGCGGATTCCTTTGCATAGGACGGGACCGGCACGGTTGTCCATTGCGATTGGAGGTTCTGGTCGAGGTAGCCCTTGTTCTGGCAATCCCAGACGTTGACCTTGACGGTCGGGGTTGATGCATCGGCGGTGTAGACCGGGCTGGCATAGGACGTGGTGTTGATGGTCACGTTGCCGTAGTAGGCGTTTCTTTGCCGGATGAAGTCGTTGACGTAGCTGGCGGAACTGGCGTTAAGCGGCGCATTGGCCGGAATGGGCTGGTACCAGAAACTGGTCGAACTGAACACCGAATCGGTCGGCAACGCGTTGGTCGCCGGTGTCGTTGTAGTGGTTGTAGTGGTAGGTGTGGTGGTTGTAGTAGTGGGCGTGGTGGTTGTAGTGGTCGTTGTCGTCGTTGAACTGTATTCGCAAATCTTGTCGGCGCCGGGGTAGGGGTCGCCAAAGACGGAGTTGTTGCAGGCAATCGAGCCGGTGGCGGTCTTGGTGGCATATTTGCCGTTCAGTCCGTATCGAACATCCCGGGTGCCGGAAAAGGTGCAGGTGCCGCCCTCGTTTGCGCATTTTGTCCACGTCGATGAAGTTTGCTTTGCTCTAAATTGAGCATCCGTCACCGCCTGATTACTGGTGGCCGGGTCAGAGGAACTGCCTGAGCCGCCGCCGCAAGAAGCAATCAAAACAGAAATACCTGCAACAAGAACAGCACTGGCTTTAGATGGAATAAAACGCGTGCTTTTCATTAAAAGTTCCTTAAAAAAGAGAGTGCATGGATATCTTTTGATTTTTCTCAAGGAAATTAGTTCCTCAGGGCAACAAATATTTCCTGAGCGCAATTTGCCAGGCTGATCCACGGCGGGTAAATAAGTACGAAAAAGGAACGGCATGGTTCGGCTGGCGGTTCCGGTTCACCGCCGGGCTGCCCTGATTGCGTTTTTGCGGGACGCACGAATTCATGTAAGGGATGGCGTGCTGACAAGCGGCCGGGGAAGCCTCGCCTTGCGCGATCTGTTTACAAGCTTTGACGAAGTGCAAGATCCAGATTGTCCAGTTCGGTAACATGGCCTGCCATGCCGGACAGAAAGGCAATCCTGATTCGACGCTTTTGTTTATTTCCCTAAAACCGAAACGGAACAATTATGAAAGCAGTGATTTTGGCGGGCGGCCTGGGCACCAGGCTCAGCGAAGAAACCGCGCTCCGGCCGAAGCCGATGGTGGAGGTTGGCGGCTATCCTATCCTCTGGCACATCTTGAAGATGTATTCCCATCACGGCATTAACGATTTCATCATTTGCTGCGGCTACAAGGGATATGTCATCAAGGAGTACTTCGCCAACTATTTTCTACACATGTCCGACGTGACCTTCGACATGCGCAGCAATCGCATGAATGTCCACCAGAAGCGTGCCGAGCCTTGGAATGTGACATTGGTCGATACAGGCGACAAGTCGATGACGGGCGGGCGTTTGCTGCGCGTTGCCGATTATGTCAAGAACGACGAAGCGTTCTGCTTCACCTACGGAGACGGCATCAGCGACATAGACATAAGCGACACGATCGAATTTCATCGGGACCACGGCAAGTCGGCCACATTGACTGCGGCCTTCCAGCCGGGCCGGTTCGGGGCCTTGGATATAAAGAACCGCAAGGTCATGAATTTCAAGGAAAAGCCTAAGGGCGATGGCGCGATGATCAATGGCGGATTCTTTGTCCTCAATCCCGACGTGTTCAAATACATCAAGGACGACAGCACCGTCTGGGAGCAGGATCCGCTGATGAGCCTTGCCGAGGAAGGCCAGCTCATGTCATACGAGCACCACGGCTTCTGGCAGCCCATGGACACGCTGCGCGACAAGCAGCTCCTGGATGGCCTGTGGAGCAGTGGCAACGCCCCGTGGAAGGTGTGGGGCGACAATGGCGCCTAGCTCAGGTTTCTGGCCCGGCAAGCGGGTTCTTGTCACCGGACATACCGGATTCAAAGGCAGTTGGCTCAGCTTGTGGCTGCAGAGCCTGGGCGCCAGCGTGCATGGCCTGGCGCTTGAGCCGCCCACCGCGCCGAACCTGTTTACCGAAGCCCGTGTTCGCGAAGGCATGACAAGCGCCATCGGCGACGTTCGGGACTATGAGACCGTATTCAGGACCGTGGTTGCATTTCAGCCCGAAATCGTGATCCATATGGCGGCGCAGCCTCTGGTCCGCCTGTCGTACAGCGAGCCTGTCGCTACTTACGCCACCAATGTCATGGGCACTGTTCATGTGCTGGAAGCCGCCCGCCAAGCCGGCTGCGTGCGCGCGCTTGTCAATGTCACGACCGACAAGTGCTACGAAAACCGGGAATGGGAGTGGGGCTACCGTGAAGATGAGCCGATGGGAGGACACGACCCCTACAGCAGCAGCAAGGGATGTTCCGAGCTTGTTACAAGTGCTTATCGGCGCTCGTTCTTCCAGGAGAACGGCATTGCGCTGGCATCAGCCCGCGCAGGGAACGTGATTGGCGGCGGCGACTGGGCAGCGGATCGCCTGGTGCCGGATATCCTGAAGTCTTTTGAGAAAAACCAGCCGGTCATTATCCGCAATCCCCATGCCGTCAGGCCGTGGCAGCACGTGCTGGAGCCGTTGTCCGGCTATCTTGCATTGGCCGAGCGCTTGTACGGCGAATCGGGCCGGCATTATGCGGAAGGCTGGAATTTTGGCCCGCATCATGACGATGCCCGGCCAGTGCAGTGGATTGTCGAATACTTGGTGAATAGCTGGGGCGGCGAGGCCGCATGGCGGCTGGACAACGATAAACACCCGCATGAGGCCAATTATCTCAGGCTGGATATTTCCAAGGCCCGCTCCCGTCTCGATTGGGCGCCGAGCTGGCCCCTGAGTACCGCGCTCGGGAAAATTGTCGCCTGGCAAAGGGCCTGGCTGGGCAAGCAGGACGTGCGGCAGCTTTGCCAACAGCAGATTGCCGAATATGCGCAGTCCCTTAATACAGGCGCAAGGTAAATGATCGACTCCGATAATCGCATTTGTTTTGCCATTCAGGCGCATCACGAGCCGGATCTGTGCGAGAGGCTGGTCCGTGTCCTTTGCCGTGAAGGCGACGCCGTTATCCTGCATGTCAACAAGAAGGAAAAGGAGTACAGGAAAGAGCTGGTCGGCATGACCTGCTCCCCAATTTAGTCCGGCCTGGCCCTGGTTGTATCCCAGCCCATAGGGGTTGCGCTGTTTGGGTTAAACGGCGCCCTGGCCGGAGGGATCATCAGTTCGCTCATGTCGATAATCGCGCTCAGGCCTATCGCCGCATCCGTCTTCAGGCGCAAGGCGCCTCCGAAGGACATGCCGGACCCGGCCGAACTAAAGCGTTATGCGATCTATACCTGGCTGGCGGCATTAGTCTCGGCAGTCGTCTGGACCCGTGCGGAAGTATTCTTCCTGAACCGCCTGAGCACCCATGCCGAGGTCGGCTTCTACAACGTCAGCCTGACCCTGTATTCAGGCATCCTCATGGCGGGCAGCCTGTTGGCCGGGGCGATGATGCCGCACTTTTCGGCGCTGGTAGGGAGCCAAAATAAGGATGTTCTGCAGCGCGATTATTGCCGCCTCGTTTCCTTTGTGGCGCTATTCACATTTCCGCTCAGCATAGGCGGCGCGGCAGTCATGCCGGAACTACTGCCCCTTATATATGGCGAACAGTACCTTCCCGCCATTCCAGCCGCGACCGTCCTGATGATCAGCGGCGTGCTGAGCGTGGCCGGAGTGGGCTCCAGCATTACATATGCCTTTGGAAAATCCAATTACATTTTCAGCGTGGCGCTGCTGTGCGCGCCATTGATGATAGTGGGGTGCCTGGCTTGCATACCCGGCTACGGCTCCCTGGGCGGGGCATGGGTTCGTTTCGGCGTGCAGGCGGTGTCCGTGGTCATGGGTACGGCAATCGTGCACGTCCTGCTGAAGATAGTGCCGCCCTATCGTTCGCTCGCAAGCATTGCGCTGGCTGCATTGCTGTGCGCGGCCGTGGCGCGGCTGGTAATTTTCCAGTTTCCCAAGGACGCGCTCGTCCTTGCCGCCGGTATTGGCGCCGGCGCTCTGACTTACCTTTTTGCCTTGCGGCTGCTGCGCCCGATCCCTGCCGTCGACCGCGTTGCGTACATGACGCTGGCATCGCGCCTGCCAGGCGGCACGTCGCAGTATGCCGTGCCCTTCATGCGGTGGCTGCTTGCGGTTCCACGATAACTTTTTCACTACTCGCGGATTTGACCGATTGGATAACTATCAACAGAACAAAACGGAAACAGGCTTATGGCAACAGTAGACATCTTATTACCCGTAAAGAACGGCGTCGAATTCCTGGCGGAATCCCTGGATAGCGTCGTCAACCAGACATACAAGGACTGGCGCCTGCTGGTCCTGGATCACGGCTCTTCCGACGGCACCGTGGAACTGGTTGCAAAATACGGGGAACGCGACCCCAGGATTGAACTGTATTCCTTTCCTGATGCAGTCGGGCTGTCCGGCCTGCTTAACCGGGGGATGGAATTATGCGACTGCAAATATCTTATGCGCCAGGATGCCGACGACAACAGTTTTCCGAATCGCATCGACGTGACGCTGGACGCTTTCAAGGAGCAACCCGGCTGCGTTGCCATTGGCGGGCAGGCGGACCGCATCAATACAGCGGGTGAATTGACCGGAAGAATATCGATGCCGGTCGGGCGCAGCCGGTTTGCGGCGGCAAGCCTGTTTCGAAGCCCGATGCTGCATTCATCCGCCATCCTGGATTTCGGGCAGGTCCAAAAGCTGGGCGTCAGGTATGGGACCGACTTCATCAATGTCTTGCCGGAGGACAAGAGGATCAGCGTCACAAGCCTGGCGGAGGATTACTTCATGTTCGGCCAGCTCGGCATCTTGGGCAAATGCACCAATGTGCCTGAACTCGTCATGCAGTACCGCTGGCACAGCAGCAACGTCAGCATCAGGCATTTTGCCGAGCAGATGGAAATCTCCCTCGCGGTTTCGCGCTATCTGGCCAAATCCTTTTGCGAAATCCACAAGTATCCCTACATCGACCCGGCGCCGTTCTGCAACCACGGGGGCATGCTGTTCAATGTCGAGAACGAGACGGATTTCGCAACGGATTTCGACCAGATGTCGAACATGCTGAAGCAGGTATGGGGTGACTCCAGCGAAATCGAGCGCGAGCTGACGTACCGGAAGGTTACGGCGACGCGGAACAAATTCCTGCTGCTGTGGCGTTATTACCAGTTCCAGTCGCGGCACATACCGGAAATAGGCGAATGGAATGCCGTGCGCGCCTGGCTGCTAAGGGCCTTCCCCGGCAAAGGAAAGTGGAAGAGAAGCAAATACGCGATACGCGAAGCCATGGCTTGAACATGGCGGAGCTTTTTCATGGCGTTCCATCGCGAGGCCGTACTTGATAAGCGAACTAAAATTAGACCTCAAGGCATATTTTGTTGATTAAGAAATCATTCTATTCTCCAAGGCTTGTCCTGATTGCCGGCATAAGCGCGGCCGTAATTGCCGGCGCGGCCATGCCTTTTTATTTTGGCGCATTCGGAGATAGCCCGGCCGCCCTGGTCGCCTTGCCTTTCCTGCTGGTGATCGCCGCCCTGTTTATTGCCGACCGCAAGTCGCTGCTGCTGATCATTCTAGTCACGCGCTCGGCGAGCGATATCGTGCTCGAATCGACCCGTTCATCCATCGGGGGGCAAAACTTCGGCCTTGGAGCGGTAATCAATGCATGCGTCATTTTGCTGACCCTGGCATTGGTGTTCGAGAAGCCAAAAGCCGTCCCGGGGAAAATGATGACTTTATGGCTCGGCTTTTTCCTTACCGGCCTATGCGGCATCGCGCTCTCCCCGGTGAAGGGCGACGCTTTCCGCCTGTATCTGACCTGGCTTTCGAATTTTTCGATCTTTATAAGCGCATTCTATGTGGTGCGCTCGGTCAAGGACTTCCAATTCTGCGCCCGATTGATTCTGTGGTCGTCGATTCTCCCAGCCATTTACGCGCTTTACGACATTGCGGCCAACTTCGGCGCGGCCGGGGAAGCATTCAGGCTGAGAAGCACGTTCATGCACCCGAACATCTTTGCCTTCTATTTGATGCTGGTCGTTTTCCTCGGCTTCTACCTCATCAAGGCCACCCAGGCCGAATCATCCGTAACGCGCAATGTCGGACGGTCGCTTTACCTGCTGTTTCTGCTTGCCCTGCTGGTGCTGACGCAAACCAGAAGCGCATGGCTGGCTTGCGCAGCCGTGTTTGTCGCCTACGGCATGCTGTTCGAGCGGCGCTATCTTTTCTACATAACAACTGTTTCCCTGCTAAGCCTTCTTGTACCCGCCATCCATGACCGCCTGATCGATCTTGCCAGCGGCAACGAAATTGTCCACCAGGCAAAACTAAACTCGTTTGCATGGCGTCTGGCATTGTGGCAATCGGCGCTGGAATGGATGACGCCGGGAAGATATCTCCTGGGCTACGGAATCGGCTCATTCCGTGAGAACGCCCCCACGTTCTTTGCCTATAGCGCCGGCATAAAATGGGACGCCCACAACGTGTACGTGCAATGGTTTTTCGATGTCGGCGTGCTCGGCCTGGCAACCTACCTGTGGATACACGGCCGTCTGATCTACATGCTGCGCCCGCTGTTCGCGATAGATCGCCTGGCCGCCTTCATCACGTTCTCGATCATCATCAGTTACCTGCTTGTCTCGTTCTCGGACAACATGATGTTCTACCTCTCCTTCAACTGGTACTTCTGGTTTGCCGTCGGGGCCGCCTGCGCACTGGTGTGCGCGAGCCCGGGCCCGTCCGCCGAGCCCGTTCCCGAACGCAGGCCGTCAAGGATGGCACGGGCAAGAGCCGGGTTCAAATCGAAGAGACTACTGCGGCGGGAAGAAAAAAAATGACGCCCTTTAGCGCTCCCGGTCGAAAGACGCTGCAATGGTACAAGTACGCATTGCTGTGCATGGCGCCCTTTTCCATGATGCTGATAGCCTGCGACATACAATCAATATCTGCAGCGAGTGCGGACAAAAGGGTTCAGGAAGCGGGCGAATCGCCGCGATGGGGAACCAGCAAGACGCCGTTTGCCGTGGATTCGCCCTGGAACAGCCGCCCGGTTGAGCCTGTGCTGGCGAAGACGATAATACCTCCGTCCAAGTACGCCCCCGCCATCATGACCAACGGATGGTCGACAGGAGTCTTCGTCAGCAAAGACGCCGATCCTCCGGTGACGGTCCGAGGCCATGCCGGATCGCAAGGCCTGTGGAATCCGGACGCGCATGCGTTTCAAGACGTGACGCTGCCGCACTGGCCCTCCGATGTCAAGCCGGCTTCAAAGAGCGACGGCCACGCCGACATCATCGACCCGGCGCAGGGCATCATTCATTCGTTCTACCAGCTCCGCCATGAAGGCGGCGGCTGGGTAGCGTCGCAATACGCATGGTCCAGCCTGAACGGCCGCGGATGGGGCGATCCGGCCCATTACTTCCAGGGCTCGAGGGCAACCGGCGTGCCTGCGATGGCAGGCCTTATCCTGAAACATGAGGTCAACGATGGCGCCCCCATGTACCGCCACGCCCTTGCCATGTCATTGACCACGAATGCCTTGTCGCCCGATCCGGCATACATATTTCCCGCAACGTCCGCCGACAAGGAGGCCCGCCGGATCAACTTCGGCAAGATACCGGAAGGCGCGCTCATGATGCTCCCAGCGTCGTTCGATACGAGCCGCCTGTCGGATGCGCGCGTGCGCAAGATTGCCGAGACGCTGAAAACATACGGAGCGTATGTCGTCGACCGCAACGACGGCACGCCATTCGTCATTTATGCGGAACAAGGCAGCGAGCTGGACCTGCACAACAAATTCTGGAACATCAAGGCAATTGCAGACCTGGAACAAATACGGCTTTCGCTAAGACAAGCGGTTTCAGCCAAAAAGTGGCTCGACGGACAGGGGCGCAGCTATACGCCCGTGAAGGACCTGAACCTGATGTCCATGAGGGGGCCATGGAACCTGGCGCAGGGGAACGCTGCCGGCGTTTTCGATTCCCGGTCGCAGTCCGTCCTGTTCCCCGAGACACCGGCTCGAACCGTTCAGGTAAAGCACTTGCCTCCATCGATAACCAATGTGGCGTGGGCAACGCCGGTTTCCGGCTCAAGCTACCTCCTGACAGCCGCAGCGGCCGGGGGCGCGAAGCTGAGGTTGAAAATCATCGAGGCGGCAACGGAAAAGCCGCTCATCGACAGCGGCGAACTGGGCAATGGCGAAACTTTCCGCTTTGCATGGCCTGCGCAGAAGGTCAACGCAGCCCTTTACGCGATCAGCGGCACCGCGCAAGCTTCACGCATAAGCGCAGACCTTCGCCGGGACGGCGAGCATGCGATGAACGCGAGCGTTCCAGCAGCGCAAGCCGGCACTCGATAAGAGTCCTGCTCCTGAATAAACACGAGGGAAACAATGCGCATCGCCTATTTCATCAATCAATATCCAAAGGTCAGCCATAGTTTCATCCGCCGCGAAATAACGGCCCTGGAACGAAACGGCATTGAGGTCGAGCGGATTGCGCTGCGCGGCTGGGATGCGGAACTGGTCGATGAAGAAGACCTGCAAGAGCGCGACAAAACGCGCCACGTGCTGAGGAGCGGGCCTGCCGCCCTCGCATCGGCGGCCCTGCTTTCGCTGCTGGCCCAACCGGTCAGGTGGTTTTCAGCGCTTGGCCTCGCTTTCAGGATGGCCGGCAAGTCCACGCGCGGCTGGCCGTTCCATATGGCCTACCTGCTGGAAGCGTGCACGCTGGCGAAATGGATGAACGACAGCGGCGCGGATCATATTCATGCTCATTTCGGCACCAATTCGGCAGAGGTTGCCATGCTTGCCGGCGCCATCTCCGGCAAGACCTATAGTTTTACCGTTCATGGCCCTGAGGAATTCGACAAGCCCGAATCCATCGGGCTGTCGGAAAAAGTGCGGCGCAGCGCGTTTACGGTTGCGATAAGTTCCTATGGCCGCAGCCAGATGTACCGCTGGATCGACCCCGGGGACTGGGACAAGATCAAGGTGGTCCATTGCGGGCTCGAGCCGTCATTTCATCAAGTTGCGACAGTTCCAATCCCGGATCGCCCTCGCCTCGTGTGCGTTGGCCGGCTGTGCGAACAGAAAGGCCAGCTCCTGCTATTGAAGGCGGCCCGGATACTGTCCCGCAAAGGGGTGCAATTCGAGCTGGTATTGGCCGGCGACGGCGAACTCAGGAAGAGAATTGAAAGTGAAATTGCCGACTCGGGCCTGGCCGGAAAGGTATGGGTAACCGGATGGATCAGCAGCGCCGGAGTGCGGGAGCAATTGCTGGCGGCCAGGGCGCTGGTGCTGCCGAGCTTTGCCGAAGGCCTGCCGGTCGTCATCATGGAAGCGATGGCTTTGCGCCGCCCCGTGCTGACCACCTACATTGCGGGCATACCGGAACTGGTGCAGTCCGGCGAAACGGGATGGCTGTTCCCCTCGGGGTCGGTGGAGGAACTTGCTTCGGCAATGGAGGCCTGCCTTGCAACGCCGGCCCCGCAAATGGCATGCATGGGGGAAAAAGGGCGGCTCCGCGTTCTTGAGCGACACGACATCGAACGCGAGGCGGCAAAATTGGCGGCGCACTTCCATGATGCGGTTCAAAACCCGGTCCCTGCCCTGGCGAGCCTGGCATGATGTCGGTCATCCAACTGCCGCTCCTGCTGGCGGCGGCAGTCCTTGGCGTCCCCGTCATGGTTTTCTTCACTCAGGCCGTGCTTGCTGCGCTATCCCGGGAGGCCACCGAAGCGGTTTCAGGACGACGCCCAACCGTTGCCGTGCTCATACCGGCCCATAACGAAGAAACGGGCATCGGGAACACCCTGGCATGCCTGAGCACGCAGTTGAACGAGGGCGACCGCCTGCTCGTCGTGGCCGACAACTGCACCGATGGCACGGCTGCCGTTGCGCGCGGTTATGGCGCCGAGGTCTGCGAGCGGACTGATCCCGATCGGCGCGGAAAGGGGCATGCGCTGGACTGCGGCGTACGCTTCCTGGCCGACGAACCGCCCGATGTGCTCATTATCGTCGATGCGGATTGCCTGGCGGGAGAAGGAGCCGTCGGCACGCTGGCGCGCCGCGCTTTCCGCGCAGGCAGGCCCGTGCAGGCGCTGTACATGATGCATTCGCAAACACGCGAAAGGCTGTCCAGCCGGATAGCCGAGTTCGCCTGGAAAGTAAAGAACCATGTGAGGCCGCTAGGCTGGCACAAGGCAGGATTTCCCTGCCAGCTTATGGGCACGGGAATGGCATTCCCATGGCCGCTTATCAGCGCGGCGTCCCTCGCCAACAGCCATCTGGTGGAGGACATGAAGCTGGGGATTGAACTTGCCGGGAAGGGATATCCGCCGCTTTTTTGCCGGGAAGCGACGGTTTCAAGTTGCTTTCCGCTGACAACCGATGGCGCCAGGACACAGCGATCGCGCTGGGAGCACGGCCATATGAGCATCATCATGAATGAACTGCCCAGGCTGCTCTTGCAATCCGTGAGAACCCGCAACTGGGGCCTGCTTGCGCTTGCCGCGGATCTGATGGTGCCTCCGCTGGCGTTGCTGGTTTTACTCGTCGGGGGGACATTGCTGCTCTCCGCTGCTTTGTTCGCATGGAACGGCATGGGCCTTCCATTTGCTGCGGCAGCCGTGCTTGCCGCAGCGCTCGCATCGGCCATCTCATTGTCCTGGTGGAAGTTCGGCAGAACGGTCGTCAGTCCGTCCGATCTGCTTCTCGCTGTCGTGTATGCAGCGGGAAAAATCCCGCTGTACATCCGCTATTTCATCAACAAGCAGGCGGAGTGGATTCGGACCGAGAGAAAATGAAATGCCGGAGCGGGACGAGCGGCGGACAAAACCGGAAACAGCGGTTTTTACGCCGACTCTGCAAGCTTCATGGCCTTCGCTGGCTTCGGCCCGGCACTCCTGCCGGCTGCGATATCCAGTAAATCCAGTATTTCCCTATGTTCATAGGTAAATTTTCGGGCAAAGTAACACTTGGTATCGAGCAAAGCGCCAAGATGTTCTTCACGCAGGTTTTCCGGAGAGCTTTGATTGGGAAGCCAAAGGACGAACCTGTAATTATCCGGTATTACCGGTATGCCCAACATATGAGAGAGCGTCTGGAAATAGTGCTCGTCGGGAACCGCCGTGTACTTCCAGACTGCTTGCCACTGCGGGGACGAGGCGCTCAGCAGTTTCCTGGCGGTTTCCCTGTTTGCAGTGAACCAGTTCGAGCCGCGCTTGAAATCGATATTCCTGTTTCTTCGAATAAAGGGTCTTTGTATATTCCTTAACAGCTTGTCCAGATTCGCCAACAAAAATGTCCTGTTATGCGGATTTTCGCGAAAGAAATTATAAAGTTGGCAACGCCACAACATGGGATTGCTATCGACTTCAATCAGCATGTTGGGATCGTGCGCCGACAGGAATTCCCTGTATTGGCCTATAGGCTTGACGGGATAGTCCTGTCCGGAGTGGAAGGAAAACCACCTGTATCCGGCCGGCAACCGCAAAAAATACTT
>Ga0366816_1033_pt1 | contig 22404 bp, 27 predicted proteins | sample TotcelN113001K15_FD_207019 | JGI IMG/M metagenome (GOLD analysis project Ga0366816, IMG submission 207019) | Enriched cells from coal bed in the Powder River Basin, Montana, United States - Total cells N11 rep3 HSBNCT.N11.300.1.K15 ... | reverse complement strand
CAAGCCGGACGTCCGGTTCGTCGTGCATGCTGCGCCTCCTGGGTCGCTGGACAGCTACTACCAGGAGATTGGCCGCGCTGGGAGGGATGGTGAACCGGCGAGCACCGTCCTCCACTACCGCTCGGAGGACCTGGCCCTGGGTCGCTTCTTCTCGTCGGTGGGTGTCCAGGAGGACGACCTGGTCGCCGCCCTGTCTGCGCTGCGCGGCGGGAACACGTCGCTCGCCGGGTTACGCCGCGTCACCGGATTGACGTGGCGCCGCATTCAGGCGGCGGTGAATCTTCTGGTCGAGATCGGAGCCGTGCATCGCCAGGGGCACGACCTGGCATCCACGGGCCGTGCGGCGCCAGAAGAGGTGATCACGAGGGCGACCGAACACGTCCAGGCGCGGGGGCGGGTCGAGGCGTCACGGGTGGAGATGATGCGCGGCTACGCGGAGACGACCGGGTGCCGAAGGCAATTCCTGCTGGGGTACTTCGGCGAGGCCTGTCAGGCGCCGTGCGGTAATTGCGACACCTGTCTGGCGGGTGCGACCGGCACGGATGCCACGCCCGGCACCGATGCCCGGCAGGACGGGCGGGGCGCATTCCGGCCATCCGATTCGGTGGCGCACGCCACTTTCGGCGATGGCACTGTCATGCGCGTGGAGGACGACCGCATTGTCGTGTTCTTCCCCGACCACGGCTACAAGACGCTGGACCTGGAACGGGTCGTGGACGACGGGATCATGGCCCGCAAGGGCTGAGCCCGAGCGAAACGAGCAGGCCCGTGTCCGCGGGCCCTGTGCGATCAGCTGCCCCGGTGCCCCTCGGAGAGGTACGGCTCCCCGTCGTCCCCGCCCACGTCCTTCGGGTAGTCCTTCGGCTCGCCGTGCTGCACCTGATCGGCGTCTTCTGCGAGCGGGCCCGCGTCGAGCGGTTCGGTCGCCACGGTCGGCTCTGTCAGGTTCTGCACCTGGGACTTCTCGGTCATCTGCTGGCTCCTGTGATCGACCTGGTCTTGATAAGGCCTCGTACCCGGCACGGGGACCGGTGAATCACCGCCGTCACCCTCGCCCGTGGCCAGGCTTCAGAAGTCGTCTGCCACGGCGGATTCAGCCGACCGGCGCAAGACTGTGGGCTTCGTAAGCACCCCCCGGTCCCACGAAGCCCACGGTCGACCTCCTCCGTTGGAGAACCCGGTCACTCGAGGGCCGGGCGAGGCCACTCTCCCTTTCACGGCTGTGGCGAAAGAGCCCCGACCGCGCCGCAGGGTGTGTGCCAGATGTCCGGGCCGCCGACGTGGAGGGGCGGATGCTCGTCATCGGCGATCCGCAGGCTCCGCTGGCGTGGGCGGGCACCGCTCCGGTCGCGGGCTACCGGATCGGTCAGCCGGCCCAGGCGGACCACGTCCGTCGCAACACCGAACAGGCAGGCGTTCGTTGCGCGTCCGGTCTGGCGCAGGAGGGCGAGTGCTTCGACGGTGGACATATGGCGTTGCGCCATCACGAGGCTCATGGCGACAGCCACCTTGCTGAAGTCGCTGTCGGGCATTTCGCCATGCACCGCCCGAACCGCCGGCAACAGCCCGGCCACGGAAACCGCGGCACGATTGGCGAGACGCAGGGCGGCGTCTACGTCGAAGTGGTCGAAGGCAGCCGGGTCTGCCGACAGGTAATTCATCGAGGCGTGACCTTCGGGGACGGGGATCGCGATGCTGATCATGCTTCGAAGGCCGAGAACGGCCACGCACATGCTGCCGAAGTCCGGCCAGCGCGCATCGGCGCCCAGGTCCTTGCTCACGACCAGCTGGCTGCGTGTGGCCGTCACGTCCGGCCCCTGCTGGAGTTGATGCTGAAGCCAGGTCGCGCGGACCGCCACGTCGTCGGTGGCCGCCACCGTCTCAGGCGCGCGGCCATCCAGGCAGGCGGACAAGCCCCACGAGACGGGCTCATCGGAGTGGCAGATCCCGCGTATCGCGAAGGCGGGCAACAGCTCCACGTCGGCGCACAACTCGCGGAGAGCGCAGCCGTTTCGCCGCTGACATGCCAGGACCCGCGGGGCCAGGGCGTCAAGGCGCGAGGACCGAATGTGGTGGGTCATGGGCGGTGACCTCCCGGAAAGATCGCCATCGGGTGCATCCGCTTTTTGAACGACCAGACCGGCGAATTTTCACGCTATCCCCCGAACGGGTGACACCGCAGGCAAATCCGGAAATTCCACAAGTGACGCTCTTTGACCGGATCGGGAGCAACCACAGAGACCGCCGAGCACCCGGTTCGTCCCACCGTTCCCGTCGCGCACACCGTGTTCGGTAGTCCATCACGGTGGGTGAATCGGACCGACCATGCGCTCATGCCGGGATGCGCGTGCACGTCGGAGAATCTGCCAGCGGCAGCAGGTGACGAACCGAACCCCCGCTCCGCCACGTCCGGCCCGGTGGTTCGGTAGGGCCGGTTGACGCATCCGACTCCGAAGGTGTCCCGGGCGGTGATGAAATCCTGGCTATACAGCAATAACCGACCACCCGTTGCCTTCGCCGTCTTTCTGGACCCTGTTCCTCGGTGGACCGCCGAATCTCCTAGGGTTCAATCACGCGTACGCGACCACCTGTCAGGAACCGTTTACCACGTGGCAAGGCAAGGCTGCCGCTGGGCGCTACCTCCAGTTGCCGACACCCGGGCCCTACCAGTCCTTCCGGACGGTTGTTCTCCGGGTGGCAGGCGCCCTCACGAAAGGACCGTCATGACACAGGTATTGTCCCACGCGCCGGCACCCGCCACCCCGCTGGCACCAGCACTCGGGTCAAGGATCGCCGACCCTGGACCACTTGGCCTCGCGGCGTTCGCACTCACCACGTTCATCCTCAGCACCTTCAATGCGGGACTGCTGCCCAAGTCGGCCGAGGTCGTCATCCTTGGAGTGGCCCTGTTCTACGGCGGCATGACCCAACTGTTCGCGGGGTTGTGGGAGTTTGCCAAGGGCAACACCTTCGGCGCGGTGGCCTTCAGCTCGTACGGCGCGTTCTGGATGTCGTTCTGGTACCTCGTCGCACACTCCGGTCTGACGAAGGAAGACGCGGCCGCCGGCGTCGGCATCTTCATGCTGGCCTGGACCATCTTCACCGCCTTCATGACCATGGCCACCTGGCGGATCTCCGGTCTGCTGTTCGGCCTGTTCTCCATCCTGACGATCACCTTCGTGTTCCTGACCGTCGGAGCCTTCGCCTCGGCACCCACGCTGACCCAGATCGGCGGCTACCTGGGCTTGATCACAGCCTTCACCGCCTGGTACGGCTTCTTCGCCGGCGTCATGAACCAGACCGGCAAGGGCGCCCTCCTGCCCACCTGGCCTCGCTGACACCAGCGTTCCGACGACCGGACCCTGTGACCGATCAGTAAGCGTCACGGGGTCCTCGTCCCGGCGAGGATGACGCCAGAACGTCCGACTCCGTCGCAGAGGGCTTCGTTTCTTCGCGCCGCGCCCCACCTGGGCGCGGTTGTGGAGCCTCGGCATGGTTGCCGGCGCGGCGGCACCCGCCCGGCTCCAGATCGAGCCAGGTCCGATCAGAGTCTGGCCCCTTCTGTGGTGGTTACCAGCAGTCCGCAGCCCTCATCACCGCAACAACTGGATACCTCGGCTGAGGCTCGCTCATCCGCGCTGTGCCCGGGCCGCTCACCAGAGGTACGGCGTGGGCTCGTAGTGTCGGGAAGTCCGGCCGACGGTGTAGTCGATTCAAGTCAACGGGCATCTTGCGACCCTTGGCTCGGATCCCCTTTCAGGTTAATGTGCTTGCGCGACTGATCCGGAGGGAGCTCGACCATGAAGAAGCTACTTGCCCGTTGCGCGGCCGTCGCCGCTGCCGCCCTACTCCTGGCGCCAACGACCCCCGCATCCGCGATCGTCGGCGGAGCCCCAGATGCCGGCGAGCACCCCTACGTCGGCCAGCTGTTCTTCTACGTGCCCACAGCGGTCGACCCGCGCTTCGACGACCCGGGCGCCTGGTTCAACTGCACCGGCACCCTCATCGACGCCGACACCGTGGTCACCGCCGGTCACTGCACCTACGACGTCGGGGTGGAGGGCGTCGCCCTGAACGATCCCCTGTTCGGCGGAACCGACGTGTGGTTCTCGGTCTCAGAAGCCCCGGACTACTCGATACTGCCTCCCAGCTCGACCTTTGTTCCGGACGGCAATGACGACCGTTACGAAGCCTGGTCAGCCGTGTTGGATGCCAGCGACGAATGGGCTGAGGCGGAGTCGACGTTCACCCATCCCGAGTACGTGGACACCGCTTTCCTGCTCCACGATCTCGGCGTCGTCGAGCTGAGTGAGCCGATCTCGCTTACGGAGTACGGAACGCTACCCGAGGTGAACTACCTCGACCGGTACGCCGGGGCGGCCAAGGAACAGGCCAGATTCGAGTCCGTCGGTTACGGCCTGGAAGCCAGCGGCCCCAAGTCGTCCTTCGGGGGTGATACGCGCAAGAAGGCGGACCGCCGGCTGATCAGCTTCAAGGGCGCCTACGGCTACAGAAACATCTCCGTGATGTTCTCCCACGCTCAGGGCGGATCCACGAGCGGCGGAACCTGCTTCGGCGACTCCGGTGGTCCCACATTCGATATCTCCACCCCAGCGATCGAAGAGCAGAACCTGATCGTCGCAGTGACCTCGTTCGGGCTCAACTACAACTGCAACGCCAGCGGGAGCTACCGCATTGACCAGCCCGACGACCTGGCCTTCTTGCTCGATCCCGCCGGAGCGTACTCGGCCTGATCCGCCGCGTTTGGTCGAGAGGACCGCGATGGTGCAGGCACTCGTTTTCGGCGTGATCGCTTCGAGCGGGCTGGTCATCGGCGCCGCGGTAGGGCTGCGGTTCCGGATTCCCGAGCGAGTGCTCGCCGCGATGCTGGCCTTCGCGGCCGGTGCCCTCATCACCGCACTGGCCTTCGAGTTGTTTGAGGACTCCTACGAACTCGGGGGGATCTGGCGCGCTGCTGTCGGCCTGGCGGTCGGTGCTGTGGTGTTCACCTTCCTGAGCTACCTGCTGGACCGGTACGCCGGCCGCCGTCCACCGGAGGAGAGTCCGGGAAGTGACAAGCTGGACGTCGACGCAGCTGCCTCCGATAAATCGGCCTCATCGGCCTCGGTCAGCGGTGGGGCCGGGCTGGCCCTGCTCGCCGCTGTGACCCTGGACGGGGTTCCGGAGAATCTCGCCCTCGGCGTCTCGCTCGGCGAGGCGTCGGGTGGGCTGGCTCTTCTGACGGCGATCTTCGTCTCCAACTTTCCCGAAGCCCTGGTGGGCAGCGCGTCGATGCGCGCGCAGGGACGTTCTGCCGGCTACATCCTGGGGCTGTGGGGGGTGTGCGCGGCTCTGTTGACTCTTGCCGTGGTGCTCGGCGCGGGCCCGCTGGCCAACGCCGACCGGACCACGCTGTCGCTCCCCCTCGCCTTCGCCGCGGGAGCCGTCCTCGCCTCGCTGGCCGACACTTTGATGCCTGAGGCCTACGCGAAGGGTGGTCCTGCGGTCGCGCTCAGCACTGCTGCCGGCTTCCTGCTGTCGTTCGTGCTCTCCACCCTGTGAACCCCTCAAGGATATGACTTGCCCTTGGCTTCCAGCCGATACGAACAATCCGGGCCGACTGCCAGCACACAACGAACCCTCGAGGTCCCGGCGACGCCCGAATGGGTTGGGAACGCACTCTTTGTCGCCGATCACTGGGCTCACCCGCCCGGCCCACATCGGCTGGCCAGTGCATGCCTAGAGTGGGAGGAGCATTCCCACTGTCGGACCACCAACCGAGGAGATCCACCATGGCTGACCTGATTGAGACCACCGAGCAACTGGAGTCCCTGCTGCGGTTGGTGTCGGAGGAGTCCGAGGCCGCCGTTGTGCGCGATCGGCTCCTCCGCCCGTGGCTGGTCGTGGAGGACATCTACGGCGAGTTCTTCGCCTACTCCTACCCGACCGAGGGTGAAGTTGCGGGCAGGGAGCGCGCCGAGGACCTGCTTACACCGCTGGAGGTCCTGCACCGCCCCGGTAAGACCGTCGCCGCGGACGAGTAACTGCCCAAGGGGCAAGGCAATCCACCCACCGAGGCCCCGTTCCAACACGCCCTTCTGCCGCAAATCGGCAACAGTCGCCGACCCTGGCACCTGTGGGTCAGTGCACCTTGCGGGTCGACGGGCTGGTCATTGTCACGGTCTCGTAGCCCGAACGTCGTCCGGTCACCTTGATCGTGATCCGCTTTCCCCGAACCGCCTTGGCCAGCGTCAGGTAGGACTTCGTTGCTCCAGAGATCGCCTTGCCGTCGGCGTACCAGCGATAGCTGAAGGTGGTGCTGCTCCCCCACGTTCCGCGCTTCACCTTCAGCGTCTTCCCTACGGTGGCGGTTCCGCTGATCGCCGGCGTCGCGGCCAGCGCCGTCTTCGGGACGCTGTCCGCCTCGCTACCCGTCAGATCGGGGCAGTCGGCTAGCTGGGCCGTGGCCGTCGCGGTGACGCGCTTGCCGACGGTCGACGCCGGCAACATGAGGGACGGTGATGTTTCCCCGGGGAGCGCAGCGCCGTCCGCGAACCACTGGTAGCTCACGGTCATCCCGGCCGGAATCGGTCCGATCGCGATCGAAAGGGTGGAACCAGCGGCTCGAACGCCCTGGACGGTGGGCTGTGGCGCTGCTGCCTGCGGGTAACAGGCCGTGCCCGCTTGCAGCACTTCGTCGAGCGGCTCGAAGCCCTGCCTGACCGGGGTGACGGCCACGCTCAGACGGTGGCCCAAGTCGGCGCTCGAGGTGGTGTAGCTCGGCGAGTTCTCACCAGCGATGTCGTTGCCGTCGCGTCGCCACTGGTAGGCGATCTCGTCAGGCGTGGGGTCCCAACTCCCGTCGGCGACTGACAGGACCGAACCGGCTCCGTCCAGAACTCCCTCCAGCTCAGAGGCAGCCGTCGCGGTGAATCGGCCGGCGTGAACCACGCCTGTTGGCCCGAGCTTCACGTTCTTCGGTATCAGGTTGGCGCCAGTCAGGACCACAGTGCACGACAGACGCGCACCAGCGTCGGCGGTTTGGACGACATAGTCGGCGTCGGTGGCGCCGTCGATGGGGGCACCGTCGCGGAACCACTGGACGCTGCGCTGTGGGCTGACGCCGGCGTCGACCAGAACGACCGCGTGCAGCGACTCGCCGACAAGCGGGCTCTCTCCGCCCACGAGGCCGACCATCCGAACCCGAATCGTCCTCAGTGCGGTGATGTCGCCGACGTTCACGCCCGTCTGCACCGGAACCTCGACCACCTCAGCGCTGGCCTGACCAGGGGTGCCCTTCCACCACTGGTAGGAGTATTCGGGGTCCCCGCTCCATGCCGGAGCGATCGCGAGGCGATACTCGCCTTCGCGAAGGTTGTAGATCGTGAACACACCGCTGGCGTCCGTCCTTCGATTGGACGCGATGTCCCAGGTGTCCGTGCCCGCACGGCGGTGCCACGCCTCGATCGAGATCCCTGACAAGGCTCGCCCGTCGGGGTCCACGAGCCGGCCCGAGATTGTTGAGGGGGCCGCCAATCGAGCGTCGATGTGGGTGATTTTCGTGCCCGAACTTAGGGCCAGCCTCGTCGCACCGTCCTGGGTCTCGGCATCCTGCCACCAGGTGTCGATCCACGGCGAACCCCAGGGGCCGCTCATGTGAACGGTGTAGTACCCCGGAGCCAGCCCGACGACGTCGTAGTTTCCCTGCTCATCGGTCTTGACCGTCACGGGTCCCTCCGCGTCACGCTCCACCTCAACCTTGGCATCGGCCAGAGGAGACCCGCCCAGGGTGCTGACGGTGCCACTGATCGCGCCACCCAGAACCATCTCGATGCTCCGGTCGGCTGGAGAGTCGTCAGCGCGCAGGTCGAACCCGTCCGAGCCTCCACCGGACAGGCGGCCACCCCACCACGTGGTGACGTACGGACTGAGGTATGGGCGCCCGTACTCGAGCGTGTAGCGCCCCGGTGCCAAACCCACGATGGTGAACGCACCGTCGTCCCCGGTGGTCCGGGCGTCGACACTGTTCTCCGCCCACGCGCCGACCGACCCGTCCCAGGGATAGACGCTGACGGTCACCCCGGCGAGAGCCTCATGGTCGGCGCCGGTGACCACCCCGAAGACCGTCGCGGTCGGTGTGGTCGGACCTGCGAGCGCGGTGCCGACAGGGATGTTCATCACCAGAGCCAGCGTTACGGCCAACACGGCGACCATCCGCTCAAGCCCGTGTGATCGTCGGGGAGCGTACGACGTCATTCTTCCAGCCTTTCATCGCCCGCACCCTTGCGAGCGCTCAGCAACACTAGTGGCTGCGGCAGCCGCCCGCGGTCAAAAGCAGCACACCCTGAGCACGCGTGGGGCGAGGCTTGGTGCCCGCTTCCGAAAACCCCGCTCCTGCCGCAGTCCTTACGTCCGTTCGGCCGCCGATGAAGGCATCGAAACCGCCGAGCAAGCCCTCGACGACCTCCTCGAGCAAACCTCCGGTCATGCCGCGGAGCGTGCGGCGCCGTTGAAGGTCAGGACCGGAGACTGACCCCTTGTTCTCGCAGGATCTTGATAGCGCGCGGGCCGACCCCATGGAGGTCGAGCAGCACTTGCTCGCTGGTCCCTTCGAGGTCACCGAGCGTGCGGAAACCCGCAGCCTCGAAGGCTCGAATGGCGGGCCGACCCAACGCCGACGGCAGAGGCGTGGATGACGTGGGCATGCCAGAGATCATCTGCAACCAACTCCTGAATCTGCAAGTGCCAGAACCATCCGATTCTGCCGCGCCGTGCGCGGAGGCTACCCTGCCGGGTGGCGCCGCACACCCAGTGGCCGCGCCGATGCGACCCTTGGTCCGCCATCCATGGGCGAACGCGGTCCTGCCTACATGCACGCGCCGAAGTCGATCCGGCTGATCGTTCCGGTTCGGATGCCACGCGATCCGGCTTCCTCATGTGCCAGCACCGGCGCCGCAATTCTTCCCGGCACACGGCCGAACAACCGGATCCATAATGCATCGACGCAGCATGGACCCATCACGATCGGGGGTGTGCGGTGCACCGGACACGACAACGCCTGACCCTTCTCCTGGTTGGCCTGCTGCTCCTGACCAGTTGCGTCACCCCGCCTCCCATGACACCACAGACCGATGTTCCGGAGCCGCCGGGGAGGCTGATTGACGTCAACGGCCACCGAATGCACCGCTACTGCACCGGTGAAGGTGGCCCGACGGTGCTCCTGGAAGCTGGCCTTGGGGATTTCTCGCTGTACTTCTGGCTGGTGCAGGAAGAGCTGTCGGCCACGACCCGAGTGTGCAGCTATGATCGGGCCGGGCTCGGCTCGAGCGAGCCCACGGCCGGACCGCGCACAGGCAAGCAGATGGCCACTCAGCTCGAAGCGCTTCTCCAGGCGGCTGGCGAGCACGGCCCTTATGTGCTCGCCGGGCACTCGATGGGTGGGTTAGTCGCCCTGCTTTTCGCTGGGGAGCACCTGGCGGAGACTGCCGGCGTCGTGCTCATCGACTCCTCGCACCCTGCCCAGGAGGAACAACTAGCCGACAGCCTCCCCGGGGTGTCGAATGCCTTGGACCAAGCCAGCAGGGCTCGATGGGAGGAGTGGGCTGCGCGTGCTGCCGCAGGCACGCTGACCGTCAGTGATCTGTGGCCGCTCTCCCCGGCCAGCCTGCCGGCCAGGGTCACGGAACAGATCGCCGCGTTGTTGGTGCGGCCGCACCCCTGGCGGGCCGTCATCGCAGAGGATGACGGGTGGCAACAGACGCTGCGCGAGGCGAAGGGTGCTGGCGCTCTCGGCAACGTGCCGTTGGTCGTCATCGCTGCCGGTCGTGGCCTTGAGTCGCAGATGCCGGCCGAAGATCGGCAGCGGTTCGGACTGGAGTTCGGAGACCTCAAGCGATTCGACAAGATCTGGCGCGGCCTGCAGCGCGACCACCTCACACGATCTAGCCACTCCCGGCTCGTAGTCGCCAACAACAGCACCCACTACATCTATCTCGACGAGCCAGAGGTCGTCATCAAAGCGATCCAGAGCCTCCTCAAGCACGACTGACTCCGTGAAGACTCGCCCGATCGCCACCGACGCACCGTCGACATCGCGCCAGAGGACATCGGTCCGTCCGCTGTGCCACCGAACCATCACCACGAGGGAAGGGCTGCTGTCGTCGAACCGGCCCGAGCCCCGGCTCCCCACGAACCTCAAGCACCACTCGACCGACTGCCCGACACCCCAAGGGGCCGCCGTTTGATCCGCCCCGGACATCCCGACGTGCCGCCGAGGACGTCGTCTACATCAGCTCTTCTGGTTGCTGGGTCTCTGCAAGTGGAGCGGTTGACCCATCGTCGGGCCGTCGACGACCCCGATCAACCAGGCGCGCCAGCCCACCACAAACGGCCGAAGTGTCGAGGTGCTACCAACGGACGGCAGTGTTTGACCACCGAAGCGACCGCATCTGGCTCCCCTCTGTGTCAAGAGGCGGCGGGAAGGGCTGGTCGTAGGCTTGGTGTGGCGGGTCCGGGTTGTGGCTTTTCCGAAGTGCCGGTGTGGGGTGTTGGTCCGGTCGCGCTGGAGTCAGAGTCGTTGCCCCGTTGCCCTCCCGGGCTCGCTCCAGCAGCGATCGCGTCGTGGAGCATGGTGCGATACACGACGTCGGAGAGCCGTCGTTTGAGGCTGCGCATGGCTTCCATCGAGGTCTTCCCGGCGGCTTTGCGCCGGTCGAAGTAGGTCCGGCCTTCGCTGGGGTTGCGGAGCTGGACGATCGCCATGATGTGGAGGGCCCGGTTGATCTGTCTGTTCCCGGCCCGGGACAGGCGTTGGCGGGTGTTGTCTCCCGAGGATGCGTCGATGGGTGCGGTGCCGTTCCAGGACGCGAAGTGGTTCCGGTCGGGGAACCGGGTGATGTCGCCGACCTCGACCAGGAGCCGGGCCGCAGCGGACGGACCGATGCCGTTGAGCTGGGTCAACGTGGTGCCGGTGGCTTTGAGGAGCGCGAGAAGCTCCTTGTTGGCGGCCTTCTTCCGCTGATAGAGCCGTTCGAGATCGGAGATGAGTTCGGCGGCGATCCGCCGACGCGTCTTGCCGACCTCATCGCGGGGCCGGACCCCGGCCAGGAGCACCTTTGCTTGGGCCGCGGACAGGTCCTTCTTCGCGCCTCCGGGGATCAGGTCGAGCAGCAGTTGATGGAGCTGGGAGGTCATCCGGGTGTGGTCCTCCCCGATGGCGCGGCGCCGGTCGACCAGCATCCGCAGGATCGCGAGCTGGTCGTTGTTCGCGACCGGCCGCAACCCGGCCATCCGCACCCCGACAAGAGCGATCGAGTGCGCATCGGTGGCGTCGGTCTTGCGGCCCTGACCGGTGGCGAACACCCGAGCCCGCGCGGACAACTTGGGCGGTACATCCACAACCGTCTCCCCAGCCATCACCAGCCGGCGCGCGATATGGCCACCGATGCCCTGACAGCCCTCCACCGCCCAGGTCCGGGCCGGCCACTGCTTGGCGTAGCGCATCATCGCCTTGTATCCGGCCGCGTCCGTGCCGAACCGGCCACGGCCCAGGACCTGCTCGTCGCCGGCCATCACCTCGATCGTGGCCGACCGCTTGTGTGGATCCATCCCGATCACAACCACGGACTCGTCCATGCCCTGCTCCCATCTCGAGTTGTTCGAGCGGGCAGGGCAACGCTACTTCGAGCTGGGCAAACCCCTCTTGAGCCACTCCCGCTCATCAGAGCGGAGCCCGAGGCTGCGCAGGCCAAATGAGAGCCAAACCAGAACAGACATCACCGCCCACCCCGGTCAGCAGCCGAAATGAGAGCGACAGCCCCAGGCACCTAGATCGAGCCTTGGCCAGGACCGACCCTGACGTCAATGAAACAAGTAGCCGATGACAGCGAGTTCGTCTGATCCTGTGGGTGTTGACCCAGAACACGCTAGAGCGACGCTCGATTGCGACGCGACCATCGCATGTGCTTCGTGCCCTAGCATGCAGGCATGTTTCGCCGCTGGATCCTCCTCGCCTTCGCATCGTTGACGGCGCTCGCGATGGTGGCGGGCTGCACACCGGATCCCGGTCTTCGCGCGCTCCAGGGTGACCCGATGACTTCTTAGACACCCAGCGGAATGGTCTCGGAGGATCGCTACGAACAAGGCGCGAGCCAACATTCCGGCTTCTATAGCCAGCCAACGCCGACTGAACGATTCAAATGGCTAGCGCGGACGCGGCGACCGATGCAGCGATCGAAGCCAAGGGTGTCCGCAACGACCTTCGGTTGGAGAGAGATTCCTGACATGCCCCCAACTTTCCGGCAAGTCATATGGTGGAGGGTTTCGGGGGAGCTCTACATAGACCTGGCCACGAACGATGCGGCCCAGGTGATCATCAGCCTGAGCGACTCAGCCTCGAGGCCACTACAGTCTCGGCATGCACGAGCCGTCTACGCCCTCGTCTGACCTCAAAGCAGTAAAACTCGCTCCCCGAACCAATCCTTGGTGGGTGTTCCTAGCCTTGGGCGTCCCGGTCTTATTTCTCGTCGCGGGCGCGCTGGACGCACTCGGCTCCTCGCGGTTTCTAGACATGCAGTTGACGCTGATCTTGCTTGGCGTTTGGGCCGCCTTCGGATCGACGCTTACGGTCGCCCGTGCGACTCGCCGGGTCGGAGTCTGGGTTATCGGGGGAGCCCTCGCTGGGGCGGTCCTCAGCCCGTTGGTGTTTTTGGTGACCGTCAGCATCGGTTTGTCCTCGGCATTCTGACGTTCGAAGACCCTCTTTTGTCTCTGCGCTTTCCACTTCCCCTAAGGTCACTTCAGGGCGAGCACCGACTCGCCCCCTAACCGAGGGTTGTGCCCGGCGGGCCGGCCGAAGCGTCCGGGGCCGGGCACGACCGCGAAGCACCGCCCCGTTGGATCAGTGCGACCATCTGGTGCGAAATGGAGTTCCGCTCAGAGACGACGTTCGCGGACGCCCTCCGCCAAGGTCGACCGGCCCGCCCAGGCGTTTCTGGCTCAACTTCCGCAGAATCACACCGGGCAGCAGACCACGAATGGTCTTGGCAACGCTCGTCCGGCTTCAGTCAGCAGGCCGACCCGCTGACGTCCACTCCGTTCCGTACGAACGTGTTGTCTTCCAAGCGGGCGCATTGCACAACGCCGTCATCCCAGTCGTCTACGTATGAGATCGCCGTCCGATTCCTCACAAATAGACTCCGGGCAACCGATAGGTGGGTATCAACCCGGCCGGCCGCTCCAATACCATTCGCCACGAACATGGAATCAGCAATGTTGAGGAAGGAAAGTCCACGACTTACCGATGCTCCAATTCCATTGCGACGGAAGATACTGTTGGTGATTGTAGCAACGCAGTCCTGATAGCCGTAAAGGCCGTATTCCGTGTTCCCATCAAAGACGCTGTTGTCAACGATGCACGTTCCGTCGCAGCCAAAACCTATCCGGTTCCGAGACAGCACTACGTTTCGCAGCCTAGTCAGCCCATCGCCAGAGATAGCTTCGTCCCAGCCCGTCAGCCTGCCGTCGTTCACTTCGAGCGTCGGGGGCTTGAAGGTTGAGCCGATCGCGCTGACGCCTCTACCGGAACCGGGTCCAAACAAGGTGTGGCCGCGAAGGTTGAGAACAATATGAACGGCGGTCGTACCTTCCTCGTAGGGGCTCGCCGTTGCGACGACGAAGGTGGCACAGTGGAGATCCTTTGTGAGGTACAGCGTGACGTCCTCTCTCACAACCATCCCGCAGCTCATCGGCGTACCAGTGGGAGCCGCTGTGGCGGGAGAAGCAGGCACGGCACTACAGGCGAGGCCTACGACCAGTCCCATGATCGCCTTGACAACCTTCATGTGAACTTCCCCCTTCTCAGTTCAGTCCGCCCTGTGCGAGCTGAAGACGATTGAGGTCGTCGAGGCAACGCTACGTTCTCTGTTTGGCCACAGCTAGCCCTCAGGATTACCCCGTGAAGTGGGGTGTCACGGTCAGCACCCAACTCGGCAGACCCGACCCTCGACGGTTGACGCGGCAAGTCAACATTCTGTTCGGCAGGGCACAAGTCAGGATCCGAACAACTTCACGGGTGTGAGTGCGGGCGGGGTCGCGCCATTGACCAACTCGCCGCCGCGCCGTACCCGCTAGCACATCCCGGCCTTCCTCGTGGTGAGCGCGCAGGAGTGCAACCATCCAGCCGCCACCTTCTTCACCCCGGCGAGGTTGCCATTCCACTGCTTCGGCGCAGCTCATTTCGCCCCGCTGGTGCCGTCTGCAATCGCTCGGGCAACGGCCGGTTGTTGGTCCCGGCGTTCGACCGCGATCACCGGACGGCCCACCTCATCAAGAGCGCGGTCGACGGAGTCCCGGAACTCCGAGTATGGAGTCGCCGCATCCGCACCAGCCAGAATCGCGACCCACTCACCCTCACCCCCGGCGATCATGCGAACGGCGGCATTCTTGCGTTTGACCGCATTGTCTCGGTTCGGCGTCCGTGCCACAGTGCAGCTGCGTCGGCAAGGTCGTTGCGCGGATCATCTGGCACACCGGCATTGCACCACAGCGGCGCGGGCCGTTCGAAGAACGCACTGTTCTGCCGCGACAGTTGCGTCCCATCCGCAGATCTGAGCCTGCTTCTGTCGAGTGCTGCAGCAGTCTTCGAAGGATGGAATGCTTGGGTGAACGTTCGTGTCGCTTGGCGAAGGGGAGTGGAGTGCCGATGACCGCATGGTGGCAACGGCTGCCGTCAGCGGTGCTGGAGGTCCGCCCCGGGGATCGTTCTGCTGGGGGTGCCGGCTCGGTCTCGATTCGTTACCGTTCGCGCTGGTCGAGGTTGGGCAATGTGTCCTACGTGGTGGTGGGCATCGCTGCGGTGTGGTGGGCGCTCTTCGTCCCCGGCCACCGAAACCTGGTGTTCTTGGTGCCTTTCTTGGTGGTGTTGAACTTCACTGTCACCGCTCTTCGTTCTCGGAAGCGAGTAGCTCTGACCGACCAGATACTGGGTGCTGCGGCCGTTGATGCGGCGTCCGCATTGGGCACGCGGATGCACGACCAGTCGTGGCGGGTCACCGGCGTGGCGGCTGACTCGATCGGGCGGGACCTGGTCAGGCTGCACAACTGGTGGACGATTGGCACCGGCATGTACGCCGACCCGGTCCGCGAGCAGGCACTGCTGGACGCGGCGGGCCCTGCCCTGAGACGTTTCCTGCGCCCCACAACGCTGTCAGCGGCGCGCCGTGGTGACTCCCTTCCCGAGCCAGACTGCATCGACGTGCTCCCGCATCTACCCGGACAGCCATGGCCGACAATGAAGAAGACCCTCAACACTGTGGCCCGCCCTGCCCTCGACTGACCACCCTCGTCACTAGAGCAACGATCATCCGGACCCCTCGACCGGCAGCACTCGACACTCATTCGCCAACCCCGGGAACCTCCGGTTCTGCCGCTGGGTGGGCGGCCGATCCGCCGAGCACAAGTCGTTGACCGGACCCGTCGCTCCTTACGTTTGTGTGAACGGTCGCTGCCACGAGCTTGACACAGTCTCATATGGCACCTCGTGCAGAAGCATCTTCGTGATTACCGCTTCGATTGGGGCTCCACTAATACTACCGAAGCGATAGAACGACCTTTGCCTGTCGTACCACGAAACATCCCTGCGAGTGACCTGAATGGCTACCATCTCGCTCCACCTGAATGACGCAAAAAGTCTGCCCGGTTGGAGCGAGCTGGACCCTCTCCAACCCAGGCCCAGCCCTTCATCCGTGATCTCGATCTTCATGAAGGGCCATGAGACGGTGACACCGAATAACGTGGCGCCGCCAACAAATGCGTTCTCGACAAATGTCATTATATTCCATCTCGTAGCAGCGATGCACCCTAGTGTGCTGAGGTCCCTAGGTCACGGTGATAGGCATGGGCAGGAGCTTCCCTCCGACCACCGCGCCAACCTCACTGCCCCCTTCCAGCAATTGCTTGCCATCAAAAAGAGCCCTGTAGATTGGCTGTCGGATCCTGGGTTGCCCCTATCGGAACATTCGTTTCCGACGCTGTCGACTGCAACCTCGCTCTGAGCTCGACTTTGGCAGCCAACGGGCCGCTTAGGGTGAGGCTCCGGGTCTCCTCCGGCTGGCAGGAATGGCTTCCGATCCTGGCGTGGTTGGACCGCCGGGAGATGTCGTGCTCCTCTGACCACCGGTGCGACACGCGCACGGTTTGTGGCAGCAACGGGACTTCCACAAAGCCCATCGGCCGCCCAGCTAGCGCTGGTCGAAATGAGCACTGGAGGCCATTGCTTTAACTTCGTTCACGTTGGCGATGTTGTCGAACGTGAAATCGGTATGCAATGCGGCGCCACCCCAGACTCTCTGGTAGACGGGTGTCATGGGCACGCCAAACGCTAACGTGCCCCACCCGTCGGCGCGAGCACGGCTCTCAAGGCTCGGCGAACGGCGCAGGTCAAACTCACGAATCACCTCGCGACGTGCGGAAATGGCGATGAACGCCCGGCGAGTAGTCACGGCGTATGTCGTACGCCCGCGCCGGCTGCGACGGAGCAGGATCCGTCCGAAAGACAGGTAAAGACCGATCAGGACGAACGGGATGCTCACAGGCACAAAGAAACCGGGATCGGGACCCACGAACCACACGATCAGACAGGTGAAGGCCGCCCACATCAGCCCCCACGGGACAATCAGCGCGTCGAACGGCTCCAACAACGGTGAAGGACCCGGCCGACCGACCCAAAGCACCCGCTCATCACCAAAGAGGCCAGCCTGGATGGCGGGCGGAAGGACTAGTTCTTCAGCCGATTGGGTGAGACTTCCACCCACCGGATCGGGCAAGCTCGGCCAAGGCACACCGGGAGCCTATAGCAGGACCGACCCCTCCAACGGCTGAACATCGACGACTCCCGTTGGGTCGAATCTGCCCCCTTTGATCCATCCGAATCCGCGCCCATGCCGCGTTGGGCGAAGTGAATGCTGCCGATCAGCGATCCTTATGAGGAGGGAAGCGCGAGGCGCGTTGGGTTCGCGGGGGTGTCTCGGAGGTAGCGGTCGAGGCGTGTCCAGGCGGGTGAGGTCGAGTTGATCATGTCCTGGATGAGTTCGGGGACGGGCGAGTTGGCTGGCGGCGCGGGGGGTGGCTGGTCGGCGTAGCGGTCGCGGGCGAGCTCACCGATGCGTTCGGCGAGGGAGGCCAGGCGTGGGTCGTCGGGGTCCAGGTTTCGTGCTTGGTCGTAGTCCCTGTAGACCTGCTGAACCTGCGGCAGGGACTTGGCTTGGTATTGATCGGCAAGCAGTGCCTGTGCTGCCTGCGGGTCGGTGGCGAAGGCGAGGATCCAGAGGTCGTGTTCCATCTGGACCCATTCTTTGCTCAACCCGATCCCGGCCAGGAGCTCCAGGTAGGGGGCAACGCCCGGTGGTAGCGGCGTCTGGTCAGCAAGGCCGTGCAGGCGGCGGCGGGTGTCCTGGAGCCGGGTGATGCGCTGTTGCAGATCGCGGTCTATCCTCTCGATGGCGGCGGCTCGATCCTCCTGGTTCGCGGTGAGCAGGGCGGGGATCTGCGCCAACGGAATGCCTGCCTCGGCTAGGGCGCGAACCTTCAGCAGAGCGATCGCGTCAGTCGCGCTGTAGCGGCGGTAGCCCGAGGCGTCCCGCGCCGGCTCAGACAACAGGCCAATCGAGTGGTAGAACCGCACGGTCTTGGCCGGAACGCCGGTGTGGCGGGATAACTGGCCGATGGTGAGCATTCGCCCCCTTCTTCTTGACCTTCCAGTTACTGGAAGGTCGCAGACTCACGATATGGCAGACAACTCCACCACGCCACGGGTAAGTCAGGCCGACCACGATGCGCTGCGCGAGCTCGCCGACGCCGGCAACGAGAAGGCTCTCGACCGGCTCGCCGACCTGGCGCTCGCCCGCAACGACGGGGACGAACTCAACGAACTCCTCGATGAAGGCAGCGACCTCGCCGGCGAGCACCTCACCACCAGGGCCATCGCCGCGCGCGACCTCGTCGAACTCCAACGGCTTGCCGATGAAGGCATCGAAACCGCCGAGCAAGCCCTCGACGACCTCCTCGAGTAACCGTCCGGTCATGCCGCGGTGAGTTAGTGCACTCACGTCGGTCAGCTAGGTTCCTTAGGGTGACCATCGATCGCTCCGTCATCCGGGTGAAAGCGATGCTCATCGCCCCGGACACGGGCGGCACTGCCCACGCAGTGATCCTGAACGCGGCCACGATCGAGAATCCTGCTGGCTACCACCGCCTGATTGGCGGCACGGTGGAGTTCGGCGAGTCACATCACGACACCATCCGGCGGGAGGTCGACGAGGAGTTGGGCGCCACGATCCGCGACCTCACCCTTCTTACCACTGTCGAGAACATCTTCACCCTCGACGGCGACCTCGGTCATGAGATGGTCTTCCTCTACTCCGGACGACTAGACCCTGCACCGCCGGCTGCCGGTGCGACACTCACAGAGAACGATGGAACCACCGTTCCGGTGGTGTGGCGGTCGATCAGCGGCGCCGGCGAAACGTTGCCGCTGTATCCGAGCGCCGCCGAGCCCTGGGTTATCAATCTGGCCAGCGTGGCCGATGAGACGGGAGTGGGCGCATGAGCAGCGAAAGCCCTGGGCTTCTGCTCCTGTGCGTGGGCCCGACGGTGGCACTGGTGTCGATGGCGGCGGACCGCCGCCGCACGGGGGCAGCACGGCGCCGTGCGCAGTGGACATTCTGGGTGGCCATCCCGATCGCTGCGGTGTTAGCCGCCGCAGCCCTCCTCATGTGGCCAGAAGTTCATCAAGAGTGGGATCGGGGCCCCTCCGACCGAGAGATCATTCTGGGCGGGTTCGCCCTGCTGACCACAGTGGCCTGGCTGATGCTCGCCGCCACTGAAATGCTGATGAGACTGGCTAGCTTGGTTAGCTCCACCTGGCGTGCCCGAGCATCCGCTCACCCAAGTGACGGCTAGTCCTCCCGAGCGCAGCTCTGCCCACTGCCGCCCTCTGGCCAGGCGCAACGGTGCCGTCGAAACACTCACGCCTATGCCGCAAACTCGGCTTCGTGCCGCTGGGTGCTGCTGCCCCTAGGTTCGGCCTCCCCTAGTCGCGTTCTCGGCTGATTGTTTGGGCTTCGTGAGATCAACTGCGGGGGGATCAGGTTACTCGTAGGTCGAGTCGTCGTGGCCACGGATTGTCCAGTAGTGACTAACACAGGTGCCTGGGCTCGCCGCCGCCACCTCTCCAGATTCCGTTGTCCTGACCACGGTCGGGAGGAGCACTCCTTCTCTTCGATGCGGAAGGAGACCGTGTCGCCCGGGTATGCGTACTGGCTGCTCGCGTTCTGGTCGTGCCGCGGCTTGATGATGAGTGCCTGCGCCTTGTGGTTCGTTACACGGAACATCGGTTCCCCGTTTTCGGGCCAGACGCATCCGCCCAGCACCGGCGGCGAGCGGGATCCTGCGCACGGTTGGCCTCGCATCGAATCAGCTCCAGCATGCCGGAACTCACACTCGAGTTGCCGCCAGCGTCGAATGGGCGACCCATGGTCAACGACGTGGAGCGACCTGCAGCAGGAGAGCGGAGTATTTTGCCGCGATCCTCTTGAGCTACTTGTCAGAGGTCTCATCGTGTGGGTTGCTGGGCGGCGCGAGCAGCGGCCACGACGCAGCATCCTGCTCATTGAGTTCGGCGGTTGCCGAGGTGGCGACCGCTGAGGCTTCGCTGGACTCAGGCGACAGGGGCATCTGGAAGTGAGGCTGGCCCTGTTCAGATTGCAGGGCCTGCCAGCGGTCGAACGCACGAGCGACCGTGTAGCCCCCTCGAATCAACGATGCCAAACCAAAGCTGGCAGCAGCGATGACTAGCGACTGCGAACCGTGAAGGAGGATCGTGAGGACGGCAATGGAGCAGCTCACTAGACCGGCGGTGATCGTCCTGGTCACGGGCGCCGGCCGTTTCCCCGCAGCCATTCGAACTCCTTCATGTCGGGCGCCTGAGCGTATCGGAGCGCAAGGCTGGCGGAGAAAGGAACGCACTCAAATGCCGCGTTGCGTCCGGACGATGGGGCAAGTGGGAGCCCTCGAGGATCGGCACCCGGTTCGCTTTGCGGCCTCCCACCCCGGCTAGAAAGCGCGAAGGTAGTCCTTCACCGCCAGGTCGTACTGCCCAGCGGGCAATACATAGTCCGCGGCGACCCGCGGCGTAGTTGCAAGCGATGGCAACACCGAACGAGCGATCTCGAACATCCCGCCGGAACGTGCGAGGAAGACCCGGAGGCCACTCGCAGTGAGTCCGAACCCATCACCATCCACGGCGACGAGGCCAGAACCCATGAGGGCGGACAGTGAATCGACGAACATCGTCTCGGGCAGGACATCGTGATGGTGAGCGTCATAGGTAGCGATCACCTGGCGCAGACTGCCATCAGACATGCCCACACAAAGAAGAACCAGAGCGTCTTGGGGTGACCATGCTGACGCGGTGACATCCGACACCACCACATCATCGCCGCCCGCTCACCACCCTGCCGGCGAACGCCCGCATTTTGCCGCCGCTCGCGTGATCCTCTGCCATCGGCCACGTCCAGTGCCATGCTCTCGATATGACTGACCCCAGATGGGACATGCTTCACGCGGCTCGAAGTGCGGTGAGAGCAGAGTTCGCCGAGAAGGGTGTTGCTCGCGTCGACTACGTTGCGGCGTTACCTGATCCCAATGTCTGGGTTTGGCTCGGCACTCAGACGGACGCGCAACGCGACGCTCTCGTCACTGCTGACGACTTGCTAGTGCAGGTACGGCGAGTGCTCGCCCAGGAGGTAGTCGGCATCGACATCACAGGGGTCACTGTGCAATCCGAGGAGACGGTCAACCGCGACTATGAAGGTAGTTGGTTCTACGCCATGCGCTGACCGTCGCCGAGTGACCCTGAATGCGTGACGAGCAAGCTCCGTCCTTGCCCGAACTGCCACAAGCCGAATGCACTCACTTGCCGCAGTGGGCGCGGTCGATTCGATATTGAGACCACGTGCACCGGTGACTCGTTGGCGGTCATCGCCGTTGCGGACCAGACATGTTGGCGAGAACTGGCTGTGCACGGGCGATCCATCGACCAAGATTGCGATGTGATCGCCCGGCCTTCGGAGACTTCGACGTAAGGACACGCCTGGCGTCCCCGATGGGCAGTTGTGGCTGCCTGGCTTATGGGTTCGGCGTCATCGCTTGCCGCGGTGGCCTTTCTTGTTGCGATGGTCGCGACGCTTTCCAGCACAGACTCATGGCGGATCGTGCTTCTGGTCATCTTCGGGTCATTCGCGCTATCGGGAGCGATCGTTGCGGCGCCAGCGATTACGTTCATCGTCCGTGGGGGCCGGCTCTGGTTCTCCTTAGCCGTCTCAGCGGCCGTCGTAGCGCTCGCCGCCATGTCCGTGTGGCACTGAGCCCTCGGCTCTGGCCGTGCGTTCGTCCGCCTCGACGGCCAGCGAAAGCCGGCAGACCCCAAGGGAAATTGCCGCAACGAGAATCGACCGCTTCTGCCGCGTGCGCGCGGGTCCGGGAGGGTGATCCGAAGTGCATTGACCTACGTTGGCGGGGGGTGGAGACTAGCGGGTTGCCCAGGCGTGGTGACCGTTGAACGCAGAGAGATCACACCCATGCGATGGCACATCAGGAGACGGCGGGACAGCCGTTGGTTCCCCGGCCAATGGGTCAGCGGCACGTCGCCCGGATGGCTGCTGGCTGACGGTGAACGCTGGGCGGGCGACAGTACGAACTCGATCGACCTGGCGTCGCTGGTGATTGTTCCTCCCTGCACTCTGTCTCTGTCGCTCGTCATCAACAGCGACATGAAGTGGAGGCTCGAGTTTGGTGGGCTTTCTGAGCTGCAGGTAGACGGTGACCTCCAGATCGGGCTCACCGAGAACGGGTGGGAAGTTCTGGATATGGGTCTGAGCATGTTGACCGCTGATCGACCTCGTGATGATGGACGGCTCGTGTACATGCTGTGGTTGCCCAGCACGCTCATGTGCTTCGCCAGCTTTCCCCCGAGCCAAGTCTCGGAACGGCTGCCGGCACCGGAGCCTTCTGGCGAAGGGGCCTCAACCTGACGCTCCTAGGCCCCCTATCTAACGTCCTGACTTGCCGCTGACTACACGCCATGGAGCTGGCGACGGATATCTTCGACCTGTGCGGTGGACGAACGATGCCCCAGCCGATCTGGCGAGGTTGACTACCAGGCTCTGGCGGGCGGTGGTCGTCGCCGGGCGGCTGTTGATGGTTGGGATCGTGGTTCTCGCCTGTTCGGTGCGTTGGTTGAACGTCCGGGGGCAGCTGGGTCCGGGCACGAGGACCGCACTTCTACCGATCGTTGTGGTGCTCTGCCTGGCTGTGGGCTTCAGCTGGCCGTACTTGCTTTTCCCGATT